>JAABUN010004793.1_pt1 | contig 17753 bp, 15 predicted proteins | sample 5559311 | NCBI WGS metagenome assembly JAABUN01 (sample SAMN10711877, study PRJNA513370) | rock metagenome | isolation source: Antarctica rocks | place: Antarctica: Victoria Land, Siegfried Peak sud | reverse complement strand
GCCCACGGGCGGGGCCCCGGTTTGGCGCCCCGCCCCGGCCTACCCGATGGCCTGGGCCAGGTCCTCAATCAAATCCCCGGCGTCCTCCACGCCCACGCTCAGGCGGATGAGCGAGTCGCTCAGGCCCGCTTTGCGGCGCTGCTCGGGCGGGATGCTGGCGTGCGTCATCGTGGCGGGGTGGCCGCTGAGGCTTTCCACGCCGCCCAGGCTTTCGGCCAGCGTGAAGAGCTGGAACTTCTCCAGCACCGCGATGGCGTCTGCTATCTTATCGCCCTTCAGCACGAAGGAAATCATGCCCCCGAAGTCGCGCATCTGCTTGGCCGCCACGGCGTGGTTGGGATGGTTTTCGAAGCCGGGCCAGTACACTTTTTCCACTTTGGGGTGCTGGCGCAGGTACTCGGCCACGGCGCGGCCGTTTTCGCAGTGGCGCTGCATGCGCAGGTGCAGGGTTTTCAGGCCGCGCAGCACCAGGAAGCAGTCCTGGGGGCCCGGTGTGCCGCCGCAGGCGTTCTGGTAGAAGCTCAGGCGTTCCAGCAATGTATCGTCGTTGAACACCAGGGCCCCCATCACCACGTCGGAGTGCCCGCCCATGTACTTGGTGAGCGAATACACCGAGATATCGGCTCCCAAATCCAGCGGCAGTTGCAGGTAGGGCGTCGAGAAGGTGTTGTCCACGGCCAGCAGGGCCCCGGCTTCCTTGGCGATGGCGGCCACGCCCGCGATGTCGATGATGTTGAGCAGCGGGTTGGTGGGCGTTTCCACCCAAATCAGCTTGGTGTTGGGGCTGATGGCGGCGCGCACGGCGGCGAGGTCGCGCATCGGCACGAAGCGACACACGATGCCCAGCGGCTCGTACACTCTGGTGAACAGCCGGTAGCTGCCGCCGTACAGGTCGTCGGTCGAAATCACCTCGTCGCCGGGCTTTAGCAGCCTCATCACGCAGTCGATGGCCGCCATGCCCGAGGCGAAGGCCAGCCCGTGCCGGCCGTTGTCGAGGGCCGCCAGGGCGTCTTGCAGCTGGGTGCGGGTGGGGTTGTGGGTGCGCGAGTACTCGTAGCCTTTGTTGTCGCCGGGCGAGCGTTGGGCGTAGGTCGAGGTTTGGTAGATGGGCGTCATGATGGCCCCGGTGGTGGGGTCGGGGTGGACGCCGGCGTGGATGGCTTTGGTGGCAAATTTCATAAACTGCGGAAGCTGAGGGATGAGACGGATGGCCCGGATGCCCGTATCTATGCACAGGTATTGCCGGGACGCAAAGGTAGCGGGTGCCCCGCCGGGGCCCCGGTGCCCACGCCAAGCCGCCGCCTCCCCTACCCGTTTCCAATGGCTTTTTTACGCGCGCTTTTCCAAAAAAACTTTTCCACCCTGCTCACCATGTTTCTGCTGGTGGCAGTGCCACTGCTGGGCTCCTCGTCGGTGGCGCTGCTGCTCTACCGGCACCAGCAGCTGCTGAAGGGCCTGGCGCCGGGCCCCACGCTGCTATACTTCGCCCTCACGGCCGTCACGATGGCGCTGGCCCTCACGCCCACCACGTTCGTGGCCATTGCCACGGGCTATTATTTTGGCTGGGCGGGGCTGCCGGGCATGGTGGTGGCCTACGCCCTGGCCGCCGCCATCGGCTACGAGCTGGCCGGCCGCCTCGACCACGGCAAGCTGCGCCAGTTCCTGCACCTGTTCCCGAAGGCCGGGGCCGTGGTCGACGAGCTGCAAACCCAGAGCTGGTCGCTCATCATCCTCACGCGCCTCTCACCGGTGCTGCCGTTTGCCCTCATGACGTTCGTGCTGGCGATGGTGGGCGTGCCGCGCCGCCGTTTCCTGGCCGCGTCGGTGCTGGGGATGCTGCCCCGCAGCCTGTTCTTCTACTGGCTCGGCACCCAGGCGTCCGACGTGCTGGCCCTGCTCCGCAACCCCGATCAGGGCCTGCTCAGCAAGCTCGTGCTCGCCGGGCTGGTGGTGGCGTCGCTGTTCGGGCTCTACGTCGTGTTTAACCGGGCCCTGCACCGGGCCCTGCGCCGCCGCGCCGACACGGCTTGATTGTGAGCGGCTTGCTGTTTTTGAATAATTTTCTTGCGCCAAAACGCCCGCGCGGCTTGGAATTCCCGGTTTTCGTTGCCTACCTTTGCGCTCCCATCGCGGGAACTGGTTGTGTAGCTCAATTGGATAGAGCATCTGACTACGAATCAGAAGGTTTAAGGTTCGACTCCTTACACGACCACGAAAAACCCCATTTGCAGGCTGCAAATGGGGTTTTTGCATTCCAAGGGTACGTGTAGGGGTACACGGCTGTTCTTTCTGTCCTGCCTTTAGTCGATATGGTGTAAGCGGCAGCCATGTATCTTGGCGTCATGAAAACACCTTTCCTTTTTCTGGGCGGCGCGGGAACAATCCAACTTCTCGTAGTCACCACAGCAGGCATTTTACTGTATTTCTTGCCAGCTTTAATAGGCGCAAGTAAGCGCAACGGTTCTGCTATCTTTTGGCTGAACTTGCTGCTAGGCTAGTCGCTCATTGGTTGGGTAGTAGCACTAGTTTGGGCTCTCACCAAAGAACCTGAACCAGCGGCTACGATTTCCAACGGTTCTACCAAGACACCCGCTATTCAGGCCGCAGAACAGGCTACGCGCATAAACTTGGCTACTGCTCGGCTCAAAGAGTTACGTGATGAAGGCCTGCTTACTCAGGGAGAGTTTATGGAGCAGATTGGTCGCCTATCCAGCTAAACAACCAACTTTTTTCCCTTAAGGCATTGCCCGTGTTGGGGAATGAAAAAGCGTAGAAAGGCCTGGCTACTTATACTTGTAGCAGCCCGCAGGATTTGTACGTGCCAGCTCTACCTAATGGCAAAAGCCCCGTGCTTCTCAATCGAGGGCGCGGGGCTTTTTAATAGGCGCTTGCACGACCGTGGCAGGTTAGTGCTTTGCCCGAAAGGCAGAATTAAAGCAGACCATCGACATTGCTCAGAAAGGCAGCAGCCAAGCTATAAGCCAACGCGCGGTGGGCTTGCTTGTTGAGGTGCCAAGAATCAACAAACAGCTTGCGGTCAGCGCGCAATAGCCGGTGCGAATCGATCCAGTGGCGGTTGGGCAACGATGCCAGCCGGCACCGCAGCAGCCAGCCACCGAAATCCCGCAGGGCGTTATCGGCGGGGGCCAGGCACGGAAAGGGCGAGAGAAACACAAACGTCGTTTCGGGGTACTGGCGCATGCACGCGTTCAGGGCGCGAAAGCTGCGGCGGTGGTGCGCCGATAACAGCCACAGCGCGGCCGTGAGCAAGCTCAGCACGGCCACGCGCGCGTGGTAGGCAGGGCATGCGGCCGGGGATGCTGGTGGTGCGAGGCTGCCGCCGATCGGGGCCGCGTTTTCGGCGGGCTTTTTTGCAATCGGACGGGCAATGAAAGCACGTCGGCACTGGTGCAGCAAAGCCGGCAAGCTGGCCGAAAACTCGTGGTTGCCGAGTTGTAGCACCACGTGGGAGGGGCGCAATGCCCCGACCAGAGCTAAGTGCTGGGGCAAGTTCACAAACTGCAAGTGGGACACCTGTGCCACCACCTGCCCGTTCAGCAGTTTGCCAAGCAAAGCAGGAAACGCCTTGTCGGGGCCCACACAGTGCCCGGTGACGTGACAGCCGCCTAGCGCAACAATCTCTACATTCTTCATATCGGCCCGGCGCCGGAATTGAAAACGGCGCGGTGGTTAGAAGCAGCACCGGAGCGTTCGTTTAAGCACAGGGGCCGTCGTTGGCAATATTCAGCTACTGAATGACAGTAAACGATTGACGCATAATCGACTAATTTACAGTGCTCCTGTTGGTGTGGCCGCGCCCTGCTCGCTCTTCCCTGGCGAATCAGGGCCACAGGCTCTGTAAATGGGCATTCCCGCCTTGTCTTGGCCCGCACCGCGCGCAAGAAAAAAGATATAAACACGGCCGGGCCGCGTGCCCCCGTTGCCGTTCTTCGGGCCGACGAATTCCGCTGGGCCCAGCAGAATGCGCTGCCGATCTTTCAGGTTTCAATCGCGGCACCAATCATTTCACCGGTGGCGATGGTGGCTTTTTTGGGTGCCGGCTTTGCGGCCGCTCGCGCCGCCGGATCAGCTTTTTCCGTAAGCCCTTGCGCGGGGCGGCGGGGTTGCAAATCGTTGCTGTTTGCCATAAAAACACAGTTGCCGCTTCGGTCCTGACGGGCGGCCCGGCCAGCTTGGCACCGGCTCGCTCAAGGGGTTGGGGCAGTTGGTGGCGGGCACCGCCGCCCGCGCCGGTACCGGTTAGGAAAGCGTTCTGAAAGACCGCTGCTCAACTGCTTACCGTTGTGCTTTTTCATTATGACGAGGCAGGGCTACTTTTGTGAAAAAAGACAACAGACTGAACTTATACGCTAGCATTGAGTTTGTTATATTGTTGATCGTTCCCTTGCGCTTATGTTATTGGCTATTGTTTTTCCAGGAATATCGCTGTTCCGCAACAGACGCCAAGCTCTGGGCATCCTGTTTCTGTTGCTTCAGCTAACGGGCATTGGCTGGGTCATTGGCGCGGTTGTAGCCGTGAGGCGCCTGAAGCAGCGGCGCGTTAGGAAATACGGCTATGGCTACGGCCACTATGGCTCCGGCCAAAGCCGAGGGCAGTGGGCCGGGGCCATGCGGCTTTGATAAACCCGGAAGCTTCGGGACCTTTAAGAAGTGATTTGAGTCAGCGTTTCCAGCGTGTAGCGACGCCCTTTGGCATCTTAGGATTGAACGGCAAGTGAGCGAACGGAAGACGCGAAGAGGCGTCGCTGCCCCGGTTTGGCTAAACTGCTTCTTACTGGAATTCAGGCTGCGCCAGCTTAAAAGTGAGCACCGGCGGGAAGGCGTGCGTGGCCACGTTTTCGGCGATGCTGGCTTGCAAGAAGCGGCTCAGCCCCGTGCGGCCGTGGGTGGGCAGCGCCACCAAATCGGCCGCTATTTGCTGGGCGAAGGCCGGGATGCCAACGCTGGCGCTGGCCGCCACCACTACGGCCGGCGCGTGGGGCCTCAGGTGGTGGCGCTCGGCAAAGGCGGCAATCCTGTCCAGGGCCGCCGCCCGGCGGTCGGCGCTGGGCACCACGTGGAGCAAGTGCAGCGCAGCGTTGGGGAACAAGGCCTGGATGCGGCGCAGCTCGGCCACGGCGCGGTCGGCCTCGGCCGAAAAATCGGAGGGAAACACCAGCGTTCGCACGTCGAACTTGCCGGCGGGATGCTTCACGACCAGCACCGGGCAGGGGGCCGTGCGCACCAGCCGCTCGGTGTTCGAGCCGGAAAAGAAATGCTCGGCGGCCGTGTGCCCCTGGGCCCCCATCACTACCAAGTCGATGTGTTGGTGCTCGATGACGTTCGGGATGGCACTTCCCAGGCGGGCCGCCTGCACGAAGTCCAGCACCTGCACACCGGGTGCGAGCCCGGCCGCCTCGGCTACGAGGACGCCCATCCGGTGCTTAATCGCCTGCAAAAGCTTCGGCACGAATATCTCGTCCATGCCGCTATCGTGCCCAACCGGTGCGCCGTAGGTACTAAAGCCGGTCGTTTCGGGCAATTCTACGGCGTGGAGCAACGTCACGTGCCCGCCCGTGCGCTGGGCCAAGTGTACCGCCACCTCAAAGGCGTAGTGGGCTTCGGGCGAAAAGTCGGTGGGAACCAGGATATTTTTCATCGGGATGGTTGGGATAATGTTCGTCACTAAGCTACGCCATCCTCGCGGTCCAAGCAAAGAATAACCAGCAGGGCCCCGCGGTTAGAGTCGTTTCGCAATCAGTGTACGGCCCGTAGCGACGCGTTGGCAACGGGTAAAACGCAGCACCGGACCCGGCAAGCTGCGGGCAATGGCTCAGTCCGGCGGTACGCCTCCTACAAAGGCGGGCCGGCCCCGCCAGGCACTGTCCCAGGGGAAGCAGGAAGCACTGGGCCAGTGGGAAAACACGGATTCTTCACGTAAAAACTACGGGTTTTTAAGGGGGCGGGGGTATAATACGCTGTAAATCAATATACAATAGAACAAGCGAGGGTAACTTCAGCGGCCGAGCGGCGTAGCAGAGCGGATGCAACCCCTCTCCCTCGACACCGAAGCCCGGCGGCGCGCCGTGGCCTGGGCCGTGGCTCTAACCACCGGTACCCCGCTCGCGCCCCGCTACTACGAGCGCCAACTGCTCGCGCGCTTCGAGCGGGGCGAGCTTACCCTCGACCAAATCGAGCAACGGCTTGCCGCGGGCGTCTACCACCTGCTCTACCACAGCCGGGCCACGCATCCGCCGGACGACGACCAGCTGCGCGCGCTGCTGGGCCAATCGCGGGCCCACAACGCGGCGCACCAGATCACGGGCCTGCTCTTGTACGGCGAAGGGCGCTTCGTGCAGGTGCTCGAAGGGCCCGAAGCCGCAGTACGGGCCGTGTATGCCCGCATTCGGACGGACCCACGGCACGCGCAGGTGGTGACCGTGCGCGAAGGGCCGGGGCCGCCGCGCCGGTTCGCCGACTGGCACATGGGCTTCGGGCCGGCGGCCGGGGCCGCGCTCGAGCGGGTGCTCGCCGCCATCGGGTCGGAGCAGCCACTGGCCGGGCCGCCCCCGGACAATGCCCACCTGCGGGCGCTGCTACAGGCTTTCGGCGCCGGGGCCCTCGAGGCCCGGTAGCACGGGCGGGCCCCGGCTTCGCGCCCTACGCAATGCTGGCGGACGGGGCGGGCCCGTTCTTTCTCACCTTTACTGCTCCGCGCCATGATCCGCGTTTTTGTCGTCGACGATCACCCCCTTTTGCGCGACGGGCTGCGCTCCCTGCTGGCCCGCGACCAAGGAATCACCATCGTAGGCGACGCCGCCCATGGCCAGGATTTGCTGGATCAACTGCCCGCCACCCCCGCCGACGTCGTGCTGCTGGACCTGAACATGCCCGTGCTCGACGGGCTGGCCACGGCTGCCCGCCTGCGCAAGGAGTTTCCCGCGGTGCGCATCCTGGTTTTGTCCATGAATGGGCACGCGTTCACCATCGGGCGGGCCCTGAACGCGGGCGCCCACGGCTACGTGCTCAAGAACGCCGCCCTCGACGAAATTGTGGCGGGCATCCGGGCCGTAGCATCGGGCAAGGAATTCCTGAGCAGCGAACTCGGGCTGGGCCTGTTGCACCAGGTGCTCACGCGCGACGACCCCGTGCCGGACCCGGCCGAGAAACACCCCGGCCGCCTGACCTTTCGCGAGCGGGAAGTGCTGCAGCTCATCGCCCAGGGCCTGACCAACAACGAAATCGCCGACCGGCTCTTCACCAGCCGGCGCACCGTCGAAACCCACCGCCAAAACCTGATTCTGAAGACCCAGGCCAAGAACACGGCGGCGTTGATCAAATACGCGGCCCAAAACGGCTTGATCGCCCCCGAATAGTAGCAGGAAAGAAACACGGTTTGGGGTGCCACTCACCGGCCAGCGCACCAAAGCCCAAAGCCAGGCGCTCCCGCCTTGCCCGTCGCCGCCACAATTCGGGCAAAGCGGTGCGCGAAACGGCGGCGTTCCATTAGGGGCGCGGGGGCCCCAAAAACGTGACCGTGAGGGCGTGCCGGCCTTCGGCGGGGTAGTCGTAGCGCAGGCCAAAACCGCAGGTTTCGCCTATCTGGCGGGCAATGGCCAGGCCCAGCCCCACGCCGCCGGGGGCGCTGTCGGCGTCTTTGCGGAAGCGGGCAAAGACCTGCCCGGACGGCAGCGGGCGCGGCCGGCCGGTGTTCTCAATTCGCAACGCGGTGGCCGTGAGCACGACGTGTACGGTGCCGCCGGGGCGGTTGTGGCGGATGGCGTTCGTGAGCAAGTTGCTGACTAGGATGTCCAGCAGCGGGCGGGGCGCGGCCACCGGTACCGGCCCGGCCACGGCAGTCGTCAGCGTCAGCCCGGCGGCGGCAAGCTGCTCCGCCAACTGCCCCAGCTGGGCCCGCACCACTTCGGCCAGGTCCACCGCTTCGGCAGGGGCAACGGGCTGGTGTTCGAGGCGGGCCAGCAGCAGCAGGCTGCGGTTGAGGCGGGCCAGGCGCTGGGTGACGGCCAGCAGGGCGTCGAGGTAGCCGGCCTGCTCTTCGGTGAGGCCGGGGGCTTGCAGCAGCAAATCCAGCTTGGCGCGCAGCACGGCCAGCGGCGTTTGCATCTCGTGCGAGGCATTGTCGGTGAACTCGCGCTGGCTGCGGTACGCGCGCTGGCTGTGGTCGAGCAGCTGGCCCAACACCGCGTGCAGCTCCCGAAACTCCCGGATGCTCGTCGGCGCAAACGTGACGGCGGGGGCCCCTGCTTGGTCGAGGCGAAAGCCCCGGAGCTGGGCCAGGGTGTGGTAGAAGGGCCGCCAGAGCCGCCGGTTCAGGCCGGCTTGCAGCACCAGCATGCCGCCCAGCAGCACGGCCAGCAGAATGGCCTGGGCCGTGGCCAGCCCCGACAGCAGCTCGTCGTTTTCGACCAGCGAGCGGCGCAGCAGCAGCCGGTAGGGCCGGCCCCGGTACGTCACCCGCGCGTCGAGTTGGCGCTGGGGCTCGGCCTCGCGGGCCAGGCTGTCGTAGCCCGCCACTTCCGTCAGGCGGTCGGGCGGGGCGGGGCCGGGCGGGGCGGGGCGCAGCTCCAAATCCTCGTCCAGCTTCATCCACAGCGCCAGGTCGGCCGGGTTGGGCAAGGCCAGCAGCTGGTGCTCCACTTGCTGCTTGCGCGAGGCCAGGGCCTCGTCTACGGCGCGCCCGTTCAGCTCGCGCACGATAAAGTAGAAGATGAACGTGCCGGCCAGCAGCACCAGCCCGGCGTAGGCCAGAAAGGCCAGCGTGGTGCGGGTGAGGAGCTTCACGCGGCGGTGGGCCTGAACACGTAGCCCACCCCGTACACCGTGCCGATGTAGTCGACGGCCCCGGCTTCGGCCAGCTTGCGCTTCAGGTTTTTGACGTGGACGTAGATGGTGTCGTAGTTGTCGAATTGTTCGGCCGTGTCGCCCGACAGGTGCTCGGCAATGGCCCCCTTGGAGATGACGCGGCCGGGGTTGGCCAGCAGCAGCAAGAGCAGGTCGAATTCGGAGCGGGTCAGGGCCAGCGGCACAGCGCCCACCGCAGCCGTGCGGGCGGGCACGTCCACGGTCAGCGCGCGGGCGTGCAGCAGGTTGTGGCCTCCAAAGCGCCGCCGCCGCACCAGGGCCGCGATGCGGGCGCTGAGTTCGGGCAGGTGGAAGGGCTTGGGCAGGTAGTCGTCGGCCCCCAGGCGCAGGCCCGCAACGCGGTCGTCGAGGGCGTCGCGGGCCGAGGTGATGATGACGCCGTCGGCTTTCTGGCGCCGTTGCAGCTCGCCGAGCAGGGCCAGGCCGTCGCCACCGGGCAGGGTGAGGTCCAGCAAGATGCAGTCGTAGTCGTAGAGCAGCATCTTTTCCTGGGCCTGGTCGAAAGTGGTCGCTACCTCACACACGTACTCCGGGCGCAGGTAGCTCACCAGGCTGGCCACCATTTCGGGTTCATCTTCGACAATGAGGAGCTTCATGGGCGGGGCGGTGGCGAAAAGGCAAGGTTACGCCGGCAAGTTGGAAGAAATTTGGAAGCCACCGCGCCCAGCTCCGTTGCCGCCGGCCGGGGCCCGCAAAAAATAGTTGATCTTCCAAATGTCCTTAGAGTCGGGCCCGAGCTTTCGGATATAATTTCACCTTCAACCTTTTTCAACCATGAAGCAAGCCCTGATAATGGCCGCCTTTGCCCTGGCACTGACGGCCCCCGCCCACGCCCAAATGCTGAAGCCGGCCCAAGTGCCCGCCGCCGCCGCGGCCACCTTCAAAGCCAAGTTCCCCACGGTGACCACCAACACCTGGGAGAAGGAAGGCGACAAGTACGAAGCCGGCTTCAAACTGAACGGCAGCACGATGTCGGCCCTGATTACCCCCGCCGGCGTGCTCACCGAAACCGAAACCGACATGTCGCCCGCCAAGCTGCCCGCCGCCGTGCGCGCCAAGCTGGCCGGCGAGTACAAAGCCTATAAGGTAACCGAAGCGGCCACGCTGGTGTCGGCCGATGGCAAAACGACCTACGAGGCCGAGGTGAGCAAAGGCGGCAAGCACCAGGACGTGGTGTTCAACGCCGACGGCACGCTCGCGAAGAAGTAGCCCCGGCCGAATACAAATCCAAGCCCGGCAAGAACCGGATTGCTTGCCCACCTGGGCAGGCGGTCCGGTTTTTTGCTTGGCCGTAAGTGAACGCTGCTTTACCCCTGCCTGGCGCGATTTCCGAATCAGTGACGGCCGTAGCGAAATCAGTAAGAAGCCTCTTTGAGCTGATCCGGGCGGAGGTGTTCGGGTTGGCCCCGCGTTCCCGATAAAGGAGTTACGGCGGATTGGGCTTACTTCACCGCTTGGTGCAGGTGCGCCCACATCGCCCACACGAAGCCCACGGCGGCGGCCAACACCATCAGAATGTAGACGATACGGGTCTGGCGGGGGATGATTTCGTTGAATTTCATGGTACAGGTGGTAAAGGCCAACCTACAACGGCCGGCCCGGCGGCCCGGTTGTTACCGCCAGGTTATCATTTGCCGATGGAGCCGATTTTGGGTTGAATCTGGATGATGAAGCGTTTATTTTTGGCCTCGTCGGCCCCGGTATAGCGGCCGGCGCCGCGGAAGCCGCTGCCCGCCGCCACCACTTCCAGGTTGGCCGGGAAGCGCAGGCCGGCCTGCTCCCACAGCCGCAGCACGGCCAGGGCCCGGCTGTAGCTGAGCTGCCGCACGGCGGGGCCATCGAGGTTGTGCGGGTCGGTGGCCGGGTAGCGCAGGTCTTTAGCCGCCCGGCCCTCCACCACGATGAGGTACTGCACGTTATCCTTTTTATCCAGGGCCTGCATCTGGCGCAGCAGGAAGCGACCCGCCTGCACCAGGGGGCCCTGCGCGGCGGCGGGCAGCACATCGCTCATCGGGGCGAAGGTGACCTCGGAATTCAGCTCGTAGCGCTTGTAGCGTTGGTTGTAAGTGAAATAGCTGCTCTCAAGCCGGCGCAGGGCCTCCTTGATTTCGTCGAGCTTGCGCTTTTCCCGCACCTGCACCTTCAGCGCGGCAATCAGGTTTTCGTTGGTGCGCTGCTTGTCCTGAAACCGCTTGTAGCTGAGCACGAACAGCACGAGCATCACCAGAAACAGGGCCGTCATCAGGTCCACGTAGCTGGGCCAGAAGAAATCTTTGCGGTCCTGGTTCATTTTGGTGCTTGGTTTTGTCATTGCGAGCGCAACGCAGTGGAGCGCGGCAATCCGTCCTGGTCTCAGCGACTACTTTGATAATGTGATAAGCCCCTGTTCTACTCAGACTCGGGGGTTGTTGCTTTAGGAGACGTGTGTAAAAAGGACTGGTCACAATAGAAAGCTCATCGCTGAAGACCAGGACGGATTGCCGCGCTCCACTGCGTTGCGCTCGCAATGACAATGGACACTAAGTACCATAAACTCATTTCTTGTTCAACCCCAATGCTTTCTGGAGCCAGCTGCGCTCGGTGAGCTGCTCCAGCACGGCGTTGGTGCGCGTTACTTGAAACAGCAATTGCTGCTGCAAGGCCGTGTCGGCGTCGAGGCGCTGTTGCAGGGCCTGGATGGCCTGGGCCGTTTGCTGGGCCTGGCGCTCTTGCAGCTGGTTGAGGGCCTGCTGCTGGGCCGGCAGCTGGCTGAACGGGTTGAGGTACTCGACGATGCGCTGGTAAATATTATCCGCCTTGAGCGTGTCGAACCGCCGCTGCCACTCGGCCTGGGCATTCTCAGCGTCGGCGTTGAAGTGGGCCAGGCGCGTGGTCATCATGCCGGTGAGCTGGCGACTGGCCTTGTCAAAATACTGCTCCGTATCGGCCCCCATGCGGTCCATGCGCTCCTGGCTCTGGTTGAAAAACCGAAACTGCCGGTCCACCGTATCGTTGTGCTGTTGCAGCATAGCCGGCACCTGGTTGAGGCCGGTTTCGAGGCCCGTGAGGCGGCTGAGCAGGCCTTCGACCTTGCGCACCACTTCGCCCCCGGCGGCCAGCGTGGCGTTCAGCTTTTCCTGGTAAACCAGAAAGTCCTCGAACATCTTCGCGCTGCGGTCCATGCGGTCGAACACGGCCACCGAGGCGTTGGCCATCTCGGTGAAGCCTATCCCTTGCAGCCGCTCCAGAAAGCGCCGCTGCACCTCCGTGCTGTTGATAATCTGGTCGATGAGCGGCCGCAGCTGCTCAAACGCCGGCCCGATGGACTGGATGTCGTTGACGAACTTGACGTTGAAGCCGTCGAGCACCGTTTTGAGCGTGCTCAGGCTGCCGGCCATGTCGGAGTGCAGGATGGGCAGCAGCTCCACCTGCAAAAACGAGTAGTAGTCGTTGCGCAGCCGCTCGGCCTGGCGGCGGGCCCCTCTATACAACGCATTGCCCCACAGCGTGAAGCCCAGCCCGCACAAGCTCCCCACCATCGCCACCGTAATGCCCCGCAGAAAGCCCGCGATGGCCGCGTCGTCGAACTTACCGTCGCCCAGCACCAGGCTCACCAGCCCCAGGATGGCCCCGCCAAACGTGCCCATCAGCCCGATGTAGAGCGGCAGCGAAGTGGTAGACTGAATTTCGCCGTCGAGGGCCCCCACGCGGCGCTCGGTGAGGTCCTGGAGAATGTTGAAATCGGCGGTGCCCTTGTTTTTGAGCAGGTACACGTTGGTGCTGGCCAGCACGTCGCCGAACTCCGGCGAAGGCGCGGTGCTCGCCACCGTGTCCACCTCGCGGCCACTCGTGGGGTCGCTGACTTTGGTGAGGAACAGGGCCCCGGCGCTGGGAAACAAGTTTTCCAGCCGCACAATCTGAGCGCGGGCCCCCAGAAAAGCGCGCACCTGCAAGCCAATCAGCAGCACCACGGCCAGGGCCTCAATTATCAGCAGCATAGGATTAGGAATGTCCTTCCGATAACTGTCATTCCGAACGAAGTGAGGAATCTGGGATTGGCACTAACCCAGATTCCTCACTTCGTTCGGAATGACAGTTATCGGAAGGATAATTAAGCGAAGTGAATGCGGGCTTTGCGCACGATTTCCCAATCGTCGCCGTCCACGCGGCGCAGCAGGCCGGGCGCTTCGGTGATGATGCGCGAGGCCGCGCCCTGGGGCAGGTTGAACTCACAAGCCGGCTCCAGCACGTCGGCGTAGGAGCTGATGTGGCGCGGGTGCGAGGCCGGGTCGGGGTTCACTTGGAAGGTGGCCTGGTCGGGCTGCGCCGCGTCGCGCGTCAGCTCGTAAATGCTGTTGTGGGCCGGCTGGTCCTGCAACACGTTGCGCCGAAACCGCCCGTTCACCGGCGCCGAGCTGACGTAGGCGCGGCGCGCGCCCACCGGCTCGGGCGCGGGCGCCGCCAAAATTTCGGCTGACGCGACGGGTTCGGCCGCTATTTCCGGCCCGGCGGCCACCGGCGCGGCCGGAGTTTCGGGCGGCGGCAGGGCCGTAGAAGCAGTTTTAATCAGGGGCCGGTTGGCCGCCGGGGCGGGTTTCGGCTGGTTGCTGGCGGGGGCCCTGGAAGTGTTTTGAGTCGTAACAGCCGGTGCGGCGGTCGGCTTGCCCTGCTCGGCCAGGGCCCTGGCTATCATCTTTTGCACTTCCTTGAACTGGCCGGGCGTTAGCTCGTCGGTTGCGGCGGCCGGGCGCGTGGTGGCACCGCCCGACGCACTCGACGAGGAGCGGTGCCGGTGCCTGGGCCGGGTCACGATCAGAAACGCCACCCCTATTAAACTCAGCCCTGACAGGGCCAGCGCCCACTCGCTCCAGTCGCGGCTGGGCGGCGCGGCTTGGGTAGCGGTTGGCTGGGCCCCCACCGCCTCCTTGGCCGAAGGCGCGGGCACCGGCACAGTATCCAGCACGCCCTGGGCCAGGGCCCCGCGGGCCCCGGCCAGCAGCGCGGCCAGGGCCAGCGGACGGGCGGCGCGGGCGCCAGAATCAAGCAGTCTGCGCAGCATAGTAGCGTTCGTAAAGGCGTTGGGTGAGCTTGGGCAGGGCGTCGCGGAAGGGGAAGAAAAACAGCGTTTCGCCCAGCGCCGACGTTTCCTTGGCGGTGCCGGCGGCGAGCTGGTTGAAGCCCGCGTTGAGGCTGTCGCCCATTTCCTGCCGGAAAAACTCGCTCAGAAAAGCGGCGTCAAACTCCACGTTGAGGCGCGGCAGCAGCTCCTCCACGTCGGGGTCGTTGGCCAGGAAGTCGATGAGGCGCTGGGCGTTCACCAGCACCGCGTCGCGGCGGTCGCGGGCCTGGGCCAGCGTGGGCTGGGCCGCGCGGCCGGTGAGGGCCGGCGCGGGGGCCGGTGCGGCGGGGGCCCCGGCGTAGGGCGCCACCACCTCATCCAACGACTCCGGCTCTTTCGGGAAAGTGTCGCCGATGATGGCGGTGGCCTTCATGTTTTCCATCAGCTCCTGCAAGGCCAGGTGCTCGCCTTGCTGGGCGGCGAAGAGGCGGGCCCCGCCGTTGGCGGTGGCCTCCTTGGGATCAGCGGCGACGGTTAGGCGGAAGTCGGCGGGCACGGGCTGGCCGGTGGCAAACTCCAGAATCAGCCGCGCCAGCTTGGTGGCGGTGGGCTGGCCGGCGCGGAAATCGAGCAGCTTGATGTAGGTGCTGCCCTTGCCGCTGAAGCTCAGGTGGCGCGGCAGCGGCGACAGGCCCTGGGCCTGCGCCGCCTGCCCCACGTGGTACACGATGGCCGCGAAGTGCAGCAGCAGCACCACGCGCAGGTGCTGGGCCAGGATAATCTTCTCACTGAACCGCAGCTGGTCGTCGAACCCAAAGAGCAGGCTCACCACGTCGGAGGCGTAGAAATCGGGGTTTTTCATCGCCTTCTCGAAGGCGTTGCGGGCCTTCTGGAAAGCGTCCTTGTTCGTCTCGTCGGGCACCATCTTGCCTACCAGCGAATCCTGGTAGCGCAGGAAGCCGTTCAGGCGGCCGCCGCGGGTCTGGCGCGAGCCGTCGCTCCACAGCACGTCGCCGGCGAAGCGGAACGAACTGATGGCGGAAGGCTTTTCTCCTTTCACAAACAATACGTCGGTGGTGCCGCCGCCGATATCCACGTTCACGGCGTTCACGCCGTCGCGCGGTTCGATGGCGCCTTGCTTCACCAGGTCGAGGTACGGGGCCAGCGACTCGCTCAGCACGCGGGGCGGGAACTGCTGGCGCTCGCCAAACACCCACTTGTATTCCTCGGCCCAGGTGTTTTCAAACACCAGCTGCGCTGCGGCGTTCATGCTCAGCGGCCGGAACCACACCACCTGGGTCTTGCCCACGTCGCCGTTGTTGAGGGCAGTTTTGTGCTTGATGAGCAGCAGCATCTCCCGCAGGAACGCCCGCACGCGGCGCTGGCCGGCCTCGTTGTCGGCGCCGCTGGTTTCCCACTTCAGGTTGGTGCGGTAGTGGCCCACGGCGCCGTTCAGCTCGTCGCGGTTGATGTTGAAGCCGATGTTGACGTTGCCGAACAGCTGGGTAATCTGGCCCGCGAAAATCGGCGTCTCGCACGTGGCCGTGCGAATCGGGAAGGCGTAATCGGCGCCCGGCGTGCCGATGAAGGCGGGCACGAACTCGCGGTTTTGCACCGTGCGGGCGTAGGCCAGGCTGCCGAAGCTGTTGCTGTAGCGCTCGGGCAGGCTGTTGGCGCGCTTCACCGGCTGGTTCAGCGTCACGACTTGCAGCTCGTCTTCGGTGGCGATGCTGAAGGGCTCGGGCGTGGTGTTGGGGCCCCGCATCAGGGCCACGTGGGTGTTGGTGGTGCCAAAATCGACGGCGAACGTGAAGGCGGCCGGGCCGCTCACCACGGGCTTCCAGCGCGGCACCACCACGTTGCGCACCGTGCGGAAGGGCGTGCCGGGCGCGTCGGGCAGCGGGCATTCCAGCTCCACAAAGTCAAACGGCGCCTGCCGCAGCTGGTAGTAAACGCTGGCCGCCCCGAACGGGTTGCGGGCCACGCGCACCTGCTTCTCGGCCGGCCGGGGCCCCTGCCCGTCGTGGAAATGCAGGCCGGCCAGCGTCGAGCCGGGGTTGTCGTCCACCAGCATCACCTCGTAGGTGTTGTTGATTTCGGCCTTTTCGTGCTTGTAGAACGGGAACACGCCCAGGTTCACGAGCGTCTCCACCAGGAAGCCGTTTTCGGGGCGCTGGCTCACGGCGCTGGGCAGCTTGCGGTAGTAATTGCGCTCGTACACCACCGGCTGGCCGTTTTGCACGGGCACGGTCAGCGTCACCGTCACGTAGTTCATCTCGACGGTGAACTGCACGAGGCGGTTCACGTCCTCTGCGGTGAAGTAGGTGAAAAACTGCTTTTTCAGCGGCAGCAGAAACGGAAACTGCAAGTCCGCGTCGGTATCAAAATCGGTGTACTGGTACGACTTCCGGGCCCCCGGCTTGTAGATAACCGGCTGGCGGCCGGCCGCGAATTTGTCGCGGTTCAGGCCATACGGCAGCTCCACGAGGAAGTCTTCCAGCAGGTCGTTCACCGTCAGGTACGGGTAGGTGATGCCCAGCGCGGGCAGCACGCGGGCGGCCAGGTTGGCTTCCGGGTCGGCCCAGCCAATCTGGGCCCCCATGCCGGCCGCGCCCTTCGTGCCGCCGTAGTAGTTGCTGCCCGTCAGGTCCAGGTCGGGCTTGAGCACCAGCGGCGCGGGGCCCTCCAGCACGCGCGTGGCGGCGATGAACCAGTCGCTGGTGCCCGGCTTCTGCGAGATGCGCGCCTGGTACAGCTCGGCGCCTTTGACGCGCACCACGCCGCCCTCGTACGTCAGCGGCTCGTAGTCGGCCAGGAACTCGGTGGGGTTGAGGTTCTGCCCCGCCACGTCGTTCACGCGCTGCCGGTCCACGTCCTGCAAGTACTTGAACACGCTGCTGGCGAACGTTTTGTCCCGCAGGTTCTTGTTCACATCGAACCAGCCGTACAGAAACTTCTGAAACTCCGGGGCCCGCTGCGCCAGCGGCACGATGGCTTGGTCGAAGTAGCGCCCCGTGCCGTTCACCCGCTGAATGTCGAGCGCCCGCAGCCCCTGCCGCGCAAACACCAGCGTGAACGGCGACGTGAGCCCCAGCAGCTCGCGCCGCCCGCTGCCCCGCGCCTCCCCAAAAATCAGAAACAGCGTCTCCACGCCCGCGAACTGCGGGTCGTTGAGGTACAAGCCCAGCGTGCGGCCCATCAGACGGGTGGCCTCGTTGCCTTGCAGGGCCCGGAGCTGGTCGTCTTTGTGCCAGGGCAGTAGCGTAATGGCGTAGTTGGCAAATTGTTGGCGAAAGAACAGCAGCTCCAGCAGGTCCAGGCAGTGCGTCACCAGGTGGTGGTACACCGAAGTGCCGTTCGGCTCGTGGCGCACAAACTCAAACGCCTCGGCCAGCAGGTGCAGCTGCCCGAACGGCGTCGGAATCGACGTGCTCGTGACGTGCGCCGAGCCGCCGTCGGGGTCGGCAATGGTCTTTATCTGGTTGTCGCTCAGGCGGTCGGACTGCTGCCAGCCGCGAAGCAGCGATTTGCCCTGCTGGTGCAGGCGAAGGATGGTGCTCATAGGTTAACTATCTGTATTCAAATATGGTTAAGGCCGTCATGCTGAGCGCAGCAGAGCGGAGTCGAAGCATCTCTCCCGCTGACTAATTATGGATTACTGCCGCAGTAGAGATGCTTCGACTCCGCTACGCTGCGCTCAGCATGACGGCTTTTTATCGCCGTTAGTTTTTCAAACACTCCTCTCAAAATCCCTTGATTTTGCTGTCCACCGTCTCGCGCATCACCTTGCTGAACAGCTCCACGAACTGCCCCGGCCTGGTGGTGTGGCTCA
>JAABUN010004792.1_pt1 | contig 17758 bp, 21 predicted proteins | sample 5559311 | NCBI WGS metagenome assembly JAABUN01 (sample SAMN10711877, study PRJNA513370) | rock metagenome | isolation source: Antarctica rocks | place: Antarctica: Victoria Land, Siegfried Peak sud | reverse complement strand
GCGGGAACCCTCCCGCGCAGGAGACCACACATGAGCGCACGCAAGACCCTCGACATCGACGCCGAACTCCAGGCCCTGCAGGCCAAGGCCGACAAGCTCCGCCGCGACCACCTGCTCCGGCTCGGCGAACTCGTCGTCGAAACCGGCGCCCACAAGGTGCTCGACGCCGACCAGCTCCGCACCCTGCTGGTGGACGCTCGTGACAGGGCGCTCGCCACAGACCGGGCGGGGGAGGACAAGACGCAAGCGGACACGGCTGGGAAGGACGGGCACGGCGCGAACGGCGCCACGTTTCCGGCGAAGGCGGCGGCCAAGGCAGACGGACGCGCGGAGCCTGAGCCCGGCCGCCCGCGCCATCCTGACCTCCTGGCGCGCCCTGAGGCGCCTTGAGCAGCACATGGCCCGGCTCGGCAAGGCGCGCGCCTTGACCGGGCACCGCGACTGGGGGCGCGACCGCAAGGCGCGCACCCGCTGGCTGATCGAATACGGCGGCCTCGTCGCCAAGGCCGGCCTTGCCGACCGGCTGGACGACGACCGCGCCACCTTCTACGGCGCGCTGCTCATGCTCCGCGACCTGCTCGACGGCGCCGGCACCGACATGCCCGCCGACCTCAAGCTGCGCTGGCGAAGGCGGGGGCTGCGGGCCTTCGATGCCGACGCCGCAGCCAAGGAGGCGGGCAAAGGGAGCAGCCGGGAAGCGGGAACAGAGGGGGAGGCGCCGGTGCCGTCAGGGTAGGCCAGCAACCGCCAGCCGGCGCCGGGAACATGCCCAGCGCCGGCAACGGCGGAAGCAGCGAGCAGGATCAGGACTGGTTTGCTGCCCGGCCAATGTCGTGGTGGGCCAAGATACCTGCGTTGCCGAGGTTCTCCAGCTACCGCTTCCGCTTTGACCCTCTCGGCGTAGAGGTGCCAGCCGGATTGGACTCAGGCAGGGTGGTCAAGTCGCCAAGAAGATCGCCAAGCGCGGCCTGCGATGGCGGGTCCAACGGCGTCCGACACGCTTCAAGCAGCTTGTCCCAGCCGTGGGGCGGGTCGCCGCTCACCAGCATGCGCCGGAAAACGGCGTAGGGGTCGCTGGAGGCGCCCGCCTTGCGAAGCGTGTTCTCGTCGTTCAGCCACGCGTACACAATCACCTTGACGCTTGAGTCGAACCGGAAGAACAGGCGGAGGCGGCCAAGGAACTTGGCCCGGCGCCAGCCCCGGGCATCGGCGCCCAGCGTGTTGCCCTGCTCGTACTCGGGCGATGCCGGGTTCGTGGGCACCTCCCGCAGGATCACGTCCAGGATGCGCTTGAGCAGCTTTGCCTTGGGCAACTGCTCCCATCCATCCGGGTGCTGCGCCCGCAGCCGCGCCACCTCGACGCCGAGCTGCAAAAGGGGGATGCGGAAGGCCGGGTGGCACACGATCAGCCACCCGTTCCGCCGGGCGCCGGCAAGCAGGAGACCGGCTGCGGGCGGCCCCGCCACGTCAGAAGGCCACGTCCTCCGGCAGCACGTAGCCGTCCTCCACCACCACGTCCTCGACCAGCCTCTCCAGCCCGGCCACCTCTTCTTCGGTGAACGGCGCGAGCCGTCCCGGAGTGGACCGGATGTCGCCGTCGATGAAGCTGAGCCAGGCGCCGATGACCGGGTCCACCGCCCCTACCTCTGGGATCGCTGCGTCGAGGCGGACCAGGACCGTCCCCGGGCCGATCACGTCGGCCCGGATCGCGTTCCCTGGCTGGGAGAACTCCGGCGCCGCCTTGTAGAAGGCCGTCTCGAACCGCATGGCCCGGCTGTTCCCGGCGGTGGCTGTTGACCCGGAGAAGCTCCCCATGCCGCCGCGGCCCTTGCCCGCCACCGTCTTCGCAGGCTTGGCCATGCACAACACTCCGTAAGCACAATTGTGCTTACGTGCTAAGCCCTCCTTGCGACCGCGTCCATTCAAACAACCAGGGGGCTAGGGATGCGGCCCTGTGACGGTGACAATGGCGACACTGCAAGGACGGCAGCCAAGGCATCGGGTGGCGCAGATATACGCTGGTGCGGCACCTTGCCGCCCGGTCACGCCTGCCAGAGCCGCACCCACTCCTGCCCTGTCATCGGATATCGCCGCCGCTCCTCCTCGTAGTTCCGAAGACTCCCCTGCCCGCCTTGCCCTCGCACAGCCCACCCTAGTCCACCGCCTTGGGCCAGAGACATACAGCGAACCGTGGACAACTCCGGGGATGGATCGGTGGACGACGCCGCGGCACCGGCACTGCTGCCGCCAGCGCCGCCGTCAGACCTCGACCACCAGGTCGTCGCGGAAGTCCGCGTTGCCGAACCGCGGACCCGCCGGGTTGCACAGGATGCGCGTGCCCCCGGGCCGCGCCAGGTCCACCGACTCGTGCAGGTGCCCATGCACCCACAAGGCGACCCGGCCGGCGTCGGTCAAGTGCGACAGGTCCGACGCCGAGTTGCCCGCAACCCAGTGCCTCCGGTAGGCCGCCGGCACGCACAGCAGGTGCGGGGCGTGGTGCGTCACCACCACCACAGGGCAGCCATCGCCGGGACCGGCCAGCGCCGCCTCGATCACCCCGCGCGTCCTGGCGTGCATCGCCGCCTGGTCGCCGGAGGTGATCAGCCGCATGGCGCCGCCGTCTTGGCCCACATAAACCTGCTCGCCCGTGGCCTGCCCTGGCGCCCCGTCCTGGCCGCCCAGCCTGCCATCGGCCCACAAGGTGCCGCCCACGAAGCGTACGCCCGCCAGGGTGGCCTCCCCGTCGTCCAGCAGCACGACCCCGTGCCGGGCCGCCGCGCGCCGGGCCGCAGCCCGCTCCGAACCCAGCTCGCGGCCCCACGGCTCGTGGTTGCCCAGCACGAACACACACGGCTTGCCCTCGGCCAGGCGAGCGACCGTGGCGATGGCTTGCGCGCTGCCGTGCCGCACGTCGCCGGCTACCACCAGTACGTCAAAGCCGACGCAACGCGGCCGGTAGGCGTCCGGATGACGCACGGCTTCCAGGTGCAGGTCGGACATCACCCACAGCCTCGCCATCAGCTTGGGAGTTCCGGCACCTGGCCCCTGCGTGCGGGGGCAGCGGCTATGACAGGATCACTGCGGCGCTGGCAGTTGCCCCAGCCGCCCGGCTTCGAGGATCGGCAGGTTGGCCTCGGTCGGCACGTAGATCACCGCGTTCTTGTTCAGCTCCAGCCCGTTGATCCAGAGATACTTCAGGTAAGCCTCGTTGCCCTGCAGGCTGCGGCCGATGATCTCGTTGGCCTTGGCCACCCCTGTGGCGCGCGTCACCTCGGCGTCGGCCTCGAAGTGCGCGCTCTCCGCCTTGGCCCGGGCCTGGGCCACCGCGATCTGCCGGTTCTGGTCGGCTTGCGCCAGCTCGGCCTCGCCGGCCTTCTGCGCCCGCCACACCGCATACACCGGGCAGCCCACCATGCCGGTGCCCACCGTCAGCACAACCGCCACGGCGATGCCTACGACGGCGCCCCGGGTGACGACGGGCACCTTGCCCTCAGCGTCGCTCATGGCGCCGAACCCCCACCCGTACCCCGGGACACGGCTGCGGCGGTCCCGGCTGCGCCAACCTCGTCGCGGCGTCTGCTGGTGGACATGCCTTCCTCCTTATGGCGGCGGCAGGTGCTGGCGCGGCTTGGGACATGCTAGGACTATAGTATATGCACACGGTTCGTGCAAGCCTTCACCAAGGGCGGCATGGACATGCGCCAGATGGTCGGCCGCAACGTCGCGCGCATACGCCGGGCCAAGGGCCTCACCCAGGAGCAGCTGGAGGAGCGCTCCGGCTTCAGTCAGCACTACCTCAGCGGTCTGGAGCGCGGCCTGCGCAACCCGACCATCGTGACCATCTACGAGTTGGCCACCGCGCTTGGCGTAGACTTCCGCGAACTGCTCGACCCGGACGACGTGCAACCGCCCTGACGCAAGTAGGGTTGGCTACTGGGTATGGGATTAGAAGCGGTCGGTTCCGGGCGACGCCAGCTATCCCTAGCGCGGTCATGGTCCGTCATCCATCGAACGACGGTGAGAGCTGCAATGGTCGTCCCTTTCACCGACACCCGGGGATACCGCGTGACTGCTCGCAAGCATTGATTAGAAATTCTGATACAGTTGCCGGTGCCATCTGGCATGAGCGCCGTCTTAGGCGAGGCATACTGCGTCCAGGAAAACCAATGATCCGCGTTGCCCATCTTCTAAGCGGTCTGGAAATTGGCGGCAAGGAGCGCGCTGCGCTGCGCTTGGCGGGGCGGGGACGGCAGGAGGGGCGGGATCACCAACTCATCCTGTTCGATCATCCGTTCCGCTCGCCCGATCTGGACTTTCCACCAGGCGAGGTTCCGACGCACTTCATCCAGCGCCTGCCTGGGCTCAGTCTTCGCTTCACGTGCAGGCTCGCAAGGCTGCTCCGTTTGTTAGGCACGGAGGTGATTCATGCGCACAACGACACAGCACTCGTTTATGCGGCCGGCGCATCAATCCTGTGCCGGACGATGGGGGGGAATGTGCGCGTCGTTGCTACTTTTCATGCCTGGCCCAGTCACCCTTCGGCCAATGCACGCCGCCTTGCCCGCCTTGCTTCGCGTATTGCCGACGTCGTGGCGGTCTCGGACGAGCTGAGGGAGCGGCTGCTCGGGGGCGGATGGCTGGGTCGGTGCGGCACGATCTGGAATGGAGTTGATTTGTCGGAGTTCTCGCCGGGCGGGCGCTCGGCGGCGTGGCGTGAACGGCTCGGGATCACGGACGGCCAGATCGTGCTCGGGCTCGTCGCGCGGCTTGATCCGATCAAGCGCCATTCCGATTTTGTCGCCGCGGTTCGTCTCCTACGGGAGCAAGTTCCAGCGGTCGTTTTCGTCGTGGTGGGACAGGGGCCGTTGCGGGAGGAATTGCACCGTAGCACGTCGGACCTTCCCTCGATCCGCTGGATCGACAGCGTGGCCGACATGCCCGGCCTGTTCCGGAGCCTGGATGGGCTGGTCCTCTGCTCGGCCCACGAGGCAGCCCCGCTTGTGCTGCTCGAAGCCATGGCCTGTGGCGTTCCCGTGATTGCGAGCGCGGTGGGCGGCATTCCGCACCTCCTCACCTCGCCACCAGAGGCGCCCGCAGGCGTACTGGTTCCGCCGCTAGAACCTGTCGCCTTGGCGCGGGCGATCAAAGACCTTGCGACGGACTCAGATGCTCGGGCAGGTTATGCCAGGGCGGCACTGGCGCGGACTGCCCGTTTCTCCTTTGAACACGAATGGACGAGCTATCAGGCACTTTACGCCGGCAAGGAGAGTGTAGCGTAGCGGGCGCGGCTCGGCGCGTGCTTCTGTATGCGTCCATCGCGCTCGCAATGGCAGTTCGGACACTTCAGCTGAAAGGCGTCGCGAGCCGCCGCACGGTGCGTCGGAGTGAACAGCATCTCGCGCAGAGGCCGCTCGCGGATGTTGCCGAGGTTGAAGGTGACATAGCAAAGCTGGACCGTGCCGTCCGCGCCGACCCAAAGCAGGTTCTTCACGTCGCAGGGCACGCGCATGTCCGGTCCCTTGAGCAGCCAGTCCGGGATGGAATGGATGGAAGCAAGGCTTTCGCGCACGCGCTGCGGATGCTGCTGCTTCAGCTGGCTCAGCGCGGCGGTGACCGCGCGGATCGCCGTTTCATCCTCGGGGCGGAATTGCAGATCACCCTCTTGTCCATCGGTGAAGTAGGGCAGCGAGTAGTGGATCAGGTCCGTGTGGAAGCTCATGTCAAACCGCTCGGCGAAGGCCCAGGCAGCTTCGAGCGCAGAGATGGTGCAGCTCGGTCGCATGATGAGGTAGTTAAGCTGCAAGGAAAGCGCGCTGCCGTAGCGCTCACGGGCATATTCGAGCCCCTCGCGCAGCTTTGCAAATCGCTGGGTCCGCTGCACATAGCTGTCATAGGCGTCGTCCGTGCCGTAGAAGCCAATTGTGATGTTGCGCAGCCCAGCCTCGAACAGGGCATCGATCTTCTGCCGCAGCAGGATGCCGTTGGTGGTCACATAAGTCGCGAGCCCAAGCGCGCGAGAGTGCCGCACCATGGCAGGCAGATCGCGATGCAGCAGCGGCTCGCCGCCGTAAAGGCGGACCAGCTCGACGCCGGCTGCCTTCGCATCGTCCAGCAGCGCGCAGACCTCGGCCAAGCTCAGCTGCTCGCCGGGCATGAAGTCTCGTCCGTAGCGACAGCCGATGCAGCGCAGGTTGCAATGGGCGGTGATGGCGACCGTCATGCGGCGGGGCCGAGGTTGGATCACGGCGGGTACGACCTGCCCGAGGCTGTGCTCAACCATGCCGGCGGCCTGCTCAACCTGACGCAGCACTTGCTTGATGCCCTCGTGCCCACTAGCCGCGTCGCGGATTGCGGAGCGCGCCGCATCTGTCACGCGACGGAACGCACCGGAGACCGGAGCGTCGGGGATGTTAATAGTGCTCATGGCTGGGCCTCGCCGGGAAGCGGTTGGGTGTATTGGCGCTGAGATGCGGCGTCTCTCTGAATCCGTGTCTCGACCTTGCAGGTGCAGTTCGGGCAGTTGAGTTTGAAGCCATCGCGAGCGGCGCGCCGGTGCGCATCAGTAAAAAGCAGATCACGCAGCCGGTTCTCGCGCACGTTGCCGAGCGGAAGGGCGGTGTCGCAGAGCTGCAAAGTGCCGTCAGCGCCGATCCACAACAGCTCATAGGCGTCGCACGGCACGCGCATCCCGGGTCCCTTAAGCAACCAGTCTGGCACGGACCGGATGAACTCTGGCGAATGCAGGAACCGCTTCGGCTCGGCCTGCTTCAGTGCCAGCATGGCGCAGGCCACCGCCTCTACACGCGGGCGGTCCTCTTGTCGCAGCTGGAAGTCGTTGTCGAACCCTTGCACGAAAAAGGGCGCCGAGTAGTTCGCGAGATCAAGGTGGAAGAACATGTCAAACCGGCGCGCGAAGTCCCAAGCGCCGTGTAGGTCCTCGACGGTGCAGGTGTCGCGCAGCACGACGAAGTTGAGCTGGAGCTCGAAGCGGCTGCCATACTTCTCGCGGATCGTGGCGAGGCTTGCTTCTAGGCGACGAAAGTGATCCTGCTTCTGGGTATAGTCGTCATAAGCAGGGCCGATGCCGTAGAAGCCAATCGTGGCAAGGCGCAGTCCGGCCTCGAAGAGCACATCAATCTTGCGGCCGAGATGCGTGCCGTTGGTCGTCAGGTAAGGGCGCAGACCCAGTTCGTGCGCGCGCGCGACCATGGCAGGAAGGTCGGGATGCAGCAGCGGTTCGCCGCCATAGAAGCGAACCTTGTGGACGCCCGCATCACGCGCGTCCTGCAGCACGTCTAGCACGGTTTGCAGCGCCAGCCGTTCGCCCTGCATGAAGTCGCGCCCATAGCGGCAGCCCCGGCAGCGCAGGTTGCAATCCGCTGTGATCGCAATTGTAACCTGCCGTGGGCGAGGGTTAATGACGGCCGGAACCCAATGCGCCAGCGAGTGCCGGAGCCGTGCCTCGTGGGTCATGGCAGCCTTTGCAAGCGTCCGAAGCCCGTCGTTTCGTTCCACAAGCGGCCGTAACTGACGCGTCATTCCCCGCAGCGACATCGATGCATCCCCCCTATGTGATCAGGCTAGACGCGAGCATCCGGAAATGGAAGGGCGTTATCGTAGGAACCAGCGTCACCCATATCTAATCATATATTCTTTTGCGAATACCGTACCCATGGTGGCTCACACGCAACGTCCCGCTGTCGCTGGACCCGCCCACTCTGACGGTGCTTGGTTCCAAGCAGTAGGGTCAGCCTCTTAGGGGGTCATCTCACCGTTTGCCCAAAATCGCACGCTAACGGCCTTCCAAGCAGTGCTTACCTTTCACCCTGAGTCTGCAAGAGGATTATGGAACGAATTTATCCGTGTTCCACCACGGCAAGCAATGCCTTCCGCAAACGAATGCTTGTGCAACTCTTTGATCTATAGAGGATCTTGGCTTAGCGTGCAGTTTTGAGCAAATCGTGAGGTGACCCTTTCTTCTTCCACCGTACCAAAACGCCGCACCGCCTCGTCTGCCCGCGCCGCTGCCAGCAGCGCCGGCCAGTCGTCGGGCGGATTGCCGCCTGCTAGCATCCCGGCGAACACGGCATACGGGTCCGAGCTGGCCCCCGCCTTCCGCAGGGTGTCCCGGTCATTGACCCAGGCATACACTATCACCCGCGCTCGGGAGTCGGCCCGGAAGAACAGCTGGAACCGGTTGCCGCCGAACTTTGCCCGGAACCAGTGCCGCCGCTCCCGCCCCAGCGTGTTGCCCTGCCGGAACTCCGCCGCCAGCGGGTCGCGCGGGATGCGGTCCAGCACCAAAGCCCGCAAAGCCGCCAGGAGGCGCGCATCGGCCTTCCCCTGCCATCCCTGCGGGTCGGACCGCTTGGCCCGCTCCAGGGCCGCCAGGAGCCGTTCTAGCTGGTCCAGGAACAGGGGATGGGCATGGAGCCGCCAGCCGTGCCGCTCAAGCCCGGCTTCCGCCTTCTTGTCCGCCACCCCCTACAGGCTCACTTCGCCCTCGATGGGGGCGTCCGGGTCTACCTCTCCCACCTCGGCCGCCAAAGCCTCTAGGCGGCCCGCCAGAGCCTCCGGGAGCGGGCACACGGCCCTGGCCGGCCGGGAAGCCATGTCGGCTTCTAGCAGCGCCAGGAACGGCGCCAGGGCCGGGTCTGTGTCGTCCCCTTCCGGCAGGGCGTGGACGGTGACGCGGCCCCGCGCCACCCGGAAGGCGATGCGCCCGCCATAGCCAACTCCCAGCGCCTGGCGCACGGCTTTGGGCACGGTAGTTTGGCCCTTGGCGGTGATGGTGCAGACTTCCTCGACCACGGGCATCACGCGACTCCCTACGCCCTTAACGGCAATAACGCTGGCATGTAAGGCATCTTCCTTACCTTGTCAGCCGCCTTCTGTTCGGCTCTGGTCGGAGGCCAAGGGTCGGCAAGTTGGGACGCCTTCCGTCCCGACGCTTTCCGGCAGTCGCGACATGCAGGGGCCGTTAAGGATGGCCGGAGGCCACCGCGCAGCGGCGCACGCAACGCGTGCGTCCTTGACGGCTCCGAGCACCGTGGCAGCGCGAGTTGTCCACAGAATGCTGCGGTCAGCTATCGGCAGAGTTATCGGGATTCTAGCTATCGGTTTTAGGGGGTGGTGATCCGCCGAACGAATCCAGCTCTAGGGGGTGGTGATCCGCCGAACGAGGGGGTGGTGATCCGCCGAACGCAACTAGGCCCTAAGCAGGGCTTATCCACCGCTCCAAAGGGGGTGGTGATCCGCCGAACGCCTGCTAGGTCCGGCTAGTGCCGATCTGCACCACCGTCTTGGGCACGGGGGGACGTGAAGGCATCAGCACCATGCCACCGGGCACTTGCTCAATGCGGGCGTCTGGATAGACAGCGAGGACCGCCCGCAGAGCTTTGGTCATCTCCTGCTTGAAGTTTTTTGGGTCGCGGTACTCCTGCCCGAACTGCGCTCGAAGGTTGGCCCATGACAGTTTGGTGCCGGCCCGGCCGCGGATACGATGAAGGCGGTGAGCCAGCCACGAGTACACGTCCAAGGCTAGGGCAGAATGCTTCAAGGCACCCAATGCACGAGCATCAAGCGGCACGGCGCTGTCCGCCAGGGATTCGTAGAACTCTGGGGTCAGCTCGATCACGCCTGGCCACAGCGCACGCTGGTTTGCGCTCCGGTTGATCCATGCTGAGAAGCGTTTGATAGGCTTGGCGTCCAACGTTTCCAACCCAAAACCGAGGCTCATCCGGCACGCAGCAAGCGCCCGCATTTGCCGGCCGAAGTTGGCGTACTCCTCTCCCCCGGTCCCGATCTCAAGGCGCAGTAGGAACTCGCGCACCGAGTGCCCTACCTCGACAGTAGCGGACTTCGTGCGAACGGCCTCGCTGCTGAGATGCACCAGCGCAAGCCGCGGCCGTGTGCCGTAAGGCAAAGGCTGGGGCAACCACTCCTTGCCGTTCCAGAGCTTCCCCGCCTCGATCAGTAACGAAGCGTTGCCGTTCGTGCGTTCAAACGTGTCGCCAGCAGGCCGCCGGCGCGGAAGCCCGACCTGACACAGCACCGAGTGCAAGTAGTCCGGCCGCTCTGGTGGCCGCTCCGCAATCTCGTTACCCAGCTTGATGATGCGAGCTGTAGTAGGTGGAAGCGGGCGCCCGGCAAGGCCAAACAGGTCGCCTTGCGGCGTCACCGTTCCACCACCCTCCGTCGTATCGCTCAAAGCCCGCTCTCGACGGTGCGGTAGATTGCAAGGTTGATGAGGGCGGCCCGGCTCTGTCCCATCTTCTCCGCCAGCTCGTCCACCTTTGCGAGCAAGTCGGGCGCAATGGTCAGTGTGATCTGCTGCTTTGTTCCCCGGCGCACTCCCTTTGGCTGAGCGTCAGGCGCACCAGATATGAAGCTGTCCGTGGTCTTAGGCCTAACCGGCTTCGTGATTGCCATTTCATCTCATCTTGCTGGCAGATAGCGATTATCTTGCAATTGAAACAGAGCGTTTATCAGTGTAGTCAACTCGTCGCACGCCTTGGCATCGCGGGGTGTAACCTCCTCCACTGCTAAGCCCTGGCCCACCGCGTTGGCGAACGCCTTACGCCTACGGATTGGAGCATCGAGGTGTAGGAGTTGGGGGTGATCGGCAAGCGCTGCCGCAGCATCAGCGTTGTCGCTGGAAGCGGTCCCTGGATCAGCGCAGTTGAGCAACCCATACGCCCGAAGACCGTCCCGCACAGACCTTGCTTCCTCTACCAGTGCCGATATGTCGGCCAGCGCCCATACGTCCACAGAGCGAGGCTGGAACGGAACTAGAAGCACGTCGGAAAGTACGAGAGCAGCCCGGAGCGCGGTAGAGTCCCGACCGCCAGCGTCAATGATGATGTCATCGAACTTACGCCCTTGTTGCTGGACCTGAGCACGCAGAACGGGGCCGTCTGGATATTGGGCACAGGCCAAGCCCGGCGTCCGCCCTGCCTCAGCCCGAAGCGCCACGGCTGTTTGCGACGTTCCTTGCCGGTCGCCGTCGATTAGCCACACGTCACGACCGGCGAGCGCGCGGGAAAGCGCGATTTGGACAGCTAGGGTTGTCTTCCCAACACCGCCTTTCGTGTTCCCAACCGTGACAATCACTCTGCTATGACTTTCATATCAACACAGTATTATCATGCGGTAGTTTCACCTGTAGGTCAATAATTAAGGCCCGTTCCGATCCAACATCCGCCGGACCTGGGCCGCGGACCACCTGGCCCTACCCTGGGGCGCCCGCACCCCGCGTGCCTCCAACGCCGCAGCAACTTGCCGCAAGCTAGCTCCCTCCGGCACGGCGCCCTCAGCCCGCATCCCGTCCAGCACCGCCCGCAGCTCGGCCAACCGCGCCTGCGCCAGCTCGGCGTGCGCCAGCCGCGCTGCCCCCGCACCAGCCGGCGTACCGGGCCGCAGCCTTGGGTTGCCCAGCCGGGTGCCGCGCGCCTTCGCCGCCGCCAGCGCCGCCCGCGTGCGCTGCCCGGTCAGCCCGGCCTCCAACTCGGCCACCGCCGCCATCTGCGTCAGCAGGAAGCGCCCCATCGGACCCGGCGGCACCTGGGGCAGGTCGCAGAACACCACCCCGGCCTCGCCGGCACCCTCGACCAGGTTCAGCAGGAACCGGGCGTCACGGGAGAGCCGGTCCAGCTTGGCCACCAGCAGCGCCGCCCGCCGAGTGCGGCAGCACGCCAGCGCCGCGGCAAGCTGGGGACGGGCCGCCGTGCGCCCGCTCTCGACCTCCTGGAACTCGGCAAGCAGCTCGCCCCCGTGCTGCGCCAGGTAGGCGGCGGCGGCCTGGCGCTGCGCCTCCAGGCCCAGCCCGGACCGGCCCTGGCCCTCGGTGCTGACGCGCAAGTAGGCCACGAACCTTCGTGGCTCTCCCACGCCGATCACGTCATGGTCTTGGCCGGAGGCGCCCATGGCAGCGCCCGGTAAAGCGTCTCGACCTTGCGGAAGCACTCGTTGAAATCCGGCACCTCTCCGATCTCCTGCCGAAGGGTGCCCCATTCGGATTGCGCCCGGTTGCTCACATCGGGATCGCTAATGGAGTCAACCGTGGGCGTTATGCCGCGCGTCGCGCACTTGTCCTGGAAAGATGCGAGCACTGCTGCCTTCTCGCTGTCATCCAGCGGGAAGCGGTCGGCTAAATAGGATATGTCATACACATCCTGCCGCCGATAGCGGTTGCGCGTAACTTGTTGAAGAAGGGCACGGAATTTCTCGGCAATCAGGTCCGTCAGCGCGTAAACGGAGAACGAAGGCCCGCGCTCACCAAATTGGACAACCTCAATCGCATGGACCGGCTCGTTGAAGCTGACTTCCAGTTCGATGATGTGTTGTCCCTGCCCATTCGTGACATGCCGCTCGCCTCTGCTCCCTCGCTTGGCATAGGCGACTGTCACATAGAGGGCTGGAAACTGGGCTTCGGCCGTCTTGAAGGGGCGTGGCCGTTCCTCCACCTTCTGAACTCGCAGCACAAGGTCAGGCAGTCCCAGTCGTGCGGCGGACCGTGGAAGCTCCTTATTGATGGCGTCGCGCAGTTCGGAAGGTAGGTTCGGTGACGGGCTTAAGTCAGTTGTGAAATCAATGTCCGCGGTGTTGCGCGGACTTTGGTAAACCACGGCCATAAGAATGCCGCCTTTCAGGAAGATGCGGCTCCCGTAGTCAGGAAGGCTTCCAACGGCTGATAGAACAACCTCCATTGCCTGCCGCTCGACGTAGGCTGCCGGGTTACGCCTCGCCTGGTCAACCCAGCTCTTGATGTCAACGATGCGCGGCGCGTTCTCAGACATTGATTGAAAGCATCCACTTTTCTGAATGCGTCCCGCTGAAACCCTTGGCCGGATCTAGCACGCGGGAGCTTCCGCGCTGCGCGAACCGCACCCACCCTTGGATGCGTGTGTCGTTGCCTTCAGCCAGCAACTCGTCGAGCAGGTATCCTGCCCGCACCTTCGCAATGGGTGTCCCAACCTCCTCAATGGCGCCGATGATCTCCTCGCGGAAGGTGTCTGCGTGTTCCCGCCAGACATCAACCACATGCGCCATGCCACCACAATACTGCGGACGTTCGACCATATCGACAAACGTCTGTCCTATGGTGGCGAGGCGTGCGTGAGCGTCCTGAACCTGAATCCAGTGGGTGGAGTGCCGGGTCTCGTGGACCGAGATTGCCCGCCCGCGCACCATTTTGGGATGCCGAATGAAGTACAGCTTGACCTGTGCTTGTAGCGGGATCGGGTCGTTGCCCGGCGGCGTGCCATGGTCCAAGACGCCATGATCCGCCTTCATGCGTTCCTCAACAAGGGAACGAGCCGCACTGGCAGGGGGCATGGTGAGATGGAGAGCTTCTGGCCGGCGCTCTGTGAGGCCCCAGCGCTGCATTGCGGATAGGTAGGAGATGTGGCCGAACGGGTTGGCTAGCGCGCAGACCTCCTCGGCAGAGCTTCCACCTACAGGGAGCACCCGATACAGGCTGCGGCCGTAGTCCGGGTCCACCTCGATTGCCCGCGTCACGAGCAGGTTTGCCCTCACACCGTCTATGTGGCTGCTTGGGTGGGCACCGCCTCGGAGATAGAGGCCCTTCCCGCCGTCAGCCAACACGGAGCGAAGTACGTGGAACAGGCTGTAGGTGGTCACCACGGCAAGCTGGTCCTGTTCCAGCCGCACTAAGACGGCTGAGGCCAAGCGAGTTCGCCTGATCGTGTGGGGGTACTCAGGATTTACTAGGCGTTCTGCCACTTGAGCACTTGAAATTACGTCCACTACCCGTTATCTTACGTCCTAAGGACGTAAGATAACGGGTAGTGACCTAAAGTCAAGCCTCTATGGTCCAAACGTCGGTTCCACAAGGTAGGGGTCACCTCACTGTTTGCTCAAAATTGCACGCTAGCGAGCTTTCTAATCCCACTTGCCTTTCAACACGGCTGTGAAAGGGGTTGTGTAACGCGGATTGGCAGCAGTTACTGGATCAGCCCATGGCTTTCGTAATCGAGGGTTTATGCATCTCCCGCCACAATCGACGGTCAGCAAAGAGTGGTAAGTGGCTGTAGCGTTCTCCCCCGGAGTTGTTCTACTTGATCAATTCTGCTGAACGATGGCGCCTTGATGCACAAGCCCAAACTAGGGACAAGCCGTTCGAGAGGGGCCTCAATGTCTGACGTGCCAGAAAACATGGGCGGCCGCCTAGCTGCAAACTTTCGGCGGGCAAATCTTGCTGAGGGTTTAGCGATCCAGATGTTTCGTCCCTTCGCAGCTGTGGCCCCCGTGCCCCGAGAGGAGGACCACGGGGTCGATCTAATTTGCACGCTCCTTAAAAAGCACGGCAACGTGCTATCAGCAGAAAACTCCTTTCTGGTTCAAGTAAAAACATCAAGCGCTGCGAATTTCGGCTTTCACGGAGAAGGGGTTGATTGGCTTAAGCAACTTAAGTTGCCATATTTTCCAGTCATATTCGATCTGGAAGCCGCTACGCTAAGATTATACTCTCTTGATAAGTGGAGATTTGTGATATTTAGCTCAGTTATCAGGAACTATAATTTCACTCTAGAGCCAGACGGCCTGCATGATTTTCCTCTCAGCAAACCCCTGATGACGTGGAGTCTTAGCGATTGTGTGCATCCGGATTTTCCCAGATGGGCATATTCGGTCTTAAAGCCGACGCTTACGCATGAGGAAGAGGCACAGCAGACAGCGCGCACGGCGAGATTCAGAACTCTCGAAGGGCGTGACTATCGATTTGCCGACCGGGGCGCAGATGGAGCGGCAGAAAGTCCGCCGAATTCGGGACAAGTGTTTCAGCACGTAACCTTCGATGAAGGTACTATTTACCGCCGCCTAGAAGACGCTCTTGGACCATTTGCGAGGTGGATTTCGAATCGCCCCATGCAGCAAGAAGGGGATGATGTACGATTACTCGCGTTGCGCGACGCTTTTCGCTGTTTGGATTTCGATCCAGACCAACACAACGAATGGGAGGAAATAGCAGCTGAGATGCGCAGCGATGAGGGCTAACTAACGCAAACAATCGTCCGCTGTGAATTGGGACCGACCGAAAGGTGCTACCCACGTTCCCGGTCCGGAATTTCGCCTAGCGTGCAATTTTGAGCAAACGGTGAGGTGACCCCAGGTACATTCAGACGAAGTGGTACAGCCTGCCGGTAGTGGCGTTTGGAAAACCTACGCTGCCATCTTGGCAGCTTGGAGACGACTAAGGGCCTGAGCCAGCTCAGTTTGATCCCTGGCGGCTGTGAGGCTAACGCGCACGCCGCCCGGGGCCTCGCGCGTGACAGCGAACAACTCGGACGCGACCACCTCCACACCACTAGCCCGACACCGGGCCGCGGCCCCGTCCGCCTGGGAGGACGCGAGCGGCATCCACACATGCGGGCCAGGCACCCCAAAGCGGAACCCGGCACCTGCCAGCGCATGGCGTGCCTGATGATACCGGGTGGCAACCTCGTCCCGCTGCCAACCCACGCGCATGGACGCCGTGCCGTCCTCGATCCAGCGGCACGCAACCTCGGCCATCAGGGGCGCCAACGGCCAGGCCGTGGCATGAACCTCTGCCGCCAGTGAGCGGACCGGCTCGCAGTCGCCAGCAATGAGACCGAAGCGCAAGCCGGCCGCCACCGTCTTGGACAGGCTCGTCACCACCATGCCCCGGCCCGGAAGCAGGGCAGCAAGCGGCGGCCAGTCGGTCAGGCCGCCGTACACGTCGTCCTCCACCACCCACAGCCCATGCCGCTGTGCGACCTCGGCCACTTGCTGCCGGCGTGCCTCGCCCATCACGGCCCCGGTCGGGTTCTGCAACGTGGGCACGATCACGGCCACCTTGGCGCCGGTGGCGCGTGCGGCGCGGTCAAGCGCATCCGGCAACACCCCTTCTTCGTCCAGTTCCACCCCATGCAGCGGAAGGCGAAGCTGCCGCGCTGCGGCCTTCATGCCGGGAAACGTCAGTTCCTCGACCAGCACGCCATCGCCAGGCGCGCAAAGTGCGAGCAGGACGGCCAGAAGCGCCGCTTGTGCGCCAGCGCAGGGCACCACGTCAGCCGGGCGCAGGTGCAGCCCGCGCCGGGCAAGCCAGGAGGCACCAGCGAGCCGCTCCCGTTGCAGCAGCACGGGTTGGTGGTAGCCCAGCGCCGCGCTGCCAAGCACGCCTTCGCGGGCCATGCTCGCCAGCGTGTCCTCCAGGTCCTTGTTGTCCGGGTCCAGCGCCGGCACGTTGGTGGACAGGTCAATGGCCTGCACCGCTCCGCCGCCGTCCCGTGCCATACCCGGCGACTTTAGGGCGAACAGCGCGGCCTCACGGCTGCCAGACAGCACGTAGGTGCCGCGCCCGACTTCGCCCGACACCAGGTGCCGCCGCGCCGCTTCCCGGTACGCTTGCGTCACCGTGCTCACGTTCACCCGGAGCTGCCAGGCAAGCTCCCGGTGGGTGGGCAGGCGTTCGCCGGGACGCAGTTCACCCGCGGCGATGCTGTCCGCAAGCGCCTCGACGATGGCGAGGTATCGGGTCTGGTTGCGGTCGTCGAGGTCAGGAATCCACATCTTGTCTGCCAGACAATGTAAGCCTTGACCCATACAATCGGGCCGGGCGACGGTGCGCGTCAACGACCCCTGTTTGAAAGCACCGTCCATGTTCGACATGCCCGACCTTGAAGCCGCCATGTCCGTGGTGCGCGCGGCCATGCCGCCGACGCCACAGTATGCGTGGCCGCTGCTCGGTGAGCGCACGGGATGTGACGTGTGGGTCAAGCACGAGAATCACACGCCGACCGGGGCCTTCAAGGTCCGGGGAGGGCTGGTGTACGTGGACAGCCTCAGACGCAACCGGCCTGATGTGCGCGGCCTGGTGACGGCCACGCGCGGCAACCACGGCCAGAGCCTGCCCTATGCCGCACGCGGCACGGGCATAGGCGTGACCGTCTGCGTGCCTCACGGCAACTCAGTAGAGAAGAACGCCGCCATGCGTGCTTTCGGGGCGGAGCTGGTCGAGGCCGGGCGGGACTTCGACGAGGCGCGCGAACGGGCGGCGCAACTTGCCGCTGAACGCGGGCTGGAACTCGTTCCCTCCTACCATCCCGACTTGGTGCGAGGCGTGGCCACCTATGCGCTGGAGCTGTTCCAGGCAGTGCCAGACCTGGACACGGTGTACGTGCCCATTGGCATGGCGTCCGGCATCTGCGGCCTGATCCGCACCCGTGACCTGCTTGGGCTGGAAACACGCATTGTTGGCGTGGTCTCGGCCCATGCTCCCGCGATGGCCTTGAGCTTCGAGGCGGGCCGCGTCATCACGACCGAGACAGCCGACACGTTCGCGGACGGTATGGCCTGCCGGGTGCCTGACCCTGGGGCGTTCGCGGCGATCCAGGCCGGCGCGGACCGGATCGTGCGCGTGACGGATGCGGAGGTGGCCACTGCCATGCGCGCCCTCTGGACGGACACGCACAACTTGGCAGAGGGGGCTGGCGCCGCCGCGCTGGCCGCGCTGCTACAGGAGCGCGACGCAATGCAGGGCAAGCGCGTGGCCGTCATCTTCTGCGGGGGCAACATTGACCTTGCTGTCGCCCAACGAGTGCTGGCCTGACCGCCGCCGGGGAGGAGGCAGAGCCGTGGCTGCAACCAGACCGGATAGCTGTCCGCCATATGTGGACGGCCCCCTCCTCGCAAGGTTTGGCGGTGGTTTGATCAGATCGCTTGCGTTCATATGTCCGGCCTGTTGTCGCGCTCGCACATGAACGCTGGCCAAGATGGT
>JAABUN010004791.1_pt1 | contig 17763 bp, 21 predicted proteins | sample 5559311 | NCBI WGS metagenome assembly JAABUN01 (sample SAMN10711877, study PRJNA513370) | rock metagenome | isolation source: Antarctica rocks | place: Antarctica: Victoria Land, Siegfried Peak sud | reverse complement strand
CTTCCAGGCCGCGGTGAAGAACCCGGTGGGGGACATGGCGTCGAACGCCGACTTCCTCCAGCGCCTGCAGGCAGCAAAGAGCGGCGACACCGCCGGCTTCCAGGCCCTGCTGAGCGACTCGTCCTTCATCTCCAGGATCGACCCGCGCCTCGCCCACCCCTACCTCGTCGCCTTCACCGACTCGATGTCGACGGTCTTTCTCGTCGCGGCGGCCATCCTGCTCCTCGCCTTCGCCGTCTCCTGGTTCCTCCCGCACGTCGAGCTGCGCAGCGACTCGGCCTACAACGAGCGCGGCCAGGACGAGCGGGACGCGAGCGAAGCGGTCCTGGTGAGCGCCGGCGCGACGGGCGATCCCGAGGCAGCTGCCGCGGCGAAGCATGATGCGCCCGACGCCGAGCCGGCCTCTGGATCCGGGTCCGGTCGAAAGCCTGGGCGCCACCGCGCGGCACCCGGCGAGCAGCTCAGCTGAGCCGACGACACCGCGGCTCGCCCCGGCTGCCTCGGATCGCTGGGGCTGCAGCGGCTGCCGGTGGTCCGCCGTCGCCGGACTCGTCACTCCGGGATGGCTACGCTCCGCGTGGCGATCCTGACGATCCGGCATCAGACCGGGCATGCCGTTTGACGAAGCGCGGCTGGGACGCGAATGAGGTCAACATCGACCGGTGTCGCGTCGGCAGGCATTAGGGCAGGAGCGTGAGGACGTCCACGTGGGCAGGGCGCACGACGCTGAAGTGTCGGCGGTCGACGGTGGCGATCGCTGCCACGCCGAGCCGCTCCGCCGTGGTCACGACGGACGCGTCGACAGTGCCGAGCGGCAGGTCGCGGTATCGCGACACGAGCTCAGCGATGCGCAGCCAGTCGGCGGCGGCTACCGGCTCCACGGTGAAGGCGCCGGCTGCGAGGTCGCCGAGAAAGCGCACCTGAGGTACCGGACCCAGACGTGACGCCAAGAGGTAGACGACTTCGGTGACGACGAGGGCAGGGACAACGAGCGGTCCAGGGTGTGTCTCGAGCAGCTCGAGAGAGGCCGCGTGGTGGGCGTCGTCGGCGTCGACGTACGCATAAAGCGGGCCGGCGTCGACGATGAGCGCTGCTATCGCCAGTCCTCGACAGCCAGGATGTCCTCGATCCGTTCGGAGATGTCGCTGTGCCCGCTGCGACCGGCCCCAGCGGCACCCAGCGTGCGCCGTCCGGACGGCTCGCGAAGTAGGTTTCGAGCGCCTCGCGGCTGATCTCGGAGATGGTCCGGTTGCCTCAAGCGCTACGTCGCCCGCGAGATCTTCACCATCCTCACCGCCCGCGCAGCCGGCGATCCATCCCGCCAGGCCCACCCGATGTCAACGGCGGCTTGACAATGACCGCCCGCCCAGCCCGGTGCGTCTACGCCTTACGACCTGGTGACCGACCGCGCTGCCAGCTCACCGCGAACCTCACCCACGGCGGGATCGCCCTGTACCCAGCGTGCGACGCACAGCGCAGCACCCTCGGCAAAGGTCAGACCCGCCGCCTACCGGGCACCGAACCCGACCCCATCGCCCTGCACGCTGACGCCCGCCTCCACCTGATCGACGCCCAAGAACAGCTGCAGGCCGCTGTGATCCGCGCCCGGCAGCACCACACCACCTGGGCCGCCATAGCCCGCGTGCTCGGCACGACAAGACAAGCCGCTCAACAGCGCTTCACGCGGCCTTGACATCCATAGGAGCATCGAAGGGCTAGCGGGACGCCTCTGCGTCGGAGTTCTCCGCTGCCGACACTGCGTTGGTCTTGTGGGCGCTACTCTCCGCGGCTGCTGTGGCTTCTCCTGAGCGGCGGGTGACGGCGGGCGCGAGCAGCGCGAAGGCGGCGAGCAGTAGGGCGACTCCCACCATGGCGCCGTGCAGCCCAACCGCGCCGGCGAGTACGCCGACGTACACCGGGCCGAGGACGAAGCCGAGGTAGGCGGTGGTCGCGACGGCTGAGGTGGCGCGTCCGCGCCGGCTCGGCGGCACGTCGCGGGTGGCCCGGCTCAGCAGCGTCGGGAAGAGCACGGACGTACCGGCCGCCGCGAGGGCCAGGCCGGCGAGAGCGATGGGTACGTCCGGGGCAGCGCTAACGACCAGCGTCCCGAGCAGGGCCACGCCGGCTCCCCCGATGAGCAGCCGGCCGGGCGGGATCCGCGTCAGGACGCCGGCGGTGAAGCGAGTCACCGCGGCGGAGACTGCGAACGTCGCGGGGGCGACGGCCGACAGACCGGCCCCGGCTGCGAGTTCGTCGGCCAGGAAGATGGCGCTCCAGCTCTGGTGCGCGTTCTCGGCAGCGAAGGCGAGGGCCCCGATCAGCCCGACCGCGACGAACGGCAGCGCGAGACGGGCACTGTCGCGCCGACGTCCGGACCGGGCCGGTGTCGCCGACGCTGGTCCGTCTCCCAGCACGAGCACAACCGCGCCGGCGATCGCCATCAGCGCAGCCGCAGCGGCGAACAGCGTCAGGACACCGGCGCCCGCGGCCCGCAGCGCTCCGGTGCCGAGGCTGCCGATCGCGACGAACGACGAGAAGACGCCGTGGGCGAGGGTGATGACTCGGCGGCCGGAACGCTGCTCGGCGAGGCCAGCGAGCGCGTTGGCGGCGACGTCGGCGGCGCCGGACGTGGCTCCGACCAAGGCCATCCCGGCGGCCAAGGTCGGCAGGTCACGCGCGGTCGAGGTCAGGACCAGTCCAGCGAGAGCGAGCGAGATGAGCAACCAGCCGGCCGTGCGGGTCCCGAAGCGGTCCACGAGGCGACCGATGAGCAGCATGGCGGGCATGGCCCCAAGGCCGACGAACAACAGCGCGGCGCCGAGCTCTGCCTCGTCGACCCCGGCAGCGTTACGCAGCGCCGGCAGGGCGGCGCCCCAGGTACCCCAGAACGCGCCGAAGGCGGCGAAAGCGCTGTAGGCGGCGACCGGGGTACGCACCTGTGTAACGATACACAGGTAGTCTGGGAACGGTGAAGCCAGGGCACGTGACGATGCGGCAGGTCGCCGCCGAGGCCGGCGTCGCGGTGATGACGGTGAGCTACACCTACACCCGGCCGGAGCGCGTCGCAGCCGCGACGCGTGCCCGGGTGCTCGAGGCGGCCGAGCGCCTGGGCTACCGCGGTCCCGATCCGGTGGCGCGGTCGTTGCGGAGCGGCTCGACAGGGAACCTCGGCGCGGTGCTCGGCGAGCACCTGACGTACGCCTTCGAGGACCCGCAGGCGGCGCGCTTCCTCGCCGGGGTCTCCCGCGTCTGCGTGCAGCACCGGCTCGGGCTGGTACTGATCCCGACTACCGGTGACCCCGACGACGTCGACCGGGTGCGCGAGGCAGCGGTTGACGGCTTCGTGCTCTGGACGACCGTCGACGACGACCCGGTCCTCGACGTCGTCGCTGCGACGGGACGGCCGGCGGCGATCCAAGGCGGCCCGGCCCGGCCCGGCGTACACCTGGTCGCCGCCGACGACCGCAGCGCAGCGCGCGCCATCGCCGGGCAGCTGCTCACCGACGCGCAGGCACCGCTCGTGCTGTCGCACCCGCTCGACCGGCAACGGTGGGCGGGACTGCTCTGGGGGCCGCCCACCGACGTGCCGTTCCCGGTCACCCGCACCCGGCTCGCCGGCTACCGGGACGCTGTCGAGGACGCCGGTCGCCGCTGGGCGGACGTCCCGGTCGCCGTGGTCGCCCGGCACAGCCGCGCCTCCGGCCGCGAGGCCGTCACCGCCGCGCTCGAAGACGTGCGTCCCGACACCGTGATCGCCATGAGCGACCAGCTCGCCGCCGGCGCCCTCGACGCGCTCGGCCCGTCCACCCGGGTGAGCGGGTGGGACGACAGCGACCTCGCCAGCACGCTCGGCTTCTCCAGCGTGCGCCAATCCCTGTTCGACCAAGGCACCACATGCGCCCGCATCGCCGCAGGCCAAGCCACGACAGTCGACCCAGTCCCATGGACCCTCGCCGTGCGCTGAAAGCACGTCGAGGCGCCCGCCACGGGTTGCGTACAGCTCGCCGAACCCTCAGCGGGACGGCGACCTGCGCTCAGCGGGCGTGCCGCAAGGGGATCCTCGAGCGGGACGCGCAGCTCGCCGGCCGGACCACCAGGTCTACGTCGTCGAGGTGTTTGCCCGGAGCAGCCGCCCGTGGCCGGTGATGTCCCACCCCGCGTTTGTCGCCGCCAGAATTCCCCACAGCAGGGCCTGGTTGGCCTCGAGGACGAGTCGACCGGTGCGCAGCTCGAGTTCTTCTACCGCTCGTGCGGCACGGAAACCGGTGCCGGCAAGGAAGACCGCCTCGGTCCTGGCCTGGATGTGGTGCTCGACCCAGTCGATGACGTGCTGCGGTTCCACGCGGGCCGGGTCACCGGGGAGACCCACCGCTTTGGTGACCATGGCGTCGAACCCTTGGCCGCGGAAGTACGCGTCGCCGAGCTCGTCGAACTCGTCGTCGAACCAGGCGGGTGCACCAGCTGTACCTGCTCGATGCCGTGTGTTCGCAGCGCCGTCACGGCGGTCGCGCAGCTGGCGACGGCAGGCAGCCCGAAGCGCTGCGAGAGGCGGTCGACAGTGGCGGCTTCTTCGCGGTGACCGATGACGTAGCCGGCGGTCGTGGAGGCGTGGGCGATCGCGTCGAGCGTCCGGCCCCTGAAGGTGACCGCGGCGCGGTCGATCGCGGCGGGCTCGGTCGAGGAGCGCAGCTCGGTGTGTGCGGGTGGCCCGGTCCCCACAGGCGCCTGGGACGCCCCCGCTGGCGACCCTGTCCGGCACACGACCGTGGCTACACGACCGGAGGTCATGTCAGGCAGCTCGACCTCGGACCCCGCCGCCCTGTGCGGCGTCACGACGCCGACGGTGAGCCGGTCCCTGGTCACGCCGGCCGGAGCTGCTCGACCAGGCCCATGTCGTCGCGACAGGCCCAGTGCTCGACGAGCATCCCGTCGACGACCCGCCAGATGTGGATGAACGTCCACGCAGCCGGTCGTCCAGACACCGGCACGCCGGCGAGCAGCGGCATCGTGGACGCCCGGTGGGTGCCGTGCAGGGTCACGTGCTGGACGACGAGCTCTCCCTCACCGATGAGGTGGTGCTGCTCGAGTTCGGTTGGCCCGAGGTCGACCTCGAGAGTGCGCAGAATGGCCCGCAGGCCCTCGCGGCCCTGGGGCCCGGCGGCGTGGTTGACCATCTCGGGAGCCACGAGGTCGTCCAGGACCGTGTCGTCGCCCGCCTTCTGCCGCCGGAACAGCTCCTCGACCACGTCCCTCGCGCTGGGCGGGTGGGACCCGGTCAACGGCTTTGCCCTGCAACCGGCAGGTCGGACCGCGTCATGCCGTCGGGATGCCCGTCGGGCCACTGGACGAACTCGATGCGGTACCCGTCCGGGTCCGTGACCCAGGCCGTCCAGAAGTCCGCGGAGCCGTCGGGCGATCCGGGATCCTGGGCCCGGAACCCCGCTGCGGCCAGACGCGCGACCGCCGCGTGCACGTCTTCGACGTGAATCACCACGTGGCTCAGGCCCCCGGGCCCGACCCGGCCGTTGTCAGGGTCGCGCACGAGCTCGAGGGCCACGAACTCGTCGCCGGGCAACTTCAGCATCGTCCACATGCCGAGCTCGGTGGCAGGGACCTGACCGAGCACCTCGTAGCCGACGCAGGTGTAGAACGCGACCGACCTGTCCAGGTCCGAGACCCGCAGGCCCACGTGCAGAGTTCTCATGACGGCCCACCTCCGGCAAGCGCTCCTAGGAGCGCGGTCCGCGCGAGGCCGTGCTGTCGGGTCACCGCAGCACTGGGAGTCACCGAAGCACAGGGAACACCAGGTGAGTGACCCGATCGCCCTGGACGCAGATCGTCGGGTCGCCGAGCAGGACGTCCTGGGACGACAGCGTGCCGAAGAACGGGCGGTTGCCCTCGCCCATCACAACCGGGACCAGGTCGACTGCCACCTCGTCGAGCAGCCCCAGGTCCAGGCACTGCCGGGCGATGTCACCTCCGGAGACCGTGACGACACGGTCGCCAGCGAGCTCCTTCGCCCGCCCGATCGCCGCCTCCACGCCGTCGGTGACGAAGCTGAACGGCGCGTCGGGGTGCGCCTCGACCCAGCCCTCCGGGACGTGGTGGGTCACCACGACGACCGGGACGTCCAGGGTGTGCCGGCCCTGCCAGCCCTCGGCCACCTCGAACAGCGTCCGACCGCACACCAGCGCCCCCAGCGAGGACGTCCACCGCCGCCAGTGCTCCGCGCTCGGCGGACTGAGGTGAACGGTGAAGTCGCCGGCCGGGGTCGGGATGGCGACCTCACCGTTCTGCAGCCAGTCGAACAATCGGCCGATGGTGTTGTCCTGCTTGGCGACGTACCCGTCGAGGGACATGATCGCCTGCGCTTGAACTCTACCCATAGATCCCACTCCTTGAAGTGCATGTGTTGTGGCCGGGTGCTGGCGTCGCCGACACCAGGTGCAGACTCGCCATCCGGGTGAAACTCATCGCCCCGGTAGGCGCCGACGATATTCCGGCTCCTGTCAAACACGCCCACGCCCAAGGACACCTGCCGGAACTGGTCGAGTAGTCCCATTAGCCGAAGGGCCAGCGGTACCGCCGTCTCGCGCGGCAACGGACGTGCTGACCTGCGCATGCGCCGCTGCCGTCACCGCAAGGCGATTGGGCCGGACGAGGCAACTGTGACATGCCTCGTCCGGCCGATCGCCCAGGTCAGCTTCCCCGCCACCCCGGATTACTTCCCCCTCTTCTTGATCGTCTCGACCACGGCCGTCTTTGGCCGCCTCTGCGCGGTCGTCACCGAGATGAACTTTCCGCTTCCGGCATCGCGCCCGATCTTGGTGCCCTTCGCCAACTCACTCACCTCCCTCGGTCCGACGTGTGATTACAGCCTGCGCCACACCACTGATAAGGAAGGCGCGACACGCCGAGCGGTGGTTGTTGCCCAAAGATCAACGTTCCGGTAGTGCGATGTCGTCCACCCCCGCCCCACAGGCCGAACGGCTAACGGAATCAGGCGGAGTGCGCCCTTCGCTGTCAGGCGGATGGCCAGACGATCTCGTCCAGGGCCCGACGTGGCCGGCCGCCCGGCCGGCCGGGGACGTCGACGGGTTCCTGCGGCGCTGGCACCCGACCGATCGCCGACATGGTGGTCACCTCCCAGTGCGCGGGCACGTCGAACTCCGCGGTCAGTCCCTGCCGGTCGAACGCCCGGAACTGCCGCACGGACAGCCCGAGCCCCTGCGCCTGCAACGTCATATGTGCGACCGCCTGGCCGAGGTCGTACAGGGAGAACTCCGAGTACTCCCAGTCGGTGTCCTCGACGTAGCGGTGGGCAAGGTTCGCGACCAGCAAACTCGCCGACGGCGCCCACCTCGCCGAGCTCCCCGCAAGGTGGCGGACCAGCCGCTCATGGACGCCGGTCCCCCGGCGGCCGACGACGAAGGCCCAGGGCTGGGAGTTGCCAGCGGACGGCGCCCAGCGGGCCGCCTCCAGCAGCAGCACGACATCCGACGAGTCGACGTCGTGCGACGCGTCGAACGTCGTGGGGCTCCACCGGGTCGCCAGCAGCGGGTGCAACCCCAACGCCGCCGCCTCCTCTTGCATCAGCTCACCCTCGCACGACGCGCCACGGCCCGTCCCGGTGGGCTGCTCCCCGGGCGACGTCCCATAGGCCGAAGGATCACGGGGACGCGAGCCGCCATAGCCGTTCGGCTCGAGCCCGTTAAGGCACCCGCCGCTATCGTTTCCGCATGGTTGATCCTGTAGTCGACTGCGCTGTCGAGCCCGTCGCAACGCGAGACGAGGAGGTCCAGGCCCTGCTCGAGGCGCTGACCGCCGAGCTGGCGAGGGCCGGGTACACGTCGGACCAAACCTTTGGCTTCTCCGCGGAGCAGCTCGAGCAGAGCAACGTGTACCTCGTGGGGACCCGAGTTGGGGGCCGCCTCGTTGGGGTTGCTGGTGTTGAGGTGCAGGGCGGCGGCCTTGGAGAGCTCAAGCGCTTCTTCGTCAGACCGGAGCAGCGGGGCACCGGCGTGGCCGACGCGCTCATCGCGGCGCTGCTGGCTCACGCAGTGGCATCTCATGTGCGGCTCGTACGCCTGGAGACGGGCGACAAACAGCTGACAGCCCAGGCGTTCTACCGGCGTCACGGCTTCGTGCAGGTTCCGCGGTTCATTCCGTACGAGACCAGCGAGACGTCGGTGTGCATGCAGCGACGTCTCTGATCGACCAAGGGCAAGAGGACCCGGCCGCCTGTCCAAGTAGCCGAGCATTGAACGGGTACGCGGTCCCGCAAGCCGACCCGCCTACGGGAACGCCCCACTCCCCCGTCAGGCCCGACCAATCCTGTGACTTGCAGCGGTAAGTGGCGCGGTTCTTACAGCCCTATGTGGCCGCGCTGGCGCCGCCCCGGGGCTGGCGCGAGTGTCCGTGAGGGGATCGCTCTGCGGGACGGGGTATCACGCGGAGCTGAATCGCGTGACGTAGCGGCGCTGCCAGGGCGTCTCGACCGCCCAAGCGTCGTAGTGCTCTCGGACGAAGGCGGCCGCATCACGGGCGGGTACGCCGTCCAGCACGGCGAGGCAGGCGAGGGCAGTTCCCGTCCTGCCGCGCCCACTGCCACATGCAACTTCCACCCGTTCGTCCTCGGCTCGGCGCCATGCCTCGCGCAGCGCGTCCTGCGCGTCATCTCGGTCGGCGGGTAGCCGGAAGTCAGGCCAGTGAACCCACCGCGCGTCCCAGCGCAGGGGAGCCGGTGGCTTCCCGAGCAAATACAGACCGAAGTCGGGAAGAGCGCTATCGGGTAGCGGTCGGCGCAGCCCACGTCCCCGGACAAGTCGCCCGGATGGCAGCCGCAGCACTGCAGTCGTCGTATCCCACGTTCGGGGCATGGCCGACCAGTTTACGGCGGGTCGCCGGCCAGCTGTCCCGCAGGCGATCCTCCCTGACACAAAGGGGAGGCGCCTCCGCCGCCGACCAGTTCGTCGACCGTGTCATAAGTCGACCGTGTCATAAGACGAAGGTCAACCGGGGACGGCGATGCAGGCGTTGAGCAGGGCGCTGGTCCGCTGCTCCTACGTGGCTGCAGTGAATGGGATGCGACGCGCACGAACGACCCCCCAGCTGACGAGGGCTGCCGCCAGGACGGTGAGCACGACACCCGCCCAGGTGACGGCGTCACGGAACTCCTGGGTCTGGTGTGGGCTCCAGCTCGACGTAGCGATGTTCCCGGTGAACAGCGCGGCGAGGATGGTGCCGCTGACGGCGATCCCGATTGCGGTGGCGACCTGGCTGGAGGTGTCGACCAGGGCCGCTCCGACCGTAGTGCGGTTGCTGGGAAGACCGCGCATCACGTTGGTGCCCGCTACGACGCCGACTACGCGCATGCCCGAGGCCACCAGGACCAGGGCGAGAGCGACCCAGACGTAGCCGAACCGGCCCAGCACGCCGTAGACGGCGAGCCCGCTCACGACGGCTCCGGCGCTGAGCCATCCGGCCCGGTCGAGTCCGACGCGTCGGACGAGGGGGCCGATCACAGCACCGCCCGCGATAAGGACGACAACTTGGGGCAGCATCGCGATGGCCGCGTGCGCCGGTGTCCAGCCCCAGTCGAGCTGCATCTGCAAGGTGACCAGATAGCCGAGGCCGGCTGTCGCGAGCCCGGCAGCGGCCTTGAAGGCCAGTCCGCTCGACACCAGCGGGCGTGCGACGAGCGCCAGGTCGAGCAGCGGGTAGCGGGCAGAGCGTTCGCGGAGGACGAAGCCGGCCCCGGCCACCACGGCTGCTGCCGCCACCGTCCAGGGAAGCCACGAGCGGCTGCCGGCGTCAACGAACAGGGTCGGCGCGACCAGGGCCAACGCGATCGCCGCGGTGCCCAGGAGTGCACCTGCCCTGTCGACGGGGTCACGGTGCAGGTCGGCTGGATCATCAGCGGCGATGCCGCCTCGGATACAAGCGAACGCGAGGACGGCGACCGGCACGTTCACGACCAGCAGGACCTGCCAGGGCGCGAACGAGAGCACGAGGCCACCAGCCGTGGGGCCAACGGCGAGCCCGACCAGCCCGACGGTGGAGATCAGCGTCGTCGCGCGGACGCGGAGCTCGTCGTCCTCGAACAGCCGGAAGGCCAGGGCGAGCGAGCCGGGCGTCGTCATCGCGGCGGCCACGCCCATCAGCGCGCGGACGACGATCAGCTGCTCGACGGTGGTCACGAAAGCGGTGGCCAGGCTCGCTGCGCCGAGCAGCACCAGCCCGGCCAGCATGATCTTGCGCCGGCCAACACGGTCCGCCAGGGCGCTCAGGGCCAGCATCAGACCGCCGAAGGCCACGGCGTACGCGCTGGTCACCAACTGCAGCGCTGACGTCGACGCGTGCAGGTCACGACCGATCGTGGGCAGCGCGACGTTGAGGATCGAGTTGTCGAGCATCTCGAACAAGAAGACGGCCGAAAGACCGGCTAGGGCGAGCCGGGCCTCCCCCAGCGACCGAGACACCCGTGCGGGCCCAGCTGGGGGTGGGGTGCGCTCCGCGGCAAGAGGCTGACGAGATGGACTCATGGCTACTCCTTCGATGTGAAGAAGTAGCGGTCCGCTCGTACCGCGTGTGCGCGCGGGACCGTCAGTGAACGACTAGGGCCCCGCGTTTTTACTTCGAGTAGCCCCACTATAGACACGCTCAACCAGCAGCGTCGCCCGTTCGGACAAGAGGCGACGTCGCGCTGCGGGCCCCCACCACCCTTCTCACGACCGCTCCCCAGCTGACCAGGCCGCAGATCGCTGCGGTTGAGCATCACTCACCGAGCCGACACAGTGAACGGTGCCTTCGGTTCTCAGACGCCCCCGTGGTGTGACTTGCAGCGGTAAGTGGCGCGGTTCTTACAGCGCTATGTGGCCGCGCTGGCGTCGCTCCGGGGCTGGCGCGAGTGTCCGTGAGGGGATCGTCGAGCGGGAACGGCTGCGGGCTGGGGCTGCAGGCCGGTCGGGTCGAAGCAGAGCCGGTCGAGATGAAGCCGCTCGAGCATCTGGTGAGTTCAGGCTGGCCGGTAGATGGTGAGGATCTGCTCGGGCTGGTCGCAGACCTGGAACGAGGAGTAGGTCAGACGTCGCTCTTGACCTGAGCGGTCGCGCACTCGCTTGACGCCTGTCTGACTGGTGGCGATGTCGTACCGCGGCCACCAAGCGTCCGCTTCGGAGCTGGCTGCGCGGAGTTCCTGTTCGAGCCGCTGGAACCTCGGCGAGCCGGGGTGCCTGCCCGCGTTCGTCCTCAGCCGCGCGAGGAGGCCTTGCGCCACGATGTTCCACTCGGGCAGGACGTCGCGAGCGACCGGGTCGAGGAGCATCCAGCGGACGAGGTTGGGGTTGGGTCCTTTGGTGGCACCGCTGAGCAGCTCGGCTGCGGCGTCGTTGTAGGCCAGCAGGTCGTAGCTGCTGCCGGTCACGTACGCCGGGTGGGGGTCCACCAGGTCCGGGACGTCGGCGACCTCGGGCGCGAGGAACTCGACGTCCTCGACCGGGCGGCTGTCGTCGGCTGCAGGGTGAGCAGGTGTGCGCGTTCGGGCTCCTTCAGTCGCAGCGCGTCGGCGATGGCCGTCAGCACCTGGCGGGAGGGGCGGACGTCGCGGCCTTGCTCCAGGAACGTGTACCAGGTCGTGCTGATCCCGGCGATGGCCGCGAGCTCCTCGCGGCGCAGCCCGGGCGTGCGACGGCGCCCGGAGCCAGGTAGCCCGACATCGGCCGGGGCGACGCGCTCCCTCCTCGCGCGCAGGAACGCGCCGAGCTCCCGCCTGCGCTCGTCGCTCACCCCGCTCACTGCGGCTGCCCTCCCGGTAGTCCCGGTACCAGTATGAAGCGGCTCTGGATACCACGGTCCGGAGGTCGCACGCTGGAGGGCATGAAGGCGTGGACTCTTGATGCGACCGGCGTCGGGCTTCGACTCGAGGAGGTGCCGGAGCCGCCTCTGAGAAGCGGCGGAGCGGTGCTCCGGATGCTCGCCGTGCAGGTGCCGGCGTACACCCGCGTGCTCACCACGGGTGGTCGTGGTGGCATCGCGACACCGACGGTGCTCGGCATCGGCGGGATCGGCCGGGTCGAGGCGGTGGCAGAGGACGTCCACACCGTGCGGCCGGGCGACATCGCCCTCTGCACCGGCTTCCTGGCCACCGGACGGGTCGCTGACCCTGAGGAGGTGCTGCTGGGCTGGACCGGGATCGGTGGCCGCGGCACAGCGTCCGCAGCTACGGACGCCATGCGCCGGGTGTGGCGCACGGGCACGTTCGCCGAACAGGCACTGATGCCGGCAGCAACGCTCGTCGCCCTGCCCGGCGCCGAGCGCTACCAGGACCTGGCTCGACTCGCATTCTTGCCCTGGCTGAGCATCGCGGGCGCAGCGGTGGAGCGAAGCGCCCTGCGTCCGGGCGACCGGCTCGTCGTGACTGGAGCGAGCGGGCAGCTCGGGGGAGCGACGGTGCTGCTCGCACTCGCCCGCGGAGCGGGCAGGATCGCCGCCGTCGGCCGCAACGCCTCGAGCCTGCAGCGGCTGGCAGCCCTCGACCCGCGCGTACGCACGGTGACGTCTGTGGGCGATCGGACAGCCGACGCAGCAGCGATCAGCGAAGCGCTCGGCGGGGACGCCGACATCGCGATCGACGCACTCGGCCCCGCAACCACAGCCGACCTCACGATGGCCGGCTTCGACGTGCTCCGGCTCGACGGCACCATGGTGCTGCTCGGTGGAGTTCGCCAGACACTCCCGATCCCCTACGACCAGCTCATGCGCCGCCGCATCACCCTCCGCGGCTCCTGGATGGCGTCCAACGAGACTGCCTACTCGATCTGGCGGCAGGTGGAAGCCGGTCTGCTCGACCTCAGCGCTCTCGACGTCACCACCGCAGGCCTGGACGACCCGGACGCCGTCCTGGCCCGCGCCGAGAAGACGAGCGGCCTCGGCTTCGTAGCCATCCTGCCCTGACACCTCGCGCCACAGGCCAGAGGCTGCCGCGACCCTGTGCCAGAAGGGGAACGGGTTACCGGTATGCCGTCCGCGTAGCGATCGTCGGCGGAGCGCTTCGGTTCGATGGCTAGAGGCGGCGGCTGAGTGCGGCGTTGATGGCGTCGACGGTGGCGCGGGGGTCGGCCACGGTCAGGTACAGGCGCTGGTATCTCTCCTGCTCGAGCTGGACCACGATGGTTCGGCGGTGTCCTGAGCGGCGACCGGAGACGTTCCAGAAGCAGGTGTCGCCGTCCTTGGTGAAGGTGCCGGCCCACTTGCCGGGCACGGCAAGGCCGGGGTGGCGCAGGCCCTTGGACTCAGCGGCTACGTCGGGATCGAGCGTGGCTCCGCGCACGTGCGCCAGCGGAATGGCGAGCCGGTGGGTGAAGGACCACAGCTTGTCCAGCCCCACGGGCTCGACGAGGAGCGAGTCGGCGGTCAGTGTGACGGTGGTGCTCATGGGTCCTGAGTCCTAACTGCGCTGGGTGGGGGCGATGTGGGCGCGGGCGAGGAGCCGGCGGCCCAGGAGCAGCGCGGCGTCCTCGGGTCCGGTGTGCTGGGTAAGGAGGGCACGCGCGACGAGGGCTCGGACCTCCTCGTCGCGCGGCGCGAGCTCGAGGGTGGCCACCAAAAGCAGGTCGAGCAGTGTCGCGTCGGCCGGGTCGGTGCCTGCCTGCGCTGGGCGAATAGCCGAGGCGTCAGCCCGAGCGGCTCCCTCACCGCCCGGATCACTGGGCGCGGCGTCAAGATCGGCGGGGGTGGAGAGGTGCGCGCGCAGGGCAGCCAAGAACAGGCCCCGCTTACTGCCGAAGGCCTGGTAAAGGCTGCCGCGGTGCAGACCGGTGGCTTGGAGCAGGTCCTCGATGGAGGTGGCCTCGTAACCGAGGTCGGTGAAGGCGGCGCTGGCTGCCGCGACGACGGTGTGTTCGTCGAAGCTGCGGAGACGGCCCATGTCGACCATCTTCACCGAAGATGACTGAACAGTCAAGAACGAGTGGTCAAGAACGCTGCAGGGTCACCCGCTCGATGAGCTCGCCATGTCCCCGATCGCTGACGGGCTATCGGCATACCCATCCGCAAAGGGGAACGCCTAGCGGCACGTGACAACCTGGCTCGCGTGAGTGGTGAGCCTGCGGTGCGAGGTCTTCTCGACGGACTTGGACGCGTCGGCGTCCTTCTACGTTCAGGTGCTCGGCTTTGAGGTAGTGCGGGATGAGCGAATGGCCCCCTCGCCCTACGTGGCGCTGATACGGGTCGCTAGGAGGTTGACGGCGACCCAGCGTGTCAACGATCCGGAGGCCGTCCAATGTAGTCGCGGGTGCGAACCAGTTGGCCGTTACGGACATGCAGCACCAGGACGCCGGGGACTCGAACGACGCACCAGCGGCGGTGTTGAGGCCGACGAGGCACCTCGCACCGCTCCGACAGCCACAATCGCCGAACAAGGATGAGCTGGAACCGCTTGATCGGCCGAGGCGGCGGTCGCCGTCGTGGGGAAGGGCTCACGGCCAGGGCAGCCCGCTGTTCACCGCCAGCCGGGTGGGCTGTCTCGGCGACGCGGCGTGCCGTCCCACTCCTGCAATGGCGCCGACTGCCACCACCAGTCCGGGTCGGACGGCACCCCGGGCACGGCCAGCCGGCCGGTCACGGCCAGCAGAAGCTCCGCCGGCGACGCCAGGCTCGGGTCGATCCACGGGAACACCCGGGCGACGGTCCGCACGCACACCTCGCCGGGAAGTTCCAGTTCCACGTGGGTGGCGCGGGCGGCGTCGGTGCCGTGCACCAGCAGTTCGGTGACCGCCATCCCGACCCAACCCGCCGCATCGGCCTGGCCGCTAGGATGCCAGGCGCGTGCTCCGCCGAGATCCCGTAGCTGTCCGGTCAGCAGGTGCGCCGCGGTGAGCACGTTGTCCAGTTGCTCACTCGGCGGAGCAACGCGGCCATCGCGCAGGACGGGCAGCCGCCGGTCGGCTCGTCGAGCGACCTGGCCGGCGTAGAACACCAACGCGTCGGCGACGTGCTCCACCGTGTGCGCCACTGTCCACGAGGTCGGCGCAGCCACCAGCTGCCACACCGGATTCTTATCTGCCCGCTCACCGAGCGGCAGCAAAGCCTCAGCAGCGACGACCACGTCCTCGAGCTCCACCACGCAGACAGTTTCGCGCAACCTCATGTCAGTCCCGAAAGCCGACCCCCCACCGGCACACTCCCCCACCGTCGTCGGCGTGCCCTGTGAAGTTCACGGCTCGGTGGCGGCCTTCGGTGATCGTTCGTTGGCGGTCAGGTCCCGATGACGAGTGTGCTGGCGGCTGCTTCGACGACGTCGTCGGTGATGGTTTCGAGTTGGTTGATCTTGAGTACCCGGTCGATCTGGGGGAAGAGGCGTTCGAGGAGTCGGAAGTTGCCGCGGGTGATGCGTTCGATGGCGGCGATGGTTTGGGCGTCGGTGAAGTCGTTAGGGTTCAGGGTGCGGCCGCGGCGCTTCCAGTGGCGGTCGAGGACGAAGACGAGCTCGTCGCGACCGAGGGCGCGGTACCGGTGAGAGAAGCCGAGGCGGCTGTAGAGCTGGGGGTAGTGGCGGAAGCGTTGGTCGATGCCGGGCATACCGATGAGAATCATGGCGAGGCGGGTGCGGTCGTGGCGATCGCGCAGCAGTTCTAGGGCGGTGGGAGTGAGCCGTTCGGCTTCGTCGACAATGAGAAGCTCGACCCACCGGGTCGTGTCGCCGACGTTGTTATCGGTGACCTTGCCGACGGTTCGTCGGTGATCGTCGATGCAGCTGCCGAGACGGCTGATCCACCGGTCGATGTCGTGGATCAGTTCGCGGTGCCGGGGCAGGACCTCAGGGGTGTAGAAGACGCTGCGGACGCGGTTGGCGAGGGTGTTGTGCTTGGCGTCGTCGTCGCGGCGAGGTCCCCACGCTTCGAGGTAGGGCTCCAGGGTGTCCCAGCTGGCGTAGCGACGGGCGGAGTTGGTCTTCCCGACGCCGGCGTCACCGTGGCAGATGCCGATGGTGCGTTCGGCGCGAACGGCGTTGGCGAACTCGGTGAAGCGTCGGTGTTCCTTGGTGATGATGAAGGTCTGACTCATCCGTCGTCCTCTTCGTAGGTCCGCAGCCGCCGCCGACGCGGTGTAGGGGTTGATGTGGTGCTTGGTTCGTCGCGGGGGGCGACGCTGGGGATGCGGTCGTTGATGGCACGGCGGAGCTGGCGGCGACGGGCACGTCGGGCGGCTTCGATGTCGCGGAGGCTGAGGCGCAGGTTGGGATGGTCCTCGTCGATGGCCACGCAGAGGAAGGTGTTTCGGTCGTAGACGCGGATCTCGGAGAGGTCGCGCGGGTCGTATCGGATTGTCACGGGGTGGCCGACGAATGGGGCCAGGGTGGGTGAGAGGTAGCGCTGGCCTTGAAAGTGGATGCCGTCGCGTTGCATGGTGCGGTGCTTGGCGACGGTGAGGAGCAGTCCGTCGAGCTGTTCGAGGCTGTCCGGCATGCGGGGTAGCCAGCCGTCGGCGACCCATGCGTCGCGCGGTGGGGTGCCGAGCTCTTGATGCGGTCGGTGGTTGTAAGTGGCGATGAATACGCCCATCGTCTGCTCGAGGGCCGACAGGTCGAGGGCCGGTGTCGGTGTTCGGCTGCCTGGTCCCAGATGGCCAGGCAGGGTGCTGAGGAGTTCGGTGTTGACGGTTCCGAAGAACCGCTCGATCTTTCCGCGGCCCTGCGGCCGGGCGACGGTGGAGTGGATGAGCCGGATGTGCAGCTCGATCGCGGTGCGGTCGAGGTGGCGGCTGGTGAAGTCGGAGCCGTGATCGACATACAAGACGTCCGGGATGCCGCACATCGCCCAGCTCGGGTCGGGTTTGCGCCAGATCGCCTGCCGCAGCGCCAGTGCTGTTTGCAGTGCGGACGGGGCGCCGGTGAAGACGGTGTAGCCGCAGATCGCGCGGGAGTGGTCGTCCATCACCGTGGTCAGCCACGGCCGGTCAGGTCGGCCGTTCGGGTCGGTGACCAGAATGTCGAGTTGGGTGTGGTCGGCCTGCCACAGTTGGTTGGGACGTTCAGCGCGGAACCGGTAGACGAGTTCATGCCGGTCCCGGTAAGCCGCGGGACCCTCCAGCGCCAGGGTGACCAGCGCCGGATCGAGGGCTCGCACAATGTTCCGCACCGTCGAGTAGCTCGGCTTTGGCAGGTGCTGCCGTTCCGCTTCGGTGACCGTCAGGCGGTGAATGGTGGCGACACCTGGACGGGGTCGGGTCAGTGCGAGCCGTTCGACAAAGGCCACCAGGGCGGTGGCGGTGCGCCGCTGCCCGGCGTCGGTCCGCGGTGTCTGCTCGAGGGCGGCGATGCCGCCTCCAAACTCGCGGGCTTGCCGACGCGGCCCTCGTCCTGAGACTCCGTGGCGGCTCCGGCCTGATGGCGGAGACGTGAGCCGGCGCCGGCCCCGGCAGCGTGGCCATACCGGTTCCGGATTCGGGCTCAACCGTGAGCTCGGGGCTCGCGCGACCGAGTGGATGCCCGGAGGTGCGTGCGTTCGCCCTGGCGTCCGATGAGGCTGAGGTACTCGACGGGACCTGCGCCGGTGGCACCGAACCAGTGGGGGGTGCGGGTGTCGAACTCGGCGGCTTCACCGGCGTGCAGGCGCAGGTCTTGGTCGCCGATGGCTAGGCGGAGTGTTCCGTTGAGGACGTAGGCCCAGTCGTAGCCCTCGTGCGATCGCAGGTCGGGCACGGTGTCGTCGTGGCCGGTGGGCAGGACGAACTTGTAGGCCTGGATGCCGCCGGGCCTGCGGG
>JAABUN010004789.1_pt1 | contig 17768 bp, 16 predicted proteins | sample 5559311 | NCBI WGS metagenome assembly JAABUN01 (sample SAMN10711877, study PRJNA513370) | rock metagenome | isolation source: Antarctica rocks | place: Antarctica: Victoria Land, Siegfried Peak sud | reverse complement strand
CGGCGTGCTGAGCCTGCTACAGGTCCTACGGCGGGTGGCCCTGCCGGCCGCCCGCGCGACGCTGCCCCCGCTGGTCTCGGTGCTGATAACTGTGGCGGCGCTGGAGCTGTGGCGGTGGAGCGGGCAGACCTGGATGCTGGCTTCGGCGGCGTTCGGCGCCGCAGTGAGCGCGCTGATCCTCGGCACGACGGTCATCGCGCTGCCGTACCTGGTCCGCACGGGTACGGGGCTGAGGGAGGGGTGGCTGGTGGCGACCTACATCGCTACCCGGAACCCCGTCCCCGTGCTTGGGGTGCTGTCCGCGGTCGGCCTGGGGGTTTGGGGCGCCGCCCACCTCAGCTTCGCGTTGGTCGCGCTGCTTCCCGCTCCGTTGGCGCTGGTCTGGGCCGCCGCCGCCGCTACGGCCACCGACCGCAGCCAGGCCCGGCTGGCATCGACAGCCGGGCGGCATGCTGAAGCTCGCGTCCACCTCTGAACCCGCCCACCGCTCGCAACGAAGGACCCGCATGACCTCTCTGGACTGGCCCGTCCTCCGCTCCTACGACGCCCAGCACCTAGATCGCATCTCGCTGCCTCTGGGCGGGATCGGAACGGGAACTGTCGGCCTCGGCGGTCGCGGTGACCTCCGGGATTTCGAGCTCGGAAACCGACCGGGCAAGGGGTTCCAGCCGAGTACGGCCTTCTTCGCCGTTCGTGCCCAGGCAGCCGACCAGCCTGCCCAGGCGCTGGTGGCGGAGGGTCCGCTGCCGCTCAGCCTCTACGAGGGCGCGTTCGGGTCCTCCGCCGCCGACCACGGTCTACCCCGGTTCCGAGGGTGCAGCTTCGACGCGGCGTACCCCCTCGGCCAGGTCCATCTGAGCGACGACGACTTCCCGCTCGCGGTCACCATCCGGGGGTTCAACCCATGCGTGCTTACCGACACGGCGACGAGCAGCATCCCCGTCGCCGTGCTGCGGCACCGGCTGACCAACTGCTCGGACGCGACGGTGCAGGCCACGGTTGCCTTCTCCCTGACCAACTTCGTTGGGGCGAACGGGACCGAGGACGCCACCGGAGGCAACGTCAACACGTTCCGCTCAGCCGCCGGGCTGGCGGGGATCACCATGACCGCGCCCGACCTCCCGGCCTCCAGCGAGGCGGCGGGGGAGCTGTCGGTCGCACTCTTGACGCCGTCGGGTACCACGGTGAGCGCCCGGACCGGCTGGGCCGACCTCAGCTGGGGCAACTCGCTGCTGGACTTCTGGGACGACCTGCTGGCGGACGGGCAACTCGACGAGCGGACGAGCGCGGCCGCCCGGCCGGTGGCGTCGCTGGCCGGCGGGGTGGTGCTGGAGCCGGGGGAGTCCGTCGACCTGACCTTCCTGCTGACCTGGTGCTTCCCGGCCCGCCGGGCCTGGCGTTCGGAGGAGTACGGCGGGATCAACATCGGTCAGTACAGCAACGACGTCGTCGGGAACGCTTACGCACTGGCCCGTCCCGACTCGTGGCAGACGGCCGTGGACCTGGCTGCGCGGCTCGATGACCTGGAGGCGGCGACTGTTGCGAGCGTCCGGGCGGTGGTCGAGACCGATGTCCCGGCTGAGATTCGGGAGGCTGCCCTGTTCAACCTCAGCACCCTGCGCAGCTCAACGGTGTTCCAATCGGCGGCGGGTGACTACTACGGCTGGGAAGGGGTCGGAGATCGCGAGGGCAGCTGCTATGGCACTTGCACCCACGTGTGGGGCTACGAGTTCGCCACGTCCCTGCTCTTCGCGCCGATCGCCCGCTCCTTCCGGGAGACGCAGTTCGCCCGCTGCACCGACGAGCAAGGATTGATGAGCTTCCGCGCCGGGCTGCCGGTCGCACTGTCGCAGAGCTGGGACCTGGCTGCGGCGGACGGGCAGATGGCGTGCATCGTCCACCTGTACCTGGACTGGGTGCTGAGCGGGGACGCCGAGCTGCTCGCTCGGCTATGGCCGGCGGCCCGGCGGGCCCTGGAGTTCTGCTGGATCCCCGGTGGGTGGGACGCCGACCGCGACGGGGTGATGGAGGGCGTTCAGCACAACACGATGGACGTCGAGTACTACGGTCCGAACCCTCAGATGGGTTCGTGGTACCTCGCCGCGCTCCGGGCGGCCGAGGAGATGTCGACGGCCTCCGGGGACGCCGAGTTCGCCGGATACTGCCACGCCCTGTTCGCCAGCGGCTCCGCGTGGGTCGACGAGCACCTCTTCAATGGCTCCTACTACCGGCACGAGGTCCGCGCCGTCCCCGAGGGGGGCGTCGTCGCACACGGGCTGCGGCACAAAAGCATGGGATCCAGCGACATCAGTGACCCGGATCTGCAGCTCGCTGACGGCTGCCTGGTCGACCAGCTGGTGGGTCAGTACGCCGCGAGTCTCACCGGTCTCGGCGACCTGCTTGATCCGGCCCACGTGCGCTCAGCCCTGCTGGCAGTGCGGGAGCGCAACTTCCTGCCGAGCTTCGCTCATCACTTCAACCACATGCGCAGCTTCGTCCTGGGTGAGGAGGCGGGGGTGCTGATGTGCAGCTACGACGCCGGGTCCCGTCCCACTCGACCGTTCCCGTACTTCAACGAGGTGATGACCGGCTTCGAGTACACCGCAGCGACGGGGCTGCTCCAGGTCGGGGCGGTCGACGAAGGTCGCGAGATCATCCGGGCCATCAGGGACCGTTACGACGGTGCGAAGCGCAACCCATTCGACGAGGCCGAATGCGGGCACCACTACGCGCGGGCGATGGCGAGCTGGTCAGCGTTCGCAGCATGGAACAACATCAGCTGGTCAGGCCTCACGCGGACGCTGACCGTCGGCCCCCGGTACTCCTCCGGGCGGTCTTTCTGGTCCACCGGGTCGGCTTTCGGCACCTGGGAGCCGGGCTCCGGCCAAGCTGGCCCGGGGACCGTCGAGGTGGTCCAAGGGGAACTCCAGCTCGAGCGGCTCGTCGTCGAGGGCACCGCTTACCAGTCGCCGCCGACGCTGCTGCCGGCCGGGTCCAGCTGGACGCCGACCCCTGGACGAGCGCCAGCGTGAGCGTCACCGGCGGAGCGGGGTCGTCGGACCGCCGTGGGTATCCCCTCGCGATCGATGCGACAGAAGCCAGTGTGCCGATGGTGAAGATCGTGGACGTCGCGGAGGCGGCGAAGGTGTCGGTCGCCACCGTGTCCCGCGCACTCAACAACAGCGGCCGGGTGGACCCGGTCCTGGCTGACCGGGTCCGAGCAGCGGCCGACCGGCTGGGCTACCGTCCGAATGCCGTCGCGCGAAACCTCCGCCGCCGGGGAACCCAGGTCTGGGCCCTGATCATCACCGACATCAACAATCCCTTCTACACCGCGGTAGCCCGCGGGGTCGAGGACTTCGCCTCCGAGTCGGGCTTCTCCGTCTTGTTGTGCAACACCGACGAGGACCAGCACAAGGAGGACCGCTACCTGGATGTGGCGGCGCAGGAGCGGGTGGCAGGAGTCATCCTGGCCCCCCGGTCCTACAACTCCGACGTCTCGGTCCTGCAGTCCGCCAACATCCCCTTGGTCGTGGTCGACCGGCACCTCGACCAGCCCGTGGACTTCGTCACCGCCGCGTCGTTCGAGGGGGCCGTGATGGCGACCGAGCACCTGTTGCGGCAGGGTTGGCGTCGCCCGGCCTGCATTACCCGACCCGCAGACACGGTGACCACCGAGCAGCGACGCCTCGGCTACGCCGACGCGGTCCGCCGGCACGGACTGCCCGAGATCGTCCGCCACGTGCCTTTCCACGCGGACAGCGGGGTGGAGATGATCAGCAAGCTCTTCGCCGCCGCCGATCCACCTGACTCGTTGGTGACCGTCGACTCGATGCTCGCGCTGGGCGTGATGACCGCGTTGAAGCGACGCGACCTCGGGATCGGCAGGGATGTCGGTCTGATCGGCTTCGACGACGCGGTATGGGCCCCGGTGGTCGAGCCGCCGCTGTCCGTCGTCGCTCAGCCCGCCTATGAGATGGGCGTGGAGGCGGCCAGACTGCTGGTGCAGCGGATCCGCAGGGAGGGCTCGCCGACCCCGCAGACGCTGATGATGAGCACGACCCTGATCGTCCGGGAGAGCTGTCGGCGGCGCACCAAGCAGGCCTGATGCGTGTGCTACCACGGCCGCGGCCCTACCAGTGGGACACCTGGTGTCATGTCGGACTCGACGGGCTGGTTCTGCACGGTGCACCGTTTCCAGGTCGTCCAGGAGGTGCCCGTGCTGGAGCTCGTCGTTACCTCGCCCCTCCCGGCCCGTTCGAGCCTCCCTGGCCGATCGGGGAGCGGCCCGTTTCGCCGGCTGGAGGCCGTCGGCTCCGGGGACCTGACCTCAGACCACCACCTGGAGCTCGTCGACGTGCGGGAACGTCGGACGGTTGGTGCTGGGCCGGTCGAGGTAGAACAGCGCGGTGGAGGCGATGTCGTCGCGCAGCGGGAGGTAGCGGTGGCCCGACTGCCAGCCGAGCGCCTGGATGTCGACCCTCAGGTCGGTGCCGAAGTGGATCGGGTCCAGCACGTGCCAGCGGTACATGCCGAACCGCTGCTGGCTGAGGTACAGCCCGTCCGGTCGGAGAACCTGGGGCAGGCCGAGGTACGGCGTGCTGAAGGGTGTGTAGCCCTGGCCCGGCACGTCGAAGTTCCAGGCCCCCCCGAAGTAGTCCTCCGTCCCGGTGCCGCAGATGGTGGGGAACTCCTCGTCCCCGTCGAGGTAGAACTTGATCTCGCCCTCGCCCCACCACCCCGGGCTGTGCACGCCCCAGGCGAGATAGGTGCCGACGTAGTGGCCCTGGCCCCTCACCCCGTCGAGCAGAGGGTGGGTCGTCCGGTCCGGGAGCGGGTTGCTCCGCCGGTACTGCGCGTGCAGGTAGCCAGAGCTCGCGGCATCGGCGGCGGTGTCGCCGCCCACTTCGTACGTCACCTGGTAGTAGAGGGTGGCCGGCAGGTCGCCGAGGTTCTCGATCGTCAACCTCGCTCCCGTCCGGAAGGGCATCGGCCAGTAGGCGTTGAAGCCCCCGTGCGGGTTCGCGGCCACCATCTGCGAGCTCACCTGGGCGAAGGCGCCCCAGCCGTTGGCGAAGAAGTCACCCAGCGGAACCTCGATCGCCGGCTCGGGCGACGAGTCCCAGTAGGCCCGCAGCACCATCCGGCGCCAGTGGTCGCGGTGCGTGGTCAACCAGATGTGGGTGATCCGACCGGGCCCGTCGATGACGGCCATCGGCAGGGTCTCTCCGCCCGCCAGGTCGACCGACGGCGAGACCTTCCACCCGGGGCCGAGATCGCGTGCGCTGGCGGCGCCGGTGCCGACCGTTGCGCGGCCACCACCGCCGCGGGAACCGTCGAGGTTCTCAGGGCTGATCGAGCGGGTGGAGACGGGACGGAGGCGGGCGAGATCGGCGGCGGACGAGGCCATGGTGGAGGCTCCCGAGGTGGGGTCGGTGGGTCGGGCGGACGGTGGTTCACTGTGGCAGAAGGCCGAGGACGACCGGCAGCACCTCGGTCTCCAGCCCTGTCCCCGCGGCCTCTCGCTGGTCGGGCGCAGCGTCAGCCTCCGCCCCCGCGCCCCTTTCGCGCTCCCGCGCCCCTTCCGTACTCCCGCGCCCCACACCCGGGGCGCGGCAGTACCGACGGGGCGCGGCAGCCGCTAGAAGGTCGCGCCGGTCCGCGTGCTCAGTCGGCGTTCCGCGGCCGGGGCGGGGACGTGTCGTCAGCCAGCAGGGCGGTGAACACCGTGAACAGGCCGGCAGCCGTGTGCGTGCGCTGTTCAGCCGAGAGGGTCGCCACCAGCTGCTCCTCGACCGAGTCGAGCGCCGCGGCCCCGAGCCGCAGCAGGTCCGTGCCGGTGGGGGTCAGCCGGAGCTGGGCGCGCAGGCCACGCTTGGCCGGGTTGCGTTGTTCGACCGCACCGCGCTGCTGGAGCTGCGCCAAGGTGGCCTGCATGCTCTGGGTCGTGACGCCGCCTCGGCGAGCGAGCTCGGCGTAGGACAGGTCGGGGTTGCCGGCGAGATGACCGAGTGCGGAAAGGTGCCGGTAGGTCAGGCCGTGCTGGTCCAGGGCGGCGTCCACCTTGGCCCGGACCCGGCGTCCCACCGCCATGGTCAAGAAGGCGATGTTCGGCGTGGGCGGAACCTGGCGCGGGTCGGTTGCGGCGTCTGGGGTCGTCACCGGGTCAAGTTTGCCGTTTCTCTAAGTAACAGTCAGACTGTAACTATGGCTGATCCCGCTGACAGGCAACCGCGACACCCTCGGACCCGTCGATGAAGGCTGTGCTGCTGAGCGTCCACGTCGTCGCGGCCATCGTGCTGATCGGACCGATCACCGTCGCCGCGAGCGTCTTCCCCCGCTACGCGCGCCTTGCGCTGACCCCCTCACCGACGCCAGACCCTCCGGCCGACGCGATCGGAGCATGGGCGGTGGCGTCGGCGATGCACCGGATCAGCCGCGGTTACGCCGTGCCTGCGTTGGCGGTGCCAGTTTTCGGCATCGGCGTCGGTTCAGCGCTCGGGGTGCTGACCCAGCCGTGGGTTCTCGTGTCGATGGCGCTGACCGCCGTCGCCGGCGCGCTGCTCGCGGTCGCCATCGTCCCCAGCCAGCGCCAAGTGCTCGGGGCTGGGGCAGGGGGCGCCGGGGTTTCGTCAGGGTCGGCCCAGCCGACCGGGCAGCTGCGCCGGCTGGCGATGTCCACCGGGGCGTTCGCCCTGCTGTGGGTGGTGGTCGTGGTGCTGATGATCCTGCGCCCCGGCTCCACCACAGGCGTGTGACGGCGATGGACGGACCGAGTACGGGACCTGACACACCGGGGGCAGCCCCTCGTGGGCTGTGGGCCGTAGGTGTCCTCGAGGCGGTGAGCCTCGCCGTGCTGCTGGTCAACCTGGCCGTCGCCCACAACCCCGCCGTCGGCCAGGCCACCGGGCCGGTCCACGGGTTGCTCTACCTGACCGGGATCGCCCTGGTCTGGAGCAACCGACTTCCGAGGCTCAGCAAGGTCCTGGTGCTGCTGCCCGCGGTCGGGACCCTGCTCGCCGCCCGGCATCACGCGTCCGTCGTCCTCGGGCGGACCCCCCGATGAACGTCCTTGCACCCTTCCTCATCGGACTGGCCTACGTCGCCGTCGTCTCCTCGGTGCCCGAACCGCGGCGGCGCACGTTCAACGCGCTCTTCGTGGCCGGTGCCGGGGCCGCGTACCTCAGCAGCGGAGCCCTCGGTCCCTGGGAGCTGATATTCACCGCGGCCATCACCTTCTGCGCTTACCGGGGTCTGACGTCCGACCGCTGGATCGGCATCGCCTGGCTCCTGCATACCGTGCTGGACGTCATCCATCATCTCCTCGGCCGACCGATCCTCCCGTTCGTGCCCCACTCCTCCTTCGGCTGCGCCCTCTGCGACCCGGTCATCGCGCTGTGGTGCCTGGCGAACGGCCCGTCCCTTCGTCAGATGTTGTGCCGCCCGCAGGCCGACCGCGCCGACGGCGCCCCACCGAGCTGCCCCGATGAGCAACCCCCTTGCCTGCCAGCGCAGCGGCAATTTCCCATAGGCCGGGACCTTCCTTAGCTTAGGCTGACCCCGTCCTTGCTGTCTTCGTGGGGCGGCGCGCCTGACCTGGTGCGACGGGAGGCGAGGTCCCCCGCCCCCGACCGAAGGACCACCATGCCCCGCATCACCCATGCCCCACGTCGGCTCGCTGCAGCTCTGCTGACCGCGGCCACCGGCTTGACCTTCCTACCGGGCGTCGCCGCCGCCGCGCCGACCGGACCCGCCCCGACTGCCGAGGCCCGGGCCGCCGGCGTACAGCCGGGCAACGCGACGATGGGCTGGCGCCAGCAGGCCACGTCCGGCGGGCGTGCACCGCTGTCCGCCCAGGCCGAGGGGGCAGCTGGTGCCCCCTCCTCGAAGGCCGCGCCGCAGGAGGCCTTCGTACCCAGCGGGGTCCTCGGCATCGACGTGTCGAGCTGGCAGGGCACCGTGAACTGGACGGCGCAGGTGGGGACTGGCAAGCGCTTCGCCTACGTCAAGGCCACCGAGGGGACGCGCTACAAGAACCCCTACTTCGGCGCCCAGTACACCGGCTCCTACCGGGCCGGGATGATCCGCGGGGCCTACCACTTCGCGACCCCGTCCAGCAGCTCCGGCACGACCCAGGCCGCCTTCTTCGCCAGGAACGGCGGCGGCTGGTCAGCCGACGGCCGCACGCTGCCCGGCGTGCTCGACATCGAGTACAACCCCTACGGCGCCACCTGCTACGGCCTCAGCCAGGCTTCGATGGTTGCCTGGGTGCGGTCGTTCACCACCGAGTACAAGCGCCTCACCAGGCGGGACGCCGTCATCTACACCACCACGGACTGGTGGACGCGCTGCACCGGGAACTCGACGGCGTTCTCACGGACCAACCCGCTGTGGCTGGCCCGCTACGCCACTGCACCGGGCACCCTGCCGGGCGGCTGGACCTGGGCGACGTTCTGGCAGTACACGAGCGTCCCGATCGACCAGAACCGGTTCAGCTCCAGCTACGCCCGGCTGGTCGTGCTGGCCCGCGACGCCGGCTGAACGGCCGACTTCAGCTGACGTCCTCGTCGGTCTCGTCGGCCCCGCCGGCGAGATCGCCGGGGTCGACGGTGCCCTCGGGGTCGTCCTCGATGCTCAGGCTGCCGTACTCCCCGCCGTCGGTCGGTTCCGTCAGGGAGCCGGGCTCGACGCCCTCGTCGGGGTTGTCGGTGGACGCGTTCGGCATGGACATCGGGGCTCCTGACCTCGGGCGGCGCTCGGACTCGAGGCCGACGGCGCTGGGTCGCTCCATCCTAGGCCGGACGGGTCTGGTGGAGCGCCCGGCCGGCGCCGGTCCGGCAGCACGACCTGCTCTGCGATGCTGAGCGAGGATCGGCCGTGGTGGAGGAGTGCGCATGGGTTCGTGGGTCGAGTACGTCATCTGGTGGCACGTCTACCCGCTCGGGTTCGTGGGCGCCGAGAAGGAGCTGGCGGCGGCGCACCCAGCGCCGCACCGGCTCGCCCGGCTGCACGGGTGGCTCGACCACCTCGTCGCCCTGGGCTGCAACGGGCTCGCGCTGGGACCGGTCTTCACCTCCGCCACCCACGGTTACGACACCATCGACTACCTCCACGTCGACCCGAGACTGGGCGACGAGGGCGACTTCGACGCCCTGGTGACGGCCTGCCACGAACGGGGGATCCGGGTCCTCCTGGACGGCGTCTTCAACCACGCCGGCCGCGACTTCGCGCCAGTCCGGGACGCCTTGGCAGGCGGCAGCGGATCCGCAGCCGGCCGGTGGGTCCGCTGGAGCGGGGCCCACCCGTACTTCTTCGAGGGTCACGACCAGCTGGTCGTCCTGAACCACGAGGCCGTCGAGGTGCAGGACTTCGTCGCCGAGGTGCTGACGCACTGGCTGGAGCGCGGCGCTGACGGCTGGCGGCTGGACGCTGCGTACGCGGTGCCGCCGCAGTTCTGGGCGGCCGTGCTGCCCAAGGTGCGCGAACGCTTCCCCGACGCCTGGTTCGTCGGGGAGATGATCCACGGCGACTACGTCGACTACGTCGCTCGCTCCGGCCTGGACTCCGTCACCCAGTACGAGCTGTGGAAGGCGGTCTGGTCCTCGCTGACCGAGCAGAACCTCTGGGAGCTGGACTGGACGCTGGGGCGGCACCGCGACCTGGTCGAGCAGCTGTTGCCGCTGACCTTCCTCGGCAACCACGACGTCACCCGGATCGCCAGCCAGATCGCCGACCCGCGGCACGTCGCGCACGCGGTGGCACTGCTGTTCTTCCTGCCGGGGGTGCCGAGCGTCTACTACGGCGACGAGTACGGGCTCCGGGCCGTCAAGGAGGAGCGCCAGGGCGGTGACGACGCCATCCGCCCCGAGCTGCCGGACGCCCCGGGCCAGGTCGGCGACAGGGACCCCGACACCTGGTCGGTCTACCAGCGGATGATCAGCCTGCGGAGGCGTTTCCCGTGGCTCACCCGCGCGACCATCCGGACCGAGCAGGTGGCCAACGGCCACCTCGTGGTCCACGCCACCAGCGACGCCGGTGCGCTGACGCTGGGGCTCAACCTCGACGACACCCCGTTCCGGCTGCCGCACGGCGGTCCCGTGGTCGAGTCCGGTGCGCCGGTCGAGGACCAGAGCGTCGCGCCGCACTCCTGGGCCGTGCTGCAGGGCTGAGCGCCCCTGCGCCTCAGCCGCGGTGCTGCTCGAAGAACGGTGGGTGGCGGCGTCTCAGGGGCCGAGCCTGCCCCGCCGTCCAACGTCTTGACCGCTTCCCGCGGCCAGCACGGCGGCAACCCGTTCGACCAGCGGCCGGTCCGGCGCCAGCCAGGCCAGGTCGGTGACGTCGTCGGCGGTGCTCCAGCACAGCGCGTCGTGGGCCTCGCCGGGCTGCGGCGTGCCCTCGGCCAGCTCGCACCACCAGGCTCGCAGCTCCAGGCCCGGCGTCAGCGGCCAGGTGCTGCCCGCGGTGGGCACCAGCTCCAGGCCCAGCCGGACCGAGACGCTCAGCTCCTCGGCGATCTCGCGGTGCAGGGCCTCCTCCGCGCTCTCGCCGGGCTCCACCTTGCCGCCCGGCAGCTCCCACTGACCGGCCAACCTCGGCGGCCGGCTGCGGCGGGCCGCCAGCACCCGCGCAGGGTGGTCCAGCCGGTCGACGATGATCGCGCCGACGACCAGGCGGGGGGCAGTCACCGCGCCACGTTAGCGCTCGGAACAGATCGCGCCCGGGTCGTGTTGCCCCCGCGGCGGGGTGGCCCGAAAGCGGTTGCCCGGGATCGGTACGGGCTCCTAGCGTGGGGGCCGGTCCGCCCGTGGACGTCCAGAGATGAGTTCCGGCTCCGACGCAGGTCGCAGTGGTGGCGGTCCGAGCGGACGGGACGACCTCGGCACCGGCGCCGGCGAGACCAGGCAGACGACGAGGACGGGTGAGGCCATGACGGCGATCGACAGAACTGCTGAGACGGCGCCTGGCGAGCGGGCCGGCGCCGGGCCGGCGAAGCTGCCGGCCGCACACCGCACGGCGATCGTCACGCTGCTCGTCGCGACCTTCGTCGTCATCCTCAACGAGACGATCATGGGTGTCGCCCTACCGCACCTGATGAGCGACCTGCAGGTGAGCGCCCAGACGGTCCAGTGGCTCTCCACAGCCTTCCTGCTGACCATGGGGGTCGTCATCCCGACGACGGGATTCCTGCTCCAGCGGCTGGCGACCCGCACGGTGTTCGTGCTGGCCATGAGCCTGTTCTCCGCCGGCACGCTGCTCGCCGCCGTCTCCCAGGGTTTCTGGATGCTGCTGGGCGCCCGCGTGGTGCAGGCCTCGGGCACGGCGATCATGCTCCCGCTGCTGATCACCACCATCCTCACCCTGGTCCCCGTCGCCCGCCGCGGCGTGGTGATGGGCAACGTCAGCATCGCCATCTCGGTGGCGCCGGCGATCGGCCCGACCGTCTCGGGCCTGATCCTGCAGTTCCTCTCCTGGCGCTTCATGTTCATCCTCGTGCTGCCGATCGCCCTGCTGGCCCTGCTGGTCGGGTCGCGGCTGCTCGGCAACGTCGGCGAGCCCGGCCACCAGCGCCTCGACGTGGTCTCGGTGCTGTTGTCGGTGCCGGGCTTCGGCGGCCTGGTGTACGGCCTCAGCCGGCTCGGAGAGTCCTCGGACGGGGGGCTCGGGATCGCGCTGGCGAGTCTCGCGGTTGGCGTCCTCTGCCTGCTGGGCTTCGGCTTCCGGCAGCTGCGGCTGGCGCGGGGCGGGGACCCGCTGCTGGACCTGCGGGCCTTCCGGTTCCCGATGTTCAGCCTGAGCCTGGCCATGCTCTGCATCGCCATGGTGGCGCTCTTCGGCATGATCATCCTGCTGCCGATCTACCTGCAGAACATCCGGGGGCTCGACTCCCTGCAGACCGGGCTGCTGCTGCTGCCCGGCGGCCTGCTGATGGGCCTGCTCGGTCCCGTCGTCGGACGGCTTTTCGACCGCTTCGGTCCCCGGGGCCTGTCGACCCTCGGCTCGCTGCTGCTCGTCTCGACCATGTGGCGGCTGAGCACCGTCGACGCCGGCACGCCGGTCTGGCTGCTCGTGACGTACCACCTCGCGGTCTCGCTGGGGCTGGCCTGCCTGTTCACCCCGGCCTTCACCACCGCCCTGAACCCGCTGCCGCCGTCGCTGTACTCCCACGGCAGCGCGATCCTCTCGACGCTGCAGCAGGTGGCTGGAGCGGCCGGCACCGCGCTCCTGGTCGGGCTGATGGCCGGCCGCACGACGAGCCTCGCCGGAGCCGGCGCCTCGCCGGTGGAGGCGCAGACGGAAGGTCTGCACACCGCCTTCGGGGTGGTGAGCTTCGTCGCCCTCGGCGCCGTCGGCTGCGCGCTCTTCCTGCGCAACACCCCGTCGGCCGACCAGGACGGCGGGCGAGCTGCGCACTAGCGGGTCCCGGTGGACTCCCGGATGACCAGCCGGTGCGGGATCACATGCTTGCGCCCCGGCGTCCGGTCGCCGTCGATCCGTCGGATCAACGCGTCCAACGTCGTGGCCGCCAGCACCGGCAGGTCCGGGGCGACGGTGGTGAGGCTGGGCGACACGTAGGCGCCGTCGACGATGTCGTCCCAGCCCAGCACGGCCACGTCGTCGGGGACCCGCACCTGACGCTCACGCAGGGCGCGCAGCGCACCGATCGCCATCAGGTCGCTCGTGCAGACGAGGGCGTCGAGCCCGGCGGTGCTCGCCAGCAGCTGAACGACCGCTGCCTCACCCTCGTGCCGGGCGAAGCGGCGGCCCTCGACCACCCCCCCGGGCGGCTCGGCCAGGCCTTGAGCGGCCAGCTCGGCCCGGTAGCCGGCCAGCCGACGCTCCCCGACCGCCCCGTCGCGGTCGGGTTGGGCGCCGGCGAAGGCGATCGTGCGCCGCCCCGTCTGCACCAGGTGCCGGACCGCGTCGCGGGCCGAAGCGACGTCGTCGATGGCGACGTAGTCGGCGGTGCTCTCGGGGAAGTACTGACCCAGCAGCACCAGCGGCACGTCGCGGCTCCCGGCCAGGTGCACCGGGTCGAGGCCGAACGGGCTGTAGATGACACCGTCGATCCCGTGCCCGGGGTAGCCCGACAGGGCCTGCTGCTCCTGCTCGGCGTGACCGCCGGTCTCGTCGATGAGGACGGTGTAGCCGCGTGGCGTCGCGGCGGCGATCAACGCGTGAGCCAGCCCGCCCAGGTAGGGCTCGTCGATCCGGGGGACAGCGAGGGTGATGATGTGGCTCCGGCCGCTCTGCAGCTGCCGGCCCGCCAGCGACGGGCGGTAGTCCAGCTGGGCGATCGCAGCCAGCACCCGGTCGCGCGTCTCCTGCCGCACGTAGGGCCGCTCGTGCACCACGTTGGTCACGGTCTTGAGCGAGACCCCCGCCAAGGCGGCTACGTCCTTGATCCGCGCCGGCCGCGCGCCCTCGGGTGCCCTCGACGCGACGGTTCTGGTTGCGGACATGCACTGTTTCTACCGCAGTCCTTGACAATCCGACAGGATCGCGGCGACAGTCTTCTAACGTTAGAAATGGCGGAGGGGCCAGGAAGCCGATCCAGCTGGACCGGTCGTCGGCGCACGTCCGTCCCACCCTGACCCGCGCATCACCACGACGACAAGGAAGTCACGATGGACGCACGTAAACCCCTGGTCCTGCTTGCTCTCGGTTCGCTGACGTTGACCCTCGCGGGGTGCTTCGGAGGCTCACCCGCCGCCGAGCAGTCGAGCGCCCCTCAGGTCTCCAGCGGTCCGGTCGAGATCCGCTACATGATCGGCCAGCCCGAGGACGCCGCCGACCTGAAGCTGATCAAGAAGGACATCGCCGACTTCGAGGCCCAGAGCAAGGGCGTCACCGTCAAGCTCGACGTGATCCCCAGCGAGAACGTCCGCACGATCCTGCAGACCCAGCTGCGCTCGGGCAAGGGGCCAGACGTCTTCGGCTACGACACCGGCCCGGGGTTCGCTGGAGCTCTGGCCAAGGCCGGTCTGGTGCACGACCTGACGGGCGCCTACGAGAAGTACAAGTGGCCGGTCTACGACTTCGCGAAGCAGCGGGTGACCTTCGGCGGCAAGCTCGTCGGCATCCCCAGCCAGATGGAGGAGGTCGGACTCTTCTACAACAAGGACCTCTTCGCCAAGCAGGGCTTGCAGCAGCCTCAGAACCTCGCCGACCTGATGGCTGCGGCCACCAAGATCAAGGGCGCCGGAATCATCCCGATGTCGGTGAACGACAAGGAGGGCTGGCAGGGCGGCCACCTGCTGAGCATGTCGCTGTCCAGCGAGATCGGCAGCAAGGGCATGGACAAGCTGCTCTCGGGGGAGACCCCCTGGACCGACCCGTCCGTCGTCAAGGCCCTGAAGGTCTGGTCCGACATGGCCGACCAGAAGCTGCTGACACCCTCGCCGACTGCTGTCGGCTACGACAACGGCAACGCCCTGTTCTACTCCGGCAAGGCCGCGATCAACCCCACGGGCAGCTGGCTGGCGCTGGACACCGAGCGCAACGCGAAGTTCGACATCGGCTTCATCCCGTTCCCCTCCTCGAGTGGGCCGGGGATCTTCAGCGGCGGCCTCGGATCGGGGACGTTCATCTCGGCCACCAGCCAGAAGGTTGACGCGGCCGAGCAGTTCCTCAACTGGGGGATGACCCCCGAGCACGGTCGCTGGGCGGTGGAGAACCTGCAGGACATCCCGGCTTTCCCGGTCGACACCGCGGGCGTCAAGGCCTCACCGCTGTTCACCCAGATCCTTGCCGACACCGCCAAGATCGCGGACGGCAGCGGTGACTTCGGCTACAACATCGACGTCTTGACCAACGATGCGTTCAACAACGCCATGTGGAAGGGGATGCAGGGCCTGCTCAGCGGGCAGAGCACGCCGGAGAAGGTGGCCGAGCAGCTGCAGAAGAGCTATCAGAAGCCCGCGAGCTGACGTGGCCGCCTACGTCTCGCACGCCCCCGCGATCACCCGCCGGGCCCAGCGCCGGCTGGGAGTGCTGCTGATCGTCCCGGTGACGCTCATGATGGTGCTCTTCTTCGTCCTGCCACTCGGCAACGCGCTGGTCTACTCGGTCGTCGACTTCGACGGGATCAGCTCGAACCCACCCTTCGTGGGGCTGGCGAACTTCACCGAGATGTTCGCCGACGACGAGGTCTGGCACGCGCTGTCCAACAACGCGATCTGGATCGTGATCGGCACCGCGGTGCCGCTGGTGATCGGGTTGGCCGTCGCGCTGCTGCTCTGGGGCGTCCAGCGCGGCAGCCTGGTGTACAGGCTCTGCTTCTTCCTGCCCTACGTGCTGCCGGGGGTGGCCATCGGCATCGTCTGGGGCTGGATCTACGACCCGGTCCAGGGCCTGCTCAACAAGAGCCTGGAGGCCGTCGGGCTGGGGATGCTGGCCCGCGGGTGGCTGGGGGATCCGACCTGGGCCCTCTACGCGGTGCTGGTGACAGCGATCTGGGGCGGCACGGGTTTCGCGATCGTGATCTTCATCAGCGCGCTGCGCAACGTCGACGTCGAGCTGGTGGACGCCAGCCGGATCGACGGCGCGAACGGGCTGTCCCGGCTCTGGCACATCATCCTGCCGCAGATCATGCCCGTCTTCCTGATGGTGCTGACCCTGACCCTGGTCGGTGGGTTCAGCGTCTTCGACATCATCTTCATCATGACCGGGGGCGGGCCCGCCGACGCCACGAACGTGATCGGCACCTACGCCTACACCCAGGCCTTCGAGCTGAGCAGGATCGGCTACGGGACCACGCTCGCCCTGCTCATCACGGTGCTGTCCGTGCCCTTCGCGGTGGGCCTCAACCGGTTGCAGCGGCGGCTCTCGCTGCAGGGGACAGGAGCCTGATGGCCACCACGACACAGCCACTGCCGACCGTCCCGACGAGGCCGGCGCGGGACCTGGACACGCCGACCCGGCGGCCTTCGGGGCGCCGGCGGGCCGGCCTGCTGGTCCGCCACCTGGTGCTGATCCTGTTCGCAGGTCTGACGATCATCCCCGTGCTGCTGGTGGTCTCGACGGCCCTCAAGACCGACGCCGAGGTCAGGGTCAACCCGTTCGGGCTCTTCACGTCGTTCTCGATGGAGAGCATCGTCAAGGCCTGGACGGAGGGACAGTTCAGCGACTACCTGCTCAACAGCTTCCTGCTGTCGGTGCCCAGCACGGTGCTGACCATCATCATCTCGACCATGGCCGGCTACACCTTCGCACGGCTGCCGTTCCGAGGTCGGACGCTGCTGTTCTACCTGGTGGTGCTGGGCCTGCTGGTGCCGTTCTTCACCTACATGATCCCGCTCTACTTCCAGCTGCGCTCGCTGGGACTGCTCGACACCCTGGCCGGGGCCATCCTGGTGCTGACCTCGACCGGGGTCTCGTTCGGCACCTTCTTCATGCGGGCCTTCTTCTCCGACCTGCCCGACGAGCTGGAGCAGGCGGCCCGGATCGACGGCTGCTCGGAGTGGCGGATCTTCACGCGCGTGATGCTCCCGCTGGTCAGCTCCGGGATCGGTGCGTTGGCGGTCTTCACCTTCATCAGCACCTGGAACAACTTCCTCGTGCCCCTGCTCTACCTGCCGAGCGGCAGCTACCGGCCGCTCACCGCCGGGCTCTACATGTTCATGGGCGGTCGGTCGATCGACATCGCCCCGCTCGCCGCCGGGACCTTGATCACGATCCTGCCGATCATCGTCCTCTTCGTCGTCCTGCAGAAGCAGGTGACCGCCGGCTTCATCTCCGGCGCCGTCAAGGGCTGAACTGCCCAGCTCGCACTCGGTCAGGCCCGGGCCTGACCGACGCTCGCTGGTGTCCTACCGCTCCCGTCCCTGCACCGCCACCACCTGAGAAGAGTCATTCCATGCCGTCAGTCATCCGCTTCACCTCGCCTCACGAGTCGGAGGTGGTCGAGGAGCCACTCGGCCAGCTGGGGCCCGACGAGGTCCGATTGCGCACCCTCTACTCGGGGATCTCGGCCGGCACCGAGCTCACCGCCTACCGGGGCAGCAACCCCTACCTGACCAAGCGGTGGGACGAAGGCTCCCGGCTCTTCGTCGACGGTTCGACGACCTTCTCCTACCCCGTGGACGGCTGGGGCTACGAGGAGGTCGGCGAGGTCGTCGAGGTGGGGGCCGACGCCGCCGGGGTGACGGTCGGGGACCGCATCTGGGGCACCTGGGGCCACCGGGCCACCACCGTGCAGAAGGCCGACCGCGCCGCCCAGCGGGTCCTCGACCCCGCCGCCGACCCACGGATCGGGATCTTCTCCCAGATCGGCGCCATCGGCCTCAACGTCGTCCTGGACGCTGACCTCCACATCGGCGAGACGGTGGCCGTCTTCGGACTCGGCGTCCCCGGTCAGATCGCCGCCCAGCTGGCCAGGCTCAACGGGGCCCGGGTGATCGGCGTCGACAACCTGGCCAGCCGCCGCGACCTGGCGGTCGAGCTCGGTGCCGACGTGGTCCTCGACGCCACCGAGGGGGAGGTCGCGGAGCGGATCCGGGAGATCACCGACGGGCGGGGCGCCGATGCCTGCCTCGAGGTGACGGGGAACTACCGGGCGCTGCACGAGGCCATCCGCTCGGTGGCCTACAGCTCGCGCGTCTGCGCCGCCGGCTTCATGCAGGGCGACGGGGTCGGGCTGCGGCTGGGGGAGGAGTTCCACCACAACCGGATCCAGGTCGTGTGCTCGCAGATCTCGGGGGTGTCTCCGAGCCTCCAGCACCGCTGGGACGGCTACCGGTTGGCCCGGACGGCGATGGACCTCGCCGTCT
>JAABUN010004788.1_pt1 | contig 17768 bp, 15 predicted proteins | sample 5559311 | NCBI WGS metagenome assembly JAABUN01 (sample SAMN10711877, study PRJNA513370) | rock metagenome | isolation source: Antarctica rocks | place: Antarctica: Victoria Land, Siegfried Peak sud | reverse complement strand
ATGTCACTGAATACTCGCGGCTTCACGCCAGTTAACCGTTTGAACGCCTCCGGTTTAAGTTCCCTGATCGCTTCATACCTCATGCCCTACTTTCAGCCCTATTGACCTACTTTTGCAAGAGGTCTATGGGTCATATTACTGCTCCTTATCTAGCGCGGCGTTCCGGCCTCGCCTGCCTTGGCGAGTCTTCTGACATCAAGCGTGGGGGTAGGTCTCGAGTCGGTTTTGCTGCGTTTGGGCGAACCGGCGGCGCAAAGCCCCGCGCAGCAAGTAAACCGCTGGCGTGCCGGGTTAGTCGTCGAGCTTGGGAGATTCTGCTTCTTTACGCTCGAGCACCGGCGTTTCAAGCGAAACGAGCAGTTTATCGACGCGGGAGCCGTCCATATCGACGACCTCGAAGCGCCACCCTTCAGCTTCGAAGTGTTCGGACGCCGCCGGAATACGGTCCATATACGACGTGACAAACCCGCCGAGCGTACGAAAGTCGCCCTCGTCCTCGCGGGGCAGCGCTCTAACACCCAAGAGGTCCTTAAGGTCATCGACTTCTAGCAGGCCGTCGAGTAGGTAAGAGCCGTCTTCGCGTTGCAAGATGTATTCGGAGTCGAGTTCGTCGGGTTCGGGCAGGTCTCCGACCAAACCCTCGAGCACGTCGTTGAGCGTGACCAAACCCTCGGTATGGCCGTATTCGTTGACGACGACCGCGACGTGCGTACCGCTTTCGCGGTACTGCTCTAAAAGTTTCAAAACCGGGAGCGTCTCGGGGACAAAAAGCGGCTTTTTGCTGAGCGCCGCAAGGTCGAGCCGTTCGCCGTCCATACAGCCTTTAAGCAAACTGCGGGTGTGCACCATTCCGACGATCTCGTCTAGGTCTTCACGGCAGACTAAAATGCGCGAATACGAGTAGGCGTCTAGGTGCGCTTTTAAGGTGGTGGTGTCGCTCTCGACCTCCAACCAGCCGATGTCACGCCGGGGCGTCATGATCGACGAGACATATTGGTCGCCGAGCCAAAACAAATTTTCGACGATGGCCTGCTCGCTCGCCTCGAACACGCCCGCGTCGGCTCCTTGCTGGAGGAGTGAATTGATCTCTTCTTCACTGACCGGCGGGTCACTGCTCTGCCGCGCGCCGATAAGCCGCAGCAAGCCTTCGGTGGACGCCGACAAAAGCCGGACGAGCGGGGTGGCGATACGCGATATACGGCCCATCAGACCTGCAACCGACATCGCAATCCCTTCGGGATTATTTAGCGCGACGCGTTTGGGGACGAGTTCGCCGACGACGAGCGAGATATAGGTAATAGTGACGATCAGGACGCCGAAGCTGACCGGATAGCTCACCGAGCTGCTCAGGCCGAGGCGGTTGAGTGCTTGGCTCAGCGGCCCGGCCAGTGACGCTGCTCCGAACGCACCCGACCCGACGCCAACGAGCGTAATACCGACCTGTACGGTCGATAAAAAGCGGTTGGGGTCTTGGGCCAAAGTCAGCGCGTTGGCCGCGCGGCGGTTGCCCTCTTCAGCGAGCTTTTGCAATTTGGGTTTGCGAGATGAAACGACGGCCATCTCGCTCATAGCAAAAAGTCCGTTGATCAAGATCAGCAAAAAGATAACTAAGACGTTAAACACGCACGTCCTCGAGCGGGCCTGAGGGGGCTAAAAGGTAGGGATTCAAAAAGTAAAAGGGAACTGGGGGGTTCTGCTTCAGGTGTGTCTATCATCTCTGCGCAGTGTAGCATCCTCCAAGGTCTCGAAACTGTACGCAGACGTCTTAACGTAGTGCGCCCACAATCCCTGCTCGGAGCCGTACCGCTCGGCGAGTTCGCGGGCGCGGCCCAGACTGACCTCAAACCCGCCCGTATAAACCTTTGAGATCGCCCCCAGCATTCCCGTGTCGGTCCACGGTACAAGTTCGCTGCGGCCCAGGCCCCGGAGCATGATAAAGTCCACCGACCACGCGCCCAAGCCTTTGATGTTTCCCAGCCACCTCGCTACGTCACCGTAAGGGGCGCTGCGTAAAAAAGTTTCATCTGCCGTGGCAAAGGCGCGGATCAGGTGCAGCAAACGCTCGGTTTTGCGGGTGTTATTGGTGGCCGCTAAAACCCTGGCCTGTGGATTGTCCAGCATCGCCTGCGCTTCGGGGAAGGCGGTGTACGTTTCGCCTCTATAAACCAAATGACCGCCGAAAAACTCGGTAAGCTTCACCATCGTCTTGTGCGCGAAGCCGTTGGGGGTGCGCTGCTGAATGAGCGCCCAGCACGCCGCTTCGAACGGGGTCAGAACTTTGAGCATATGGTAGCCGTACCACGTTTTTATAAGGTCCTCAAAGATGGGATCGGCTCTGGTATAAAGTGGCGTCAGGTCGTCGTCCAAGCTCAGATAAAAACGCACGCGGTCGGTTGCAGCAGCGACGAGCGCGTCATTTAGTTGCGCCGCATGGAGGGCCAGCTCGAGCCCCGCCGCCGCCGCTCGAACCTCGAACAAGACCGGAACGCCGGAGACGCTGACGACGCGCCGGAGCGCGCCCGCTCGAAGCTGCACGTGCGCCGGAACACGCTCGTAGTCGCGGGCGTAAAACGTACGGATAAAAGAAAGCGTCCGCTCGAGTGAAAAAGGCGAGGTCGCGGTCAGGATCGAACGGTGCTGTTCCACGCCTACAGTCAAACCCACGGGCGCTCAGGTAAAAAGCCGCTGCCTTACAAGCCTGAGGTGGGGCTCGAGACCGGGCTGCTTTGGCCGTGGCCTCTACCCAAACCCCCTACGCGTGTGCTACACTCACCTAAGACGGTTAAAAGGGAGCGTGAAAGTTTCAAGACAACCCTAAAGTGTGAGTAGACCAAATGGAGCCGTTTGGGTTTCGGGAGGCGATAACTCTCGCGTAAAGGTTGTGGAGAAGCAAAAGCCACAAAGGATCGAGTACCAGGTCACAGACCTGACGTCATCCTTTCGTCTGCCCTTGTTTTCCACAATTACAGTACGAACTCATGCCAGCGAACGCGTTGATTAGGGCATTGTCCAGAGACGTATCGTTATGAAAGGCGTACACAGTTCTATACCAGATGTACAGCTAGAGATAAGCTTAGAGCGGTCGGCACACCGCGCCGGAGCCGAGCGGTACCGGGTTGAGCACGTCAGACTCGAGCACGGTCAGAGTATTCACGAAGTTCTTTGTTACGCGAATAAGTTTCCGGTAGGGACAAAAGGGTGTATCGATAAAGCCAATATTAAGGAGATGGTACGGCTTTTCCCCGAGGGGCAGTTTGTCGTCGTAACAGATACGCCAAAGGGCGAAAAGGTCATCGGTTTAGCACTTACGATGCGGACGGACTACGCGCCCTCGGCGAGACCCTTGGGTTGGCTCGAGATGATCGGCGATTTGAGCTTGGCCAAACACGACCCTGAAGGTGCGTGGCTTTACGGCGTCGAAAAAGCGGTGCATCCCGAGTATCAGGGGCGCGGCGTCGCGTCGGCGCTTTACAAAGCGCAGTTCGCCCTTGCCGAACGTTTAAGGCTCAAGGGTATGTACGCGGGCGGGATGCTCAAAGGCTACGAAAGCTACCGCGAGCGCCTGTCGGTACGCGCGTATGCCGGTAAGGTCATGCGCGGTGAGGTCTTTGACCCGACGGTGAGTATGCAGATGCGGCGCGGCTTTAAGCCGCGTACGGTGATTGAGAACTACGCCTGGGACCGGCAAGCCGACCACACTGGGATGCTGATCGTCTGGGAGCGGCCCGGAGCCGCTCCCGCAGAACGACCGGCAAGCCGCCCCGAAGCACGTTTACAGCGGTAGGCCGGGGGCGCGGTGAGAGTTTTAGTGCTGGGCGCAGGGATGGCGGGGTTGGCGGCAGCTCGAGCCCTTCAAGCCGTTGGTCAGCAGGTCAGCGTGTTAGAAGCGAAACACCGTCTGGGTGGGCGCACCTATACGGACCACGACTTTGCGGGAATTCCTGTTGAATTCGGAGCAGAGTTTATCCACGGGGAACACGCCGCAACCTGGGAGCTGGTGCGGGAGCTGGGTTTAGAGACGGTCCACTGGAACAAGCTGGATGACTCGCTGGTAAGGCTCGAGGACGGTGCGTGGCTGAGGATGCGTGAGGCTCTCGCGGCGTATCCCGACTTTGCGCAGACCCGCGCTTGGAACCTGCCTGACGTTGACGCGCTGCCCAACGAAGATTGGGGTAGCTACCTTAGGCGTATCGGTTTCGACCATCAACAGCTCCGCTACGCCGAACGCTCATTTGTCAACGCCTGCGGCGAAGCGATGCGCTTTTTAAGTGCCAAAGCGGTCCTGGCAGGACTCCGCGCTGAAGACGAAGGCGGCGGCGACTACCGGATTCTGGGGGGGTACGACGCGCTTGTCGGCGCACTTGCGGAGGGGCTTACCGTATACGGCAACGACCCCGTAACCGACCTCTTTTGGGCGGACGGGGTACGCGCGCTTACCCTCGGCGGTGAGGTGTACGAAGCCGACGCTGCTATCGTGACGCTGCCGCTCGGCGTGTTGCAAGCCGATACGATTCGTTTTACGCCTGCGCTGCCTGAAGCGAAACGTTCGGCGTTTCTGGGCCTGCGGATGGGGCCGGTTATCAAGCTCGTCTACAGCTTTGACGAAGCGCCGGTTTCTCCTGAGATCATGGTGGTTTACAGCCGCCTCAACCCGCCGATGTGGTGGTCGCCGTCTTACGGGTATGACGCGGAGGTCCACGTCTGGACAGCGTTTGCGACCGGCGATTGGGCCGCCGAACTGCTCGCGCTCGGGGAAGAGGGGGCGCTGGTGGCGGGGCTCGAGTCCTTCAAACAGGAACTGGGCCGACCCGACCTACGTGTCAAGGCGGCGCGGCTCATCAACTGGCCCGATGACCCCTACACGCGTGGCGGTTACTCATTTGTCTTGCCGGGGCACGACGGCGCACGTGAAAAGCTGGCAGCTCCGACCCCGCCGCTCTTTTGGGCCGGTGAAGCGACCGCACCCGAACCACGCGCCGCAACGGTTCACGGGGCGCTGCTGAGTGGGCGGCGGGCCGCGCTCGAGATACTAAGTCATAAGGCTGCGCAGCCTGCTGCTATTAGATCAGAAACGGTCTGAAGAACATCGTGGGGGTGTAAAGGTTTATGAAAGCTGTCGGACGCGTCCAAGAAATCAACCTCTACCCGGTCAAGTCTATGCGGGGCGTCGCCGTACCCGAAGCAACCCTCTATTGGTACGGTCTTAACGGCGACCGCAAATACGCTTTCGTGCGTTCCGATACGCCTTCGGGTTTCCCCTGGTTGACCGCTAGGGAGTTGCCCGAACTCTTGCAGTACGAGCCTCGGTTTCTGACGCCGGACGAACCGATGACTTCAGATGTTTGTGTTTACACACCTTCGGGGCAACCGTTACCGCTTGGTTCGGCGCAGCTGGGGCAATCTCTATCTTCCAGCTACGGCAAAGCTGTCTCGCTTTTTCATCTAAACCGTGGTACTTACGACTGTATGCCCGTTTCGCTCATCACCGAGGCGACACGCTCAACCATTCAAAACGGCCTTGGCAAGCCTTTGGACCGTCGCCGTTTTCGCGCCAACTTAGTTGTGGCGACAGACGACGGTAGGGGAGAGCCTGAAAAAACGTGGCTCGGCGCTTCGCTTACTTTCGGTAAACGCCTGGACTCTGCGCGAATCAGCGTTACCTACCGAACCAAACGGTGTGTGATAGTCAACTTGGAGCCTAATACCGGGCAGAACAACGCTAAAGTCTTAAAACACGTTGCCGAAAAGATGGAAGCGTGCGCAGGCGTGTACGGAACGGTTTCAAAGCTGGGAACGGTTGAGCTTGGCGATACCGTTTATGTGGAGCATCATGCGTAAATCGGTCAGAACAAGAGCTGACAGTCAGCGAAAGAAGGTCATATGACGATGCCGCACCTTTCTCCCGTCTGGTCACACCTGACAACCTTCGAGCCCGTCCGGGGTGAAGGCGTGTACCTCTACGACGCCGAAGGTCACAGACTAACAGACTTTACCTCGGGTATCGGCGTCACCAACGCAGGTCACGCGCATCCCAAGGTGGTCAAGGCGATTCAAGCACAGGCTGAAGCGCTGATTTTTGCTCAGATAAACTGTGTGGTGCCTCCCGCTGCGGTAGAACTTTCCAGGTTGTTAAACCGGATTACGCCTGAAACCATCGACAGTTTTTTCTTTTCTAATAGCGGCGCAGAGGCCGTCGAAGGCGCGGTCAAACTGGCGCGGCACGCGACAAAGCGAGCTAACCTCATCGTCTTTCAGGGAAGTTTTCACGGGCGCACCGCTCAGGCGATGACGATGACGACGGCAAAAACCGGGTATCGCCATAAGTACAGTCCACTCCCGGCGGGGGTCTTCGTGGCCCTGTTTCCGTACGCGTATCAGTACGGCTGGGACGAGGCGGAAACCGTAGACTTTTGCTTAAAGCAGCTCGAGCTGTTGTTCAAAACCCAAAGTGCGCCGGATGAAACAGCGGCGCTTTTTCTCGAGCCCGTCCTCGGTGAAGGCGGCTACGTCCCGGCTCCGGCCTCATTTTTGCAAGCGTTAAGAGAGATCTGCGACGAACACGGCATCTTGCTGGTGCTAGACGAGGTGCAGACCGGCTTCGGGCGCACCGGCAAGCTGTTCGCCTTTGAACACGCAGGCGTGACGCCGGACATTTTGGTGATGGCGAAGGGTTTGGGCGGCGGGTTGCCGATCAGCGCGGTGGGCTCGAGCCGCACCCTGATGGAACGTTGGGAGACCGGCACGCACGGCGGGACTTACGGCGGCGGCAGCGCAGTGGTGCTAGCCGGAGCGAAGGCGAACGTTGAGGTTATCTTGAACGAACACTTAGCTGAAAACGCAGCGCAAAGAGGCGAACAGTTAAGTGCTGGACTACGCGGATTGCAGCAGCGCTTTCCGGTCATCGGTGAGGTGCGCGGGCCGGGGCTGATGGTCGCTACCGAGTTTACCGACGCGGACGGTCAACCCGACAAAGAGACGTGTAAACGTGTCCAAAAAGTATGCCTCGAGTCAGGCTTGATGCTCTTGACCTGCGGGCCGTTTGAAAACGTGATCCGCTGGATTCCGCCTCTGGTTGTAACTGAAACGCAAATTGACGAGGCGCTCGAGATTTTTGTGGAGGCGCTCGAGCAAACCGTTACGGTTTCGGTGTAAGTGATAATTTAGGAGTGAGCATGATTCAAAAGGTCAATCTCGCGGACAAATTCTCATCATTTAGTGAGCAGTGGAGTCCAAAAATTATCGGTGAGGTCAACGATGCGGCGGTCAAGTTAGCCAAACTTTCCGGTGCGTTCGAGTGGCATCATCATGAGCATGAAGACGAGCTGTTTTTAGTCGTTAAAGGTCAACTGACGATTAAACTGCGTGACCAAGACGATATTACGCTTGGCGAGGGTGAATGCGTGATTATTCCCAAAGGCGTCGAGCATCTTCCTGTTGCAAAAAAGGAAGCGCACGTCCTTTTCTTTGAACCCGCGACAACGCTCAACACGGGCAACGTTCAGAGCGAACGCACCGTGCGTGAGCTGGAAAGGCTTTAACGTGGCAACGATTCAACTCCGTACCGAGATTCCCGGCCCGAAGTCCTTAGCCCTCGTCGCCCGCCGCGAGGCTGCGACGCCAAGAGGCGCAGCCAAACTGACGCCGCTCGCGTTTACCCACGCACAAGGTGCGGCTGTCACCGACGCCGACGGCAACACCCTACTTGATTTTGCGGGCGGGATTGGGATGCTGGCGGTCGGGCACAACCATCCTCGTGTCGTCGAGGCCATTAAAGCGCAGGCGGACAGGCTCATTCACCCCTGCGCCATCGTCGGGAGTTATGAGCCGTATGTAGCCCTTGCCGAAAAACTAACCGAAATCGTACCTATCTCCGGGCCGAAAAAGGCGATTTTGCTCAACAGCGGTGCGGAGGCTGTCGAAACAGCGGTCAAAATTGCTCGCGCTCACACCGGGCGGGCCGGAGTCGTCGTCTTCGAGGGTGCGTATCACGGACGTACCAACCTGACGCTCGCGATGACGAGCAAATACGGGCTGTTTAAGAAAGGCTTTGGGCCGTTTGCGCCGGAAGTCTACCGGTTGCCCTTTCCGAACGTCTACCGCCGCCCGCAGGGGATGAGCGAAGCTGCGTTTTTAGACTACGCGGTCGGCGAGTTGGAACACGCCATGACCGCGCAGATCGACCCGTCGGCGATTGCGGCGTTTGTGCTCGAGCCCGTTCAAGGTGAAGGCGGCTTTGTGCCAATTCCAGGGCGATTTTACCGGCGTATCCGCGAGTTATGCGACGCGCACGGCGTCGTCCTGGTCGCCGACGAAATTCAGTGCGGGATGGGGCGGACCGGCAAACTGTTCGCCTCGGAACACTACGGCGTCGAACCCGACCTCATTACGACCGCAAAGTCGCTCGCCGCAGGGATGCCGATTTCAGCCGTCGTCGGTAAAGCTGCCATCATGGACGCGCCGCATCCGGGCGGCTTGGGCGGAACTTACAGCGGCAACCCGCTCGCTTGTGCAGCGGCTTTGGCGGCGATAGACATCATCTCAGACCCGGCGTTTTTAGCGCGGGCAACCGAACTCGGGGAGAAACTCGAGACCTACCTCAAAGCCTTTCAGCGTGAGTTTCCGGCGATTGCCGATGTGCGCGGCGTCGGGCCGATGCTGGCGCTCGAGTTCGCCCAAAACGGTGTTCCTGACCCGGATACGACTGCAGAAGTCATCGGTGAAGCGTTAAAACGCGGCCTGATCGTCCTGCGCGCCGGGTTATACAGCAACTGCTTGCGCTTTTTGCCCCCGCTCAACCTGACGGGTGACGAGCTGGACGAAGGGATGACCGTGCTGCAAGAAGCGCTTTCGGCGGTATTTTCAAGAGAGGTGGTAGCGAGTGACTGAGTTCGCACAAACAGACTTCAAACAGCTTATCGGTGAGTCGTGGACGGACGCGCAGGGCGGCGGTACCTGGGATCTGCTCGACCCGGCGACCGAGGAGCTGATTCAGAAAGTTCCGTTCGGCGGTAAGGCCGACGCTGAAGCGGCGGTCAACGCTGCCTCTAACGCATTTCCGGGCTGGTCGCGCAAAACGCCTTATGAACGCGGCGCGGTTTTAACACAGGCGGCGGCGTGGCTTCGTCCTCGAGCCGACGAGTTGGCCCGCGTCACCACCGAAGAATCGGGCAAACCGCTCGCCGAATCGAAAGCGGAGTGGGTAAGCGCGTGCGGATATCTCGAGTGGTTCGCCGCTGAAGGCGTCCGCGCGTACGGTCGCGTGATTCCGGCACGGGTCGCAACGCGCCGCATCGAAGTGATTCACCAACCGCTCGGCGTCGTCGGCACCGTTACCGCGTGGAACTTTCCGGTCTACAACCTCGTCCGAAGTTGGGCGGCGGCGCTCGCGGCGGGCTGCACGGTCGTCGGGCGGCCCTCGGAGTACACACCGCGTTCGGGGATGCTGTTGGCGCGGGCGCTCCAAGAGGGCGGCGCACCGGCAGGCGTCATCAACGTCGTGAGCGGCGACCCGGCGGAAGTTGCAGGGGTAATGATGCGTGACCCCAGAGTTCGCAAAGTCGCCTTTACCGGGAGCCCCCGCGTCGGTAAGTTGTTGATGGATCAGGCGAGCGAGACGGTGACGCGGTTGTCTTTGGAGCTGGGCGGTAACGCCCCGGTTCTCGTCTTTGACGACGTAGACGTAGATCACGCGGCTCAACTCGCCGTAACTTGGAAAACGCGTAACTGTGGGCAGGTCTGTGTATCGCCGCAACGGTTTTATGTTCACGAAGCCATTTACGACGCTTTTGCTGAACGGGTAACGTCATATACGGCGGCGCTCCGGGTTGGGCATGGCCTGAGTGAGGGAACACAGGTTGGGCCGCTGATCAACCGAACGCAGCTTGAGCGCGTCGAAGAACTGGTTTCGCGGAGTGTAGACGGGGGGGCGAAGCTCGAGACCGGAGGCACCCGAAAGTCAGGTCAGGGTTACTTCTACGCGCCGACGGTTCTGAGCCACGTTGCCCCCGGTATCCCGGCGCACGACGAAGAGATTTTCGGCCCGGTGCTACCTTTAATTCCGTTTAGCAACACCGACGAGGCGTTAAAACTCGCGAACAGCACCGAGTACGGCTTAGCTGCGTTCGTCTTGACGAACGACCTCAACACGAGCATTTTGGTGAGTGAGGGGCTCGAGGCTGGCATGGTTTGTATCAACGACTGGTTGCCCGCAACGCCCGAAGCGCCCTTCGGCGGCGCTAAAGGGAGCGGGTTCGGACGTGAAACCGGCAGCGAAGGGTTGCTCGAGTACCTCGAGACCAAAACCATCTTTACCGGCGGGGTGGTGTAACCCTACAAAAGGGCTGGACGTTCGTCCGGTAAACTCGGCGGATGAGCGTTTTACTTTTAGGATTTGCTGAAGATAAATTCAACGATACGCAAAAAGCGGCGATTCGGGAAGCGGCGGGGGGGCTCGAGCCCGTGTACAGCAAAGATAAAGCCGCCATTGAAGCGCGCCTCGACGACATCGTAGCGGCAGCGGGCAGTTTTCCTCGAGATTTGATGGCCCAAGCGCCTAGCCTCAAATGGTATCAGCAGTGGGGCGCAGGTGCGGACTGGCTCTTAGAGCACCCTGAGCTTGCGCAAAAAGACTTTGTTCTTACCAACGTTTCGGGGATTCACGAGATTCCTATCGGGGAGCAGATTATGGCGTATCTGCTGGCGTTTGCGAGGGGTTTTCCTCGAGCGATGCGGGCGCAGGCGGTTAGCACTTGGTCTCAAAAGGAAAGTAAAACCTTCGAACTCGCCGAAAAAACCATGCTGCTTTTGGGTACGGGTGCGATAGGGGCGTACACCGCCAAACTCGCCGAGGTGTTCGGTATCAAAGTCGTCGGAATGCGGCGCAATCCGGAAAAGAGCGTCGAGCATATAGGCGAAATGGTCGCGTTAGACGACCTGCACACGGCGCTACCCGACGCGGACTTCATCGTTCTGACGCTGCCACTGACCAAAGACACGCGTCATCTCATCGGTGAGGCTGAGCTGAAACGGATGAAAAAGTCGGCGATTTTAGTCAACATCGGACGTGGCGATCTGGTTGACGAACCTACGCTGGTAAGAGCGCTTCAAGAAGGCACGATTGCGGGGGCCGGTCTGGACGTGTTCGAAACCGAACCACTCCCTGAAGATTCGCCCTTGTGGGGGCTGGAAAACGTCATCATCACGCCGCATATGGCAGGCGATACGCCGCACTACGACGAACGGGCGCTGGAGATTTTCCTGGACAACTTACGCCGTTACACCCAAGGTGAGCCGCTGACGCACGTGGTAGACAAGCAAGCTGGCTACTAATCAGCGGGGCAGACGTTTTTCGATGGACTTTTTGAGTTGCGCCATAAGCGCTGCGTCCCGCTCGGCATCGAACTGCGGGGCGTTCTCGCGGTCGTAAAAGGCTGTCGGACCACGCCGCAGCTTTTCGGGTTCACTGTCATATCTTGGAATGATATGGGCGTGTAGCGCGGGGTCGGAGTTACCGAGGACCGAATAGTTGATGCGAGCTGCACCGGTGACTTCTAAAAGCGCGTCGCCGATGAGGACCATATCGAGCAAGAAGCGGGCGCGGCCAGGCGTGTCTAGCACGTTGAGGTCATCCACTACCGGGTCGGCAAGGAGCAGCGAGTAGCCACGCAAAAACTGCGTATCGCCTAAAACAGCCCAGCCCGACGGGACACGGCAGATAAGGGTTGGATTTTCACCTTTTCTCGTCTGTTCAACGCGTTCGTAAAGTGTCGTCATAGGCTCCTCTAATTTTTAAGAACACTATACCGAGATGTACGTTCCCTCAAGTTCACCTTGACAAATACGCGCTGCTGCACCAGCTTTACCGATATCGAACACATGGAGCGGCAAGCCGTGCTCTCTCGCCAAGATAAACGCTGCCGAATCCATAACTTTCAGGTTGCGCCGGATGGCCTCATCGAAGGAGAGCGTGGGAAAGAACTCGGCGTCGGGGTCGCGGTTCGGGTCGCGGTCGTAGACACCGTTCGTACCGCTTTTGGCGACGAGGAGCGCGTCGCATTCGGTCTCGAGCGCCCGCTGCACCGACGGGTAATCGGTCGTCACATACGGCTGACCGTTGCCGCCTGCGAAGATAACCAGATAACCCTTGGCGAGATGTTGCAGCGCCCGGAGGCGGATGTAAGGCTCGGCGACGCTGGGGATCGGCATCGCCGTCATCACCCGCACCTCCCTATCGGTGCGGCTTTTAAGTGCGCCGCGCAGCATCAGCGCGTTGATAACTGTCCCGAGCGTTCCGATGTTGTCGGCTTCGGTGCGCTCAACGCCCCAATGTGCGGCGGTACTGCCGCGCAAAATATTACCGCCACCGATGACCACACCGACCTCGAGGCCCAGCTCTACCAGCGACAGAACTTCGTTGACAAGCTGTTCCAACTTCTTGCTGCTAAAACCGAAGCCGCTCTCGTCTGCGAGTGCGCCGCCGCTCAGTTTCAATATCACCCGTTGGTACTTCATCTCGACCTCCATGAAAAAAGACGCTCTAAAAGCGTCCTCGAGTTCTGCTCTGAATTGATACTGTTCATACGCTCGTCTCCAAACCGTAGCGTACGGCGCGCACCCGCTGCACTACGGTCTCCGGGTCGCGTACATTGACTACGACTCTCGTAAAAGGCAAATTTTCAAGCTCAAAGACGACGCTCCGGCCCGTAAAGTGAATACACCAAAATTCTCGCGTTTCACCGACGTAAGTACCTGCGTGAATCACGTAGGGGATGCTGATGCCAGGTATGCGGAACCCACTTGGGCGTGTAGCTGTGGGGTCGGCGTAAACGCTGCGGATACCTGCTACGGGAAAAGTAAGGTTGCTTTTGAGTGACCAAAAGATATCTAAACCTGTCAGCTCGAGCCTTACCTGACTTGGGCTGACCATAACCTCGACCATGCTTAAAGTATAGCCGCTGTACGACCACATAAAAAGAGGCGCAGCTAAAGCCGTACGCCTCTCGCTTAGCTATCAGAACAAACGCTTAGACGAACGCGCTGTACCCCGTAACCGCTCGTCCGACGACGAGTGAATTGATTTCGTTCGTACCTTCATACGAGTAGATGGCTTCCGTGTCGGAAAAGTAACGGGCGACGTGGTTCTCGAGCAGAATCCCTTTGCCGCCGTGCAGCTCACGGGCTAAAGCGACCGTTTCGCGGCAACGTTTGGCGGTAAAAACCTTGGCGAGTGATGCTTGCTCGTCGCGCATCGTGCCCGCATCTTGCAGCTGCGAGAGCCTTAAACACAGCGTCTGCATCGCCGTGACGTTACCGAGCATCTGCACGAGCAAGTTCTGTACGAGCTGAAAGCTGGCGATAGGCCGACCGAACTGCGTCCGTTTTTGTGCGTAGGCCAAAGATTTTTCGTATGCGCCCATGCCGCACCCGACGCCCTGCCAGGCAACCCCGGCCCGCGTTGCCCGGAGCACATCGGCGGTCGTGCGAAACGAGTTGGCATTTTGTAAACGGTCGCCCTCCGAAATGCGGCAGTCCGTCAGGGTGATGTGTCCGTTTTCCACAGCGCGAAGTGCGATCTTGCCCTGAATCTTTTCAACGCTAAAGCCGGGCGTCTCTTTCCGGACGATAAACCCTTTGACCTGGGCGTCGGCCTCGTCTTTCGCCCAGATAATTGTAAAATCGCTAAAGGTCGAGTTACCGATCCAGTATTTTTGCCCGTTTAAGACCCAGCTGTCTCCGTCACGGCGACAGGTCGTGGTCATCCCCTGCGAGACGGCTGAACCCACATCGGGCTCGGTCAGGCCGAACGCGCCGATAACCTCGAAGTTGCGCATCTTCGGCAGCCACTCGCGTTTTTGCGCTTCGGAGCCGCCCAGGTAGATCGACCACATCGCTAGGCCCGAATGGACGCCGAAAAAGGTCGTCGTTGAGACGTCGATGCGGGCCATCTCCATCCCGATAATGCCCTCTAATACGCTCGCGCCGGGTCGCCGCTCGCCGTTTTCGTCGAACAGGGCGCTGATGATGTCTAGGTCTTTGAGCTTGCCGATCAGCTGACGCGGGAACTCGTCACGCTGCCAGTATTCGTTGATCATCGGCTCGACTTCACGCTCCATAAACCCCCGGACTTTAAGCTGCACCTCGCGCTGCTCCGGGGTCAAAAGCGCAGCGATAGCGAAAAAGTCGCCGTCAACCTCGGGGAGCGCCTTCGGGTTTCTCGGCGCGGCGAGTTTCATCATCCCTTGCAGCGTGCGCTCGTCCATTGACGAGACCATGCTGAGGAGCTGATTGAGGTCAACCTTTTCAGACAACTTGGCAACCTTCGCCATATCGACTTTGCTCGCAAGCGCCATCATCTTCGTCATATCTTTAATCGCCATCGTTTACCTCTCGAGTTCTAGAATACGCGCTGAACTGTCTTCGGCACCGCGTCCGTAAAGTGCGGCAATCTGCGCCTCAAAGCGTTCCAAGACCTTTTTACGTTTAACTTTCAGGGTCGGGGTTAGCAGGTTGTTATCGATACTCAGGGTATTAGACAAGAGCAGTGCGCGTTTGGCTTGTGACCATTCGGGAAGCGCGCGGTTGGCCTCTTGAAGCGTGTGTTTAAGCTCGGTTTCGGCCTCTTCCGGTTCTCTGCCGGATGCTAAAAAAACGAGCGCGGCGCAGTATTTTTCACCTTCACCGACGACGAGTACGTGGTCGATGTGGGGGGCGGCCTCGAGCGCCTCCTCGAGGGGTTGCGGCATCACGAATTTGCCGGTCGAGAGCTTAAAGACGTTTTTAGACCGCCCGGTAATCGTCAGCGACCCGTCTTCTAAAATTTCGCCTAAGTCGCCGGTATGAAACCAACCGTCCGGGTCGAGTACCTGCGTGGTCGCTTCGGGGTTGTCAAGGTACCCACGCATGACCTGGGGGCCGCGTACGAGCAGTTCGCCGCTTTTGGAAAACTTCGCTTCGGTTCCGGGCAGCAGTTCGCCGACCGTCCCGGGGCGGTTGTGGTCGGGCCGGTTGTAGGCGATAATCGGGCCGGTCTCGGTAAGGCCGTAGCCTTGCAAAACCGAAACCCCGGCTGCGCCGAAGACCCGTACGAGTTCGGGGCGGAGCGCAGCCCCGCCGACGATCACCAGTTTAAGCCGTTTGCCCATCGCTTCGCGCCACCTGTCAAAAACAAGTTTGGCAGCGGCGCGGTGCTGCGTGCTGTAGAGCGTACTGCTTAAACCCGGGTTCTCTTTACCCGATTCGTAACGCCGCGCAACCGCGACGGCCCAATCGAAAATCGGTTTTTGTACTCCGCTGAGTTCCGCGCCTGCTTTTAAGATACCTTCAAAAACACGTTCTAAAACCCGTGGCACCGTGGCAAAAGTCGTTGGCTGCACCTCTTTTAAGTGCTCGCGGAGCCTGTCCGGCGACGTAAAGTACACCGCTGTACCCCACGCCAGGTAGCCGTAGTGCAGCGTCCGGGCGAAGATGTGCGTCAGCGGCAAAAAAGACAGCGCCGTCTCCTCGCCGCGTTTGAGTTCCGGAATGCCGGTAAAGGCGGCCATCACGTTCGACGAGATGTTCTCGTGCGTGAGCATCACGCCTTTAGGTGTCCCCGTGGTGCCGGAGGTATAGATAATGGTCGCGAGGTCGTCGGCTCGAACGGTGCGCCGGAGCGTTTTTGCAGCGTCCGGGGAAGTTTTTAAGAGCGCTTCGCCGCGCGCCCGCAAGGTACTAAAAGGAACCAGCTCGAGCCCTTCAGGGGGTTTGGCAGCGTTGGCGTTACGGATAAAGATGGTGCGAACGGCCGTTTCCCCCAGCACCGGTGCGATATTTTCCAGCAAAGCCGCGTCTGAAACGACGAGGACGCGGGCCGCCGTTTCTTGCAAGATAAAGCGCACGGCGTCGGCGTTTTGTGTTAGATAGATGGGAACGCTGACGAGCCCCGCCATCAAACACGCCATATCGGGCAGACAAAAAGAGAGGTCGCTGTGGGTAAAAAAGGCGACGTGCTCACCGGCGTGGAGGCCCATATCGCGAAGCGCGAGGGCAAAGGCTTCGGCCTGGGCGCGGAAGGCTTTGCTCGAGGTCTCTTCCCAGCCCGTTTCGGTGGGCTCGTTAAAGGCTTTCAGGTTCGGATTATTTGTACACGCCTCATCGAGCAGCGAGGGGAGCGTCCGGCCCAAAATGACTCGTCCGAACCTTTCGGGAGCGGTGTAAACGGGCTGAAAAGCCGGAGGCGTCGCCGCGTTGAGCGGGGCTACGGTCATGCTGTCTCCTCTATACGCAAATCTCCTTGGACCAGATAGGCTTTATTGTAGCGTAGTTTTTTCTATAAATACGTGACCACCGGGCAACGAATACAGCTCGGCGCAGTTTTAAGGTCGGTAACGGCTCCAAAAGGGCATCTCGCCGTCGCCTAAAACTTTAGGCTTGCCCGAAAGCGGCACGACGACGACCTTGGAGCCGCCTCGACCCAGCATCGGCAGCACCAGGGCCGTAGAGTCCGGCGACCAGACGCGGTGGCTGAGCGCGTACTGATCGAAAAAAGGTAAAAACTGACCGGCAAAGAGCGGCGTCGGGGCGAAGGCGGTGAGCAGACGGTCTTTGCCGCTTTGAACGTTGACGACCCGCAGCTCGAGGACGAGCGGTTCCTGAACGACCCCGGCGGCGCGGGTACCGACGGTCGTTATATGCGGCGCGTCAGGCGTACGCGCAACCTGCCCGTTATTCTGACGACGAAGCGGCGCGATGTAGGCAATATAGTTGCCGTCCGGCGACCAAAAAAAGGCGATCACGGTCGTTTCAACGAGGGGGGTAAGGTCGCCCGTTCGCGCGTCCAGGAGACGAACTGGGCCATAAGGGAGAGGGGCGGCGGGCGGGTTCATGATGGCGAGTTTTTCACCGGTCGGGCTCCATGAAAGCGTGGCGGGACCCTCATAAGGGACTTCCCGGCGGAGCTGAGCGTTCTTCGTCGTATTACCCGCAACGATAATCCGCGTCGCGCCCCCTGCAAGTTCGGTGTAAGCGAGATATTTTTCGCTCGGCGAAAGCCCCGGTGCATTAAATAAACCCGGTACGGCGAGCGGTTTGCCGGTTCGCCCCGCCGGAGTATAAAACGCGATCTCACCGCCCTCCAAAATACCCGTATGAACGAGTAAGTTCTCCGAATCTCGGCCCCACTGCCAGTAGAGCGGATTGCCCGAAGCGACCTTTTTTGGCTCGGCTTTCGTTTCACTTCCTCCGGTGGCCGCGATCTGCAGCTCGAGGCCACCCTCGCTCTGGGCCAAAAACCCGACCTTGTTGCCGTCCGGCGACCAGTAGAGATAGATCGGCCCCGCTGCCGGGTCTTCGTAAAGTGGTTTAGGTTTCGCCCCGGCGCGGTCTTGGACCGTAAAAACGCCGCTCCTTTCGGGGCCGCTCCCGATAACCGCCACTTCGTCACTAACAGGCGACCACGCCGGAAACTGATAACGGCGGGTAGGCGGCGTCAGGGTACGCGAATCGGTACCGTCCGGCGCAACCGTAACGAGCTGGCCCTGGGGGTTGATAAAGGCGATACGCTGCGCCGCAGCGCCCGTGGAAAGGAGCAGCAAGCTTAACAAAGCGGCGCGGCAAAAAGACAAAACAGGGTTCATGTTATAGAGTAGCAGCGCGGACGTAAAGAAACTAGTACACCGTCAGGTTGTTATCGATGGATAGAGCCGATGCAGCTTGTTACGGGCGTCTACTGAGGTAAACCGCCAGCTGATAGTTGCTCGCACCCTGTTACGCTCCTGCTCAAAGGCTGCCAC
>JAABUN010004787.1_pt1 | contig 17773 bp, 18 predicted proteins | sample 5559311 | NCBI WGS metagenome assembly JAABUN01 (sample SAMN10711877, study PRJNA513370) | rock metagenome | isolation source: Antarctica rocks | place: Antarctica: Victoria Land, Siegfried Peak sud | reverse complement strand
TCAAGGCCAACCAGCCGACCCTGCGCGCCGAGGTCGAAGCCTGCTTCGCCGCAGCCCTGCCGGGCACGGTCACGACCCACGCCGAACACGATAAAGGCCATGGCCGCATCGAGCAGCGCACCACGCACGTGCAAGGCGGCGGACGCCCGTCCAGTCCTCACTGGGCAGGCTCGGCTGCTTCTGGTCCCTTCGTCCCGGTCATCGCGGCGCAGGCCGCACCGAGCCAGACCTGCACCGCCACGGCGCCCCCGTCCGGGATGCCGAGCGCCCGTGCGCCAAGGTAGCTGCTGCGTCCGAGGCGGGGCAGCATCGCCGCTGTCGCCTCTGCGCCCTTGCTGGCAGCGGCGGCGCAGGCGCGGAAGGCGTCGGGCGCCGTCGCCCCGCCTGCCAGGGCGGATGACAGTGCCTCCGCCGCGGGCGCCAAGGCGTCAATCATGGTGCGGTCGCCGGGTTGGGCACCGCCCAGGTTGGAGACCGCCTGGACAGCGAGGCGGAAGGCATCGGCCCAATCCGCCGGCGCCGGGCGGTCGCTCCCCGCCAGGCGCCGCGACGCCCGGAGCAGGGCCGTGGCATAGAACGGGCCGGAGCTGCCGCCGACGACGCGCCGCAACGCGTCCGCCATGGCGGCCAGCGCCGCAGCGGGCGACGCCCAGGCCGCGTCCGGTAGGTAGAGGATGACCTGCGCAGCCCGGGTCATGCTCGCGCCCAGGTCGCCGTCGCCTGCCCTGGTGTCAAGCTCGGTCAGGGTGGCCTCTGCGGCCAAGAGCGCGTGTGCGGCAGCCACGGCGACGCGGCGCAGCGCCTGTCCGTCCGGCGAGGGCGTCCCGTGCGCGGCCGTGGAAGCCTGCGGCGCGGCGGCCGGGGCAGGCAGGACGACTTGCGGGTTAAGGCGCCCGGGGCCGGGCCAGGCCGGTGCGTCCGTAGAGGCGTCCAGCAGGCGGATCAACGGGTCCTCCAGCCGCATCAGGCTGATCGAGCACCCCGCCATGTCCAGCGCCGACAGCAGGGTGCCGCGCCAGGCCCGCGCCGGCTCGATCCCGCGCGCGCGCAGCCGCCCAAGGGCGGCGCGGACGACGACGTCCAGCTCCATAGCGGGCGTGGCACCCAGCCCGTTGACCAGCAGCGCAACCTGGTCGCCCGTCCGAAGCGCCAGGTCGTCGGCGATGGCCGCGACCATGACCTCCACCAACTCGTCCGCCGGCCTCATGCCGGTGCGCGACACGCCGGGTTCGCCATGGATGCCCAGGCCAAGCTCGATCTCGTTCTCCGCCAAGTCGAAGCCGCCCCGCGCGGCGCCGGGCAGCGTGCAGCCGGCCAGGGCGACACCCATGGACCCCACGCTTTCCGCCGCCCGGCGCGCGAGGGCCGCCACGTCCTGCACCGGCAGCCCCTCTGCCGCTGCGGCGCCCGCGACCTTGTGGACCAGCACCGTCCCGGCGATCCCGCGGCGGCGCCCTTTCTCGACCGTGCCGCGCAGCGCCACGTCGTCGGCCACCACCACGACCTCGACCTGCAACCCCTCCGCACGGGCGATCTCGGCGGCGAGGCCGAAGTTCAGCCGGTCGCCGGTGTAGTTCTTGACGATCAGGACCGCACCCGCAGGCCCCGTCACGGCGCGCAGCCCCGCCAGCACGTCGTCCACGCTGGGCGACGTGAAGACGTTGCCGGCGATGGCCGCTGCCAGCATCCCGGTGCCGACATACCCGGCATGGGCCGGCTCGTGCCCGCTGCCGCCGCCGGACAGGACGGCCACGGGCCAGGGGCAGCCATCGGCCTGCGCGGCCCCGGACGGCAGCGGGCGGCGCACCACCACGTTCTCGCCGGGCAGCACGGCCTGGCCCGGCGCCAGGGCCACTGCGCCCTCCAGCATCTCGCGGACGACAGCGTTTGGGGTGTTGATGAGCTTCTTCATGCGGCCCTTCTGGGTTCGGGGGTTTCGGTGCGGGGCATCTACGCGCCCCATCGCAGGGCTGCCGTCCTGACCGGCGCGTCCCACAGGCCGCGCAGCTCGTCATCCAGCAGCGTGACCGAGATCGAGCATCCCGCCATGTCCAGCGAGGTCGCATAGGTCCCGGTCAGGTGCCTGGCCGCAATCAGCCCGGCATCGCGCAGCAGCCCGGTGGCGCACCCTGCCACCAAGTACAGCTCCATCGGCGGGGTGCCGCCGTAGCCGTTCACGAGCAGCAGCACCTCCGCTCCGCGGCGCGGCGCGAGGTCGCGCAGGATCGTGCCGACCATCTCCGCGGTGATGGCCTGCGCAGTTCCCAGCTTGGCGCGCCGCCGCCCGGGTTCGCCGTGGATGCCGACGCCGACCTCCATCTCGCCCTCGCCGAGCGGGAAGGTGGGGCGCCCCACAGCAGGGACCGTGCAGGAGGTCAGCGCCACGCCCATGGTGCGCGTGACGGACACGACCTTGCCGCCCAGCTCCATCAAGCGCCCGAGGCCCGCGCCCGCCTCCGCGGCGGCGCCGAGGCACTTCTCGACGATCAGGGTGCCGGCGACGCCGCGGCGTCCGGTGGTGTCCGGCGCATCCTCGGTCGCCACGTCGTCCCGGACCACCAGCGTCTCCACCCGTCCGGCTGACATCTCATGCGCCATCTCCCGGCCCATCTCGAAGTTCATCACGTCGCCTTCGTAGTTCTTGACGATGAACAGGCAGCCCGCGCCGGTGTCCACGGCCTGCGCGGCAGCGGCGACCTGGCCGGGGGTGGGAGAGGTGAAGACATGGCCGGGGCACGCGGCGTCCAGCATGCCCTGGCCCACGAAGCCCACGTGCATCGGCTCGTGCCCGGACCCGCCGCCGGACACCAGCGCCGCCTTGCCCGGCGACAACGTGCGGCGGCGGACAAAGCTGCGCCCGGGGCCAAGGACGACGATGTCGGCATGTGCCGCCGCGAAGCCGTCCAGGCCCTCGGCCGGCATCGCCTCCGGCGCATTCATCAGCTTCTTCATGCCGCTCCTTCTACCCCCTCCCCACAAAGGCACCGTCCGGCGGTCAGCCGTCCAGAATGGTCATGAGCCGGACCAGTTGCCGTGCGTGTTCGGCCAGCATGTCGTCCACCGCCTGGTTGCGCCTGGCATCGCCCAGGTCAGGCATCCGGAGTGTCACGGTCCGGGACGGCGCCTCCCCCTCCCCGCTGTCCCGGCGGCCCGGGTGCGCGCGGTCGTAGGCATCCAGGAACGCCACCCGCTCGGACGGGGAGAAGCGGCAGACCTCGAAAATCGCCGGCAAGTGCTGCGCCGGGATAGGCATGGCGTAGGCGGGGCTGGCAAGCTGCGACACGAACGAGCGGTTGGTGCCCAGCGCCGCCGCCAGCCGCCCGCGCGTGCCGGACGGACGGTTGTCGCAGACCGTTTGCAGCAGCCGCTTGTAGCCGGCGACGGCGCTCCCGGCGCCGTTGTCATCGCTCATGCCGGACCCTCGTGCAGGTCCGTGGCGGCGATGGCTGCCCGCACCTGGCCCAGCGCGTTGGGCGCGGCCGAGAGCGCACGCACGCCGGCCCGCAGCATCGGCCCGATGCAGCGCGGGTCGGACGCCGCGTCCCCGCACAGGCTGACGCCGCGGCCCGTGGCGCGTCCGTGCCGGGCAACGCCGGCGACCAGGTGGAGCACCGCCGGGTTGAGCGGATCGGCCAGGTGGGCGACCGAGCCGACATCGCGCCCGGCGGCAGTGACGCAGGCCGTCAGGTCGTTGGTCCCGATGGAGAAGAACTCGGCCTCGAACCGGTCAATGGCGATGGCCGCCGCCGGGACCTCGACCATGATGCCCAGCAGGGGCCGCCGGGCCGGGGTGCCTTGCCGCTCCAGGTCGCGGACGACCTCATCGAGCAGCGCGCGGGATGCGGCGAACTCGCCGGGCACCGTGACCATCGGCAGCAGCACCCGCAGGTCGCCGTGCGCGGCGGCGCGGGCCAGGGCGCGGAGTTGCGTGCGGAACAGCGCGGGGGATTGCAGCAGCAGGCGGATGCCGCGCAGGCCGAGGAACCCACGGCTCCCGCCTCTGTCCCCGTTTCCTGGGGCTTCGCCCGGCATCGGCTTGTCGCCGCCGGCATCCAGCGCCCGGATCACGGCCGTGCGCCCGGCTGCCCAGGCCAGGATGCGGCGATAAGCCCGGTACTGGGCATCCTCATTGGGCAAGCTGCCGTGGCCCCCATTGCTGCCATGGAACAGCAGCTCCGTCCGCACCAGCCCGATCCCGTCGGACGCCGCAGGGTCAAGCCCGTCCAGCTCCGCCAGTCCGCCGATGACAAGGGAGAGGGCGATGCGGGTTCCGTCGCGGGTGGCCGCAGGTCCCGTCGTGGCCGCCGGCGTCCGCGAGCGCGGGGCGGCTGCCCGGGCGGCGAAGGCCGTGCGCGCCGCCGGGCCGGGGTCCAGCACGACCTCTCCAGCGGCGGCATTCACCAGCGCGCTATGTCCGGCCAGGGCCTGCGCCGTGCCGCCGACCCCCACCACCATCGGCACGCCCTGCGCCCGCGCCAGCATGGCGACATGCCCGGCCGGGCTGCCGCCGGTCAGCACGATGGCCCCGCCCTGCGACCAGTCCATGCCGAGGAACTGCGACAGGGGCAGGTCGGATGCGGCGATCACGGCGCCGGGCGGCGGGCCGGGCCGCGCAGGGCCGGGCGCAAGGCGGCCACGCACATGGCTGCGGATATCCTCAAGGTCGGAGGTGCGGGCGGCGAGCGCCGGGCTGCCTGCGGCGTAGCAGGCCGCCTCCGCCGCCATTGCGTCGTCCCAGGCTGCCAGTGCGGGGGTGCCGGATGCGATGGCGTCCAGGGCCGGGCGGGCCAGCTCGTCGTCCGCCAGCATGGCCGCCTGGAAGCTCAGCATATCGCCGGCGTCCCCTGCCGACCGGGCGGCCAGGGCCTCGACCTCCTTCTGCGCCTGCCGGATCGCGGACAGCAGGGCGGCCCGCTCCTCCTCCCGCGTGCCCGGCGGCATTTGGAGCGGGGCCTGCGCGTCCTCGACGACGCTTACCATCCCATGCGCCAGGCCCGGCGCGGCGGGCAGCCCGGACAGGTGCCGCTCAGCCACGCGCGGCCCCGCGGGACCGCTCCGCCGCCTCGCCGAAGCCCTCGCGGATCAAGGATAAGACCGCACCTGCCGCCGCCCGCGCCTCTGCCCCGGCGGAGCGCACATGGACGGTCGCGCCGCACGGCGCGTTCACGCGCATGACCTTCACCGTGCTTTTCGCATCCACCCACGGACCCTCGGGCGACAGCGCGATCTCGATGCTGCACGGGAACGTCCGGGCAAGCTGCGTCAGCTTGACCGAGGGGCGCGCGTGCAGGCCCACGGCATTGACGAGGGGCGCCGCGCCTTGGGCCGTCTCTCCTGGGACCATCCCTCCTGAGGCCGCTTCCTGTGCTGCTTGGCCGCTCATTGCCGCGACAGCTCCTCGGCCACCCGCCGCACGACCTCCAGCGGCGAGCCGCCGGATGCCTCCGCCGCGGCGATCACCGCGCCCTCCACGATCGGCGCGTTGCACACCACCACCCGCCCGCGGCGCCCGGCGTCGAGCATCTCGACCGCCATCTCGCTGTTCGTCTCCGCGCCGCCGAGGTCAACCAGGATGGCCACCCCCGCCTCCGACCAGGCAGCCTCGATCGCACGCAGGATGGACGCCGCGCTGGTGCCCAGGCCGCCGCCCGCGTCGCCGCCGCTGCACGCCAGCCTCACGCTGCCGCCCACCATCTGGCGCACCATGTCCGCCGTGCCCTCCGCGACCTTGGGCGAGTGCGACACGATCACGATGCCGACGTTGGCCATCCCTACGCCTCCCAGGCGGCGCAGGCGGCTGAGACGATCAGTGCGGCGGACCAGGCGCCAGGGTCAACATGGCCGACCGACCGCAGCCCCAGAAAGGACGCCCGCCCGCGGGCCGCGCGCATCGGCGCTGTCGCCAGCGCCGCCGCCCTGGCGATGGCGGGCAGCCGCCGCGCAAGCCTTGGGCCGCCAGCCTCGACTGCCTGCTGCACCGGCGCCAGCACGTCCAGCATGGTCTTCTGCCCGGGCTGCGAGCGCCCCCGCGCCATCACGGCCGCAACCGCCGCCGGCAGGGCCTGCGCGAGGTTGGAGCCGTCCGGCGCGGCTGCCCGTCCCAGCGCGATCAGCAACGTGCCATAGAGTGGGCCGGATGCGCCGCCGACATGCAGCACAAGCTGGGCGCCGATCCCCGCCAGCGCATCCGGCAACGGCAGCCGGGCTAGGCCGGCAGCCTCGGCCCGCATCGCTAGGACGCCGCGGCGCATGTTCAGGCCGTGGTCGCCATCGCCGATAGCCTGGTCCAGTGCGGTCAGCTCCGCCTCATGGGCGGTCACGGCAGCCGCCACGGCCAGGATCAGCCGGTGCAGGCGGTCGGCGGTCAAACCCGCGCCGGGCGCAGCCGCCGCCCTTGGACGGACAGGGGCCTCCGCCGCCGTGCCGGTCACGCCGCCCGCTCCAACCGTGTCCCGTCCCGTCCGAACAGCAACCCGCCCGCCGCCTGGACCTGCACGGCCTGGCCAGGCGTCCAGCCGGCGTGCGGGTCGGACAGCGCGGTCAGCCGGTGATCCCCCAGCGCCAGGTGGACGTGGCTCTGGTCGCCCAGGTGCTCCACCCGCAGGATGCGCCCGGGGCCGGCAGGGTCCGTGGTGATGGCAAGGTGCTCGGTCCGCAGCCCGGCGGTGACGGCGCCCGGTCCGTCCGCCCCGGGGACCAGCCCGGCGGGCACCAGGTTGATGGACGGCGTACCCAGCCGTCCTGCCACATAGAGATCCGCCGGACGCTCGTACACCTCCTGCGGCGTGCCGACCTGGACCAGCCGGCCCGCGTTCATCACGCCGATGCGGGTGGCCATCGTCATCGCCTCCACCTGGTCGTGCGTCACATACAGGAACGTGCTGCCAAGCTCCGCCTGGGTCCGCTTCAGCTCGATCCGCAGCTCCGCCCGCAGCTTCGCGTCGAGCGACGACAGCGGCTCGTCCATGAGCGTCACGGCGGGGCGGCGGACCAGGGCGCGCCCGATGGCGACGCGCTGCATCTCCCCGCCGGACAACTGCGTGGCCGGGTTGCGGAGCTTGTGGCCGATGTGCAGCGTGGCGGCCACCGCCTCCACCCGCTGGCGGATGTCCGGCTCCGGCACCCGCGCCGACGGGGCGCGGAGCGGGAAGGCCAGGTTGTCGAACACGCTGAGGTGCGGATACAGCGAGTACTGCTGGAACACGAACGCCACGTCCCGCCCGGCCGGCGGCACGCCCGCCATGTCCCGGCCACCGATGCCGACCCCGCCGGCGTCCGCCTGCTCCAGCCCTGCAAGCAGCCGCAGCAGCGTGGTCTTGCCCGCGCCGGTGGGGCCGAGCAGCACGAAGAACTCGCCATCCGCCACGTCGAACGACACGCCGCCCACGGCCTGCACCTTGCCGAAGCGCTTGCTGACGCCGGTGAAGCCGAACCTAGCCATCGAGCGTGCGTCCTGTCGTTGCGTCGAACAGGCGGACCTGCCCGGGGGTTAGGCGCAGCCCAACCTGGTCGCCGACCCGCGCCGGGATGGCGGAAGCGATGCGGGCGATCAGCCGCCCTGCCGCGGAGTCCACGGTCACAAGCTGCGTCGTGCCTAGGTATTCCGCCGCCACCACGCCCCCGCGCAGGTCCGCGGCGTCATCGAGCGCGACATGCTCCGGCCGCACGCCGAGCGTGACAGGCCCGGCAGGTACGGCGCCGGCGGGCTGCGCCGGGACCGCCAGGCCGGCAAGCGTGACCTTGCCCAGCCCGTCCGCCGCCGCGGGCAGCAGGTTCATGGCGGGGCTGCCGAGGAAGCCTGCGACGAAGGTCGTCGCCGGGCGGTCATAGACCTCCTGCGGCGGGCCAACCTGCTCGACAATGCCGTGGTTCATCACCGCGATCTCGTCGGCCAGCGACATCGCCTCCAACTGGTCGTGCGTCACATAGACCGTGGTGGCGCCCAGCCGGTCGTGCAGGCCGCGCAGCTCCTGGCACATGTGGTGGCGGAACTCGGCATCCAGCGCGCCCAGCGGCTCGTCCATCATGAAGGCTTGCGGGCGGCGCACCATGGCGCGGCCCAGGGCCACGCGCTGACGGTCGCCGCCGGACAGGCCACCCACGCCGCGGTCCAGCAGCGGGCCGATCTGCAGCAGGGCCGCGGCCTCCTCCACCCGGGCGCGCACCTCCCGCCGTGTCAGCCCGGCGGCGCGCAGCGGGAAGCCGATGTTCTGCCGCACTGTCATGTGCGGATACAGCGCGAACATCTGGAACACGAAGGCGATGTCCCGCTGCGCCGCCCGCCGGAACGTCACGTCCTCCCCGCCCAGCAGGATCGCGCCCGAGGTCGGCAGCTCCAGCCCGGCTATCATCCGTAGGGTCGTGGTCTTGCCGCAGCCGGACGGGCCGAGCATGACGAAGAACGTGCCGTCCGCCACCGTGAAATTGGAGCACTGCACGGCGTTGAACGCGCCGAACGACTTGTGCAGGTCGCGCACCACGATCCCGGCCATCAGAGCGGCAGCTTCCCGACGACCATGAAGCCGATGGTCCCCACGAGGATGGCCGTGAACGACCAGCCGTACAGCGCCAAGGAGAACGGCTGCATCAGCATGACCAGCCCGGCCATGATGATGCCGATGGTGACACGCTCCAGCAACAGCTTCATTTCCGCACGGCTCCGAAGGTGATGCCCCGCAGCAGGTTGCGCCGCAGCAGCACCGTGAACACCATGATCGGCAGCAGGAACAGCGTGGCGCCGGCGCCGACCGCCGGCCAGTCGAACCCGCCCTCCCCGATGATGGTCGGAATGAACGGCGGCGCGGTCTGCGCCTTGCCGGACGTGAGCAGCACGGCGAAGGCATACTCGTTCCAGGCGAAGATCAGGCAGAAGATGGCGGTCGCCGCGATGCCCGTGCGCGCCTGCGGCAGCACCACGCGGCGGAACGCCTGTAGGCGGGTGTAGCCGTCCACCAGCGCGGCCTCCTCGTACTCGCGCGGTATCTCGTCCATGAAGCCCTTCATGAGCCAGGTCGCGAGCGAGACGTTGACCGCGGTGTAGAGCAGGATCATGCCGAGCCAGGTGTCGGTCAGGCCGAGCGTGCGATACATCAGGTAGATCGGGATCGCGACGGCGATGGGCGGCATCATCCGCGTGGACAGGATGAAGAACATCAGGTCGTCCGCCAGCGGGATGCGGAAGCGCGAGAAGGCGTAGGCCGCCAAGGTCCCCAGCCCCACCGCCAGCACCGTCGAGCCGAAGGCGACCACGATGGAGTTGCCGTAGCGCTGCAAGTAGCGGGACGGCCCGACGATGATCATGTTGCGCGTCCGCGCCAGCCGGTCGTACCAGGTGTCCGGCAGCGGCAGCGCGGCCAGCACCTCCGGCGACTGCCGGGATTGGGTGGTGAACAGGTTGACGTAGCCCTCCAGCGTCGGCTGGAACAGGATCTTGGGCGGGTAGGCGATGGCATCCGCAGGCGACTTGAAGCCGGTCAGCACGATCCACAGCAACGGGATCAGCGTGATGACAGCGTAGGCCACCACCACCACGGCCGCGACGCGCCGGGCCAGGCGGGATGGCGCGACGACGGAGTGCGCTGCATCGCTCATCGCGCCTTCACCCCGTTCAGGGCGCGCACATAGATGTTGGCGACGCCGAATACCGTCACGAACAGGATGACCGCCAGCGCCGAGGCGTAGCCGGTCTGCCACTTCTCGAATGCCGCGCGCTTCAGCGTGATGGACGCAAGCTCCGTCACCGACCCCGGCCCGCCCGAGGTCAGCAGGTTCACCATGTCGAACATCTTGAAGTTCTCGATGGCGCGGAACAGCACCGCCAGCATCAGGAAGGGCTGCACCAGCGGCAAGGTGACGGCGCGGAACACCAGCCAAGAGGAGGCGCGGTCCACCTCCGCCGCCTCAGACGCTGGGCGGGATGGAGCGCAGCCCGGCCAGGCAGATCAGCATGACATAGGGCGTCCACATCCAGACATCCACGAGCACGATGGCCCAAGGTGCCAGCCGCACGTCGCCGATCATGGAAAAGGCGCCGGGCGCGATGCCGGTCAGCGCCGACACCGCCTCGTTGAACAGGCCGGTCTGCGGCTGGAACAGGAAGGTCCAGAAGGTGCCGACCACGGCCGGGGACAGCATCATCGGCAGCAGGATCACCGTGGTCCAGAAGCCGTGGCCGCGGAACCGGCGGTCAATCAGGTAAGCCAAGCCAAAGCCCAGCACGACCTCCAGCACGATGGTCCAGACCACAAAGTGCGCCGTGGACTGCATGGCCAGCCACACGTCGGCGTCGGCCAGGATGCTGCTGTAGTTGTCCAGGCCGACCCACCGCACCACTGCGTTGGGACGGTTGGCGCGGTAGTTCGTGAACGACAGGTAGATCGTCCAGATCAGCGGGAAGATGTTGATCGCCAGCAGCAGCAGGATGGTGGGGGTGACGAACATCCAGGCAATCGCCCGGTCCCCCATCCCCCGCCCGGCACGCAGGCGGGCCGGCGCCTCCATGCCGGCCGCAAGCGCATCCATGGCTACAGCTTGCCGTCCGACTTGAACGTCTTGGTCCAGTCCTGCACCAGCAGGTCGAGCGCACCCTTCGCGGTGCCCTGGTCGGCGATCACGTAGTCATGCATCCGCTTCTGCATGGCCTGCAGCAGCTCGGCGTAGGACGGCTCGGCCCAGAAATCCACGACGATCTTCATGCTGTCCAGGAAGTCCTGGGCGAACGGCGCGCTGGCCGGGAAGCCAGGGTTTTCCAGCACCGCGCGGGCGCAGCTATAGCCGCCCAGCGACCACCACTTGCGCTGCACGTCGGTGCCGGCGAACCACTTGATGTAGGCCAGCGCATCGTCCTTGTGGTCCGAGTATGCGACGACCGAGATGCCCTGCCCGCCGAGCTGCGCGCCCTGCTGCTTGGCGCCCGGGTTGATGAAGAAGCCGATGCGGTCCCCGCCCACGTTCGGGTCCTTGAACAGCCCGGGGAAGAAGGCGAAGAAGTTCATCTGCATCGCCACCTGGCCGGACTTGAAGGCGTCCAACCCCTCGGACATGTAGGCGTTCGTCATGCCCGGCGCCGTGCAGCACTTCACCAGCGCCTTGTAGGCCTCCAACCCCTGGACCGCGCCTGGCGAGTTGACGAACCCCTCCATGCCGTAGGGCTTCTTGGGGTCCTGATACTGGAAACTGTAGGCATATAGGGCGTTGGTCACGCCCATGGTGATTCCTTCCGACCCGCGCTCGGTATAGACATAGGCGCCATAGACCTTCTTGCCGTCTATCTCGCGGCCCTGGAAGAACTCGGCGACCTGCTTCAGCTCGTCCCAGGTCTTGGGCGGCGCCAGGTCGCGGTTGTGCTTGGCGCGGAAGGCTGCCTGGATTTCCGGACGGGCGAACCAGTCCTTGCGGTAGGTCCAGCCCACCGCGTCGCCCATGGCCGGCAACGCCCAGTAGTTCGGCGTGCCCTTTGGCCACTCGGAGTAGCCCGTCACGGTTGCGGGCATGAAGTCGGCCATCTTGATCCCTTCTTTGTTGAAGAAATCATTGAGCTTGACGTACTGCCCGTTCTCCGCCGCGCCGCCGATCCACTGGCTGTCGCCGATGATGAGGTCGCACAGCTTGCCCTTGCTGTTCAGCTCGTTCAGGAAGCGGTCGGCGTAGCTGGTCCAGGGCACGAACTCGAACTTCATCGCTATGCCGGACTTGGCGGTGAAGTCCTTGGACAGCTCGACCAGCGCATTGGCCGGGTCCCAGGCGGCCCAGCACAGGGTCAGGGACTTGCCCTGCGCCTGTGCTGGCACGGCGGTGCCAGCGTTCAGTGCAAACGCGCCGATCAGGGCGCAGGCGGCGGACAGCAGGATCTTCCTCATGGTTCCTCCCCAGGTGCAGCCGGCATGTTCCGGCCTGTGCTCATTATGGCCGCCAAGCGGGCGGGGCAGGCCCGACACTTGAGGTCTGATCCCGCGATGTTTAGTGAGACATGCCTTACTAAGCGCGTCAACTAAATCTTGACCGATGCCGAGAAGGCAGGGTCCTGTCAGTTTTGACATCAAGACGGGGTCGCATGGTGAGCCGCAGCGAAGTCCTGTCCGGTCTGGCGCATTTGCCGTCCTACCCTGGCCGCTCGAGCTACTTGCAGCGCGGGTAGCAAACAGTCGGTCTCTGCAGCCGGCGGGGCATGAACACCCCGATCGCCAGCGATCAGCTGGCCTCTTTAGGTGCCAGGCGGCCCGACGACCAACACCGACCGCCGCCAGACCGTCACCGCGGCGCTGAAACATTAGGTGCGCCTGAAATCAGGGCGAAGCGCCGGTGCCGCAGTGCTGCAAAGGTCTTCTGGTCACCTCTGAAGTTATTTTCTGAAAACGACATGGCGCGTGATCTCGCCGCGGTCCGAGCGGCATTGTCATTGCCGTGGAGCACTGGACCCGTGGAGGGGGAGATCAGCCGTCTGAAGACGATCAAACGGACCATGTGCGGCCGTGTCGGGTTCGAGCTGCTACGTTAGCGCATCCTCCAAGCCGCCTGAACGATCTCAGTGCGACCCCATGCCTGCACCGAGAATGCGGAAGGATCGGTTCCTGATGTCGTTTGACAATGGAAGCAACGTAGCCCCGCAGCCGGCACCAGGCCGCCGGGCATGACCATGCACCAAAATCTGTCGCTGCGCGATTATCATCGCGCAGTTGCTGTTCGGGCGATACCAATGCTGCCCAAGTGACGGTGGGCGTCGTCCTTGCCCTCAGGGAGCCGCATGCCGGACAGCCTGCCAGAGGTTCACCGCCTGGACCCGTTGCCGTCGAACGCTGGCCAGCGCGGGCTTGGGCGTCTTGCCTTCAGCAATGCCCTGCCACACTCCTGCTTGCGCCTGTTGGTGATCTTAACCCTCTCATCCGGGACCTCGTTTCCGGCATCGGGGCAGCCCACGGACCCATTCCAGTCGGCACGTCCGCCGGCATTGGCAGCACCACGCCCCCCGCCACAACCACTTGCCAGGCGTCTCGCCCCCACGGCCACCCCTCCTGCGCCGCTGTCCGACGCCGCCCCTGCTGCTCCAGCAACAGGCACTCAGGCGCCTCTGTACAACGGTTCCGGGCTGACCGACCCGCGGACGGGCTGCCGCCTTTTGATGGCCAACCCCCAGCCAAACCGTTCCATCCTGTGGTCGGGTCCCTGCAACGGTGGCGTGATCGCCGGGGGAGGACGGTTGCAGGTGCTGGAAGGCAGCCGTTTGTTGTTCACCTACGACGGAAGCGTCACGGACGGCCGGGTGACTGGCCGGGGGACCGCAGTGTTTCCCGACGGCCGCCGTATCGAGGGCAACTTCTTTGGAGGCATACCGAAGGGCCGGGTAGCGATTGTTCTCCCTGGCGTTGCCCGTGGCGAGACGGAGTTGGTCAACGGCAAGATGAACGGCTTTACCGTTCTCACCGCACCGGACGGCTCCCGGTCTGAGGGGCAGTTCATAAACGACGTTCCGGAGGGACCGGGTACTCTCACTGCCAAGAACGGTACAAGGGTCCAGGGCACATGGCGGGGCAGCTGCTTCCGGGCCGGGTCGCAAGTCTTAGTCGCAATCGGCAAGTCGGTAAGGGACTGCCCTCCGTAGACTTGCTTTGCAGCGCAGTTACGGCCCGAGCCGGCGCAGGGCCTTCGCGGCCTCGTTGTTTCCAAGGCCGGAGGCGATTTGATACCACAACCGTGCCGCGGCAGCGTCCACAGGCACGCCTAAGCCGCGGTCGTAGAGCGCGCCGAGGTTGAATGCTGCCACTGCCTCGCCCCGTGCCGCCGCAGCCTGCCACGCCATTGCTGCCGCCTCCACGTCTGCCTCAACACCTTGTCCGCGCGCCAGCAGCAGACCGAGCTGGGTGTAGGCACGGGCCTCGCCATCGCGCGCCGCAAGTGCATACCAATATGCGGCTTCTGCCGGGACACGTATTCCACGCGCTTGGTTATCCGCCGCCCAAGCACGCCCGTAACGCGCATGGGCGCCCCGAACCGTCGCCGCGGGAGTGCCAGCGGGAGAACGGTCGGGCCGGTCCACCAGGGCCGCCAGGCGCCGCCTTGCCCGTTCGAGGAACTCCTGTTGCTTTGGCGCCAGAAGCCCAGTCTGCGCCTCTCCCGAATGGGCCTGGAAGCGGCGTGTGGCGCCCCGGGTCTCCTCGTCAATTGGCTCGGAACTGACCCGGCCGGTGTAGTATCCCAGTTCCCGCAGTCCTCGCCGCAACGCAGTTCTCTGGTCTCTGGCGTCTGCCGCCTCCTGCTCCGGGGGGTGTCGCTCAAGGAGGGGTGGCGTTGCCGAGGCCAGCCTGTTGCGGGCAATTGGGGCGAAGACTCCGTTTGGGTATGCCTGTAGGTAAGCCTCGTAATCCGCCCTGCTCGGGTTGGCCAAGATGGACTGCCAGAACAGCGCTTCGCGGTCGGCCATTGCAGGTTGCGGGAGCGAAGGTGGAGTGCCGGCCAAAGCCGACGATGCCGCGGAAGGGGGCTGGGCCGGGGTGAACGTGAAGTCACCTACAGCTTCGTCGTAGATCGCTGGAACCTGATCCTGTCCGATGCTCGCGGCAGCCGCGGCAACTTGAGTACGTACCCGGCTGACCAGCTCACGCACTGTCAGGCCCGGCACTTTCATTTCGCGCAGCAGCACGCGCGTGAAGACGCCGTTGGGATCGGCATCGGCGTCACCCAGCCGGTCGAGTGCGCGCTGGTTGCTGCCCGCGGCATAAAGCACCATCACGCCGCTGGAACCGGAAGCGACGAGGCCGCGCGAGACGCCCACCGTTCGCCCGGACATCCTGAACGGGTTGTCACGGCACGCGTCCACGATGAACAGATTGAGGCCGCTGGTTCGGCGCCCGTTGCCGTTCACCGCGGCCATGCGGTCCATCAGGTGCGCAAGCACAACCCCGTCGTCGAGCAGGTCGCGCTCACCTTCCAGGCGCAAGTCAACGGGGACCAGGATGTTCGAGCCTCCAACCTGCACGCCGTGGCCGGCGTAGTAGAATATAGCGATCGTGCCTTCGGCAGTTGCCGCCTCGAAGCGGTTGAACAGCCGGTTCATGCCTGAACGGTCGAGATCGTAACCTTCAAACACCAAGAAGCCTCGCTCACGAAGCTGGGCTGCGACGGCGCGGGCGTCGGCCACGGCGTTGTGCAAGCGTTCGACGTGCCGGTAGTCCTGGTTGCCGATGACAAGCGCAAGCCGGGGCTGTGCCGGCGGGCTTTCGGCTTTGGCAACACCGGCAACACCGGCAACAAAGGTCAAACAGAGGCAGAACAGCATCAAGGCTGCGACAGCCACGCGCATTCGCTTCCTCCGGCCAAGAACATGAAGCTGATTTCGCAGCGGTGCGGGCACGTCACCCGTGCCTCGGGCAGACACTATAGGGCGTCGCAGCGTCCTCAGCCATCGCTGCCTGCGCCCCACAGCGCGAGCGGGCGGGCCAGGACGTTCGGCAACGCGGCGATGAACAGCCGGACCTTGCCGGGCAGCAGGCGCAACAAGGGAGTTGGTATGCCGATCCACGTCCTCGCAGGCACTATGGGCCAGGCTTGCTGCCACGCCCCCCGGATGCGATAGGTCGGGCATCACCCGGCCGGCCCGCCCGGGCCGCATCCCACGAGGCACCGCATGGCCAAGATCAAGGTAAAGACCCCCGTCGTCGAGCTGGACGGGGACGAGATGACCCGCATCATCTGGGGCTTCATCAAGGACAAGCTGATCCTGCCCTACCTCGACATAGACCTGAAGTACTACGACCTCGGCATCGAGTACCGCGACCAGACCGACGACAAGGTGACGGTGGACGCGGCCCTCGCCATCCGGCAGTACGGCGTCGGCGTGAAGTGCGCGACCATCACCCCGGACGAGGCCCGCGTCGTCGAGTTCAAGCTGAAGAAGATGTGGCGCAGCCCGAACGGCACTATACGCAACATCCTCGACGGCACCATCTTCCGCGAGCCGATCATCTGCAGCAACGTGCCCCGCCTGGTGCCGCACTGGACGCAGCCCATCGTCATCGGCCGCCACGCCTACGGCGACATCTACCGCGCCACCGAGACCAAGATCAGCGGCCCCGGCAAATGCACCCTGCAGTTCCAGCCCGCCGGCGGCGGCGCCCCGATGGTCCTCGACGTGTTCGACTTCAAGGGACCCGGCGTGGCAATGGGGATGCACAACACCCGCGCCAGCATCGAGGGCTTCGCCCGCGCCAGCTTCAACTACGGCATCGCGCGGGGCTACCCGGTCTATCTCTCGACCAAGAACACGATCCTCAAGGCATACGACGGCATGTTCAAGGACGTGTTCCAGGAGATCTTCGACACCGAGTTCAAGGCCGAGTTCACCCAGCGCGGCCTGACCTACGAGCACCGGCTGATTGACGACATGGTGGCCAGCGCCCTCAAGTGGAACGGCGGCTACGTCTGGGCCTGCAAGAACTACGACGGCGACGTGCAGAGCGACATCGTGGCGCAGGGCTTCGGCAGCCTGGGCCTGATGACCAGCGTGCTGATGTCCCCGGACGGCAAGACCGTCGAGAGCGAGGCGGCGCACGGCACCGTCACCCGCCACTACCGCGAGCACCAGAAGGGCCGCGAGACCAGCACCAATCCCATCGCCAGCGTCTTCGCCTGGACGCGCGGCCTGGCCTACCGCGGGCGTTTCGACGGCACCCCGGACGTGACGGCGTTCGCCGACACGCTGGAGCGGGTGTGCGTGCAGACGGTGGAGGCCGGGTTCATGACCAAGGACCTGGCCAGCCTGATCGGGCGGCAGCAAGCCTACCTGAACACGCAGGACTTCCTGGACAAGATAGACTCCAACCTGCAAGGCGCCATGACGACCGCCCAGGCCGCCTGAACGCCGGGCCGACCCCTATCAAGAGGAACAGCACATGGACGGTTTGGACGGATTGAAGACCTACCCGCTGGCGCGGCGCGGCATGGTAATGACGGGGCTGATGAGCGGCTTCACCCTGGCGACGACGCGGGTGGAGGCGCAGGTGATCCAGACCGACGGTGCCGGGCTGGACGCCGGGGAGGCGATGGTGCCGACCTCAGACGGTATGCTGCCGGCTTACTACGCGCGTCCGGCCGGCGCCGGGCCGTTCCCGACGGTGCTGGTGATCGAGGAGATCTTCGGCGTCCACGAGTATATCAAGGACACCTGCCGGCGGTTGGCCAAGCTGGGCTACCTCGCCGTGGCGCCCGAGCTGTATGCGCGGCTGGGTGACCTGTCCAAGATGACGGACACCAGCGTGATTATACGCGATGTCATCAGCAAGGCGCCGGACGACCGGTTGGTGCAGGACCTGGACGCGACGGCAGCCTGGGCCAAGTCGAACAAGGGCGACCCGGCACGCCTGGCCGTCACCGGCTTCTGCCGCGGCGGGCGCAACACCTGGATGTACGCCGCGCACAACCCGGCATTGAAGGCGGCCGTCGCCTGGTACGGCCCGGTCAAAGGCAGCCCGTCGCCGATCCAGCCGACCAGCCCCGGCGACGTAGCAGGCGACCTGAAGGCGCCGCTGCTGGGCCTGTATGGCGGCCAGGACGCCGGCATCGCCGTGGCGGACGTGCAGGCCGCGGCGGCGAAGGCTAGGGCTGCCGGCAAGACCGCCGAGATCGTGGTGTTCCCGGACGCGCCGCACGGCTTCCACGCCGACTACCGCCCGAGCTACCGCAAGGCGGACGCCGACGACGGCTGGGGCCGGATGCTGGCCTGGTTCAAGCAGAACGGCGTGTAGGACTTCTTCCCCCTCTCCCTCCGGGAGAGGGCCGGGGT
>JAABUN010004786.1_pt1 | contig 17775 bp, 16 predicted proteins | sample 5559311 | NCBI WGS metagenome assembly JAABUN01 (sample SAMN10711877, study PRJNA513370) | rock metagenome | isolation source: Antarctica rocks | place: Antarctica: Victoria Land, Siegfried Peak sud | reverse complement strand
CGGGATCGAGCAGATCGGCGTGCGCATCGACGTACGCAGCGACCTCGACCTGCAGTGCCGTTGCGAGCATCTGCCGAGCACCCTCACGGACCAGAGCGTCGAGCAACGGCCCACCCGCGAACGCGGCCTCGTCACTGGACTTGCTGTCCTCCTGGACTACTTTGAGCATGGGCGTACCTTCCCGAACCAGCGCTCCAACGCCGGTTCTGATCAGAGCTTCTTGGACTTCGGATCATCCTCGGGAAGGTGCGCCCGATCACGTCCCCTCGCCGAGGCCCATCCACAGGTTCTGATCATTGCTCCGATGGTGCGCAGGGCGTCGCGCAGCTCCGCGGGGGCAGGCGGGGAGTTCGCGGCCAGCAAGGGCCGCAAGAGCCGGTCGTGGACCTTGGTGTAGAAGATCGCGACCCGCTGTCCTTCAGGGGGTGAGGACGTAGGTGTTGCTGTGCGGGAGACGCTCGATCAGCCCGTTGCGACGCAGCCGGCCAAGGTCGTAGGTCATCTTCGAGCAGGGCGGTCACCTGGGCGCGAAGGCTCCGGTTGGTGAACCCGACCACGGCGTGCAGCGCGATGCACAAGGCGCCGACCAGGGCCATGACCCGAGGGTCGCCGAACCGCAGGGCCGGGGCCCTCCTGCCCTGGGCGTCAACCGAGGACAGCGCGACCCGCTCAAAGGCTGGGCTCGCAAGGACAGCCCTGGCCGACGCGTTCAGCATCCACCAGGCGGCGGTTGGCTGCACGGGCCTTGGCCTGCAACTCATCCAGATGTTCCAGCCGACCCAGGCAACCCAGATCGGTCGGATTGTTGATCACGGTCTCGATGCGCAGTGCCCGTCCTTCTTTGAGGTACTGCTTGATCCGTGAGTGCTTGTAGAACACGTTGATCGTCACCTCGACGCCGCGGGTCACGACCCGGGTCGCGAAACCGGTGTCGGTGTCCGAACGGATCCTGCGGTCGAAGATCAGCGACACCTCGTCCGGCCGGCCGATCCCGAGGTTGTCGGCGACCAGGGCCTCGAAGAACGCCCGGCCGTGCCGGGGTGCGTCGAACACGATCGTGCGGGAGACCTCGATCTGGCGCATCGACAGCTCCCACCAGAACCCGGCCGCGCGGTCGGGTGGGTCCAGCGGCAACGGCAGCCGGGCCATCCAACGCTCGAAGAACACGTTGATCGTGCCCGGTCCGAGCCGGTCGCAGATCGCCTGCAACCGGTCCGGGTCCTCGGTGCCGGCGAAGCCGTTGGACAGCGCGGTGTAACCGATCCCGGCCTTGGCGGCCTGCTGCTTGGCCCACTCGTGCCCGTTGATCCACACCTTGATCGGATAGGGGAAGTAGGTGCAGATCTTGATGAACCCAGGGCCGAAGTCGGCATCCCACAGGTAGAAGTAGAAGACCGACACCCGACGCTGGGCCTTGCCGAAGGAGAACTGCGGCATCGCGCCCGAGGAGCTTTGGTGCGTCGTCGGGCTGAACACCAGCTGGAACTCCTGCGCCGTCCCGATCGCCACCACCTGCGACCGGCCGCTGAGCGCGGCCGCGTCCAAGTAGGGCTTCATCACCTCGGCCTTGCGCGCACCCTTCTCAAAGCGCACGACCGGGATGCGATTGGTGGCCGCGAACCGGTCCACCCGTTCCCGGAACCGATCCCCGATCTTGGCCAGCAACGCCGGTAACGGGATCGGATTGCCACGATGGCGGGTCAGGAAGTTCACGACCTGCCCGCCGACCTGCAAGCCCGGGATGTAACCGTTGAGATAGATCCGGTCCAGGCACTCCAGATCGAGCCCGACATGCCCGTCCAGAACGTCCCCGACCTTCACCACCGGACCCGACGCGTTGCCCGCCGCGAACGCTGACCGTGCTCTGCGAACCGCCGTCATGACCGCCACCTCCCACCGAAACCGACCGTCGTCCACACTGCACCCACCACAGGCCGCACGTCACCAGCGATCAGGACCCCAGCTCGACGGTCCGAGGCGGAGCCTCTTTAGGTGACTGGTGTGAAGCGGCCCGTTCTGCTGCACCTGTTCCGGAGGAATGCCAGCTGCGGGTCTTCACAGGCGATGAGGGGGCGCGGGTTGTTGTCACAGTCGTGGGGGTCGTGGTGGTCGCTCCTGGCGGTGGGAGGCTGGGGCTGGCCTTCCCGCGTTCTCAGGCGGTGGCTACTGCCCATCCGGTTGTCGTGGAGCGGACGTTGAGCACGGCGAGGCGAGCCAGGTTGTGCGCGCCGGCGAGGAGCGTGTCCAGAGCATGGTCATGCTCCTGACGCCGACCCTAGGCCCGGACGATCTTGCTCTCGTCCAAGCCGTCGTCAAGCGCAGAGCCGCCCCTACCGCCGGTCGTCAGCCAGCGTGTCGCTCAACAGCCGTGCCAGCACTACAGTGAAGTACCACCTGTGGCCTCTCGTCGTCCGTGTCCTAGACACCACGGATCTTGAGGCCCCCGGCCCCTCCTGAGCCCAGGACGAACTACGTGTCGATCACGCCGACCACGCTTCACGACGAAGAGGCCGGACTACGCAGGTGCAGCACTCGAACATAGAAGCCGCGGCGAGTAGCCTCTTCGCGAACATTTTGCCGACGGCCTCCCTCGGCCGCGCATACTTCAAGTTGTCTGCCGCCTACCGGCAGGCGGCGCCCGCAGAGGTCCAGTACTCGCGGGATGCAGTGCTGGCCTATCTCTTCGGGCGAATGCCAGCGACAGGAAGAGTCCTTGAACGACTGCTCGCCGAGGTCGCCGGACGCGCCGGCACATGGGTTCCGCAATCCTCGATTGACGTCGGCGCGGGCCCTGGCGTTGCCAGTTGGGCAGCTGGGTCCGCCTTCCCCTCCCTTCGGGAATGCATGATGCTCGAGCGGGACGAAGCCATGCTCGCGGTCGGCAGAGCTTTGGCCAACTCCTCGACACTCTCCTGCGTCCGGGATGGCACATGGGTCAGAGCGGACAAGTTGCCGGTGGGAGCGACCGCCGACCTCGTCATTGCTTCATACGTGCTAAACGAGGTCCCGCCTGCGCAGAGGGGGGCGGCGCTGCGCTCCTGGTGGCAATCCTGTAAAGGCGTTCTGTTGATTGTCGATCCGGGGACATCTCGGGCTGCGGAGACGATGATGCTGGCACGGGCAATCCTCTGCGAGGCGGGTGCGGAGCTCGTCGCGCCTTGTTCGTCACCGGCACCGTGCCGGGCAACCACCGACGGCGGCTGTCACTTCGGGGTACGGCTGCAGCGCACTGCGCAGCATCGTTCGATGAAGAGTGCCCAGCTAGGATACGAGGATGAGAAGTACACGTTTCTCATCGCTGCCAGATTCGGAATTGCCCCCCGAGCCCGAGTTTATCGCGATCCCAGCTTTCGCAAGGGCCTGGTGGAACTTAATGTATGTAGTGCAGATGGGCCGGGCCGTCTACTGATACCGAAAAGTCGGAATGATCAGTATCGCGCGGCAAGGAAGGCGCGATGGGGCGACGCTGTCGATTCGGCGGGATCGGGGATGAACGATGTTTGAATTCGGACCGACGGACTCAGGGCGGCTTGTCGCTTTCCTGGAGCTCGAGGGCCGCCTCATGCGCCAGGAAGAATGGTGGATCCCGCCGGACCTCGAACGCGAAATCCGTTTCTTGGAGGGCAAGTCACCCAAGAATGTGGGTCTTGAACACCGCATGTTCATGTCTGATGACGCGCGGTCTGCCAGGTGCGCTGCCTTTGTAAATCGGCGGTGGGGGACGCACCAGGGCGACGCTGAGACGGGCTTCATCGGCTTTATCGCGGCGGCACAGGATGCGATGGAACTTCTCGGAACCGTCCTTGAATCCGCCGAAGATTGGTTGGTCACTAAAGGATGCAACCGGGTCATCCTAGGCTTCGACGGCGTTCCCGGTGGAAGACTAGGAATCCGCTGCAATGACTTCGACCGTCCACCGCGATTCCCCGAGCCGTGGCAGCCGCCGTTCTACATGGTATTCCTTGACGATTTAGGCTACGCTCGGTATAAGCCGTGGTTGTCTTGGTCTTTTGATTTACATGCTGAGGAACTGATAAGCCTAAGTCAGCGGGTTCTCGCCAGATCAATTTGCTCTGTCCGCCCGTTTCGGTCCGCGGACCGCGACTCTGAACTCACCATTTCGAGAGATCTCTTCAACACTGGGTTCGCGGCCTCCTGGGACTATTACCCCATGTCACAAGGAGAACTTGAGGAGGAGTTTTCAAGTTTCGGGCTCTTGGGCGACGCTGAGCAAATCCTCTTCGCGGAAGTGCAGGGTGTGCCGGCCGGTGTGTGTATAGGAGCGCCGGATCTGTCGGATCTTATGCGCAGCTTGCAGGGTGTCTCTCCTACCGAGGAACAGATTCGCGCCTATCTCCGGCACGACGACTGCATCAAAGCGTCACCCAATACTCTCGCCGTGCACCCAGATTTCCGCGGGATGCATGTGGGTCCAGTATTACTCGCTTCGCTCTTCCAGGTCTACAAAAAGAGGGGCATGGGCGATGTGGAGGCGCTTTATGTGGACGCGGACAATGTTGAGATGGTTTCGCTCATGACCGCGTTTGGCGGACGGCCGACCCAGCGCTACACGCATTTCACGCGCAAGTTGGATGCCAGGCCGCACCGTGAGTGATCAGCAGTCGCCCGACGCCCTGGCAAGGTTCGAGGGCGAACTGGCCCAGCACGCTTACGCCTTCGCTGACGGTCTGTTCGAGTCTGACCGCGATCAGGTGTTCAACCGTGAAGGGTGGGGATTGTGCGCACGACTTGGTATACAAGCCATGAATCTGCCGGAGGCCCATGGTGGCAGTGCCGTTGGCTACACCGAGGCGGCTCATCGGTTGGAGAGGCTGGGGTACCACTGCCGGGATAACGGCTTGCTACTCAGCCTCGGCGCGCATATGTGGGGATTTCAATCAGCCGTTGTGCGATTTGGCACCGAGCAACAACTGGACTCGATGGTACCCAAACTCGTACGCGGAGCGATGATCGGAGGGCTCGCCGTTACCGAACCGGCCGGGCCGGAACCGTCTGCCATCTCTACCTTTGCGCAGGAGACCCAGACCGGCTTTCTGCTCAACGGTACAAAGCGCTATGTGACGAATGGCAACACCGCGGACGTACTGCTCGTGATCGCCAAGACGGGCCGGGACGATTCCTTCCTAGGCCTATCAGCCTTCCTGGTCGATGCTCGCACGCCGGGCGTGTCAGCAATTCGGGAGTCGACTATGGGAGTCAGGACCTCCGGCGTCTCAACGATCAGGCTCGAGGACGTGTTCGTCCCGTTCAATTATGTCCTCGGAGGAAGGAATCAGGGCTGGAGGATTTTCAACCACGCGATGAATACCGAACGGGCCATGATTCTCGCGCCAACGGTCGGCACTATCTGCCGACTGCTTGAAAGCTGTACCGCCTTCGTTCGTACTCGCTCGACGGAAAGTCGGCGGCTGGGCAGCTTTCAAAGCGTGACGAATCGGCTTGCCGACATGGCCGTCGACCTCCGGGCGTGCTCAGCTCTCGTGCGGGCACTCGCCAACGACCTCGATCACGACCGACTGAGCCGATCCGGCAGCTGCGAGGCTAAGCTCTTCCTGAGTGACGCTTGGGTCCGATCGAGCATGAATGCTCTTGCAATACACGGTGGCCTCGGATACTTGACGCAGAGCGACATCGAGCGCGAGGTACGCGACTCGTTTGCGAGCCAAATCTATTCTGGAACTTCGGACATGCAACGGAACCTCATCGCGTCATGGCTCCTCTAAACCGTGGGCTCGGGTCCATGCTCTTGCGCGCTGCCGAGGAGCAACCTGCCCGCACGGCCCTCCTCGACGCAGACACGTGCATCACCTACGAAGCACTCCATTCAGCAGCCTTGAAGATCGGTGGCTCGCTGGCAGCAGCCGGGGTTGGGCCTGGCTCTCGAACTGCAATTCTCATGGATCGATCACTTGCGGCCGTGATGGCAATCCACGGCACCGTTCAATCTGGATCGGCCTACGTGCCCCTTGACACTGCGGCTCCCGCCTCCCGGCTGTTGCAAATCATGCAGGATTGCGACTTGGATGCGGTCTTGTATGACGCAGCGAATCGCCGCCTTGCCGAGCAGCTGGGCGCCAACTTCTCGGTGAGCGAATGCGGCGCTTGCCTGAGTGACTCGATAAAGTTCTTCAGGTTCGCCAGAGATGGTGGGGTGACGTTCATAGATTCCCGGGCAGAAAGCGACCTCGCGTACATCCTCTACACCTCCGGCTCAACGGGAGCATCCAAGGGTGTAGCGGTTGGGCGAGCAGCCGCCGAGGCCTTCATCGAATGGAGCGCTTCGGAGGTCGGCCTTGATCCTAGCGATCGGATCGTCAGCCTGGCGCCACTACACTTTGATTTGTCTATCTTCGACATCTTCGCAACGGTAGCGTCGCGGGCGAGCCTCGCGATTCCCCCGGCAAGCACGGCAGCCTTTCCACAAGCACTTCGATCCTTCTTGACGCGCATCGAGGCTACGACCATCTACACGGTCCCCTCGACTCTCAATCTTCTTCTGGATCGCGCCGACCCGACGGCCGCAAACCTGCCGACGCTGCGCAATGTTTTATTCGCGGGAGAGCCCTTTCAACCTCAACGCCTGCGCCAATTCATGGAGCGGCTCCCGGGTACCCGTTTTTTCAATCTCTACGGACCGACTGAAACGAACGTGTGCACGTTCTTCAAGGTCGAATTGGAAAATTTTCCCGCCCGCCAGGTGCCGATTGGGACTGCGCTACCCTATGTAAGCCTAGCGGTTCTGGACGATTCGGGAAAAATCATAACTGATCGAGTCCGCGGTGAATTGCTCGTCGGTGGGTTAGGCCTAATGGTCGGATATTGGAGGGACTCGGGTGCGACTGAGCGGGCCCTGCTTAGGGACGAAACCACGGGGATGTGCTACTACCGTACTGGCGACCTCATCGATTTCGACGAATTGGGTCGCATGATATTCATGGGTCGGCTAGACCATCAGGTGAAGACTCGCGGATTCCGTGTTGAGTTAGAGGATGTTGAGCACAGCATTCGCTCTTGTCCAGCTGTGACAGATGCAGTAGTAACCGCGGTTGCGCACGAGCTTTTCACGAATCTGCTGGTTGCCCACATGGAGTGTGACCCAAGCGCGGCCCCTGAGGAGATCGTCAGCTGGTGCAACCGACACCTGCCCAAGCACATGATTCCCAGTGAGTTTTACACGATTCTTTCGCTCCCGCGCACTACCACGGGAAAGGTCGACCGGGCTGCAGTACGTAGGCTGCTCCCGCCGCCACCAGCATCGTCTCGGTCAGCGGGATCGCCGTGACAATGCAGCACGGGCCACCGGTGGCGATAATCTTGATGCCAGTCGCCGGACCACGGCCATCGCTATCACGCGCCGTCGAGTCAGCAGTGCGGCAGCGGGACGTCCGGTGCCTCGTTTGGCTGGGGCTACACGGTGCGGACGAGGAGACGGCAAGGGAGGCCGCGCACCTGGAAAGTTGCCACGACACCGTCAAGATCGTGGATGTGCCGCGGGAGAACTCGGACCTAAGAACGCCCGCGCGACCGCTAAACAGCCTGCTGAGACAGGCAATCGCCGATTTCACACTCCAGGCTGACGTCACATGGATCCTGCGACTCGACAGCGATGACGTGCTTGCAAGCGATGACACCCTGCACGAACAGATTGCCGCGGGCGGTGGGGTCCAGATGATAACGGCAACCGCCGTCTTCTTCGATCCCGCCGTCGGAACGGCGTATCGTGTCGGTCCCCACCCCTCCCGGCGGTCATGGCTCGTACTCCGAAAGCACGGCGCATATTGCTTGGCCCATCCTTCCAATGCCGTTCGGCTCGATCTACTCCGAGCGCTGCCCCAAGTCGATTTTTGCGATTTGGATATCAGTTTTGGTGAGGACTTGTCCTTTAGCTGCAGACTACTCGCGCACGTCCCCGAAGCGCAGTTCCGATTCGTGCCAGCCACCTACTGTTTTAAGGAACTCTCGACTTCCACGGCTACGGCGACCATCAGTCTTTCGGAAGCTGCCAAGGCGCACTGGCTCCTGTGGCGGCGCAATCCCGCCCTTTCGGCAGCAGAGGTCCTTCGCGGCTGGTCGGAGCTCTGTCTCGGCTCGTTGGTCGGCGAGTCACATGCTCGCCGTCTGTTGCACCGGACTTTAGGCTTCTGCGGATGGCTCGAAGACGAGGCCTACGAACCCGTGCGGCGGCGCCTCAACGAGTTGTCAGATTAGCGGGGAATCCTCAAGTCGCGAAAGCACCGTGTTGAAAACATCTAGTCGCTGGCGCCACGTATTGCGCGTAGCGAATTGGTGAAGTTCGTCCTGGCCAGCGAACTCTGCAGCGGTCGCTAGCAGATCTCCTACACGCCTAGTGAAGTCAGTGGGACAGTCAGCCGTATACACGCCAGGATAGCCCTGAATATCGGGCATCCCGAGTTGAAGGACCCTCGCGCCAGCGCCAAGGTATTCGAAGACCTTTAAAGGTGACACCGCTCTCGTGAGTTCTGATTCCTGGAAAGGTATAAGGCCGATGTCTACGTTGCGAAGGTAGGGCACGAGGTCACCATGGGGCACTTCCGCAACGACACGGCAGTTCGAAAACGACTCCAACTCGGCCACATATGCCGCGATATCGCCGTCGCCGGCCTGGGCGGCAGACTCCTCTGGCGGAGGCTCGAGTGCTCCAACGAAGGTAAAATCGGCCTCCGGGAAAAGGCCCGGCAGTTCCACGCTGATCGTCCAGTCGAACCACCATCCGGCCATGCCACCCATATAGAGGACGCGCGGCCGTCCTGGCTGTCGCAGATCGGGCGGCCGGAGTTGCACCAAGAACTCGGCATCCACGGCGTTTGGAATTAAATGACCGCGGACTGCCAAGCTGTGCTTTTCCAATAGAAATTTCGAGACTGCAGTCACGGCGTCCGCAGAATCGAGGTACCACCTCTCCACCACGTCGGTTCCCCAAGGCGTGGCAGGAAAATCGGCCCACAGATCCATGATGTCATAGACGAACGGAATCCTCGCCGCCCGCACAAGTTCGAAATGTTTGACGAACGCATCGGCAGGGAAATGCGCTCGCGCGCACTTAGGACGCAGATGGTTCAGCAGTTGTTCAAAGGGAATTGCCTTTCCGTCAGTGAGAGATCGCGCCGACGGAGACTCCGGAGTTAAGATCGTTCCCCCATCCTGCGCTCGGAATAGCCTTAGTCCGCTATAGCGCTGCTCGAGGACCATCGCCTGCCGTACAGACTCCAAACCGCCATCCACCACATAGACGTACGTAGGCTGGCCGCCCTGCCTCAATTCCTCATCGATGAGCTGTGTGAACCGCTCGGACCCTGCCCACACCCAGGGCTGGTAGTAGTTGAGAACGAGCGACTGCCCCCGCATCGTCACCTGGCTTCGAAGAAGGACCGCTGGTCGCGGCGCTGAGTCTCTGTATGCTAACGCGATGCCGGAGAATGCCGTGCCGTTGTCGAGGGCCAAGGGCGTCGAGCTTCGAGAGGGCGTCGTCAGTCGGCCAGTCAGCCCTTGGAGCGCGTCGACGCAGGCTCTGCTGGGCCACCTCAACCGGCAGGGGTTCCGCGGTGCTCCGCAACCCCTCGGCCTACAGCGATCAGAGCATGTGACCTACATCGACGGGTCTGCCGAGCCCAACCAGCCAAGCGACCCTTATTCTAGCTTTGCTCTAGGTCGGTTCCTCCGGGAGTTCCACCGCGCGGCGGCATCCTTTCGCTTTGTTGATTTGCCTTGGCAATCCAATCCCCTTCGCGGCATTCAAGGGCACCAAAGGATCTGCGGTCACGGCGACATTGCGCCCTGGAATGTGATCTGGCGGGCCGGCCACCCTGTTGGGCTAGTGGATTGGGAGCTGGCTGGCCCCATCGCCCGGGACGTCGACCTGGCGTACGCCGCCTGGACCTGCACGCGCCTCTTCGACGACGCGACCTGCCAGCACGAGGGACTCGCACCTGCCCATGAGCGCATCGGCCTGCTCCGCTCCTTCTTGGACGGTTATGAGTTCCCTCGCCAGCGGCGTGCGCAGTTCGTAAGTCGAATGATTGATGTTGCCGTGGTCTCGGCGGCGAATGACTCCCACGAAGCGGGCATAGCTCCGAGCGGCGTTCATGGCCGTGTCGAACTGCTTTGGGGAGTTGCGTGGCGGCTCGGTTCGGCGCGGTGGTTGATCGAGCAGCGCGCATCGATCACATCGAAGCTATGCAGGACCTGATCGGGCATTGCAGATGGGTGCGGTGAGCTCTGACGGAGTCTTGATCGTGGGCGGGGGACTAGCGGGCCTTGAGGTAGCGCACCAATTGGCCAAGCTCGAGGTGCCCGTGACCGTGGTCGAACGAGGGCGGGACTTCAGGACTGGCCACATCAGTTGGGAGCTAGGCCCGGAGGAAGCGCTGAATCTCTGGCTGCAACCATCGACAGACGAGGCGTTCTGGCGTCCCTGGAGCACAACCACGCCACCGCACTTTGATGGCGTGTCGTGTCTTCGATCCCGTCTTGGCGGACGATCGCTCTATTGGCACGGCGTAGTTCTCCGCGTGGCTGACCGGATACTCCGTGACCATTGGCCCGCGAGCGTGGCCTCGGAACTGATGTGCAGTTTTCAGGACGGGCCCTCCCTCTACGAACGAGTCCTTGCTGAACTCGTCGTCTGGGGGCCAAGGCCGAATCGAAGTGTTCCGCCGCCTTCTGTTTCGCTCGGTCCCTATTGCCTGCAGCTAGTTCCGCGCGCCATTCAGAGTCATCCGACTCTCCCCAGACGCTGGCGCGCGTACTCGCCACTCGACCGCCTCGTGCGAGACAGTCCCTCGCACGTCACCGTCCTTGAGGCAACGCAGGCGCTGAGACTGCTCTGTGACGCGAGCGGCGTGCATGGAGCGCTCGTTAGTGATTCCCGCGGCAAGGAACGCGAGGTTCTCAGCCCAAAAGTCGTTCTAGCAGCGGGCGCGATCGTTAACGGAGCCCTTGTAGCCGCGATACGCGAGGACCCGACGTCGTGCGCACTTCGGCCCTCCGGCCCCACCGATCACCTCGTACAGGGCTTCACTGCACGCATCGACTCCAACGAGATGATCGACGGCATCTATTACATGCCCCTCTCAGACGACGAAGTATCAAGCCAGGAAGACGCCAACCTCTTCATCGAACTCTCATCAAGCGATGACGGGCGGGTTATGGAGGTATGGGTGTGCAGCGAACAGGTGCAGTCACGCCAGTCCGAGTTGCGGGTCACCGAAGGTATCGGCGGCACCGACCTGCCGTACGGGATCGAGTTGTCGGCATCCCTAAGTTCAAGGGACCTGCGTGAGGTCGCGCGGCAACGCGACGTCCTGCAAGACGTTTGGAACCATCTGGCACGAGCCCTAGGAGTGGCTGCCAGCCGGCTCAGCTTTGCAGAGTTCGGCTCACAACATTCTGGTGTGCCGGATGGCAACAAGCGGGCGGCGCTCGCACCTCGGGAGCCGGCGCCCTGGGCGAGCCCCCTTGGGACAGAACAGCATGAGGGCTGCAACCTCCGGCTTGGGGAGGAACTCACGGGGGACGCGGCAGTTCGAGGGAGGTCGGGCCTTTACGTGGCTGGACCGTCCACCTTCCCGAGGATGGGAGCTGCGAATCCGGCGCTGACAACCCTGGCACTGGCTATGCGGCTCGCACACCACTTAAAGGGAGTCTCCACTTGACGGACGAAAGTGAGTGGTTGGAGAGTGCGGTTCGAGGGGGCACCGACTGGATGCTCTTGGCACACGCCGCCACTGAACGCAATGGAATTTCTGGCTGTTTCGATCTCGATCGCGGCTGGGATCCGCCCTACGCAGAGACCTCTGGCTACTCCATCCCGACCTTGCTTCGGGCCTCCCGCCGGCTCAATGACCCTCGCGTGGACCAAGTGGCTTTTGAGGTCGGGCGCTGGCTTCTGAGCATTCAGCGGGATGATGGTTCGTTCCCCGGCGAAATGGGTGTCGACGGCGATCCGATCGTGTTTGATGTCGGGCAAATCCTGCTTGGCCTGCTTGCTTTGCACGAGGCCACAGGCGATGAGCCGTCGGAAAGAGCCGCCCGCAAAGCAGCGAATTGGCTTTGCGCAGCGCAGGATGATGATGGCGCGTGGCGTCGTGATGTGTTCCGCGGGTACGCGAATACCTACTCAAGCCGGGTCGCTTGGGCCCTGGCGGTCGCCGGGCACCAACTGGACGAGCCAACCTACGCGGATGCAGCGGTCCGCGCGTGCGAGTGGATCGCTAGCCACGGAAGGAGCAGCGGCTGGCTGGATCGAATGGGCTTTTCCGAGGATGAGTTGCCCACGACCCACACGATCGCCTACACGCTTCGAGGTCTCCTGCGCGTAGGTACGATCAGCGGGGTGCCGCGCCTCGTCGACCTTGCGGTTCGGGGCGCCGGATGCCTGTCACGAGCGCGCGGAGCGTTCCATCCGCTTCTGCCCGGCGAGTTCTCTGCTGACTTCCTACCCGCGGCGAATTTTGCGTGCCTAACCGGAGACGCGCAGATGGTCGTGGTCTGGCTGGACGCTGCTCGCGTGACTGGCGATCAGCAGCTCGCAGACCGCGCACGCGTGACGGGGCGTCGCCTGCATGCGCTACAGCAGGCCAATCTCGGTGGCCGTTTCGAAACCTTGGGGGCGTTGCCGGGCTCCTTCCCGCTAGATGGCGGCTACGAGCCGCGGCGCTTTCCCAACTGGGCCACGAAGTTCATGGTTGACGCGTTCCTCGACCTGCTGGATTTCCAACACGAGGGGCGCCTGGCCGGGTGACGGCTGAGTCCATGCTCCACGCACTCGGTCAGCGCAGCCACCGATGCGGTTCGGACACGAGTATTTCGGTCCAGACCGGCAGGGTCGAGCAGCACCTGACACTTGACCGGACTTCCGCAGATGATGAGCACACAATCGTCGTGATCATGGCGCTGACCTGGGGTTTTGCGCGCAGGGCGCTGGGAGGTCGTGTTACTACAAGCCCGCGTGGGGGCTCTCGCCGTTCTCGGCGGTGGTTCGTCAGTCGGTGGGCACGGTGAAGTCGAAGAACCGGGCCGGCTCGCCGAGTCCGAGGGCGGTCAGGATGGCCTTGTGCCCGCCGGTGAGAGTGGAGCGTTGCGCGACCTGACCGTCGGCGGTCGCGAGGGTGGAGGATGTCCCGAGTTCCGTGGAACTTCGGTGGCGGCCCGTTGATCGTCAGGCCACGCTGACCAGGTCATCATGGCAGGTGGCTCCGACAGTTTCGGCGACCTCGCGTTCGAGGGCGGCGCGCAGGCTCGCCAGGTGTAGGTGGCCGTTGACGCGACGGAACTGCTTGCCGGCTTCGACCATTCCGGCTGCGCACCAGCGCATCGCCATGTCTCCATCGCGCCACCGCTTCACGTTCGCCGACCGCTGCCTGCAGACCCCGATCATGGACTCGATGGCGTTGGTCGATCTCAGCGTGCGCGCCAACGTGGGTCACCCCGAGCCGCAGCACGGTGAGGGTCTCGGCCAGGCCTTCGCGCAGGCTGGCGGCGACCCGTGGGTGGGTCTTGTCCAGCTCGCGTGCCAGTGCTTGGAGCTGCGCCTCGGCGAGCAGCGCACTGTCGGCGTGGTAGGCCGCGCGCATCTTCTTGCCGACCGGCCCGCGCAGTTGCTGCGGGAGCTTGTCTTGCACATTCCTGATCTTGTGCAGTTGGCACCGAGCGATGATCGGGTGGTCGAAGACGTCCACGACGGCCTTGCGCAGGCTGCTGCCATCGAGCACGACCAGGATCGGCTTGGTGACGTCCAGGCCGCGCTCGCGCAGGCCGACGAACAGATCCGTTGTCAGGGTGGCGTTCTCGGTCGAGCCCTCCACCAGCGCCAGCGGATGTTTGGTGCCCTGCAGGTCGATGCCGAGCGCCACGACGCAGCACGACTCGGCGAAGTGCACCCCGTCGATCATCATCGCGACCAGGTCCAGAGTGCTCAGATCGGCGCTGAGCAGCTCGGCGAGGGCGGTCTCGGTCTGGGCCACGAACTTCCGCGACACCGCCGACCGGCTGGTGCTCCTCGCCACCTCACTGACCTGCTGCCCGACCGGCTCCAGGCCGATCTGGTAGCGGCGGGTCGACAGCCCGGCGAGCATCCGGTCCATCGCCATCCGCCCGAGGATCTCGGTGCTGCTGAACAGCTCGTAGGCCGGCACCGGCAACTCGCCGCTGCCGTCCACCGCGCGGACCCGCGGCCGCTCGACCGGGACGCGGCGGCCGCCGAGGGTGACCGACCCGCGTTCGTGGCCGTGCCGGACCGCTGCCCGGTCGCTGTCGTGCTTGCCCCTCACGCCAGCCAGCGTGGTCACGTCGGCTTCCATCATCGCGCTCATCACCTGCAACCCAGCGCCGACCGCGAGGGCCAGCAGGCCCTCGCGCATGTTCCCCGCGATCTCGGCCATCGCGACGGTGACGTGCTCCGGCACGGTCAACCCGTGCGCGTCCGGTACATCGCTCATCGACTTCTGATACTTGTTGTTCACGGCGGTCCCCTTCTCTCGTTGAGTGTCTTGGCGGACGCCCAACACCTACCGCAAGGCAGGAGCTGAGCGGGGGACCGCCACCTCAAGTTCTACGAGACCCGGGACATCCTCCGGTCGAGTTCTTCGCGGACGTTGCGCCAGGTGTCGTCGGTGGCGTTCTCGACCACCCGCATGAGCAGCAGGGCGAGCCAGCACCGTTGGACGTGCGCTGTTGACCGCCACGCAACTTGCACACGACGACGACACGGTCGGTGTCGATGTGGCGCGCCAAGTCCTCCGCGTGCTGGCGGCCTGGTCGGCGCGGTGACGCCAGCCGAAGTAGCCGTTTCGCCCCAGCTGGCATCGTCCCCAGAAGGAGGCTGCCGCGCCGCTTCCGCTCCTCGACGCTGCGCGCCTGCGGTGCGGGTCGGCTTGCCACCGAGCGCAGGCCTCGGCGACTGCGGTCGGGTCCTGGACGATGCTGCCGATCGTGTGCACGGTGATGACGTCGTTTCCCTCGCCCGCGTCCGAAGTTGTCCACAGTTCCTCGGCGTGAACATGACGGGCTGGTGTGCACAAGCGGTGGCGGGCAACACGCGCGCGCGGCTCCGGTCCTCGCGGTGGTGGAACACCGCGCGCAGTCCGAGGGCGCCTTTCATGTCCCGCCAGCCGCGTTCGACTTACAGCAGGGTCTTGTAGGCCGCAGCGACGTCGTCGGGGCTCAGGGTGGCATCGGATGTGCGCAGCAGTTGGACTCTCGACAAGCCCAATCTTCCCAAGCCGCAGGGCATCTGCTCGTTAACGACGCGCCAGAACCAGCCACTACTCGCGGATCTGGGTCTGAACAGCCACGATGTGTCTTGCGACGGACATCATCAAGGCGCACGAGAGGGCATCTGACGGGTGCGAGCAAACCACGATCTGAGTCGGGTCACCACGACCTTCGATGAGACGAATCTGGTGCCGAACGCTGGGCTGCTCCCGGCGGCAGCACTTGCCCAGCGGCTGGACCTGGGTGGGCTGGTCGACCGGCGGCTGCACTTGGCGCGACATGGGGCGAACAGCGGCGCCAAGGCGTTGACGGTGATCGGGTCGATGCTCGCCGGTGGCGACAGCATCGACGACACCGCTGTGCTCCGGGCCGGCGCCGCCAGCTCGTTGTTCGACGGGACTCGGGCGCCTTCGACGGTCGGGTCGTGGCTGCGGGCGCACAAGTGGTCCAACGTCCGGCAGCTCGATGCGATCAGCCGTGAGCTACTAGCCCGGCTCTGGGGCTGCGGCGCCGGCCCGGCTGATCTGTCCGCGTCGCTGACGATCGACCTCAACTCCACGATCGTGGAGGTTCAAGGCCGGTCCAAGCAGGGCGCAGCGTTCGGCTACACCAAGGTCCGCGGCTACCACCTGCAGCTCGCGACCTGCGCCGAGACCGGTCAGGTGCTGATGAGCCGGCTGCGCGGCGGGTCCGCCGGCGCCGCCCGCTGCGCCGCGTCGTTCCTGACCGAGACGATCAGCCGGGTCCGAGGCGCCGGCGCGACCGGGCAGTTGACGGTGCGAGCGGACAGCGCGCCTTCTACTCCAAGGCGGTGATCGCGACGGCGGTGAAGTTCGACGTCCGGTTCTCGATCACGGCCAAGCAGGACAAGCGGATCCGCGCCGCGGTCGACGCGATCGAGGAGTCGGCGTGGCAGCCGATCCCGTACTGGCTGTCGACGCCGGAGGTCTCCGGCGCTGACATCGCCGAGACCCCATTCACCGTCTTCGCCGACGACAACGCCGACATCTACGACTACCGGCCAGCTGGCCGTGGGCCGAGCTGATCGTCGCCGCGCTCGCCAGCATCCACGCGATCCCGCTGCGCTGCTGAACAACCCCTCCCACCCCAACGACCAGGACCCTCGGAGACGCCAGGCAGACCGGCCGATCAGGCACGCCCGCTTCCAGCACACGAGTTCGACGACCGACAGCCCCACGTCAGCAACTGACCCCCGAAGATAAACGGTGGCGGGCTTAGTTAGAGCCACAAGTTAGGACTACGTCGCTCGGGGCCGGAAAGCAGGCTAGCTAGTGCGGTGCGATCGACGCAGGACTGACGCAAGGATTTGCGGAGTTGACGCGCCGCCTCCAGGTGTGGGAGCAAAACTACGACTGGCCGACCGGCCTTTCCGCGGATGAGAGGGATAAGGTCCTCATTTCGCCCAGTAGTCACGTCAGATCGGGCCGATTCGCGGGACACGCAGGAAATCGTGGAGGCGGGCCTTTGATAAGGCTCGGCCAAGCCCCTGCGCGTCCAGGCCAAGCGTTTGGGAGTAACCAGCAACAAGCTCGCGCTGGTCCGGCTTGCGTACGAAGTGGACCTGCTGCGGAGTTGTAAGCCGCACCACCTCAGGTTCGGCCCCGCGCGAGCTTTCGATGAGGTCGAACCAGAAACTGCGACTCACTACATCCGGCGCTGAAAGATCGAAGATTCTATCCGTGGTCGCGCGAACGTGCTCTCGCAGTTCCCGTAGATAGGTGCTCTCGACGGCTGACAGCGTAGGCGCCACAAGTAATTCCGCAGCGTCGAAGGCCAGATCGACGAGTTCCGAAGCAGCGAACAAATATGCGTGCGCGCGAAAGGTATACATCTCGTTGTTGCCAATTTCCCCCCGGATGTATCGCGCAATGTTTTCACGGTCCTGGGAGAACTGCTCCAGCTCCGATCTGTCCGCCCACAGTTGCTCAACGGTTTCGCGCTCAAACAATCCAATGGTCTCGCGCAAAACGGGCCCATGCGGGCTCGCTACGGCCAACTCAATCCACTTGGACAACGAAAGTTTCTTTGCAACGATGAATCGTTCGAGTGCCTTGAACGGCCCATGATTGTGAAGCACGGCGATGTGGAAGTCGTACACGCGACAGGCAACATAATCGGAAAAGGGTAGGGTGTCCAGTTCGACGCACACCTCGTCAATCTCCGCCACAGAATGTTCCTGACCGAACATCGTATAATACCCAAAGCACCGGGGCACGACGCGGAAGCGTGTCTGCATGCGGAATTGCTCTCGGCTACGACGGGTCGACAGCTCACTGCCAGGGAGCAGAGACAACTGGAACATTGTAAGTGAGTCGAAGCCAGCCTCTAGAAGTTGGTCTACAGAGGAAATGTGAGCTGTCCTGGAGTCACCTGGCAGCCCTAGCCCCGCCGTTGCAGCATCGATCTGATCTTGGTGCCCGACACGGGCCGTGAAAGCGCGAAAGTGCCTGTTCTTGATGGGATTCTTGTCTTGCTGAGGGACAAGCAAACCCAACGAGAGAG
>JAABUN010004785.1_pt1 | contig 17778 bp, 10 predicted proteins | sample 5559311 | NCBI WGS metagenome assembly JAABUN01 (sample SAMN10711877, study PRJNA513370) | rock metagenome | isolation source: Antarctica rocks | place: Antarctica: Victoria Land, Siegfried Peak sud | reverse complement strand
AAGCTGGATATCAAAACTTTGGCAGAATAGTGATACAATCTTATCGCCCTTCATTAACCTTTCCGGGTAGTTCTAATGAACTTTTTGGGTTAAAATCTTATCTGAATATTCCACGCAAATAAATCCGGCAATATATTTCATAAAAGAAGTATAGAGATATTCCCTCAACTTATTTTATTCTGCCACTTTCGCTTTCTAATGCAGAGCTTCTGCTACGTGGCACTTTTACAGTGTTATCTGCAAATTTATAAGTAACGTTAAGCCTAACCTGCCTTGCTTCATAGTATCCATAACTTCTCAAATAAAAATCATTGTAACTCTGTATTGAGCTGACTTTGCTGCCCTTATAAATATCACTAAAAACTAAACGTACCGTTGCTTTATCTTTTAAAAACTTTCGTTGTATTCCTAAATCTACAACACTCATTGCCCTGGCAACATCATTAGCAGCGGCAAGCCTTTTTGAAATAAACAATGTCGATACCTCACCGGTAAATTTATATGGCAGTTTAAATGTTTGCTGCAAGTTTAACCTGCCGGCAAGCTGCTCAAGATCAAAGTTTCTAAACTTATCAAAAGAAATTTTATTACGAAGATGATAAAGCGTTCCGTTAAATGAGACCTCCCACCATTTAGCTGGTGAAATATTTTGAGTAAGAGAAACAGAGATGTTATTTTGTACGCCAAGATTTTTTTGAACCATTACAATCTTTGTCAATTCTAAAGTATCTGTAATTCGTGCGCTGTATTGGTCAGTATGGGAAAAGGCAAAACTTATAATTGTTGAGCTTTTGTATGCATACTGCAGGGATAGCCGGTGGGTTAATTGCGGCTGCAGAAAAGGGTTTCCCTTCCAAAAAGAAAGCTCATCTAAAAGATAAATAAATGGATTTAGCTCCTGGTATGCGGGCCTGTCTATTCGCCGGGAATACCCTAAAGAAAATGTATGGTTATCCTTAGGTTTTACAGATAAACTAAAGGATGGAAAAAGATTTATATAATTCCTACGGATATTTTCTGTAGAATCAATACCGTTTGATCTGAAATATAAAGCGCCGGATGAAGATGAATTTTCCAAACGCAAGCCTGCCTGCATTGTCCATTTGCCCACAGTTCTTTTATAGTTAAGATAGCCACTGGAAATCTGTTCATTGAACCCGAAAGTATTTGAACGCCTGTTATCTAAACTATCACTGTTAGTTTTTACATGAAAAAATTTAGCATCATTATCAGCTTTTATATCCGAATATTTTGCTCCTGATTCAAATATTCCCTTCCACAGGTTAGTTGTATAATCAATTTTAAAAGCTTTAAGATTAATCCCTATATCATTTAAAGAACGATAAAGATTGCGGCTTACAACAGTTTGATTTTTTGAATAAATATTTGATTGAAGATTTTCGTTGCCTTTTTTATAATGTCCATAATCTGCATCCACATTAATTATACTGCCTGCTGCATTTTCATATTTGTAATTTAAATTTATATTATAACGATCCGTTCTCTGAAAATAATAATCATTTTCAGCATCAAGCACCTGTTCAATAATTGGAGAAGATGGAATGCCAATGTTTGTTTTTGTATTGGTAATTCCGCCGCCAAAAACAAAATTGCTGTTAATCAAAATCCCTATAGTTTGTTCTTTATCTATATTATAATCAATGCCAAGCCTTGCGCCCATTTTGTTTCGCTTATCTATGTCATCTGTAAAACTGTTATAAGCCTTACCGCTTTGAATCCGATCTGTGCCATATAAATAATTATAGTAGCCTAAAAAATGATTATAGCTGCCAAAAATATTAAAGTTCTTTTTTCGGTAGTTGAGAGATAAATCGGTGTTTTGCCTGGCACTAATACCATAACCAACACCAACATTTGCAGTGCCATTAAAACCTTTTATCTGCGATTTATTTGTTTTAATATTAATGATACCTGCAGACCCTGTTGCATCGTACTTTGCGCTAGGTGTATTAATAATTTCAATTGACTTAATACCCGAAGATGGCATTGATTTAAGCAGATCAATAAGCTCTTTTCCTGAAAGATAAGTTTGTTTACCGTCCAATAAAACCAATGTGCCTTGTTTTCCATTTAAAGTAATTGTCGTCTCATTATCAATATAAATACCCGGCGCTTTTTTTAAAACTTCAAAAGCATTTAATCCCTGCGAATTAATACTTTTAGCAACATTATATACAATATTATTACCATCCAGTTCAATCAGGTTTTGTTTAGATGTTACTAGAATTTCATTAAGTGTATTAGCAGCCGGGGTTAATAAAATTATTCCAAAATCCTTATTGGTAAGTTCAAAAATAGCTGACCTGAATTCTTTATAACCTGTATAAGTAATTAATAAACTATAGTTGCCATTTAGGGTGCATGATAAAGTAAAATGGCCACTGTTATCGGCAGATGTTTTTGAAATCTCTTTATTATATTTATCCATTAATGCAATTGTTGCAGATGCTAAAGGTTGCTGTTTGTCCCCCGCAACTTGTCCTTTAATATGCCATTCCTGACCATATAAATGATAGCTATTGCATATAAATATTAAAGCAAGCAGTTTAATTATTTTTAAAGGCATGTATGGTAAATATGTTTAATTAAAGATACAAGGGAATATATTGTTTGGCGATGCTTTTACAGGAACGACGATTGCAACATTATGCTTGGCGTTGGTATTATAGGCCAGGCTCGTGTGGTTATTATAAATGGAAATTTAAGCCGCATTAAATGCATTCCATTAACTTTCTGATAATGCTAAAAAAATTCAAGTGTTGTAATATAGTCAGGTCTATGGGTCATTTTCCTAAAGAATGATGATGTAAAAAAAATTGCCTACAACGTTAGGGCTTGCTGCTGTGCTGGTATTTTATAACGTCCAGTCCGGAACAGAAGCCCAATTGAAAAACTGAAGTTGAAGTTAAATACAAAAACTGATTAGAAAAAGTCGAGCCAAGACTGAAGCTGATGTTAAATCGTCCAGCCCTGCTTTTGCAAATACTTTTGTTGTGTGCTGTATTTCCTTGTCAATACTTTACTGTTGCCGAAATTGAAACACTTGTTTTGTCATTCATTTTAAACATTGGTCTCCATATGTTTTTATAGTCAAGCATCCATGCATCCATTTTAGAACTGATGTTATCTGTCCATCCAATACTTGGTCTATAACTTATAGTTTCAATGATTTTTCCATCTCGTTGTTTGGTTTTGTTCTTGTTTTCATTGTAAGGAATTTTCAACCATTCAATAGCAACAAAAAAGTCTTTGTTTGGAATATTAATTTTATATTTTTCAAGATATAAAGAAATAGTCTTGCTCCTCGTTTTTACTTCTATAACTTGGTCACATAGGTCATTAGAAGGTGCTTTGGTCAAAGTATCAATATTATAAATTCGAATTCTAAAAATTGTTTTTTCTGGTTCAATAAGCCCAAAACCCATTCTGCATATTTTAATTTCTGTCAGAATTGAATTGTCTTCTGGTACTTGAAAGTGTTGTGCTAATTGTGTTTGGTAGCCACCTGAACCCACAAAACTGTTCCCACATTTCGAAAAGTCATTTAAAGTTTTAAATATCCAAGATGTTTTATTTGTAATTACAACTTCACTTAATTCATTTACTTTTTCTTCCAACTCAATTGAAAGGCTTCGTAAATTATTCTTGTCAACGGGATATTTTAAAGTTAAATAACCAATACAAGAAAAGATTAAAGTGTCATTTAGCTTTTCATTTTTTGAAACCAAAATAAAATTTCCGTCTTCCGCTGCATTTGTCCCTATGTTTTCTTTTATTAACCCGACTGTGGCAAATGATATTTTTTCCTTTGTTTTTTTATTTATAATGGTTCCCTTGTAAGTGCTTTGTCCAACTGTCAAAATAGGAGCGATTAAAAAAAGAATTATAAACTTCATGGTCTTTGTCAATATAGCACACAACGGATTAGTTTACTCAATTTGCCGCTCATTCCTCAAACTATAAAAGCTGCTTAGATAATTGATCTCTAACTATTACTAACTGCGTCTTCATCTTTATCAAAATGCAATCCTTTATTGCATGTCGTTTTCATAAACATAAAAAACGAACTTATTTTCTTGTAAACTTTCCTCCCTTTTGTTTGTCCTCAAACCTCCATCACCCTTGTTTTACTTAAAGCATCATGTAAGGGCCTTTTAAGCACCGGTATAAAAAAAGGATCAATAAGCGTTAACCGTAATAACGAGCGCAGCAATATCTGGTAAAAGGCCGGCTTGCCTCCCGATGCTGTTCTAACCTTCGTTAATGTAAACCATTTAGCTGGTGTACGGCTTGCTATCAGTTCAAAGATTGTGTAGTAAAGAAACAGGGTTGCGTAAAAGAACATGTACCAGGGATAGTATTTATAATCCCAATATCGTACATAGAAAATATACCATTCATACAAGCCGAGGCTTATTAAAAATATAATAACGGTATCAACCAAAAAATTAATAACACGGGTGCCAACGCCAACTTCGTTCATGCAACTCTATTTATCAAAAGCTTATCGCATCAAATACATTTTGCCGTAGCCTTTATTAAAATATTTATCCGTATCTACTTTGTTGCCTGAAGGATCAACTGTTTTAAATTTCTCAAGCGCTGCACCATTTTGATTTGTAATAACACGATACAAATAAACGCCGTTGCCAAGTTTGCCGCCGTACTGGTCTGTTCCATCCCACTTATATTCAGTAATGTTTCTGCCTATGTGCAGCGGACCTAATTCCTGCTTAGTGATCTCTTTAACTACCTTACCTGTAACCGTCATAATTTGTATGCGTATGTTTTGCGGAACATCACTTCCCGTGATAGTGAAAACAAACGCTGTTGAAGTGGTGAACGGATTTGGATAATTAAACATATTACTGATCATCGGCTTATTATAAACCTGGAAGCTGACATGGTATTCGAGGTTGCCTGCATTGTTGCCGCTTTTATCTTTTCCCCTTACTATCAGTTCGTAAAAATCGCCATCGCTGTCAGCTAAAAAGGCGGGAGAGAATTCGATGGTTGCTTCGTTCTTACCTGTACTTACATCTGCGGGAATGAAACGAAGTGTATCGGTGCCAAAGGCAAAACGCCGGAGTATATTGCCGCCCGGATAACGAACAAACACAGCAGCAAGCGATGTATCGTCTAAAGCTAGAAACTTGGCTTCGTCTTTTAGTTTAATAACTATCTTAGGCTTAGCCGAAACGATGTCGCCGTTTAAGATGTGTACTCCGTCAAAAGTTACATCCATTAGTGGATTATGCGTATCGGGACGAACATAAAAGTTCTTATACAAAAAGTTGTTGAACCTGTATTGCTCGGGCTGCTCCAGGTTGGGGTTCACATCTATAAACAAAGTGTTGTTGCCCGAAAATGCCCGCGTATCAATCAACGAACTTATTACAGCAGTGTCTCCCGGCTGCAACGCTTTCTTTCGCCAAACAGGTATAGTGGTGGAAACGTTGTTCTTATCTAAAATAACAATATTCACTTTAATGCTGTCTCTGAAAGCTGCGTCGCTGACATTTTTAAAGGCGATTGAAAAATCAAGCTTTTCTCCAACATCCAAAGTATCTTTAGAACGATAAGTAAGGTTGGGCGCTAAAGCGCCTTCGGGAGCAGGACTGTACAACAACCTCCAATATCTTAATTGATAAGGAGTGAGTGTAACTGCATCCTGGTTCATAAGCGATAAGCGGATGTAAGGATATATGGTTGCATTAACTTCACTAATGTCAACATCCTGCTGCGAAGTATTTAAGCGATACAGGGTGTCCACCTGTCCCGAAGATGTTATTCCGATCACGCTAACTACGGCCACATCATTTGATGGTGTTTCAAGGCTTGATCCTCTCCATATAACCTGTTTCCATGCAAGTGCCGGACCGAAGGTTGGTGATGTAATAGTGCCTGCCGTACCTGGTGATGGTAAATCAAGATTTAAGATAATGCGGTCAAATAAGCCTTCACTTAAACGGGAAACAGGCGTATAAGAAGGATCATTCTTTTTATAAACAAAAGCCCAGGTTCGGGGACGGTTGAATGAGTCAATATCATTGAAACCCGCATTTTTAATCCTGCTGTAAAACGAATTTCCTGCTCCATACACCTGTTCATCTTTCTGCCATTCGCCAACAAAAGGATTTTGATCGAAAGGCTCAGCTAAAATAAGACGTGCAGTAACATAAGCGCCTGCGGGTATCCAATCCATAAAGTCTCTCATTTTTCTGCGGCCTGCAGTGTCTGAATACGAGAACTCGAAGTTATATCTCCGTGTTTCTTTACATACAGGCGCGCTGCCCATAAACCCACCCGGCGTGCCCTGTTGTACCACAGAAGGCGTGGGTTGATTAAAATAGGGCTTCACGGTAATAGGGTCAAACACATTAAATATTACCGATTTGCCTATGCACGCACTGGCTATATCAATAAGACCATTTACAGCTATGCTAAAGTGATTATCCTCAGCGCCACTGGCATTATAAATAGAGTGGGTGATAAAAAGATTGGTGCTGTTGACCGCAAATTTCCATTGCTGGTTTGTGGTATCGAGGTAAATATTATTAGTTGCAGATTTTAAATGCTGATAGCGGTGCGATTGGTTAAAACCATAAGCGCTTCCGTTGAGGTAAATGAAAGAAGCATTATTCCACCTGACAGAGCCGGTTGAAGGAACTGAGGCAACCCGCCAATAATAAACCGTGCTGTCTTTAAAAGTAATACCGGGATCAAATTCAATAATACCGCCGGGGGCAGTAACATTGCGGCTAACCTTTAAAGGCGAATTGAAATTTTCGGTGGTATCAATTTCCATTAAATATTGCCTGCTGCTTACAACCGGATTGGCCGTACTGGCGGTGAGCTTAATGTTAGTACGGTTAACAATAGTAAGATCGTAAGGATAAACGGGCCGTAACTCATCTTCTAAGATGATGAACGAACGGGTCGCCGTATTATTTGTTTCGCTGAGTTCGGCATAGCGGTTATCGGTATCTATGCTAACTGTAATTTTGTTTTCGCCTTTATCGCGGCTGGCAATAACGGGCACATTAATGATTAGTGAATCTCTGTTACGAACAGACCGTATGCGCTGATTATAAATAACGGCAGAGGTTCCATCAGGATATTGATGCTTTACCTGAACAGTTACAGAATCGCCAGTTGCTTTGCCAATATTATATACATAAGCTTTTACAGTGAACTTAGCATCAGCAACAGATACAATGTTAGGCTCAATACGTATCTGTGGTTCCTCAACTATAAAGTCAGGTGAAGCAAAACTATTCAATTTAATAGCAGGGTCGCCATGCAAAGTAGTTTCTTCTGCATGTAATCTTGCACCAAAATCGTTCGATCCATAATAGCTAAGCAACGACTTTATTGCCTCATTTATATTATATGTTATGCTTTTGCCATAGCCGGTTACACCCATCGAGCGGTATAAGCCCTGGTTATATGAATCAAGGTAGTTTACAATGCCGAAATGCGTACTTGCAATAAAACCTATTGACCCTTTATTTTTTGCCAGTACAAATCTTTCGGATATAGTATTTGTTGAAGAAAACCTCGAAGTATCAAAAGCAAAAAGATCTCCGGCATTACATCCGTTTACTACGAACATAAAATATTTTCCGGTGTTATTATAAGTTCCGGGATCATCTAAATTATAATCTAACGAAGAAGATGAAGAGTGACCAAAATAAGAAATAAGGCTAACACCGTTTTCAATACTTTGCTTCATTAAGTTGCTGGTAATAGTAGTTGCAGTTCCTGTAGATGTTTTATTGAAATTTATTACTTCGCCACCGTATAAGGTGTCTTCAATTACTGCCTCATAAGTTCTCATATAAGCGGTAAGGCTTGCATCAAGATAAGGTTCGTTTGCACCAACCACATGAATAATATTTTTCATCCACGCTTTGTTGTCTATTGTTTGGGTGGTGTTTTGCTGCGCCTGCTCGTATTGTTTTACTTTATCTAAATAATCCGCAAGTTCTTTTGGAGTTAAGATTGACAGGCGGCCAATAGGGGTATTCATAACCGGATCCATATTATCGGATGCCAGTAAAATATCAGAAGCAGGATACCCCCATGTGGGAACTAAGTTTAACCTGTCGGCCTGCGGATTATTTTCATTCTCCCTGTAATCTTCATAGTTCAATCCCTTGCCAATAAGGAAAGCAAACTTAGGCGCAATTGAAAATGTTACTCTTGTGTAGCGAAGAAAGTTTTTTATGCCCAGTGGGTTCTTTTTTATACCGTAACCAAACTGATCAGTCAATTGATCTATGTCATAAATCTTAGTATTAAAACTTCCGCCGGAGACTGAGTTTCTGTAAGCCTGGTATTGCTGCACCTGGTTAGCGCCTGAAGCGGGGATTTGTAAAGATGGATGGGTAATAATAAGGTAATCGCCCTGGTTTGCCCCGGTATTATAATTTACAAAAGTTCGGGGCTGAAATGATGAAACAACTTTTGCAACAGTAGCTGGCTGCGAAATAAAAACGAGGTTAGCATCGGTGGCCGAAGGTTCTGTAACAAACTTAGCAACACCGGAAGTTGAAACGTCTGCAACATACCTGCGATTGTTGGTTACATCGTACAGTACAGGTGCAGAGCCTGCGGAACTGAAAGTGATCTCAAGATATTTGCCTGTAGCTGAAGCAGCTAATGTAAAAGGAAATGTTGCCTGGTTACTGAAATTGAACTGCCGTGGATAATTAAGTTCGAGAAAGCCTGCTACCATTCTGTCGGTAATAACAGTGGAATTATTAACGATCTTAAAAGTGGCGCTGTTAGAGGAAATCAGTGATAAGGGTACTGTTGGGTTTGAATTAATCTGAGCGTTAAACTGGACAAGGTCTGCTTTAATTATTTCTGTATTATTTAAAAGTACCTGGTAGGTACGGGGATTATTAAAGAAACCATTATTTGTGCTTCCTGCAGCCGACGCTCTAAAAGTTGCAGCGGGGCCGTTAGGGGCAACAAATAAATTATTGAAACTAACAGTCACAGGTGTTGAAGGGGCAATGTCACGGCTTGCCCACATTTCACCAATATCATAGGTGCTCGAATACACATATTCTGATCCTACTACCAATGCCCGGCCTTTATGAATACGCTCCTTAAAATTGTGGCGAAACGAATACATAAAATAAGGCTCGGCTGGCCGAGTATTGCCATTTACATTATTTGCAGTGGCTGCAAAACGCAAATTATTGCCCGCAGGATTAACGGTTAAAAAGAAGGCTGCGGTATCGGTAAGTAAACTTTCTTTATCGGATAATTGCCATTCAGGCAAACGGTATAGATCTCTATCGGTAACCCCGTCATTTTTTTCTCCCCAAAATTCTATATAACCATTGGCACCTAATGTACCACTTGCCACACTGCTGTATAATGAAACCTGTTTGCCATTGCGCCAAATTTGAAAATTTTGTGCTGCTTCATTTCCTAAACCAATGCTGTTTAGTTCAGCAGGTGTTATGCGATACAAGCCGGTTGAGCCAACTTTAAATTTGTAATACGTTTTATTATAATCTATCCATTCGTTATAAAAGGATTGACTGATAGCAATACTGCTTATAAAAGAAAGTAAAACAACGACTGCAATTTTTTTCATACGATTTGGTAATAATTAAATAGCCACTAACATCTATGGGTTGTTCTTTGAAAGATCTACCCTTAACGAAAATATATGTGTATATAAAGGGTTAGACTGATTAGCAAGGTTTGTAAATGCATAATCAATCATAACATTTTTTATTTTAAAACCTGCTCCTACGCTTGGCTGATATATCCAGACTTTCTTCTGGTTAAGGGTATCGCCATCAGATAATGCCTTTTGAAAATTAGAGATACCTGCACGAAAGAAAATGCTGTTTTGATAAGAGGCTTCCACCCCAAAATGAGGATCAATGTTAATAACTTTACTGCTTACAACGGTATTACGCCGACCATCGAAGGTAAGATCGAGATTTGCTTCGGCAGTGAGCGTAAACTTTTCGCTTACCGGAAAAATATGTGCTACTCCCGCAATTAACCGTGGCGCTGTCATTTCAGTTGATTTAACGGGAATGTCGTTATTTGTGAGGTATAGAACTTCCTTTTCTTTTTCAGTAAACGAAAACGACCATGCATTAAAGGTGGTAGTTATGTCGCGGGCTGTTAAACCTAACCGCCAGTTGTTGGCCTGGTATTGTATGCCCGCATCAAGTCCAAAGCCCCATGCAGTTGCAAAACTTCCCACTTTGCGGTGAATGATCTTTACGTTTCCACCAAAGCTTAGCTTTTGGTCATCCTCGTCTTTCAGCTTTTGGGCATACGACAAAATGAAAGCATAATCAGCAGATGAAAAGGTACGGATATTATTATAATTTATTGATCCGTCGGGCTCCACTAAAAACAAAGTATTAGGAATATCATCTACAGCAAAACGCAGCACTGATAAACCTACTACCCGTTTTTCATCACGTAAGGGAATAGCAATGCTGCCGTAATCGTATTTACCAATGCCGGCAAAATATTCGGCGTGCATTATATTAACCGAAGGATAATCTTTTACACCAACCAAACCTGCCGGGTTCCAATATCCTGCTGTGCCATCCTGAACGCTGCCTACCTGTGCGCCTCCCATTGCCAGCCCCCTTGCCCCTGCGCCAATATTTAAAAACTCGTTAGAGTATTTTCTAAACTGCCCATAACCCGTTACACATGCAACTAATGCAATGGCACAAGCAGATAGTATTTTCAATTTCATAGAGAAAAGTTACAAAAACAATGATAATATCGGGTAAAAATCTGTAATAAAGAGGAGTTTAAAAAATAAAACCAGATGGGCTTAAAGCTTTTAAGTAAACATTGGGTTTTGGTTGTAAAGCAATCTATTGTAGCAATTGAATAGTTAATGGTAATTTGGTGCACGCTTATAACTTAAATAAATGCTTATTAGGCGACTTGTTAAAAACAGAAATAAACGAAATCGTATTGCTCACATTGGAGCAGGAATTATCATTCTTATTCATGCCTATGAAAAATATGAAAGCGGGCACAACTCTTACAAATTGTTGCTTTGGCAGGATTCATATTTTTGATAATTGCATCACTTCATTCGCTTATTGAAAAAAAAGTTCCGTGGGTAGACGGTGTATTTTTTTTAATAGAAGGTGCTTTATCTATCATCGTGGCTTTGGACTATTTTCATTTAGGAAAAAAAGCTTTACCATTTACCTATTTACTCTTAGGCTTTTTTCAGTTTTTTTATCGCCTATAGAAAAAGTAAAAAAGGAATCGCAGAGCATAAATTGAGTAATTGAATTTTACTTACGCAGAAGAAAAGAAGTGCTTTAATTCGTATTACTTATAATAGGAAGTAACATTTGTTTAAACGTATTCATATTAGTTAAAAGCCTTTTAGCGACAACGGTTAAATAAGAATTGTTTACAACTTATCTCAAATCAGTCTGTGAGTTCTGTCATCAATAACCCGTTAAATAATCTGCTTTACATTTGCGCAAAGCAAAACTGATGAACCCAATTGAAGAATTACGATGGCGCGGAATGATCCAGGATATAATGCCCGGAACTGAAGAACAGCTATCAAAGGAAATGACCACCGCTTATATTGGGTTCGATCCTACAGCCGACAGTCTTCACATTGGCAGCCTTGTTCAAATTTTATTGCTGATTCATTTGCAAAAAGCAGGGCATAAACCTGTTGCACTCGTAGGTGGAGCTACTGGCATGGTAGGCGACCCAAGCGGAAAAAGCGAAGAAAGAAACTTATTGAGCGAAGATGTTCTGCAAAAAAATGTAGCCGGTGTAAAAAAACAATTAGAACAGTTCCTCGACTTTGATACGTCTAAAGCTAATGCAGCAGAAATAGCCAATAACTACGATTGGTTTAAAGATTTTTCCTTTTTAAATTTTATACGTGATGTGGGTAAACACATCTCCGTAAATTATATGATGGCTAAAGACAGTGTGAAGAAAAGACTGGATGGCGAAACCGGGATGAGCTTTACTGAATTTACTTATCAACTGGTTCAGGGTTATGATTTTTATTATTTGTATGTTAACAAAAATTGCAAATTGCAAATGGGTGGCAGCGATCAGTGGGGTAATATTGTAACAGGCACAGAGCTTATAAGGAGGAAAGCCGGCGGTGAGGCGTACGCCTTTACCTGTCCTTTAATAACAAAAGCTGATGGCAGCAAGTTTGGAAAAAGCGAAAAAGGAAATGTATGGCTTGATGCGGAAAAAACTTCTCCTTACGAATTTTACCAGTTCTGGTTAAATACTTCTGATGCTGATGCTTTGCGCTATATCAAAATATTTACTTTTTTATCGCAACAAGAGATTGAGCAATTGATTGCTGAGCATACAGGAAATGAACATCAGCGCAAACTGCAGAAAAAGCTTGCAGAGGAAGTAACCACATTTGTTCATGGAAAAGACAACCTGGCAAAAGCAATTCAGGCAACTGAACTTTTATTTAGCAAAGACACTTTGAAGATAGTTGCTTCTTTATCTGAAGAAGAACTCGACAGCACATTATCCGGTGTTCCTGCAGTTGAAGTAAGTAAAGATAATTTAGCAACTGCAAATGCTGATGTGATAACATTTTTAGCTGATGCAGCCATTTTTTCCAGTAAAGGAGAAGCAAAAAAAATGGTGCAGGGTGGCGGTGTAAGTTTTAATAAGCAAAAGGTAACCGATGTTTCCTCTAAGGTTGATCTTACGGCTTTTATTAATAAGAAGTACTTATTTGTGCAAAAAGGTAAGACAAACTATTATTTAGTGAAAGCGGTGTAAAGTTATAAGGTTATTGGGTCATTGAGTTATTAGTGCGTTGAATGGTTGGGTCGTTAAATCATCAGGTAGAAAGTATTGAGTTAGCAGAAACAATATGGCTACAGGAGATGGATGAAAATAACTACTTTCTCAATTTAACCTGTGTAAACAGATCAGGATAATCTGAAATAATTCCATCCACTCCCATCTCTATAAGCGCATTCATTTCTTCAACTGTATTTACCGTCCATGGAACTACCTTCATTTTTTTCGCGTGGCATTGCAGCACAATTTCTTTTGTAAGCATTGCATATTGCGGGCTATAAATATTCGGTATAAAACCTAACTTATCTAATTGCTGCTGAAAAGTTCCTGAATCTTTTTCTACCAGGTAAGAAAGTGTAACAGCAGGATAAGTCGTGTGCAGGTATTGAAGTGGGCGAACATCAAAGGATTGGATCGTGATGCGATCCCGAATATTTTTATCTTTTATTACCTGCATAAGTAATTGAGTAAAAGCCTTTGGCTCAGGATGACGAATACCATCGAACTTTTCATTCGACTTAATTTCAATATTGTACTTTATCGTGCGACCTTTACTCTTTGTATATTCTTCTGTTGCATCAATTAATTGGGATAGTAAAGGTTTATATGCAGCTATTTTTTTCTGCCGCGGAAAATCGGGATGAGGTTTTATGCCTACATCATATTTCCTGATGCTATCATAAGTCATTTGATAGATCAGTTGTTCGGGGGCTTCTTGTTTAGAAAGATGTTTTCCTTCAGGAGTTGTAGTTATAACATCGCTAAAAAACGGATCGTGAGACACAACTACCTTTCTGTCTTTTGAAATTACAACGTCCATTTCTAAAGTTGTAACACCTAAATCAATTGCATTCTTCATAGCAGCAATGGTATTCTCAGGCATTAAACCACGACCGCCGCGATGTGCTTCAAAATCAAATGTTGGGGTATTGCTTATAGGAGATTTTTTTAGGGTGGAACAAGAGATAGCAATGAATGCTATAATGGCAAGCGAACAAAAATTTATTTGCATCAGTGATAATTTCTTTTATACTTCTGTTGAGCGCAGATTTCTTTATTAACAAGGTTCTTTTATTCCAATAATATTTAATAAGGCTGTTATTATTCTTAATGGCATTTTAAATTCCTCAATTTTCGCTTGAGTATAGAAAAACTTCGGGCATTTGTAGTTCATAGTCGACCTTTTTTTATCTGTAATAATTTGAATTGTATAATTTGTAGGTCCAGCATCCAACCACATATAATCATGTTGACCTTTCTTATCTAACAAATCATTAATGGTGTCACTGTTCAGAGTTAATAAACTATCTTTTAGAAGTTGATTGTATAAAGCGTCATAGTTCAGGTTAAGAGTCTCTTTTTGATTAACTTTTATACTGTCGTTTTGTCGAGGGAAGCTTGTAAAAGTAGAATATTTGGAATCCCAGTTTTTGCCTTTATAAGTTAATGTCATAAGGTAACTGGTATTAATTCTGTATCCCCCATCATTAAACCAAAGCCGTATTTGGAAATCATCTTTATCAATTTGGACTGTGTCTATTTTATTTAAAATTTTGAATAAAAAGAGGTGTAGTCTGGATTTCCCCAAGTAGATGGTTGAGAATTTCCAAAAAGAAAGGAAAAACAAGTAAAACCTAATATTAGAAAATGTTTCATAAAAAGTCATTACAATTTGATCCTAACAGTTATGCAATGGCTTCATAGCGGTTACCAAACCTGTCGGTTGCAATAATCTTTACCTGTTGTGCTCCTTTTGGTATGGTTGCTTTAAAGAGGTGTTCTGTTCTGTTTGGCTCAACAAAAGTTCGCGATGCCGGCAGTTGGTCGCCGAGGTATAAAGCAACAGCCAAAGGATCATAATCTGTTGATCGGGTAAGAGCGCCTTTACTTGCGCCGTCAACCTGCCATTCAACTTTCCAGGTTGGGTCCCAATTCCAAACATTAGCCACCAATTGATCGCCTGTGCTCCTGGTTTCAACCATTGTTCGTATCTGGTGGGCTTTGGTTTTACCAACAGTTTTATAATACCAGGTAAGCTCCGTTCCGTTTACCTCATATATAGCATAACCGGGCGGTGTGCCGTCGCCGCAAATAGGGCCTGTCCACCATGCGCCGCAAACCGTTCCATGAACATGCTCATATATATTACCATTAATAACATTCATATTATAATGCGTATGGCCCGACATAATGTGTGCTTTATAAGGTTTTAAAATATCGTATAAAACCTGTTTGTTTTCTACAGAATTGTGTACAGGAATATGGGTGCATAAAACTATCAGCTTATCCGGCGTAACAAAAGAAAGGTCTTTCTTCAGCCATGCTAATTGCTCTTCGGTAATAAAGCCTTTATAGTCTCTGTCTGAACCTAAATAATACACATCATCCAACACTACATAATGCACCTGCCCCCTGTTGAAAGAATAATAACTTGGTCCGTAAGTTTTTTTGAAAGTATCGTCCGATTTTTCGTCTCCGCCTTTCTCATAATCCATATCGTGGTTACCAATTACCTGGAAAAACGGAAGTCCGCACTTTTCTATAGCCGTGTTATAACTGCTGAACAAAGCCTGGTTATCCCAAACAATATCACCTACACAAATGCCATGGATAAGCGTATTGGCGGGAAGGGATTTGATATACTGCTGCACATCGGGCACCGACTGGTTCATCAGCTTTTCAACATCCGAAGTATTCTTGACCTGCGGGTCGGCCCATATCATAAACTGGTGCTGATCGTCCTTAACAGACAATGGCGTTAACTCAAAATCATATTTATCTGTACGCTGAACTTCTTTATAATGCCGTGCAATATTTTTCTCGTGAGGCAACATAAAACCTGAAGGAATAGAAACAAAAATATGTTCGGAGTTAGCTGTAAGTGTGATTTGATAACTGCCTTCACGATCGGTATTTACCACGCTAAAACCATCACTTATAATAACATTTGCAACTCCCTTTCCCTGCGATGTTACTTTGCCTGTAACAGGTCGTCCATCAGAGCCTATCGTTCCAATACGCTTGGTGCATCCTGTTATCCAACCCCCGGTTATCCATAAAAGATTTTGTAAGAACGTTCTTCTTTGCATTGCTGAATCTGTTTTTCCTGTTGTTATCTTAAAAGCAAAATATGGGGTTAATGAAAACGCAATTAGTTAATCTACTGTTTCCTTTGCACCACCAATATAACCGAATAATACACATCAACTGAAAAAGATTTTACATGTTGCACAAATCACCTTTTTATTTTACTCAAGCAGCTTTGTAGCCTCTTCACCTTCAATCTCAATAATAGTGGATTGTTTAGTAAGTAAAACATTTGTCTGGCTTCTGGCTTTCATCCATCTGCCTAAGGTGATATTATATTCTCCACCAAGTCTATAGAAATAGCCAAGGTCGTTAGTTGTATAAGACATGCTTAGCGTATTAGATCCGCTTCTGTAAAAAGGCTGTTCTTCCAGGGTAATAGGATTTACTATATCGTACCAATCTGTATTGGTAATACGATAACCCTGTGGTACTGGGGTTGGGGTGTATAAACTACCACTTGTTCCTACAAACATTACATCTACCGGCGTTGTGCCGGCGCTTACAGTTGTACCGGCAAACACAGCGATACCAAATGCATTACCGCTATTTGCTAATAAATTAGTGGTGGCAGTACCGAAACCATCTCCGGCAGTGGTGCTGTAATTGAAAGATCTTATCCAATTAGAACTGCTTATGCTTGTTGATGATGGACCATTAATTGTTTTGGTGGTACCACCAACATAAAAGAAAGTGCCTTTAGCCGCTGTGCCTGATGTAAGGTTGAATTTATAGGTACGAACCTGCCCGGAGCCCCATCCATTAGCAGGATAACCTGTAGGTATTGATGCATTAGCATTGTTGGAGGTGACTACAGAATAAGGAGTGGTTTCGAAATTAATATTCTGGGTTGCCATAAATTGCATGTATTCATAATTAGCATCCGTTCCGTTAGGGTCGCTGATAAAGCCGGTAAGAAGGATTGGCGTAACATTTATTGTTGAGCTAAGTATTACAACATCTTTACCTGTACGCATACGTAATTCGGGTACAAGTTGCTTGTCTCCTAACATTTTATTGAATACTATTCCATAAAAATTAGCAAGGAAAGGCGCCGGATTTTTGGCAAATGTGGCAGTGGCTTCTGTGTGTAAAGGAATATCGGCGAAGCCATCATTAAGAAGTTTATCACCTGCCAATACATCTGTAGGTGCAGGTAATGGATTAAAGCCACCTTTAACCACCACAACTAAAGTGTTCTCGTATTTATCAGGAGTGGCATTTATAAGGTTTGAGGGTACGCGGTTAACAGGGATGGCATTTCCTGAAGAAATTTTTGTGATCGCAGTTGCCGGTACGCCTGTAATTTGCAGCTTTCCATCAACTCTTGCAAGCACACCACCTTCAACATTGATTACTACAGAGTCACCCGGAACATATTTTGCCGCATCTGCACCAATTGATATTGCCATACCCCGTAGTTGAGATAACCGGCGGCTTTCCTGCACTACTAATAAACCAGCAGGCAAATTGCCACCAGAATGGTCTGAAACAACCATAGCTGCAATTTTATTTGAACCGAACATGTTAGCTGTAGTAAGCGTAACATTATCTCCTTTATACAAATCTTTTATGTCGAATATAGATATATACGGACTAACAACTCCGCCAGGATAACTACCTTTTTTGCAACCACCTAAAAAGGCTAACGACAACAAAAAGAAGGAATAGCGAAGTATCTTTTTCATTTTAGTATTATTAGGTCTTACAACTATTTTAAGACTTCAACCACGGCCTGTTATGGTTTTTGCCACCACACAGGTGTAGAAATCACATCAGGACCCTGAGCGGCAACAGCAGCCTGGTAATTTGTAGGGTTGGTAGATTGTACATACACCG
>JAABUN010004784.1_pt1 | contig 17779 bp, 16 predicted proteins | sample 5559311 | NCBI WGS metagenome assembly JAABUN01 (sample SAMN10711877, study PRJNA513370) | rock metagenome | isolation source: Antarctica rocks | place: Antarctica: Victoria Land, Siegfried Peak sud | reverse complement strand
ACTGCGGTAAAGATCCGGTGGGGCCTGACCGTTGACAGCACGGAGAAGAATGCATTGAGTGCGCAGGGCGCCCAGTGCACCAACGTGACCCTGTCCGTGACGACGGTCTGAATCACCTCGTGACCGGCGGTAGCCCAGCCCTCAATGCGCCCAGCCGGGGCAACGGACAGCGAGTACCGGGCCAACGCAGCCTGCGTTGACCGGTCACAGGATGCTGACGTGCAACGTGGTCCCGGTGATTGAGCGTGGTGCTTGAATCCCCGCTGGGGTGCTGGCAGGCCCGTCCCTCACCCGCGCGCTCAGGGCTCCACTGACGTCCGTCCCACCGTCATGCTCCCAGCGTAGGAGCGGAAGCGCATTCGCTGCCGACGTTCTCTACTCGCTCGCCGTAGCGGATCTGGCGCCGTGCCGATCGAGATGCAGGGCGATGAAAAATTGGCTGCGGGACTCGGCTTGCGCGACAGCGACGCGCACTTCTTCATGAAGTCCAGGAACTCAGCCTTGCCGTGCCGGTCGTAGCAGGCGTCGGTGATCTTGCCGGTGGCCACCTCCAGAGCAGCGAGCAACGTGGTGGTGCCGTTGCGCTTGTAGTCCGAACGGCCCGCTGGCGCACCTGCCGTCCGGGACTTCTGGGCCAACAGCGCCTGGCTGGTCTGCGCCACGATGGCGTTCAACCTCACCCGCGCCGCCGGCACCCTGGCCTCGGCCTTCCACGCCAAAGCCACCACCGGCACGATCCGCGCCCAGCTCATCACCGTTCCCGGCCGGCTCGCCCGCTCAGCACGACGGCTCACCCTGCACCTACCGACCGGCTGGCCCTGGCACAAGGCGTGGGCGCAGCTGGCGACCGCCGCGAACAGCGCACCCAGGACGGCCTGACCCACCCATCCGTCCGCCAGGACCTGACCGAGCAAACGTGGAGACAGCCGGCCCGCCCGGCCATCCCCGCACGGCCTCCCCCCACCAGCAGCAAGATCACGAAAGTCACGTGAACACCGAAGGTTCGACGGTGGATTCGGGCTAAGTGGGACGCCGTCGGCCGACCCGTGACGAAGGCCGGCCGCCGTCCCATCCGGCCGTTCGTCTGCGGGAGGCCGCAGCAGTGGCGAGGAAGGGGAGCGTGAACGCGAGCCGCGTGGCCGCAATCGAAACAGATGCACGCAGTTCGGGCGCAATTTGCTGCTGGGACAAGTCCGGTTCATTCGGGTTGGATCGACTGGGACGACGAAACATCCGAGTGCGGTCTTGCCGCCGTGACGGCCACCCGCCGCGGCTCCTAAGGAATGTCGCTGCCCCGCACGACCACTTGAGCGAAAGGCTGTCATGACCCCGGATCCAGACTCTCCCGAGGCGCGGCGCATGATGCTGGACCGTCGACGGTTCATGCAGCTCATCGGCGTCGGGACAGCCGCGGCCGCGCTGCCGGGCCTCACGCTCGGCGAGGCGCTGGCTGCCGCGTCGGTGGACCCCGCCGGCACGTTCTCCCTGGGTGTCGCGTCGGGAGACCCGCTTTCGAACGGCGTCGTCCTGTGGACCCGGCTCGCACCGGACCCGTTGGCACCGGACGGTCACGGAGGCATGCCTGCGCAGCCGGTCCCGGTGCGCTGGGAGGTCTCGAGGGACGAGTCCTTCCGGCAGGTGGTGCGCCGCGGTGTCGAGCAGGCCGAGCCGGCGTCCGGGCACTCCGTGCACGCCGAGGTCACCGGGCTCGCACCCGGCAACAGTTACTACTACCGGTTCGTTGCCGACGGCGAGACCAGCCCGGTCGGGCGGACCCGCACGGCGCCGGCACCGGGGGCGAAGCTCGACAGCCTGAGGTTCGCCTTCGCGTCGTGCCAGTCGTGGGCCGGCGGCTCGTACGCGGCCTACCGGACGATGGCCGAGGAGGACCTCGACCTGGTCGTCCACCTCGGCGACTACATCTACGAGCGCGGCGACACCCGGACGCTGACCGACTTCCGCCTGCTGTATGCGCTCTACAAGACTTCCCCCGACCTGCGCGCCGCCCATGCCGCCTTCCCGTTCGTCGTCGTCTTCGACGACCACGAGGTCGACAACGACTGGGCCGGGGACGTCTCGCAGAACAACGAGCCCGTGGAGTCGTTCCGGGCGTTGCGTGCAGCAGCGTTCCAGGCCTACTACGAGCACCTGCCGTTGCGGCGCGCCCAGCTGCCGCAGGGCCCGGACATGCGCATCCACCGCCGCCTCACCTACGGCCGGCTGGCCGAGTTCAACGTGCTGGACACCCGCCAGTACCGCGACGACCAGGTCGGGACCGGCTTCCCCGGCGGACCGCGCGACCCCCGGACGCTGGACCCGGCCCGGACGATGACCGGTGACGCACAGGAGCGCTGGCTGCTCGACGGCCTGGCCCGCTCCCAGGCGCAGTGGAACGTGGTCGCGCAGCAGACGATCATGGCGCAGTTCGACTACGACCCCGGACCCGCCGAGAGCATCAACAAGGACCAGTGGGACGGCTACGTCCCGGCCCGGGAGCGGATCCTGCGGACGCTGGGCGAGGGCGGTGCGTCGAACCCGGTCGTCCTCACCGGTGACTGGCACTCCAGCTGGGTCAACGACCTCAAGCTTGACTTCGACGACCCCGCGTCGGCGACGGTCGCCACCGAGTTCGTCGGGACGTCGATCAGCTCCGGCTGCGGCTGGCGGGACGACGTGGAGGCCGCGTTGGGTGCGAACCCGCACGTGCGCTTCTTCGACGGCACCTACCGGGGCTACGTCCGCTGCGAGGTGACACCCGACAGCTGGCGGAGCGACTACCGCGTGGTGTCGTCCGCGACCGACCCCACCGGGCCGGCGGCCACACTCAGCGCGTGGCGGGTGCTCGACGGTCGCCCCGGCGCCGTGCCGGTCGACGGGCTCCACGTCACCGGCGTCGAGATCCCGGTGCTGGAGGCGGGACGTCCCGGGGCCGTGACGGTCTCGCTCGTGAACCAGACCGACGACGACGTCGAGGCCGAGGTGACCGTCTCGGCGCCGGCGGGGTGGGTCGCCACGCCGGTCCGGGTGGCCCTGCCGGCCGGTGGCTCGTCGTCCGTGCAGGCGCCGGTCACCCCGCCCGGACCGGAGCCCTCGACCGCCGACCTCGACGTCCGGGTGCTCGCGGAGGGGACCGAGGTGTTCGGGCCTCCACGGGTGTCGAACGCGGTCGCGGTCCCGGCGACCGACGATGCCGTCGTGTCCCTGGACGCCGGAGCCGTGACCGGTCCGGTGCAGCCCGGCTTCGCGCGGCTCTCGTCGGCGGACACCTGGTCGGTCGAACGGGGCTACGGGTGGGTCGGGCCACCGCTCCCAAGCAGCCGCGACCGGGGAGGCCCGGACGCGCTGCGCCGTGACTTCGCACTCGGCCGCGGTCCGGCCATCACCCTGCGGCTGGGCGTGCCTGCCGGGCAGCACCGGGCATGGCTGCTCACCGGCGACTCGAGCTTCGCGTCGGGGAACACCATTGTCAGCATCGACGGCCGGGTGGTCGCGCAGTCAGGCCCGCAGGAGATCCCCGCGGGACGCTTCGTGTGGGTGGAGGTGCCGCTCGACGGCGGTTCCGACGGGCGTCCGGTGGACCTCGCGCTGACCGGTGAGCTCCGTGACGGCTTCTGGCGGGTGGTGTCGCTCTCGCTCACCCGCTGAGCACCGCCGGGACGACCAGCCGTCCTGACCCCAGCCGCCCAGACCCCAGCCGCCCATCCGTGCTGAGCCCGCACCCGGCCTTCGGCCCACCTGCAGGGGCGCGGCGGCGGCATCGGAGAATCCTCGCTGGGGAGGGGTCCTGGACGGCATCTGCGGCTCCAGGAGGTCATGGGCTCGGCGGCTGGTGGCCGGACGCTAGAGCGGTCGTGAACGGGCCGGGAACAGCCACCGTCGGCTCCCGACTGCCGGGACGGGGTCGCCGCACTGATGGGCGCCCGCACGACGCGGCAGGCCCGGGTCCTGCCACCGACGCCGGGGGGCACTACACACCTCCCGCCGGTCTGTCGCCCTGCGTTCGCCGGCCGGTCACCTCGGACCTGCATCCTCTACACAAACCTTTCCCTTGGAGTTCCCATGGATCGCCGCTCCTTCCTGCGCAGCCGCGTCCTCGCCGTCGGCGCACCGCACCTCGGGCAGGTGCTGCAGCCCGAGCCGATGACCGGCTCGCGGCAGGACCCCCGTCCTCCTGCGCCGGCCACGACCCGCAGCCGTTCGGACCGTGGCAAGGAGCAGTGACGTGGAGCTGTCCCGACGCACCCTGATCAAGGCCGGTGGTCTCACCGCTGCGGTGGGCGCTCTCGGCGCCGGGCGGGCCTACGCCGCGCCGCGGGCCGCGCAGACGATCTCACTCGCCGGCACCGCCTTCGGTACCGGCAACTACCAGTACCACCCGTTCCAGGTCCCGCCGGGGACCAACCGGCTCGACGTCCGGATCGTCAAGCAGGGCGACGCCAAGACCGGTCTCGGCATCTTCGACCAGCGCGGCGCGCACTACGGCACGCTCAGCGAGCCGAACGGCTTCCGCGGCATCTACGGCGAGGAGCGCGGCGAGTTCTTCCTCGCCCCCGACGCCGCATCCCAGGCCTTCCTGCCCGGCCTCATCGAACCGGGGGAGTGGACGGTCATCGTGCCGGTCTTCGCCGCCCCGCAGCCGACGCCGTACACCGTCTTCGTCACCCTGTCTTCGGGACCGCAGGGCCGGATCTTCCGGCTCGGTCGCGATCTGGACGTCGTCCTGGACCAGCCCGGCTGGTACCGCGGCGACCTGCACGCCCACACGCCGGAGAGCTCGGACGCGTGGAAGTCCGGTAGCGCGCTGACGCCGTCGCAGTGGGCGGCTGAGTGCCGGCGGATCGGGCTCGATTTCCTCGCCCTGACCGACCACAACGTCGTCAGCCAGAACTTCGCCATCGCCGACAGCGCAGGGGAGGACGTGCTCCTGATGGCCGGTGAGGAGATGACCAACTGGTTCCACGGGCACGCCACGGTCTCCGGGATGACACCCGGCGACTGGTTCGACTGGCGCCAGCTGCCCGGCGGCGAGCTCACCGCTGCGCCCGACCCGCGCTCCGGCTCGATCCAGCAGTTCATCGAGGCCGCCCGGGCCAGCGGCGCCTACGTCTCCACCGCGCACCCGTTGGGCGCGACGCTGGCCTGGCGTTTCTTCCCCGAGGCCGCGGCCGACCCCGCGGCGCGCACCGACGGGCTGGAGATCTGGACCGGTCCCTTCCAGGCTGACGACGAGGCGATGCTGAAGCTGTGGGACTCGATGCTGCTGTCCGGTCAGCGCATCGTCGGCAACGGCGGCAGCGACCTGCACGGCACCGTTAACAACCAGGGGTTCGCCTCCGGGACACCGACTACTGTGGTGCACGCCGACGCACTGTCCAAAGCGTGCGGTGGTCGATGCCCTCAAGCGGGGTCGCTCCTTCGTCACCCGGCTGCCCGACGGCGTCGAGGTCTACCTCACTGGCACGGGCGTCGACGGTCAGCGCCAGATCATGGGCGGCGCGCTCTACGGCGCGCCGACCGATCCCGCCGACTTCGAGATCCTCGTGCGCCGGGCCGGCGGGATGCGGCTGACGGTCATCCGCGACGGCGCTGTGGCGACCGTCGTGCCGATCACCTCCGACGAGCAGACGGTGCCGTTCAGCACGCCCGTCGGCTCCGGCGGCTTCGTCCGGGTCGAGGTGCGCGGCGAGCCGTTCTTCGGCGGCCAGGCCGCGCCGCTGGCCAGCCGTACCGACATGGAGGCGTTCTCCAACCCGGTGTTCCTCGAGCCGGGTCCTCCACCCGTCGGCACGCAGCCGGACCCGACGCAGCCGCCGGCGCAGGCCGGTCCGCGACGCGGTGGCGGGCTGGGCCTCCCCACTGTCGGTGCCGTCGGTGCCGTCGCGACGGTCGGGGCTGCAGCAGCGGTGCTCCGGCTCTCGCACAGCGAGCTCCGGCTACGGGCGGCGACCGGCGACACCCTGCAGGGGCTCGACGTGCTGGTAACCGGAGAGGTCACGGCGGTCGACGAAGACTCCTTCAGGTTGACGCGCTGGGTGCCCGGTTGCTGCTCGGCCGAGGATGCGCTGAACGTCGAGGTCCTGCTCCCCGGCCACGCGGCCCAGGTCGGCAGCTGGTGGGAGGTCGAGGGGCGATGGGTCGAGGGCACGGGAACCGGCGTCGGAGTTCCCCCGGCGGTCGTGGCCACCGTCGCACGGACAATGGCCAACCGTCCGCCTCGCCGGGAGGACCTCGGCTGACCCGGGCAGCGCTCGCCGCCGCGCCATCTATCTGGTGTTCACCGGAGCATCAGCGTGTCAGGTCCTCGTCGTGGGCACGGAGGCCCGCATGAGCGAGCAGCAGCCAGAATTCCCCGGCAGGATCTCGATGGCCGACGTGGCGCAGGAGGCGCCGGAGGAGTTGGTCGAGCGCGAGGAGGAGGTTGTCGGCGATGCCCCGGACACCGGGGGACTGGTGCCCGAGGACAACGCCCAGTAGGTCTTGCGCTGCAGGCCAAGCCACCGGCCGCGACGTCGCCGATCCGTCCGCCCGAACCACCCGGCGGCTCGAGGTTGCCGTGGAAGTCGTTGAGCGCCAGCAGCTGGACCTCGACCGGCTTGGGGCCGGCGGGCTTGTCCGCGAGGGCGGCGCCGGCGGGGGTCAGAGTGGCGGCGGCGATCAGCGCGGTCAGCGCCACCGTGCCGGCGGCGGCCGCGGTCAGGGCGGCGTACGGCGGTTCGCCTCATACAGGCTCCTGGACAGCTGATCTGAGGTACGGGCGACGGCGATCCGACCCGCTTCGTCGGTCCGCGTCCCGAGCGGCAGGTGGACGTCCCGCGACCGGGGGGACAACTCCCGCTCGCCCCCTCGCCCGACGGGCGCTGTTCGCCTGCCCGCCACCAGGCCTTTGCTCCTGCGTCACCGCACACCCGAAGAGTGCCGATTGATCCGTTCCCGACCTCTGGAGGTTCTCGTGCGCCGTTGCCGTCTGCTCGTCGCCCTGGTCGGCTCCGCCGTACTGGCCGCTGCCGCTGTGACGGGCACCGCGTCGCAGGGCATGCCGGCATCCCGGCCGTCCGCGCCACCTCGCTGACCCGCCTGCCGCTCGACCGATTCCCATCGTCTACCTGGAGGCACCATGCCTGGCACCATCGCTCCCTCACGTCGGGGCGCAGTGGCGCTCCTCTGCGCGGGCCTGGCCGCCGTGCTGGCTGCTCCCTTGCTGCCGGCTGCGACCGCCTCGGCCGACCCGCCGCGCGGGGTGCGCTTCTCGACGTTCAACGTCTCGATGTTCCGGGCCACCGAGGGTGAGCTCGCCAGCGACCTCGCCGACGCGGGCGACGAGGCGCAGGATGTCGAGGTGCGCAATGTCGCGGAGATCATCCAGCGGGAGCGCCCGGACATCTTGCTGCTCAACGAGTTCGACTACGACGCCGAGGGCAAGGCGCTGGAGGGTTTCCAGGAAAACTTTCTGAGCATCGGCCAGGGCGGCGCGGACCCGATCGACTACCCGTACGCCGTCGCCTTCCCTTCCAACACCGGTGTCACGAGCGGCTACGACCTGAACAACAACGGGTCGGTCGGGACCTCCGGGCGCGCCTACGGCGACGACAGCTTCGGCTTCGGGGAGTTCCCCGGCCAGTATGCCTTTGCACTGTTGTCGATGTACCCGATCGATCTCGACGACGTCCGGACCTTCCAGCTGTTCCGCTGGGCCGACATGCCCGGCGCGAGGCTGCCGGACGATCCGGGTACGGCCGCACCGGCCGACTGGTACTCCGACGAGGAGCTGGAGGTGTTCCGGCTGTCGAGCAAGAACCACGTCGACATCCCGGTCGATGTCGACGGCCGCAGGGTGCACGTCCTGGCCAGTCACCCGACTCCGCCGGTGTTCGACGGACCCGAGGACCGCAACGGCAAGCGCAACGCCGACGAGATCCGTTTCTGGGCGGACTACGTCAGCCCGGGCAAGCGGTCGCGGTACATCTACGACGACGAGGGGTTGCGCGGCGGCCTGCGCCCCGGCGCGCCCTTCGTCATCATGGGCGACCTCAATGCCGACCCCGCCGACGACGGGGGCGTGATCGAGGGGGCGGCCCGGCAGGTCACCCAGCATCCCTTCGTCCGCGATCCGCTGCCGGCCAGCGAGGGTGCGGTGCAGGCGTCCGCCGGGCAGGGAGGGGCGAATGAGCGTCATGCCGGCGACCCGGCGTACGACACCGCGGACTTCAGCGACAGCTTCGCGAGTTCGCCGGGCAACCTGCGGGTCGACTACGTGCTGCCGTCGCGACCGCTGCGCGTGCTCGACGCCGGGGTGTTCTGGCCGCTTTCCAGCGACCCGCTGTCGCGGCTGACCGGGGAGTTCGACCGGCAGTACACCAACGGCTTCCCCAGCTCCGACCACCGCCTGGTCTGGGTGGACGTGGCTGTACCCGGGACGCGGTAGCCGAGCCGGCCGCCGCTGCAACGCATCGACCGGAGACCTGCTGTCCTGCCGCCCGTCTGATCTGACCCACAGCACAGCAGGCGGACTCGGGATCTCACGCAGCGCCGGGGGAAGTCTTGGTCGAAGTAGCCGACCAGTCGGGTCCCGGTCGGCAGCTCCGGTGCACGCGGCGCCGGTTGGACCAGGCTTTCGGCGGCTTTGCCGATGAGTTGCTCCTCAGCCGAGGCAGAGTCCACCGTCTCCCAACCGCCGTGCTGTGCAGCCAGCTTGATGGCTTTGGCGGGGCCGATCCCCGGAAGGGCGAGCAGTTGCAACAGACCCTCGGCCGTCTGCAGGTCGCTGGACATGTCACCCGAGGGTGGCGGCGGCAAGTCGAACAGGGTCACACGACCTCCATTCGCCCATCCTGGCATGCCCAGAGACGCTCGCGCCGATTGCCGCACCCCGGGTGGACAGGACGCTGAGGCCGCGAGAGTGGCGCTGCGCGACGGCTTGTCGATCATCGCCATTAGCCAGGTCACATTCTCCTGGTAGGTCCTAGCGTGTGTGTCGGCGACGCCAAGCCGCTAGAACTTCCCGTGCCAGTCGCACCCCGTGCGGCGGCAGTCGTCCGAGCTTCTGGTGCGGTCAGACGAGCTGACCTGGCAACCGCGGAAGCCTGCCGAGCTCGCCGGGCTCCGGCAGCAGGCCAACCCATGCCAATCCCAGCGCAGCGAGCAGTAGCACGACCGCGGTGACGAGCAGCGGCCCTCGGTTGCGTCGATGCCTGGGGAGCGCGTGCACGAGCAGGTAGAGCGCCACAGCACCGTCGAGGAGCGCGAGGGCGAGGGGCAGGGACACAAGTGCAGGATCGCACCTTGCCAACGCCGGTCTCATTCGACGACTGACCGGCACAGGGCACACAGGTCGCTAGACAACGGCCTGCCTCCCGTCCATGCTCTTCTTATGACCGCACAAGACAAGTACTCCATGAGCCTGGACGAGCTTGTCGCGACGGCGAACGTGCCCTTCGACCAGCAGGTCGAAGAGCGGGATACAGGGGAACGCCCAGAGCACGACGAGGCTGCAGGACACCTTCCAGGAAACACCCGCCCGTACGGACACGCGTAGCTGCCGTTAGCCGCCGCCGCCCCGACAGCCCTGAGCAGTCGCCCCGTCCGCTCGTCGGCACTAGCGCGGCTCGCGGCATAGAGCGGACGTTCCGCAAGCGCCGCGCGACGGGGCAGAGACGGTCTTTTGGATGGTCACGGGCGACTGCCATGCCGGGTCCCGACTGGGCTGACGACTCCCAATTCAGCACCCGTCGCGGCGCCCTCAGTGTGGAAGAGCCCAACCGCGCTTGCCGCCAGCCCCTGGCTCGTACCAAGTCAGGACGCCCGTCGGCGAGTGTCTGCCGGGGTCGAAGTGTTCCGCAAGTGCCTCGGGCAGGGCATCGACGGCGCGCTTGGCAACCTCCTCGCTCGACGTACGCACGACGGCGTCAAGTCGTCGTTCGCCGTCGCGGAAGCGCAGCTCGACAGTCGTTGGTGCGTCGGAGCCGCCCCCCTTCGGCGTACGTCGTCGGCGCCACAACACCTTGATGCCATCCCAGAGCATGTTGCAGGCGAGGCCGGGTCCGAATACAACGACGACAGGCCACGCCGCTTCGATCAGGATCTTGGCGTCCGGAATGGCGCTGAACTGGAAGTACTCCTGCGCTCGCACAGGACCGAGGTCGGAGAGCGCATCCGCTGCCCGCGCGACGTCTGCGGCTTCGAACCAGGCGGCATCGGCTGCCACCAGAACCAGGGGTTTGCTGGGTTGCTGCCACAGGTCCGTGTCCAGGTCCGTACCTCCGGCGACGGAGAAGGCGCCGACCTCACCTAGCCGCGCCCAGTCAGCGCCCAGCGCCTCTCCGGACACCAGCACGCCAAACTCACCATCCGGCAGGACTACTGTCCGTGCGCGCGGACGTTCCTCGTCTGTACCGGACTGTCGCTAGCCACGAGCATGGGACCGGCTTGAGCGAGTTCTTGCCACGGTCATGGGACCACCCCGGTTGCCAGTCATGGGACCACCTGCGTGTCGTGCGCAGGGGTCGCGGTTGCCAGCCACTACCGATCTCTTCATGTCCAGCGACGTGGAGGCATCGGGTGGCGTTCCGGGAGGTACGTGTTAACGAGATCAGGTGGTCCTGCGGGCTTGGCTCGCAGGGGCAGGGCTGCGGACGGCCGCGGAGCGGGCCGGGGTGGATCGCAAGACCGCCCGCCGGTATGTCGAAGCGGGCGAGGCCGCCGGACTGGTCCGGGACGGGGCCGCGGGCGGCGAGGCGCAGCTGACCGATGAGCTGGTCGGTGCGGTCGTCCTCGCGGTCAGGCCGGCGAGGGCGACCGGCCACGGGACCGCGTGGGAGGCGCTGGTGCCGTGGAAGGAGCAGATCGCCTCGTGGGAGTTTTCCGTCGGGGCCGGCACGGGCGGCAGCCCCATCCTGGGGCCTCTGCCGGACGCTGCCGCACCGTCCCCTACCCCGTGCACAGACCCGCCCCGTGCGGGACGTCGCCGGTCCGGGAACGACACCGCCGCACGGCCCTCTCGGGGCCGTGGCGGGACGCGGCAACCCTTTACGGGTCAACTCTTAGCCCCGGGCAGGCGCGGTGTCCCGGGCGGATCCGACGCCCCGCCCGGTCGCCGCGATCAGCCCCCACAGCAGCGTCACCGGTCCGGCCAGCGCCGCCACGACGACCGCCGCGACCGCCGCGCCCTGGACGTCCGCGCTGCGAAGGAGCCCGTCCGACATCAGCCCCAGGACCAGAGGGAACCCGTACGCCGACCCGACCGCCGCGCACCAGTGCCGATAAGGCCGCTCCCCGCGCGGCCCGTTCGGATAGGGGCGCACGATCCTCGCGGCGGAGTAGCACGCAGGCGGCCCGAGCACAGCGGTCAGCCCGACCAGCGCCCACACCGCAGTCTCCCAGAGAAGCAGGACCCCGAACGGGAAGAACCCCAGCAGAAGCCCGAGAGTCCCCGCCAGCCACCAGGCCGCCAGCAGGACCCAGACCCCGGCGAACGCCCGCCGGGCCGTGGACGCCGCCGCCCACCCCCGCACGGGCGCGGGCATCAGCACCACGGGCTCCCGCAGCACCGACGCCGTCGGCTGCGGCGGGCCGTAGCCGTCCCGCCCCGGCGCGGACCACGGGTTCTCCTGAGCCGCGCCGGGGCCGTCCAGCGCCGGGCCGGGGCCTTCGGGGCCGGGGCCGTAGCCGACGAACGGGGCGTCCTGCCGCGGAGTTGTCATGCCCCCATTGTCGGCAGCCGAAGGACCCATGTCTAGAGCAGTACTACTCACCGGCCCCGGCGCGGGCAGGTCAACCGTTCGCGCGCCGCCGCCGGACGGCCCGAGCCGACCCGGCGGCCACCCCCCACACCAGGCTGACCACGCCGGCGAAAAACGCCGCTATCAACAGATACAGGATGTAGAAGCCGCCGCCGTCGAAGCTGACGGCACCGCTCGGCGTCAGCCAGGCCGGTCCACGAAGCGGTGGCGGGCTGGGCCTCCCCACCGTCGGTGCCGTAGGTGCCGTCGCGACGGTCGGGGCTGCAGCAGCGGTGCGCCGGCTCTCGCACAGCGAGCTCCGGCTACGGGCGGCGACCGGCGACACCCTGCAGGGGCTCGACGTGCTGGTGACCGGAGAGGTCACGGCGGTCGACGAAGACTCCTTCAGCCTGACGCGCTGGGTGCCCGGTTGCTGCTCGGCCGAGGATGCGCTGAACATCGAGGTCCTGCTCCCCGGTCACGCGGCCCAGGTCGGCAGCTGGTGCGAGGTCGAGGGGCGGTGGGTCGAGGGCACGGGAACCGGCGTCGGAGTTCCCCCGGCGGTCGTGGCCACCGCCGCACGGACGGTGGCCAGCCGTCCGCCTCGCCGGGAGGACCTCGGCTGACCCGGGCAACGCTCGCCGCCGCGCCATTTAGCTGGTGTTCACCGGAGCAGCAGCGTGTCAGGTCCTCGTCGTGGGCACGGAGGCCCGCATGAGCGAGCAGCAGCCAGAATTCCCCGGCAGGATCTCGATGGCCGACGTGGCGGAGGAGTTGGTCGAGCGCGAGGAGGAGGTTGTCGGCGATGCCCCGGACACCGGGGGACTGGTGCTCGAGGACAACGCCCAGTAGGTCTTGCGCTGCAGGCCAAGGCACGGACACGTCACGCAACCTCGAAGGCTTTTGCCGACAGGTATTGGAAGTCCGCGCCCTGGAAGGGCAGCTCCGGGTCGGAGCACCCGTCCTCGGGGTGGCAGCCGCCGTTCTGGATCCGCAGCAGCTCGTCGGCGCCCTCGTCGAACTTCCGGAATCGAGCGCTCAGCGGCATGAGCGGACGTTCGCCGGACACGGCTCGCCGGTCCGTCGTGCCTGCACCGGGGCGGGTGCAAGCACCTCCTATCAGCGAGCGGTCCCTCCGTGCCGCAGACCGACGAGGGTGACAGCGCAGGCGGACGAGGTCCCGTCCCGCGCCCGCGCGAACCACTTGTGGCTTGCAGAGCCGATGAGTTCCGCGCCGGTCTGGAGTCTGTAGTGCAATGCATCCGATTCCCGGACCCCTCAAGGAGCACACGGTGACCGCTCTCTACACGTGGGACGTCTTCTCCACACTCGACGGCTACGGCTCCTTCGCAGAGGGCGCTGACTGGGGTGGTTACTGGAGCAAGCAGGGTCCCGAGCTGCTCAGGCATCGCGCCGCCTTGTTCGACACCGAGCAGCGCATGGTCTTCGGAGCCACGACGTTTCGGGAGAACGCGAAGATCCTGACCTCGGGCACCGATCCCAACGCGCTGGACGAGTGGAACGTTCGCACGATGCGCATGCCGGCGACCGTGCTGTCCTCCACGCTGCACGACACCCTTGGCTGGCCGGACGCGACGATCGTGAGCGGCGACGCCGCGGACATCGTCACCCGGCTCAAGGAGGAGTCCGAGGTGCCGCTGCGCTCGCAGGCCAGCTTGTCGCTGAACTGGGCACTGATGGCCGCCGGACTGGTCGACCGTGTGCAGGTCACGATCTTCCCTGTCATCACCGGGCGGACCGGGACCAGCCCAATCCTGCGCGGCGCGGGTGACTTCGACCTCGAACTGCTTGAGAGCCGGACCTTCGACGGTCGCACCCAGGAGCTGGTCTACCGACCGCACCGCAGTGACGCTCGGTGGCATTAGGTGGCGACGCCCGACAGCTCGGTGAAGCCGATCACGGGGCGGGTGCGATCACGGCGGTGAGCGTCGAGCAAGGTCTTCTGATGGCGACCGTCGAACTGTCATGCCGATGAGCGGGCCCTCACCACCCGACGCGCCTCGCGAGCAAGCCAGCTCATATACGGGCCCTTAGTCAGCCGGCTCGCGCTCAAGCAGGGCAGCAGTCACCAGCCCGTCGGCGCCGGGGGCGCAGACGACTACCTGCCCTTTGCGAATCGGGAGTGGCGCGCCGCAACGCGGGCTCGCTCACAGAAGCCCACGCTTGTAGGGTCGCAAGGTGGCGGGTCGGCATCTGAAGGAGATCTTTCGTGCCTTCCATGCGCGAGACGAGTTGGCGTTCAGGCGTGCGGCCACCGAGATCATTGAGGAAGAGCAGGCCAAGCAGCATCTTGCGCTGGCACGCGATCTGCAGAAGCTCCTCGTTGCAGGTGGAGGTGCCGTAGACGGTGGGGCCGGTCTGGTCCTTCCATCTCCACCCAAGGATCGTGAAGGCGACTGGGACCTCGCTGAAGTACGGACGCCTGATCGCTTACTTAGTGACCTTGTCCTGGACAAGCAACTGGCCGCGGCACTTGCAGGTCTAGTTGCCGAGGTGCACGGATGGCCGACCTTGGATCTCCATGGGATTGCTAGGCGTCAGCGCTTCATGCTGCAAGGCCCTCCTGGTTGCGGCAAGACGACAGCAGCCGAGGCGTTGGCGGCCGAGCTGGGTCGCCCGTTCATCCTCGTCCGCCTTGATGCCGTGGTGTCGTCCTACCTGGGAGAGACGGCTAGTAACCTGAGGCGGTTGCTCGATTACGCCGACCAGGCGCCCTTCGTGGTGCTCTTCGATGAATTTGACGCGCTAGGCAGATCCCGGGACGACGCCAGTGAACACGGTGAGATGAAGCGCGTGGTCACGGCCTTCCTGCAGATGATCGATCGATATAGAGGACCGAGTATTCTTCTCGCCGCGACCAACCATCCTGATCTCCTCGACAGTGCCCTTTGGCGTCGCTTCGACGAGGTCCTGACCTTCCCCTTGCCCACCGTGCACCAGATCCGCCAACTGCTGCGGCTGCGGCTACGCGGAACGGCCGCGCAGGGCGTGGACATTGAGAAGTTTGCCAGTGCCTTACAAGGCCGACCGCATGCAGCCGTGGACAAGCTCGTCATGGACGCTCGTCGGCACGCAGCGCTTCGCAATGCTCCAGTTCTGACCAATGAAGATTTCGGCGCTGTGCTGCAGAGCGTGACAGCACGCCCGTGGTAGATATGTCCGATGCCGGATCACCTTCTACTACCTGATCCGCGCCGACTCCCGTCTCGTCGCGCAGGCGGTGGAGGTGGAGGAGCGCCACCGCGCCAGCGAAGCGCGCACGGATTCCACTTGGGCCAACGCTTAGCAGCCACAATTCAGGCTCCTCGAAGGCTCGACAGCGGCGTTGACCCCTCGCTCGTCTTTAAAATTCGAGCCGAGTCTCGGCCGGCAGAAGGCGCGCTTGAGGGCCGCGGCCTCAACGTCTTAGGCGAGAGCGTCGACTATACGTACTTTGTGTTGGCCGAGGACGGAGGCGCCGCCTTCGCTAGTGCCATCGAGCATTACCGGCGAACAGCCAGTCTGCGCAGCTTGATGGATGTCATCAGCGACATTGAGCCGTACGACTCAGCTGATCGCAGCGGTCCTGGCCTTGAGGACGCGGCGCCCTACAAGGGACTTCGCACTTTCGACGTCGCTATCTGGCCGTCTAGCGACGCAGCGCAGGCGCAGGCCCGCGTTGCAATAGTCGCAGTCGTTCTTGAATCCCGTGGTGGACAGATTCTGCTTCGTTCCGTGAGTGCCCGCAGGTCGCACCTGCGGGTGTCCATCAGCCAGGAGCTACTCGAAGACCTACTCGACACCAGTGTTGTTGAACTCGTGCGGACGCCTCCCGTGCCCTTCATGGACTTTCGTGACTGGCGCAACGTCGCTGCGCATGAGCTTGAGTTACAGGACATAGACAGCGCAACGGTCGGTGTCCTAGACGATCTGCCCGCACTTGCCCATCCGCTACTGACGGGTCTGGTGCTCTCGGCGGATGTGCTTGGGCCCAGTAACTACATTTGGCAGCCGCCCAGCAGTCACGGCACGGAGGTTCTCGGGCGGCTGCTGTACCCAGAGCTACACGAACAGCTCCGAGATGCCGCCCGTTTAGTCGCAGTTGGTCGGGCTCGAGTTGTGCGAATACTCGAGTCGGATCCAGCAACTGGCGGAACATCCACTCGGTTCGCTTCCTTTGCCTTTCCACATGACCTTGTCGAGGCTGCCATTCGACACCTCCACGTCAATCATGGTGTCAAGGTATTTAACTTGTCGGTCGGCTACCCAGGGCCGTACAGGGACGTACACGTGGATCCCATGACTGAGGTCCTGGACGACCTCGCCAGGGAGCTGGATGTCGTCATCGTCGTTCCCACGGGCAACGCCGGAATCGACCTGAACGGGCGGACGTCGAGCGGCCATCATGTATTAACGGACAAGCCGACGTTCCTGTTCACACCTGAACACAGACTGGCCGAGCCGGGGCCAGCGGCCCTCGCCCTGACCGTGGGCTCCTTGGCTTTGAGCGGTGCCCCGGCCGAGTTGCCCGGTCGTGTGGGTTGGCGAGCCGTTTCGGACGAACACGAAATCTCGGCCTTCAGCCGGACGGGACCTGGGCTCGGTACGACGACTAGGCGAATGAACAAGCCGGACGTCGTTCATTACGGCGGCAACCTCGTTTTGAACGACACGGGACACGTCGTTTCTCGGGATCCCGGAGCGAGCTTGGTAAGCACCACTTCCGGGTCGGATCCCTCTCGGCTCTTCGGCGTAGTCAACGGAACGAGTTTCGCCGTCCCAGCGGTCGCGCGTCTCGCGGGAGATCTCGCCCATGCTTACCCGGACGCGTCGGCGAACCTGATCAGGGCTCTAATTGGCATCAGTGCGTCTCCGCCGGCGCCCGCGACGTCCATCACTGAGGCTCACCAGCGGGCCCACGCTTATGGACTCGGTCTGCCTGTCCCGGAGCGAGCCCTGCTCAGCGACAAGCAGCGCGTCACCATGACCTACGACGGCCGGATGCTGGTCGACACCGTGCAGGTCCACCCTCTACCAGTCCCAGAGATCTTCAGACGAGGAAGCGGAGGGGAGCGCAGGATCGCCATCGCCTTGGCATACAGCCCGCCCGTGCGTCGGCAGCGACGCGAGTACTTGGCAGGCTCAATGAAGGTGGATCTCTACCGGGACATCGATGCGCAAGAGTTGGAGGAGATTCTCGTACGTCAGGATCCGGACGACCCGAGCGAGTTGATCAGTGACCGCCGCCGACTTGGCCTTACGCCCGGTAGCAACTCGTTCGTGAACAGCACGCTTCAGGTCCGTTCGTGGACGGCTCGTAATTCTTTCGTCAACGATGCGGAGACGTTCCACGTCGTCGTAACGCACAAGGCGCAAACCTGGGCGCGGGGGGATGCGCAGTACAGCGAGCAGGCGTACGCGCTGGCCGTGATGTTGGAGGACCTGCATCTGGCGCAAGCAGACCTACATCAACTTCTACAGCTGCAGGTACAAGTGCCCGCGCGGGTGCGTGTTAGAGCCTGACTGAGCGCTGCGCGGCAACTGCTCGGCCAGCGCCGGCGGCTGCGGGTCGTGAGGTGTCGCGCAATAGTGAAACACCCGCTCATGCCGCTGGTCGCGCTCTGCGCAGCGGGCAACAACGGCAGCTACCGCCGCCTCGGGGCCGCCCGAGGAATTCGGCGTCGGTCGTGGTCTACCGTCGCTTGGATTTGCGACCCGCGACGCGTCGCGCGCGCCGCTGCGGGGGCAGGAGGAACGGGTCATCGTCGATCCCTCGCTCATCGCGCAAGCGATTGTAGAAGAGTTGACTATTCGCGTCCCGGTGAAGTCGTAGGTTGCCTAAAGCCACCTCCTGGAACTCCGGCAGGTTCCAAAGCCTGATCAGACCTCTCTTGCTCTCCCGATCGCCGACGCGCTTGTCGGCTGGGACGATCCTGTTGAGGATGTCCCGAATCTCGTGGAACTTCGGTGGCGATCCAGGGGGAACACTACGCGGCGGCTCCGACAGTTTCGCCGTTCTCGGCTGTCGTGTCGGGGTGAGCGAGGCGGTGCAGCGCGGCGACGAG
>JAABUN010004783.1_pt1 | contig 17784 bp, 25 predicted proteins | sample 5559311 | NCBI WGS metagenome assembly JAABUN01 (sample SAMN10711877, study PRJNA513370) | rock metagenome | isolation source: Antarctica rocks | place: Antarctica: Victoria Land, Siegfried Peak sud | reverse complement strand
GGACGGGGAGGGAAGCCCCGTCCGCGCCACCTTGGATGCCGGGAAGCCGCCCGGCGCGGATGGCGTCAGGCGCGCGCTGTGGCCCGTGCTGACGCAATGGGGGAGGCCGGGCTGCGGGGCAGGAACGCCGCCATGTCCGGGTCATCCTCGATCCGCACGCCCTGGAAGCCCGCGAGGGGCTCCGGCCGCACCCGTGCCTGCTCCAGCGTGCCGCCCAGTGCCAACAGCGCGGCGCCGGCGGCGTCACGCGCGGCGACGGCCCGGCGCAGGTCCGCGCGGGCGGTGTTCAGCGCACGGAACGCATCGGCCTGCGCCCGACGGCGGTTTTCCGGGCGGGTGCGGTTGGCTCGGCCCAGCGCGGCACAGGCAGCCAGCACGCGGGCGTCATGGCCTGGCACCTGGTCGCGCGCCGCGCGCCAGGCACCCATGGCGTGATCCAGAGCAGATGGGCCGAACACGCGGCCGGCCGGGCGGAACGTCGGGATGGCGCGGAAGGTGCTGGTGCCGTGGGCCATCATGGTTGCTCCCGTTCATGTCTAGTGATACTTATAGCAGCACCTGCTATGGATGCAACACTTCATGTCACCTGACACGGAAAAAAGCACAATGACGGCTGCCCAGCTCCGGGCGGCGCGGGCACTACTTCGGATGCCAGCGGACAAACTGGCGGAAGCTGCCGGGGTTAGCCTGGTGACGATCCGGCGGGCGGAAGCTCTGGACGGCCCGGTGACGATGATGCGCGCCAACCTGGACGCCATCCGCCGCGCTCTAGAAGCCGGCGGTGTCGAGTTCATCCCCGAGAACGGCGGCGGGGCAGGCGTGCGGCTGCGGAAGCCGGCGGGCGCCGAATGAGCAGCTTTCCCGGCGCCATGTTCAACGCAGAGGGCGCCAGCCTCGACGCCACGATCCCGGACCTCACGGAAGGGGCGCTGGTCGAGTATCCGCACCGCTCCATGGTCGCCCGGGACGGCGCTGCTCCTGTGGCCCGCGTCTGGCTTCTGACGGACGATGCCACCTTCGCCGCAGTCCATCCGGTGATCGCCGCTGAGGCGGTCAAGCTTGTGCTGGCCGGCAAGGGCATTGTGGTGCTGGCGCGTCGGCTGGAGCCGGCCGTGGACGTGCGGGATGGGCTGCTCGACGCCCTAGACCTGACGGGCGCACCTGGCAAGGCAACGAGGCGCACATGACGAACGGCGACGCGGGGGTGCGGCTGCGGAGGGCGGACAGCAGTGGTGAGGCGGCTGCGGCCGGTTCTGGCTAACAATGCCAGCGCCCCCTGATAAGCCGTCCATCTATCACATCGTCCATGCTGATCGGCTGCCTTCGATCCTGGCCGATGGTTGCTTGTGGTGTGACGCGGTGATGGTCAATCGACCTCAGCCAGGCACAGTCATAGGCATGTCGAACATCAAGTCTCGTCGGCTTGCGATGCCTGTGGATTGTCACCCTGGCACGATGGTAGGCGGATATGTTCCTTTTTACTTCTGCCCTAGATCATTTATGCTCTATATTATCTGGAGAGCTAATCATCTTGAACTTGCTTATCGTGGTGGCCAGGGGCTAATCATTCACCTTGAGGCCGACTTGCACGAAACGGTGTCCTGGGCCGGGCAGAACGGGCGCCAGTGGGCGTTCACTCCGTCGAACGCCAGTGCTCATTACACGCCGTTCAGAAACAACCTGGCTGAACTTGGTGAGATCAACTGGCCGGCTGTGGCGTCCCATGACTTCCGATCGAGCGAGATCAAGCAGGGCAAGCAGGCCGAGTTCCTGATGCGCCGCTCATTCCCCTGGTCGCTGGTGCGCGAGGTGGGTGTGCATTCGCGAGCAATCGGGCAACAAGTGGTGCAAGCTATGGCTGGAGTCGTCCATCGCCCACCCGTGCGGGTGAGGCCGGAGTGGTACTATTGAGGGAGGGTGCGATGATCGAAGTGCGGTCTGGCGACGTCCTCGCTGCCGGCACTGACGCGTTGGTCAACACGGTCAATTGCGTCGGCATCATGGGGCGTGGGATTGCGCTTCAGTTCAAGAACGCCTTCCCGGCCAACTTCGCCGCCTATGCAGCTGCCTGCAAGCGGGGCGAGGTCCAGCCCGGGCGCATGTTCGTCTACGAGACGGGTGAGATTACTGGACCGCGGTTCATCATCAACTTCCCGACCAAGAGGCACTGGCGGGGAAAGAGCCGCATGGGAGATATTGAGGTCGGCCTAGTGGCGCTGGCGGAAGAACTGTGCAGCCGGCACATCCGATCTGTCGCGATCCCGCCGTTGGGAAGCGGCCTGGGAGGGCTGCCTTGGCATGAGGTGCGACCCCGGATCGAGACGGCGCTACGCGGCCTCACCGGTCTGGAAGTGGTAATCTATGAGCCGTCTGGCGCGCCCGACTTGAGGGTAATGGCGCGCACACGAGATGTTCCACGAATGACGCCAGGCCGGGCCGCGCTGGTGGTGCTGATGCAGCGCTATCTCCGAGGCCTTATGGATCCGTCCGTCACGCTGCTGGAAGTGCAGAAGCTGATGTATTTCATGCAGGAAGCTGGGCAACCGCTCCGTCTGAACTATATCCAACACCATTACGGACCTTACGCCAAAAACCTTCGTCACGTCCTTCAAGACATCGAAGGGCACTTGGTTTCGGGCTATGGAGATGGCGGAGATACTCCCGACAAGATTTTGGAGCTAGTGCCGGGGGCGGTTGAGGACGCAGAGGTGTTTCTACGGGATGACGAGGCCACGCTCACACGGTTCGAGCGGGTAGCCGAACTGGTGGACGGCTTCGAGACGCCCTTTGGGCTTGAGCTGCTGTCCACCGTGCATTGGACCGCGATGCATGGTGCGCCATCGCCCGAAGTGGCCGTGCAACGGGTGCACGCATGGAACGCGCGCAAGCGTCAGTTCTCGCCGAAGCAAATCCGACTGGCTTGGGACGTTCTGACGGCGAAGGAATGGATGGAGCCTGCGGAAGTCCATGAGGCATAAGCACCGGCGCTGCGGAGCGGTGGTCGCGGCTGCCCTGCTGTCCGCCTGCTCTCTGACGCTGCCGGTGCGCGGCCGGGTCGGGGATAGCACCATTGTGGGGGAAGCCACGGGCTACATGGACGGGTCCGGCAAGCTGCATCTGGTGGCGGAAGATGGCCGGGACTGCGCCGGGGCGTTCCAGTATGCCGATGGGCGGCGGAGCGGGACCGGGACGTTCACCTGCCAGGACGGGACGGCGGGCACCTTCGCCTTCAACTCGACCGGCCAACAAGGCACCGGGTTCGGCCGCACCACGAAGGGGGAGCGCATCCGCTTCGCCTTCGGGGGCGCGTCCACGCTGGACCTGCAGGAGTAGCTGGGCCTTGGCAGCGTTGCGCGCCGCAGCCCCACCGCGCATGGCCCCTTCCGCTCCCGACCACGAACCGGACGGCCGCGAACTCTCCGTTGGTGACCTGCGGCTATGCTCGGCCCGGCGCACGCTGATTGGTCCACATGGCCATGTCGGCTTAGACGCCAAGCTCTACGCTTTGGCAGAGCGGCTGATGCGGACGCCGGGCGCGCTGGTCGAGGACAAGGCGCTGACTGCGGCCATACACCTGGGCGCCGCCTGGACCCCGGACAAGGCAGCCCTTGTGTTGCGCAGGCAGGTGCAGCTTCTCAGGAGCATCATCCTGGTGCTGACGCGGGAGCGCGTGCAGATCCCGACGGAGCGGGGCGTGGGCTGCATGATGAAGGCGCGGCGGTGAGTGGCAGAGGGCCAGAGCCACGCTGGCTGTGCGCCCGTGACACCGCCGATTACATCTGCGTCCGCGTGGGCGACCTCTCCCGCCTGGTGAAGCAGGCACGTATCCCAGCACCGGCCCATCCGCTGGGGCCGAAGCAACCGCGCTGGGACCGCCTGGCGCTGGATGCGTGCTTTGAGGGGCGTTCCGCTTCGCTCGACGCGGGGGCCATAGTGCAGGCTGCGGTTCAACGTATCCTTTCGGAGCCTCCTCGCCGCCGGCGGCGCGCAACGTCGAAGGAGGGCGAAGGTGACTGAGGATGCCCGGCCGCTCCTCCTGACCCTTCCCGACCTCTGCGCCCGCTACCAAGTCAGCGACCGCCGCGCTCGTGACATTGTGCGCCAGCACCGCGTGCCAGTCCTGCAGCCCGGTCGATGCTGGCTGTTCGACGCCCGGGCAGAGACAGCGTTCCAAGAGGCCACCCGCCTGTATAGCTCGGACCCGACCGCGCCCGCTCGCCGTGCTACTGGATCACGGGCACGGTCGGCGGCGTCCGAATACGAGAAAGCACTGGCACGGATCGAGAGCGGCTTGCCCGCGAAGCCCTCGCTGTCTGGGAAGCGGTAGGCGGCCCCGCTCAGTGCCCTCTGCCCTTCGGCGCCGGTCCATACATGATCCGGTGCATCAGGGTCCGGCCACCCAGGGAACCGCCGTATCCGGCGCCGGCGGGCCGAACTGGTGCAGCCGGTCAAAGCGAACCTCGACCGGCTTGCCGTCCGCCCGCGTGACCGGGATGATCTGGTTGTTGTTGCCCCGCACGATCATGTGCAGCCCGCCGTCATCGGGCGACGGCACCCATTGCCCGTGGTTCTGCACGCTGTTCCACATCTTCAACTGCCGGTCCTGCTCGGACAGGCCGGGCGTGCTGCTCTCCAGCGCCGGGAGGTCTGCCGGCATCATCGTCCGCATCACCTGCCGGGTCGCCTGCTTCACATCGGACATCTGCCCTTTGGGCACGCGCATGGTGCCGTCGAAGTCGTATCGCTTGCCCAGCACATCTTCGTAGGCATCCCCCAGCGCGTTGCTGTTGCCTTGCATGGACTTGTAGTAGGCCAAGGTTTTCACGCTGTCCCGGAACGTATCGAACATCCGCACCCCGTCCCGCGCATGGAGGACGGTCCCCTTGAACCCCTCCAGCTTGGTATCCAGCCCGTCATCAATTTCCTTGGCCGCAGCCTTCCCCACGCTCTCCCGCAGCGCCGCCAGCCCGCCCTTCTCCGCTTGCAGGGACAGCGCCCGCTGGAACTCCGCACGTCCCGCCGCCTGATCCGGCCGGTCCATGATCGCCAGCGCCTGGAACCCGGCAGGCAACCCGGCCTTCACGTAGGCCCCGAACACGTCCGGCCAGGCGTCGCCATAGGCCGCCGCCTTCTGCCCGAGCGCCGCGCCCATGTCGGCCTTGCTGGGATCGGTATGGGTGAGCGCCTGCACGTCGGCCGATATCTGCCCGACCGCAATAGGCCGGCGCTTGTCCACCGGCACGCCCAGGCGCTCCTGTTCCGACATCAGGGCATGGACCGCCGCCGCCCGCTGGTCCGGCGTCGCACCTTGCGCCGACGCCGCCTGCATCACGTCCCGCAGCGCCGGGGACTGCGCTGCATAGGCCGCCGGGTCGCGCTCCACCTGCTGTTGCACTGCTGCGTCCCGACGCACGGCCATGTCCAGCGCTTGCTTCCGCAGCTTATAGGTTTGCGCCCGGTCAGCATCGGTCGCAGGTTCCGCCGTCGCGCCATTGCGGCCGAGCAGCGTTTGCGTGATCGGGCCGACACCGGAGGACACGTCCTGGATGATGCGCGCCCGATCCGCTGGCGAGGCGAACTGCATTGCTCGCGCCACGTAGCCTTCGGACTGCGCCATGCGCTGCTGCTCAACGAGTTGCTCCGCCTGCTCCGGCGGATACAGGGCGCGGATGCGGCCTTCATCTATCGCTGGCACGTCGCGACCGTCCGCTTGCGCCGCGACCGTGTTGCCGTATTCCCGATGGAACCCCGTGCGGTCGCCCTTGAGCCGCGCCTCCTGCTGCGACCGCCAGGCCAGCACGCCCGAGCGCACATGATCCTGCACCGTGAGCGGCATCCCAGACGTTGCCGCGTCCGCCTTGGCCAGCAGATCGTCAGCGGTTGGGACGGCGTAGGGCTTGCTGTTGTCCACCGGCTGCACCGGGGTGCCGGCGTTGCCCCCGGCGGCTACGAACTTCGCTTGCCACACGTCGCGGAACTGCCCCGCCGTCATGCCGGGCTGGCCGCCATTGCCGGCGATGGCGCGTGCCGCCGTGGCCGTGTTGCCGCCGTAGGCCGGCGCCAGCGCCGCCACGGCCGACTGCCCGGGGTCCGCCTTGAGCAGCGCAGCCCCGCCGCCATCGCCCTGCTGGTGGATGAGATAGGCTTCCCATCCCGCCGCCGGACGGCCCAGCGCGGACGATGCCACCTTCTTGCTATGCACCAGGTTCGCAATGCCCAGGTCCACTTGCGCCGACAGGTCGCCGCGGTTCGCCGCCGTCCCGCCGCGCGCCGCCCAGGCCGCATCGCCCATCTGGTAGACACCGCGGAACTGCGACCCCGGCCGGTCCGAGGCGGTGCCGACGCCGCTCTCAATCTTGGCCGCCGCCAGCGCATCGCTAGGATCAATGCCCTGCCGGCTGGCGCTGGCCTTTATCATGTCCGGCACCGGGCCGGCCGGCGTCATCACCTGCCCCCGCGGCCCGTTGCCCTGCCCGGTGATGCCGCCCAGGATGTTCTGCCCTTGCGCCTTGTCCACCAGCGGCTCCAGGTGCCCCAGCAGCTTCGTCTGTGCGTCCGCTTGCAGGCGTCCCATGTTGGCGTCCAGCATCGCCTTCGCCGCCAGCGGGCTGTCCTGCGCGGTCCGAAGGATGCGCGCCTGCCAGCCCTGCGATATGATGTGCTGCGCGTTCAGGTCCGACACCTCCGGCGGCAGGCCCTTCATCGCGTCCGCCTCCCGCTGGTGCGAGATGGCGCTGTCTATCCCCTCCTGGAACACCCGGTCGTTCGTGTAGCCGTTGCCGGCTGCGGTCATGTTCGACTGCACCGCGGCATCCTGCGAGGCGATGCCGTAGGTCCGGGTCTCGCTGGCGTGGTGCTGGCCCATCGTCGCCAGCGTGGAGGTCTGCGCCCGCCGGCCCTCACGGTCGAAGAGCTGCTTCTGCACGTCGTTGGTCAGGCTGTCCCGCGCCGTCTTGTAGGCGTCCTCGACCTCCCCCACCGCGCCGCCGTAGCGGTCCAGCACCTGCTTGCCCTTAAGGCCGTAGAACCCCGGCCCGGCCGTGGGGTTGTGCGGGTCGCCGTATTGCACCTTCATGGCGGACTGCTGCGCCAACGTGAGCGCATCCGTCACGCTGCCGCGGTTCTGGAACGCCTGCTGCTGGGTGGCGATGTCCATGGCCGTGCCGCCGGCCTGCTCCAGCTTCTGGCCGAACCCCTCCAGCGCCTTGGCGTCGCTGCCCCCGAAGGCGCCGGGGTCCGCCTGGATGCGCTGGTAGTTGTCGGGGATGGCGATGGTGCCGGGAGAGGCCAGGCTGTCCAAGCCCGAGAACGGCAGACGTGCCATGGCCTATAACTCCTCGGCAATGGAGATGGCAAAACGGGGTCGCAGCATCTCCTCAATCACCTGGTAGTCGAGCTGCAGCAGCAACGTCCCAACCCGGTCCATCTCGCCGTTCGTCCAGTCAGGGCGGCAGAGGACCACGGCCATCATTGCGAGCTGCGCGGGGGTAGCTAGGAACAAGGTGCGATGGGCGCCGCGGAGTTCTGTCGCAGCACGGATGGCGCGGGCCTCGGCAAGGTCGCTAGTTTCCCGGAAGCACGGCTCGGCCGCCATCACGGGGCAGAACAGGTCTTGCCACGTCATGCCGGCGGCTCGCAGCGAACGCACCGCCTCCAACCCGCACCGCTCGGGATCGTGCTGGTGCGCGAGAAGCACCTTGTCCAAGTCATACAAGAGGGTGCCGCGCGCGTCGGTCGGGGTTGTCATGGCGCCCCTCCGGCGTGCGGGGCGGGATCGTCCAGGACGGCCAGGATGCTCATGCTAGGCCGCAGTCGTGATCGTGATCGGGGCGCTTGGAGTGCCAGAACCACCATCGTTGTAGGCGAAAACATGAAACTCATAAGTGGTTGATGGGCTAAGCCCCGTTTTGGTAAAGCTGACTGCTCCACCAATCCCAACCGGATCAACCCACGCTCCCGATCCAGGGGGCGTGCGGTCTTCCACTTGGTATCCGTTGGGAACCCCGCCAGAGGTCGGCGCAGTCCATGACAGAAAAGCACTGGTGCTTGTGATCGAGCCGGCAGTCAGTGCAGTGGTGGGGCCGGGAGGTGCCGGAACAACAAGGGTGTGCGTGGCGACCGTGGCAGAAGGCGCACCCTCAACGCCGGCCGCTATTGCGGTAATGACGACCTCGTAATCTGTGTCCGGCGAAATACCAATATAAAAGTTTGCCAGCAAGTCAGAAGAAGAACCCGTGACATTCCTGGTGTTCGTGTTCCAAGTTGTAGACCCAACCGCGCGATATTGCTTCTTGTAGGCCGTAACCGCCGCGCCAGAGGTCGGCGCATTCCACGATGCAGAAATAGACGACGAGGTGGCTGAAAGCGTCAGTCCGGTGACTTGACCGGGCGCGGGTGCCGCGGCACTCACCGCGATGTTCGGGCTGGTCGCCAGGACGGTCGCGCCGGCACTGTCGGCGCACAGCCTGACAGCGTAGGTGGCAGCCCCGGCGGCACTGGCAGGCGTCAAGGTCGGCAAGCTGCCCGATGAACCCGTGACGGCCTGGAGCGCGCCCTGGTAGGCGCCCGCGGTCACGTTGAACAAGCCGACATACGCCGTGGTGCCCGAGCTGGGAGCGTTCGTCAGGCTGAACGTGCCGCTGGTCGCCAGGGCGGTGCCAGCGGTGCCAGCCGTAGGCACGCCGGACAGGGCGCCTGTTTCAGTGGGGGCAGGGGCCGGCGCGGGCGCAGGTGTCGGCGTCGGGGACGGCGTTGGCGTCGAAGTGCCTGCCGCCTTCGCCTGATACGTTATCGCCGCCGGCCCGTTCATGCCCGATGCGCTAACCGAGAGCGTCCCGGTCGCGGCGACACATAGCGGGAAGGCATACTGCGCCGCCATGGTCCCGGTCGGGCGGGGAGTTACTGTCGTGTAGCCGTTAGAGAAGCCAGTCACTGCGGGCATCAGAAAGACATCGGCCGGCCAAACCCCGCCGACTGGCGAGACCGTGAAGGGCACAACGTCGCCCACCGTGCCCGAACTGGAAGCCAGGTTCACGGCGAAGGCAGTTGCGACAGCAGGCGACACCGAAGATGACATCGTGTTCTCCTTATTGAGCGGCGATCAACTGCCCGCCCCCGGTCCTTTCGGCATGAACCCGCTCCAGCCCGTGCATCATGGCCAGCTCCAAGCCGCGTAGCGGGCGCTCCGCGTGCCGGGCCTGCATCTCCGCCAGGCGGGCGGCTGCTTCGGCCTCCTGCTCGCCCGGCGTCATGGTCCGGGCGCGTCTGCGGCCAGCCTCGATCAGCACGGCAAGGTCAGTTGCTTCGGTCGGGTGCATGGTCGCCTCCAGCTTGGTCAGGCGTCGAAGGCTCGATCCGATCACGGGCGGCTCTCCGGGAGGTTGGCTGCATCCGGCAACGGGTCGCCGGGGTTGCGCGGAATGCCGGTGATGATGACGAGTGGGTCGAACGGGAGGCGGTTCGGGCCGTGCTGCCGGTCCTGGATGGCCTGGGCCTGCGCGGCATTTTCGACGGCGATCAGCACGGGCCGGCGGTGGCCGTCTATGGCCTCCAAGCGGTCGAGGCGGCGAAGAATGGAAGCCGTCATCCTTGCACCCGGTCGGCCTGTGCCTGCTCCAGCACAGCCAGGCGCCGCACGATCTCCTCCACCTCGATGGACCGGCGCTTGGCGTCCAGGATGCTGGCGATCATGGCGCCCTCCTCAGGGGTCAGGGTGCCGGACGCGCACGCCTTCAGCACCGCTCCATGCGCCCGCGTCACGTCAGCGGCACCCTCCACCTCGGGAAGCTCGAAGGGCACGGGACGGCCGCGGCGCATCGGCAGGATGCGGTCCAGCACCAGCTTCATCGCATGGTGGTTGCCGCCCTTCGCCTCCTCGATGGCCTTGCGGGTGATTGCCTGCGCCTCGCCGTCGAGCAGCTCCTCCAGCGCCAAGGTGGTGGCGTTCTTGCGGCCCGGCGGACGGCCTGCGGGGTTGCCGCTGACGCCCTCGGGGAAGCGTCCGTCCTCGGCGCGCTCGGGCTGGGACTGGTCAGTCATGGGGGCGCGTCCGGTCGAAAGCGCGCGTCCGGTCCTGCGGCGTCGTGCGTGCGTGCGCACAGGGGGGAACCCAGCCGCGGTCCTGATGCTACAGGCCGGATGCACGGGGCGCCCATGCTGCCCATCATGGCGCCGCTGCCGCTGCAGGGGTGGCGCTCGGGCCGGGCATCAGGCCCTGCTCCAACACCAGCCGGGCCGCGTTAACGTCGCCGGCCAGCGCCTGGGCCACCATCTTGCGCGCCACCTGCGCGGCACCGTGGGCCATGATGCGGGTCACGTCGCCGGCGGGGTCGCTGCCCCGAGGCCGGCGGCCTGCTGGGTTGCCGGACTGACCAGGCTGGAACGGACGGCCGCGCTGGCGGGGTTGGGACGGGGCTAGAGCTGCTTCGGCCATATGTGCTGCATCTCGCTGCTGGGACGGGCGCGACACCTGTTACGGCACTGCTACGTGATGCGGGCGTGAACCGGGCAGCGGGCGCGGGAGCTGACGCGGGAGGCGCGGGAGGTGGCGGACCGGGAACGGGACAGCGCGATCCTGGCCGACAGGAAGGTCGGGGCATCGCTGCGGCAGGATGCGGAGCGGGCGGGTGTGGTGCCCAACACTGTGCGCGCCGTGCAGGAACGGAAGGCTTCCGAAACTGCACACCCGCCGGCCGCGCGCATCGTGCAACATCAAGAGAACTTGTCCCGCCGCCGGGCGCAGGCGCTCGCGGCCTTGGATGCGCCGGTCAGGCTGAATGAGGGTCACAGCAGCGCCTCCCCGCTGTGGTCCTCTGGCATCGCAAGTGACGCGCTCCGGTAGCGCCCGGTCAGGGGGTTGAACTCCACCTCGGCCATCGCACCCCGGCGTCCCCAGCGCGGGAACCGGGTCTTGCGAAGGTGTATCTCGGTCACAGGGCCGGGCGTGTGGATGGTCAGGCCGAAGTCCGCCTTGTTGGCCCAATTGGCGCTGCCGTTTATGTCATATAGGCCCGGCGGCGATAGGGCAGCTCCGGGCTTCGGGGGTGCCATCTTCGTCGGGTGCGCCACGATCCACACGTTGCAGCCGTGCCGGTAGGCGAAGCCTTTCAGGCGTTGCAGGGACCGCCCGACATACTCCGTCTCGGACAGGTCGCCGCGCTGGTGCTCGATCTCGTTCCACGGGTCGATCAGCAAATCGGTGACGCCGTTGCGGAGAACCGCCGCCTTCGCCCGCTCCATGATCCAGTCCAGCGTAGGCGCGGCCTCCTCGGCGTCGGACGCCAGGAACATCACGCGCTCGGCAAGCCAGTCCTCCGCTCGGTTACGCTCGTCCGCCGTCATGGCCGGCGTGTCGTGGACGGGCCGGAACGGCTTGCCGATCAGCACCTGGGCGCATAGGGCGGCATACTCCTCCCACGGCTGCATCTCCGGGGAGAACACGGCCCACCGCCGGCCGTGCCTGCTGGCGGTGTTGACCATCACGAAAGTGGCGAAGCTGGACTTGCCGTGGTTCGGGATGCCGGTGACGACGCACAGCCGGCCTTCGCCCGGGAGCTTCAGGATGCTGTCCACGGCCTTGATGCCGGTGGTGAGGCACGGCGGCGGCGGGCGGTTGAACAAATCTTGCAGGGTGCCGCGCTGCACCTGCTGCAAGCCCTCGATGGGATAGGGCTTGGCGGCTTCCACCGCGGCCCGCACCGCCTCGATGCCATGGAGGCGCAGCACGTCGCCGGCATCTTTGCAGCCGTCCGGCCACGTCACCAGCCAGCAGCGGTTCCGGCCCAGCCGCCGCGCCAGCTCCTCTCGCAGCACGGCGCCGGGGGCGTCCATGTCGCCGGCCAGGATGAAGCGGCCCACCGTGGCCAGCAGATCGGCATGGGTGGCCAGCGCCGCGAACCGCTTGTCGTCCTGGCGCCGGGGATCATCCTCGTCCCGGAGCTCGGCCGGGGCGCCATCCTTCAGGCTGACGCACTGGCGGTATCCGGCCTCGTGCATGGCCATGACGTCCGGCTCGCCCTCGACCCACCACACCACGTCCGGCACCCCGATGGCGTCCACGTTGAACAGGGTCGGCAGGGCGTCCCGGTCCTGCAGCTGCGGGTTCTTCTGCGGCGGGCGATACTTGCGGTTCACCAGCTCGCCGCCGAACAGGTAGGGGAACACGATGGCCTGCTGCTCGCCCAGCGGGTCCGGGAAGCGCCGGGCGGTGCCATAGACCCCGAAGGCGTCAACCGTGTCCTCACTGATGCCACGGGCCGCGAAGAAGGCGTAAAGCTCCGGGGGCCGCGCCTGGTCGGCGTGGGGCTGCGGCTTCTGCACCGGCCTGGCTTCGCGCGGCGGCGGCAGGGCGGCGCGGCCATCGTCCCGGTGAACCCGTCCGCCGTCCTGCCAGCCACAGCTCCCGCGGTGGCAGTGCCAGGTTGCACCCTGGCCGTCCTCGTCCACCCGGACCGCTAGGGAGACTTCCCGCTGCCGCCCGCCCTCGCATCTCGGGCAGCGGACGTGTTCCGAGTGCCCCGGCGTGTGGCGCTTCAGCCGTATGCCGGCGTCGGACAGCAGCCCGGGGAGGTCGGCTGCCATCACAGGTTCCCCGCGTAGGACTGGCCCGGCGTGCGGGCCGCGGCTGGGGCAGCGCGGTCGTAATTGCCCTCCAGCACCTTGTCCATGTTCTTGGGTTCCAGGCACCAATCCAAGCTGGCGCGCCAGTCGCCGTTCGTGCCGCCGATCAGGTGCGGTGCCGCCCGGACCCGTTGGCAGAACGCCCGCCAGGTGTCGATGCTGCCGCCCATCCTGTCTGCCAGGCGGAGGCGAAGCTTGGATTGGCGGCTGTCGGAAATGTCGTCTTGCGCCCGCGGCAGCACGTCGCCGCAGACCTCGTTCCACACCGCCACCATCTCGCCAAGCTCCTTCGGCGGACGAGACTGCGTAGCAGTCCTCTTTACCTCCTTCCTCCTACCTCCTTCCTCTGCGGAGCAATTCGGCGACCCTTCGGCGATGTGTCGGCGACTAGTCGGCGATTGCACATCAAGCGGCAGGGTGCCATTCGCCGATTGATCCCCGTCCGGCGTGCTGTCATTCGCCGATTGCACGCTGCGCGGAAGGGTATCAATCGCCGACTGGTCAGCCTGTGCTGCGGTGTCGGTCGCCGATCCATCCGCCGCCGTCGTGGCATCGGTCGCCGACTGGCTCCCTCCATCCTCGCCCCCGGTCGCCGACTGCTCGGCGTCCCGCTCGTCCCCGAACGGGGGCAGGCCGACGTAGCGGCGGAGATTGGCGGGCAGCGGGTGGACGACTTTCGGCTTCTCCGGCCGCTGCCACTTCCGGAAGTTGCGGATGGCGCCGTATGCCTTGCCGCCGCTCTCGAACCGCTGGATCTGATTGTTGCCCAGCAGCTCTTCAAGCAGCGGCCCAACCTCGATCGTGTCAGCCGGCAGGGCCTGCATCTTGATCTGCACTGGCTTCCACTCGAACACGCCCTGGTCATCGGCCATGCTGCGCAACGCGAGTGCGAGCAGGCGGGCGGGGAACGTGCAGGACACGAACTCCTCATCGAACCACTGGCCCGGATGCAGGCTGCGGATGCGGGCCATGGCTATGCCTTCACGTTCATGGACGGGCCGCGCCCGCCGGGCTGGATGGGGCCGCTCGGGCCTGGGCCGGGTCGGTGGCGGGGCAGCCTATCGTCGGCGGGCAAGCGCGCGGCCCGGCGGGCGGCGGCCGTCATGCCGCGCCCCGCATCAGGTCGGCCGGCACATGCCGGGGCTTGCGGTAGGGGAAGCGGTCGCCACCGGCCTGCTGCACGGCCGCCGGGGTGAGGCGGCGGTAGTCATTCAGCAGCTCTGCCAGGGCCGCGCCGCCACCAACGCGGGCAACCAGGGCGGCCAGCAACTCTGCCGTAGCGCGGGCACCCAGCGCGTGAAGGTGGGCCGCGCCATCGTCCAAGCGCATCCGCTCGATGGCCGTCATCGTGCGGCCCGGGGCCGCGTGCGTGCCGGCGTTCATGCGGGCACCGTGAGCTGGCAAAGCTGGTCCAGCACGGCGGGCAGCGTGGCAAGCTCGGCGTCGAGGTCGGCGGGGTCGGGGCGGGTCGCAGCCCACTCCACCAAGCGCCGGGTCATCGCCTGGCGGGCCAGACAGAACGCCTGGTGCTCGTGTGACGTGAACGGCGGCGGGGGCTGTGGCCGGCTGGGGCGGAGTGGGGAGAATGGAACAACGTTTGACATGGGATGGCCTCGCGTGCGGCCTTCCCCGGCGCTTGATCTCGGTGCAGCGTCTCGCTACCTATTGCGCGTCCTCTGGCCGAGTGACGCCCGCCTGATAACGAGTGCGCTGCCGATCCTGTGCCCGGGGTCGGCGGTCTCGTTTAGGGGTCAGGCCGCTGCTTGGACCTGGTGTTCGGACGTGCTGCGCCGGGGCGCGCTGGTCGCAGCCTGCGCCCATGCCAGGGCGTCACCCCAGCGATAGAGGGTCCGGCCGCTGAACACGCGATAGGGCGGGGCGCCGCTCTTGCCTGGGCGGGATGCCTTGGTCGCCAGGGTGCCGGACCGGACCGGATAGCCCGATGCTGTCAGGGCTTCGGCCACCTGTGCGCGGGTCAGCATCGTGTCGGGGTTGTCGGGGATTTCTGCCACTGTTTGGCGCTCCTTAGAAGCGTTGCAATGGCTTGGCATTATTCACATCGGATCGGGGTTGGCGACAAACTTAATTACCCGTGGGGTTTCTGTCCGGCGGTCCCGAGAAAAGAGAATAGAGACGGCAGATCGTCTGACCGCACCTTGATGGACCGCTGCCGCGCTTGCTCGGCCTTGCGCAGCCGCCGAATATGGGTGGCTATCGCGGTCGCGCTTTGGCCAAACTTACCGGGGTGATTGCTGTTCAGCCGGTTGCCAAGGTGGCTTGCAATCTCACTGTCGGGCACGGTTCCAAGGCTCTGAACGTGCTTGATCATGGCCAACAGCACTCTGTCGTCGTCAGGGCGGTGTGCACCTTTCGGGCGGCCTGGTTTTTTCTCCGCCACCCGTTTCCATGCCGCTTCGGCCGCTGTCCTCCCAAGGTGAGACACAGCCACTTCGAACAAGGCCGCCATCAGCTTTTCAACCTGCTGTTTCCGGGCGCCGGTCTCGTCCGGCATCTCGCCAAGTAGGGACCACTGAACCGGCAGGTTGAACCGGTCGAGTGGCACAATCGGTAGGTCAGGTGGTAGGGGGGCGTGCTTCGGTTTAGCCATGGGCAGCAGCTCGCTGGGGCATGGGCACCACCACGCCCGGCGCCGCCTCGCCCATTAGGTCGAGCACCCGCCCGGCTACGGCGTCGGCCGCCGCCAGCAGCACAGCGTCGGCCGCATGGACATACCGGGATGTGACGCTTCGCCCCTGATGCCCCACCAGCGCCGCTATCGTCGGCTCCGAAAATCCCATGTCGCCGGCCAGGCTGGCGAAGCTGTGGCGCAGCACATGAGGCGTTACGTCCGGCGGCAACCCGCCCGCCTTCACGATCCGGGCGAACATGGCGGGGAAGCCGGCCATCGTGTTCTCCCCGCGGTTCGGCGGGAACACCAGCGTTTCGGCCTTCCCTCGGGTCAAGCTGCGCATTACGCCGCAGGTGGCCTGGGACAGGGGGCGGATGGACAGGCCGGTCTTGGTGTTGGGCAGGCAGGCGGTGCGGCGATCGAGGTCCACGTGCCCCCACTGCAGCGTCAGGGCCTCCCCACTGCGCCAGCCGGTCAGGGTCAGGAAGCGGGCGGCGGCCAGGGCGGCAGGCCACATGCCCGCCGGCTCCGCCGCACCGGCCTTGCGCGGCGTGGCTCGCAAGCGGGGCAGGGCGGCCGCAGCCAGGCCGGCAGCCAGTGCGGCATACTCGGCATCGGACAGACGCCGCACCCGCCTGCCGTCCGCATGGCGCACCACGCCTTGCACGGGGTTGTCCGGGCGCATCCGCTTGCGGACGGCATAGGTGAAGATGGCGCCCAGCAAGCCTACGGTGCGGCTGGACGCCCCCTTGCCGCCGCGGATGTTGGACAGGCCTCCCTTGTTGCCGGTGGCCTTGCGCGCCTTCGTGGCGCCCTCGGCAACGGCGTGCATGAAAGCTTCCACATCCTCCCGCGTGACGGCCGGCACCTTCATGGCGCCAAGGATCGGCTTGATGTGGGCGGTGATGCGGCTCCGGTCGGTCAGGATGGTGCTTGCCTTCTTGGTGCCGCCGCGCCGGGTCAGCAGTCGTCCTGCCTCGGCGTCCTCAAGGTAAGCGTCGCAAAGCTCCGACACGGTGGCGGCGTCCCGGCCCTGCTGCTTGTCGCCGGATGGGTCACCACCGGCCGCGATTTCCCGCATCAGCCGCCGGGCCTCGTCCCGGGCCTGGTCAGGGGTCCAAGGGGCACCATGGCGCCCGATGGTGTGCCACCGCTGCCGACCGTCGCGGGTGCGATACTTCAGGCCGTAGAACACCGTCTCGGATGCGCGCCGGCGGGCGCAGAAGCCGGGGACAATCGCATCCCATGCCGTGCTGTCAGGCTCCAGCGCCCGCACTTCACGTAGCCCGATCCGCTTTCGCTCGTCCGCCATCGCCTTGTCGCCGTCAGGGTAACCAGGAAGGTCTGGCAACCAGATGGCTACCATGATGGCGCACATCGCTGCAAACACCTGCAACACTCCACAGCGGTTGAACGGTGCTAAATCAGCATCTTCGGGTCCGTCCGCAGAAGGTCACAAACCAGAACATAGCTTGGTGGTTGCCCTCCGAAGGCAAAGGCCGGACGTTCGAATCGTCTCGGGTCCGCCAACTTTCTTAGTAGGTTAAGGCGTGTGGCGCCGTAGCCTAGGGTCATTCGGTTCTCCGGCCGAGTGCTGCGTGGAGTGCGTGTTGGCGGTGTTCTGCGAAGTGTTCGAACGCCTCGACGGGCTTTCGCCCCAGGCGTCTTGCGATGGTCAGGGCAGTGTTCCGGAAGGCTGCGAGCACTTGCGGCGCGGCTCGGGCACGGGTTCGGCACTGGTCCTCGCCGCAGCTCACGTCGCGCACGTAGTGCAGGCGGTTCTCGATGCCCCAATGGTTGCGCGACAGGGCCAGCAGCTTGTCGGCGCCTGCCTCTGCGGCGGTCAGGCTGGTGATGGCGTAGGCCGTCTAGATGTTTTCCACGCCGCGTATGCGGCGGCAGCGGGTGATGCGGCAGATCTGCGCCAACCCTGGCCAGGCCGGGGCGAGGTAGGTCGCCACGCTGCTGGTCGCCTGCAACGTGCGGGTCTCGATCCGGCCATGGTCCTTGCCGGCCGTCTGCGCCCAAGCGAGGTCAGGCGGGGCTGACCAAAGCGCGGACAGGGGCGCTGAGGGGGGAAGCGTCGCCGAATGCCAGGGCAATGTCGGCACGCAGCGTCGGCTGGTTCTCCTTGACGGTGAAGACGTAGTTGCCGCCACCGTCAACGATGACGCGGCAGATCTCCTTTTGCGTGAAGACCGCGTCGCCGGTAACGATGCCCCCTGCCAGCGGCAGCGTTTTGAGCAGCGCCAGCGCCGCGGTGGTCTCGTTGCTGCCGGGGTCCACCTGTAGCTGGCCGACCACGCCGCCCACCGCCTCGCTGAACGCCGCCAGGAGATGCACGCCCGGCGCCTGCACCGTGGCGCTGCCGCGCAGGCGCTTACCGTCAATTGCAACATGCCCCAGTGCGCGGCCGCTCATCACCCAGCCGCCTAGCGCCGCCTCAAGGCTTGCGATGTCCAAGCCCTGGAACACCTCGCACCAGACCGAGGGCGCCGGCACCCGCCCGCGCATGATGCCCAGGCCTGCCAGGGCCT
>JAABUN010004782.1_pt1 | contig 17792 bp, 17 predicted proteins | sample 5559311 | NCBI WGS metagenome assembly JAABUN01 (sample SAMN10711877, study PRJNA513370) | rock metagenome | isolation source: Antarctica rocks | place: Antarctica: Victoria Land, Siegfried Peak sud | reverse complement strand
CAGACATCTCTTAACGGGTCAGCTCAACTCGTTTTGGAGCATTAGAGCCAGTGTTTGCCGTAAAGTTGCTGCTCACAACCTCGCTTGGTTCCTTACCCACTAACCCCTAGCACTCGAGGTTCTTTATTATTGGGGCAGGTTACTCGTTTGGCTTCCCAGTCAATGGCGAAGTCGTTGATGCTGTAAGCTCCCTCGGTCTTGGCTTGCCACCGATGATTTGCGGGCAACGGGCCATGCAACTTTACATCGTAGCTTTTCTGACTTTCCACTAACAATTCGGTATCCATGTAGCCCGTATCTACGAGATGCACGTCTGGCAGCAGGTTCTTACTTTCTAAGCTGCGGTGAATGTCGGGGACGGATTGATTATCGTGGCGATTAGGTGTGCTGGTGGCCACGTGAGTGATGAGGTGGACAAAGCCTTCCTCACACGTTTCGGTGACATGTACTTTGTAGCCCTTCCAGCGCAGGTCGCGTTTGCTGCCCAGCCGAGCGTCGGGATCATAGGGTGAAGCGAGTAGCACGCCGTTCGGAGGCAAGTTTTTAGCGTCGCGCCAGCGTACCTCGCCATCATCGAGCCAGAACTGCTGCACCCACATGCGCCTGAGTATCTCGGTAGCTTCTAACTCGGCCAATTGCGTTGGTGTTTCGGGAGCATAAACCTCCGCTAGCAGGTAGAAGCCATCTTCACCGGTGATCTTAGCGAGATCGCTAACTTTGTCTTTCCCCTTGGGTAGTCTGAAACTTTCAAATCGTTCACCGTATCGCTCGAACCAGCTGTCGGGAACCCGTGATCTGAGCCACTCCGGTTCAGCCTCGGCCAGTGTGTTAAGCGCGAGCCGCATCGTTTCGACAAGATTGCCGAGCCGATTTAGGCTTTTGACCTTGGCCAGTACGTGGGTCGAGTCGGTTCTTGTCTGGCCCCGCTTTTTGATCAGTCCTTTCGCTGTGCAAGCAGCGAGAAGTTCGTCCAGCAGACGATGCTCGGCGTTGCCCTGAAGCAGTCGTTTGCGAAACTTGCTGAGTACCGTGAAATCAAAGCCTGTATCGGTCAGCTCCAAGCCCAGTGCATACTTCCAGTCGATACGGTTTCTGACAGCATCGGCGGCTTCTCGGTCGGGCAGGTCTTCGGCAAACTGCAGTACGGTAACTACTGCCAAACGCCAAGGTGCCTCAGCCGCTTGCCCTACCACCGGATACAGGTCGGCGAATAACTCGTCGCGGTAAATACCCGCTAGCTCATCACGTAGGTGGACCGCTAGGTTGCCTTTGCGATGGATGGCTTTGGCAACGCGGGCGGTTTCTTCGGGAACGAGTAGTGGGTTACTGGGCTGAAGCGACATGGTGGCCTCCTATGTCACTTCAGCTTAGCCTTGCCAACTTCGTTAATTAATTCGGCAACGGTATCTCAGTAAGAGTGTTTCAGGGGACGCTCGCCGCTCCCTAACCCTCAGCAGGTATCTATAGAACAGTGATTATTTTCCTAGCGTAATAGTACGTGAAAGTTTCGAAATCAGCATTCTGGCCTCAATCCGCTCCTTGATCGCACCGCTTATAACCTCGTCCAATACCCTCTTTACTTCCGCGCTCTTCGGGATCGGTAAGGTCACTTCGTCCAGCCGATTACCTATCGTGTCGATAACATCGCGGGTGAACTGCTTTGTTCTGATCTGACGCTTCACGATAAAGGAGTTCATCAGGCCGAGCAGAAGGTGCGGGGTGAAGATGTCAAAATTGTTGGTAGTGATCTTGTAAAGCCCTCCGCAATAGAGGCTTTTCGCGTCATGCTCCGTGACGATACAAGATGAACCGACTAGATATGTACCATCCCTCACGAGCAAAATATCGTTTTCCTTAACGTTTTGCTTAGACGCATATTCTTCATAGATTTCTTCTGAGATTCCCTGTTTGGGGTCATGCTTGATTTCCCAGTTAGAGAAGTCACTCGTCCTAATGAACGGTATATCCCCGGTGCCATAAGCAGCTTTTCCTATCTCATCACCCGTATAATAGGTGATAACGCCCTGTTCTTTTAAGTCTCCCAGCGATATGAGATCACAAAAAGGCGCTAACTGCTCTAGCTCATCCGTAATGGTGGGGTCGTAATACTTAGGCAAGTAAATATTATCGATAATTGAGGAGGCCGCTTCCCAGGAATATTCAAAACCTCCAAATTCTGCTGTGACCGTATCTGTTGTTAGCACTTCGGCTAATTCTTCAACGGGTATATAGAAAAAGCTGTTTATGGCGTCCAAGTTGCCAGTCTCAAGCACCTGCTCTACAAGACTGGGGCACTGCTTGATAAAAGCCTTGCCTTTTACCCGGACTGCTAACGCCTCTTTCGTTTCATAAATAAGACGATTTTGCCATTCAGCGTCTAACGGTATCGGTAAAACCAGCTCGTTAATTCGCTGCCCTATCGTATCGATAATGTCTGCAGTGAACTGAAACGATCTAATTTGTCGCTGAACAATGGGCGCATTGAGAAGCAAAAAGAGGATTTCAGGGGCGAGCTGCTGCTGGTCTCTAACTCTGAACTTAAGAATATGCGACTGATACAAAAGCTCTTTGTCTGCGTAAGTGATAAAGCAGTTTGTTCCGATGAGGTAGGTGCCGTCTCGAACGAGCAGAATATCGCCTGCTTGCACGTCCTGCTTTGCCGCATACTCTTCAAATATTTCTTGAGAGACACCTTGCTTAGGCACTGCCTTAATTTCCCAATTGGCGATGTCGGATGTTCTGACAAAAGGAATATCGCCAGTTCCGTAAGCGGCTTTACCGATCTCATCCCCAGTTGATACGGAAAGAGTTTTTTGCATAATGAGTTGGCCAACAGAAATACATCTATGCGTTGAGGCCAATGCTTCTAGGTCGCTCTGAATACCTGGATCATAGTACTTGGGAATGTAGATGTGCTCCCGTACATCCTGAGCCTCTAGCCACAAACTAATCATGCAAATTTATCCGGCCCACCGTGATACAAAGGCGCAACAAGTGGGATTTCGTCCAGAATCTCCTTCTCGCCACTCTCGTTCACTCGGTAGGTTGGATTTCCTCGGCTATCATGGCCGCACCACTTTACATCACACATGAAAATTTTGCGCTGGTCGCTATGAATACCGTCTGTGTCTCGTTTGGTGCAGATCACAACACACGTTTTCGCGTGGGTATGAGGCTGAAAAAGGTCTTCCGGCAAGGTGACAATGGCCTGTATCAGCGCCTTATCCGTCAGGTAATCTACAATGGGGCGATATTTCGGCATCCCGAAAATACTCTCTAGCAACACAATCCCCATGCGTCCGCCTGGCTTCAGCAACTCTAAACATCGTTCGATAAAAAGGATTTGAGGCGGCTGCTTGTCCTCCAATGCGCCTTTTTCGTACTCCCCTGTGGTTTTGTCGAGCTTCCACTTATGGCCAAGATCATAATTTTTGAGGATACTTTCGGAGTCGATGGACAGTTTTTTACCAAACGGTGGGTTAGTGATGACAATATCAAAACTACCAAGCTGAACGCTATTGCGCGTTTCCGAACCCCAGTTTTTGAAGCTCTCTAGACTATTTTCACAATGAACACCGCCGCGGCCATCGCCCAAGATTGCCATATATGCCTTGGCGACTTTGCTTAAAAAACTATCTTTATCGATACCTCTAAAGTTTTTGATCGCCACTTGTTGCTTCTCTGACGAGATTTCTGCGTCCGGCCAGCCGTAATCCTCGCCTTGTTGGTCAACCTTCCTCCAAACGTGACGCAGTGCCTCAACTAAGAAACCCCCGCTCCCACAAGCCGGGTCAATCACCGTTTCGCTTGGTTCTGGGTCGATCATGTCAATGACCATTCGGACAACATTACGGGGCGTGAAAAACTGTCCCTGACCACCCTTTAACGATGGGCCAATGAAAATCTCGAACGCCTCGGCTACAGCGTCTCTTTCACTTTCCGTAAGGCTGTAATTTTGTAGTTCCCCTACGATGTACCTCAACGAGTCATCGTCTAAAACGATGTTATCCCCGACTTCGATCACGTCGCTATACTGTTTCTTTACCTTTTGAAACAGGCTTTTGATACGCTCGGCAACCTTGCCTTTGTCTTCTTCCAAACCTGCACGAAATGTAACTACCGAGTCGGGTTTAGTGAAGCGCTCATCATAAATCTTGCAAAAAATAAGGTTTATAAGCTGCTGAGCGAAAACCTCGTCCCGTGTGATTCCTACCGCATTCGCTGCTAAGTAGTTCCTAATCGTCTTGAACGTACTTTTAAGGTTCGTAGCAGGTGTTAAATCCTTGCGCTTAAATTTACCGATATCCTCGAGGCGCTGGCCTTGACGGGGGATATTGGGAATGTCCTCAAAAAGATTTGACCATTTTTCTCTATTTTTAGGAGATAAAGGCGCTCTGCGCCGTTGAACCAGACGCCTAGCCTCGCCTTTGAAAACCGTAGATAGTCCTCTAGTTGATCGCGGCCATCTTTCCTGTTGCGCTTTTTACACTCAACAATGATGTAGACAGAATCATCAGTTTTATCAGCGTCAGAAAAGACAGCTATGTCAACAGGGTATTCTTTTTTCGTATCCGACGGGCGCGCGCGTACCCTATGCTGGGGGTGGGTTTGTATGACGGCTTTGTCATAACCGTAATCTTCCACAAGAATTTGAGAAAAAACCTGTACGGCCTCACGCTCTTCGGGGGTGTCTCTAACTTCCCTACCCGATACGAAATCGATCAGGTAGCCTTCCCTGAGTTCTAACTTCGTCATCAATCCCCTAACCGAAAGTTTATTTTTGTTGTTCTGCGTACCTTCATCAAGTTTACGACTTAAGCAAGCACTGCCTCGCAAAATTTTAACTTAAAGCAGCCACTTCCTATCCTCGCTCGTCCCTTGCCAGCTTCTGCGCTACCAGGGCATTTAGGCTGATGCCCACCTGGGCCGCTTCAACTGCCAGCGCTCGGTGAATCCGTTTATCGATCCGCACGTTGAACTGGCCGCTGTAATTCTTGTTAGTCGGAGCTACGGGTACGGGTTCGCCCGCCTCTTCATAGCTCTCCTTCACCAGCTCCCAGGCGGTGCGGAGTTCGTTCACGGCGGCGTCCGGGGTATCGGCAAAGGCGGAGACGTTGGGCAGCTCGACAAAGTGCGCCAGCCACTCCCCTTCATCGTCAAGGAACACATTGACGGTGAAACCGTCAAAATCTCTCTGGGTCATGCTTCCTCCTCGTAGATGGTTAGAAACTATTTTACTTGGTAGCCTTTGGCTTTGCCGTTTTTGCCTTCCTGCACCGGCAAGCGTGCACCTTTGGGGACTTCCACATCCGGTGACTGCCTCGTTGCCTGTCCAGCGTCCAGTCACAGCTCTACATCAAGGTTTCCAACTCGCCAAAGCGTAAGCTGTCGGGATGACGCTGCGCCTTCTCTAGCAGTTTATCTTCTCGGCTCACCCTGTGACTATATACGGTTACACAGAAGATGCAAAATTGCCGGGCTTTGACGTAAGAGAGTACGTCAAAGTTAGGTTTTTAGGATCATCCTCCGCTAGCGTATGTCCCCATCTCCGTAAAGCGTCCCGCGCTGCTGCCTCGAGGCCAACTTCTCCAAATTTGCTGCCGCTACCTCGTCCAGACTCAGCCCCAGTTCCGTACAAATTTGCGCCAAGTACCAGAGCACGTCGCCGAGTTCGCCTTTAAGCGCGTCACGCTCGGCGTCGCCGATCACGCCGCCCTTGTCGCGAAAGATTTTTTTGATCTTGCCTGCGACTTCGCCCGCTTCGTTAGCTAGACCAAGGGTAGGATAGACAATCGGGTGGTCGGTGTGAATGAGACTCCAGGTGCTTCTCGCGGCTTTTTGGTAGGTATCTAAGTCGTTCATAAGGGTTACTCTACCCGGACTCCAAGCGCTCGAGTACCGTCACACTATCCGGTTTTCTGATTTGCAGCTGTTGCGGTTCCAACGGTACGTCCGCAGCTGCGGGATAGATAGTAATCTTGAGTTCGTCCGTTTTGGCTCCGTGCCACGCCGCACCCCACCGGCGCGTGACTTCTTCGCCATAACGCGCCGACTGGCTACGAAACAGCACCATCCCCAAACTACCCAAACCGACGCCTTCCAAGTAACCGTCTCTGACCTCGAGGCTGACCAGCACATGGTCTCGCGGTTCACCTCCGATATGCAAAGGCACCGCGATCTTGCCGCCGGGGGCAAGTTGCTCCAACCACGCCGGAGGAATCTCCGGCAGCCCAACGGTAGCGACGATTCGGTCATAAGGTGCGCCGGGAGGATAGCCGAGTGCGCCGTCGCCGCAGACGACCTCTACCTGTCCAAACCCTACGGTAGCGAGTTGCCTGCGCGCCTTTTCAACCAAAAAGTCTTCCAAGTCCACCGTCACAACCTTCCCATGTTCACCCGCGAGGTGCGCCAGGAGCGCGGCGTTGTACCCGCTGCCCGCACCGATCTCTAAAACCTGCATACCGGGCTTGACGTCAAAGCCTTCTAACATCATGGCGACTGCGATGGGTTGAGAAACGGTCGAACACGTTTCCGGCGTCGTCTCGGGGTCAACAATCGCCCCTTCAGTACCCCGGTAGGCATCTTCAGGTTTTCGCCAGGGGATAAAGAGATGACGTGGCACACGTCCAAGCGCCTCCTCAACAGCGCCGCTTTTGACGTAGCCTTGAGCCTTAAGCTCGGTGACAAGCCCAGTTCTTAAAGCTTGCGTCTCCGCGCTATTGTTCATGCTGTCGTCCACGCCGTGATGGTAGCGTAAGCCTTGCTTTAGAAACCGTCAGGAGGCTTACGTGAGATTAGAAGGTATCGAACTGCGCGAGGTCACGGCTCACCTTAAATTTCGTTTTGAAACGAGTTTCGGGGTTGAGCAAGACTTGCGTAAAGTTTTGCTGACGCTCCACACGGAGGGCGTCGAAGGCTACGGCGAGGCGACAAGCGGGCTTTCTCCCGGCTACTCGTATGAAACAAATGAAACCGTTTGGGATACCTTAAAGCACCACATCATCCCGCACGTTTTGGGGCGAGATTTCTCCACCCCCGCTCAGCTGCTGGCGGCGCTCTCACCGGTTCGGGGGCACAATATGGCGGTGGCAACGCTCGAGACCGCCTTTTGGGACGCGTCCGCGAAAGCTGCCGGGGTGCCGCTCTGGGTGCTCTTGGGCGGGTCGCGTACCGAGCACCCGGTCGGCGCGTCGCTGGGGATTCAAGAGAGCACCGAAAAAACGGTCGAAACGGCGCTCAAACACGCTGAACAGGGGTATAAACGCCTCAAGTTCAAGATCAAACCGGGGTGGGATGTTGCGCCGCTCCGCGCCGTTCGTGAAGCTTTGCCGGATATGCCGCTGACGGTTGACGCGAACAGCGCCTACAGCTTGACCGACGCCCGCGTCTTTCAGCAGCTCGACGAATTGGGCCTCGAGTACATCGAACAGCCCTTGGCCCACGACGATCTGATCGACCACGCGCAGCTGCAGCGCTTATTGGCGACGCCGCTCTGCCTGGACGAATCGATTCACTCACCCGAAGACGCCCGCAAAGGCTTGCAACTCGGTTCGGGACGGGTCATCAACATCAAGGTCGGTCGGGTGAGGGGGCATCTCTTGGCGCGGCGGACGCACGACGTGGCGCTCTCTTTCGGTGCGCCCGTTTGGTGCGGGGGGATGCTCGAGTTCGGCATTGGCCGCGCCCATAACCTGCACCTCAGCTCGCTGCCCGGCTTTACGCTCCCCGGCGACACGGCGAGCGCGTCGCGTTATTGGGACGAAGATATCGTCGAACCTGTTTTAGACGCGGTGGACGGTATACAAAAGATTCCGGACGGTCCCGGCCTCGGCGTGACGCTCAAGCACGATTTGATTGACCAGTTGACTCTCAGGCACGAAATGTTCTCGGCTGAGGCGAGCAGGTGAAACGAACGCTGCTGGTCGTGACCGGGCCGCCCTGCGCTGGGAAAACGACGCTCGCCGCGCAGCTCGGGCGTGAGCTGTCGCTACCGGTGGTTCACCGTGACGCGCTTAAAGAAATCCTGTTCGATACGCTGGGGACAAAAGACCGGGCGTGGTCAAGAGAGGTCGGTGGCGCGAGCTACGCCCTACTCTATAGTTTTCTCGAGTCCCTCTTAAGGGTCGGTTATCCTTGCATCGTTGAAACCAGTTTTGAGCCTGAACGGGCTTCTTCCCGGCTAAAGTCGCTCTGTAAAACGTACGGTTTTGTTCCCTTGGAAATTCTCTGCACTTCCGACCTCGAAACGTTCCGTGAGCGTTATAAGGCGCGGTTGGCGTCTGGCGAGCGGCACGTCGGTCATGTTGACCATCTCAACTTGGACGAAATCAGCGCAAGGTGGGTGAGTGGAGCGCGCGGAAGTCTCGAGCTTGGAGGCCGGAGTATTCAGGTAGACACCACCAGATTCGGCGAGCGTGAACGAGCTTTGCTGCTCGGCGAGTTGCAAAAAACCTTGTACGCGGTTGTAGAGTAGAGCAAAGGAGCCTTTATGAATCTGTTACGCCCGTCCGGGTTTCGTCTGCTGCTCGCTTGCGTTACGCTGTTTCTTGTGACCTCTGCTACCGCCCAAACGAATACTACTCAAACCGATTTCGTCTTTGGTGACGCCCTACCCGACGCCCCCGAACTTGCCGCGCGCGGCCCCTACAGCGTCGGGGTGCGGACGGTACAGACCGTCAACCCTGACCAATTAGACGTGTTAGCCGTTACGCCGGAAGACCCCAACCCGCGTTACGACCGCCCGCTGACTTTAGAGGTCTTTTACCCTGGCACCGTGCCTGCCGGTCAAAAGGCGCGGACGACCTATAAAGACGTATACGGTTTCGGCCCGAACAATCCCGACCGACCGAACACACCGCTGACCTTCGCCGGACGCGCTCTCAGAGACGCCGCGCCGGACAACAGTAAAGCGCCCTACCCGCTGATCGTGCTGTCGCACGGGTATCCGGGCTCGAGGCTAATGATGACGTACCTGGCTGAAAACCTAGCTTCAAAAGGCTATGTGGTCGCGGCCATCGGCCACACCGATTCGACTTTTGAAAATGTCGGGGACTTCGCGAGCACGCTCGTCAACCGGGCCAAAGACCAGCTTTTCGTCATTGACGAGATGGCGCGCCGAGGAAAAGGCGAAGGCTTTCTAGGCAGTCTGCTCGACGCACAAAATACGGCAATTATCGGCTATTCGATGGGTGGTTACGGCGCGCTGAACGCAGGCGGTGCGGGCTACAGCGAAGCAGCCGCCTCGTTTCCGGGGCTGCCGGAAGGGGCGCTGAAGCCGCGTGTCACCGGCAATTTTGAAACCGATTCCCGTATCAAGGCGGTCGTCGCCTTTGCTCCGTGGGGCGCGGAAGCGGCGCTAGGATTTATCGGAATTCCTAACTTGAGCTTTTTTGAACCTGACGGCCTCGCCGGACTCCGCGTCCCGACGATGTTTGTCGTCGGTAGTCAAGACGACGTGTCGGGGTACGAGGGCGGCGTTAAAAGTCTCTTTGAAGGCGCTGTAAATGCCGACAGGTATATGCTCGTTTATGAAAACGCCCGCCACAACGTCGCGCCGAACCCCCCACCCGTAGACGCGCCGAACTTAGACGAATACGCGCGTTACGCAGAGTTTGTCTGGGACGCGCGGCGGATCAACAACATCAATCAGCACTTTGTCACGGCGTTTTTAGACGAAGAGCTTAAGGGTAAAAAGACAGGCAAGTACCTCGAGCTGATCCAAAACTCAAACGAGGGCGTGTGGGCACAAAACGAGGACGGCACTTTCACACCGGAACATACCTACTGGACGGGTTTTCCGGAGCGCACCGCCTTAGGGATGCAGTTTCACTACGAGTCCGCCGAAAAGTAGTTTAGAGCCGCAGCTTCAGGGTAACAGGCCGGGTTTGAGCAGACCCTGAAGCTTTGTATACGGTACGGTGATGGCGAACTTTCCCTGTGCGTAAGGGGCGACGGCGTAGGGGGCAAAGGTAAACTCGAGTCCCCGCTCCGTCAGGTTGAACACACTAAAATCACGCTCTTTTAGCTTTACGCTGCCGTCTTCGATCCAAGCTGCGTGACGGGCGCGGAGTTTGCGGTCGATTTCGCGGAGTAGCACCGGAAGGTACGCCGCGCGGGGTAAAAAGAGGTCTTTAAGCCCCAGCCGCACGACCTCCTTACCGGTTCGGTGAAAGGTTAGGCTACGGTAGCCGGTATTCGGGTGCGCCCCGCCGGTGTAATAAAAGCTCGTCTCGAGCAAACTCAACGTGTCACTGCTCCAGAGGGTCGGTTCCAACGCACTCTCATAGGTGTAGGGGTAAGCCAGTTCACCTTTGCTCGCAAGTCGTTGCGCGTCCCGAATAAACGCTGTCGTAGGCGCGGCTGTATACCCCTCAAGCCGCCCGTTCAGCTTTCGCCAAGGGACTATCAGCCAGAAAGGTACTTCAGTGCGCGTCTGTAGAAACGGCCCCTGCTCGGTGCGGCGCACGGTATAAGACGCGGCGAGCTTCAGGCTGAAAGGGTCGCCGTTTGCGAGCGTTCCGGAAAATGTCTGCGCTTTGTCACGTCTGTCTAGAAACGGTTCGGGTAAGCGCCCGGTCAGGTTCAACCCGGCACCCGATAGGTGGATTTTTCCGTCTCGAGTTTGTTCACCCTGCAAGTTTTGAAGTGGTGTGCCTAACAGCGTTCCTGTCACCTTGTCAGGGGAGAGGACAAGCTCGAGCTGTACCTGTTCACCCCCAAGCGTGCCCGTTAAAAGGTAACGCGCAGGTACTGTTTGAGCCGCCGCGAAGCTGAGCACCGCGCTCACGCCCCAAACGATAAGCCCGCCGAACCAACGCACCGACACCTCCCGAGTCACCTTCATTCCGTCTCCAATTTTGGTAAAAGCAGCTGCGCCCAACTGTGAGCTATTTTATGAATATTTTACCCTGAGACGTCTCCCTTTTCTTGCCGAAGCCTGTTACACTCTCCTTAGAGGTGTGCCTGCCAGGTGTCACTTCTGAAAGGGGAACGATGCGCTGCACTTTACGCCACAACCTACTTTGGGGAGGTCTGCTCGGGCTTTTGGTGGGTTGTGGTCAGGTTCCGGGGGGAGCCGGAAGTATTTCGGGAACGGTAACTGCACCTGCGGGTCGAGACGTCGCTGGCACCCAGGTTTTTGCCTGTTTTGAGAATGAACGCGACTGCGCCAGATTGGGAAATGTCAAAGTTACTGCGTCGGCGGCTTCTGCGACGTACCAACTCGGAAGTCTCGCGCCGGGTAGCTACGGCGTTTATGCACTTAAAGATGCGGACGGTGACGGCAACGCGACCGGCAATGGGGATTTTTACGGGTACTACAACCCTCAAGCCAGTGAGTTGTCACTCGTAATGCCACCGGCCGAGAACATCGACATTCAGATGACGGTGCTGACGGGCGCTAGTAAAGTTCCTCAGGTTATCCACGAACTGCAAACGAACACGCCTTGAGCCTATCCTGACGTCTATCTAGACCTTAGGCCGCGTCATCGCAAACACGCGGCCTAAAGCGCTGTATTCGTCGCGTCCGAGCCGCGCGATAGGGGCGTAACGCGCTGCGACGATCAGGCCGTCTTCACCGAGCAAATCGCGCCGCACCTGAACAGCTACCACTTGCCCCAACACCAGCGTCGAACCGGAGCCCGATACCTCGACGAGTTGGGAGACGCGGCACTCCAAAGCGACCGGCGCTGCTGCGACGCGGGGCGGCACGACGAGGCTCGAGGCCGCCGCCGCTAGTCCCGCTTCGGCAAATTCATCGACGCCGTGCGCCCACGCCCCCGAGGTGTGGTTGAGCGCTTCGGCGAGTGGCTCATCGGCTAGATTGACGACAAACTCGCCGGTGTCACGGGCATTTTTAAGCGAATCTTTGGGTGAACCGTCGGGTCTTTTACCAGGGGCAAACATCACCGTCAGCGGGTCGCTTGCAACCGCATTAAAAAACGAGTAGGGCGCGAGGTTGAGAACGCCCTCTTTCGACACTGTACTGACCCACGCGATAGGCCGAGGAATTAGGGCGCTCGTCAGCAGTTTGTAAGCGTCTTGGCCTCTCAGCGCGGCAACTTCGAAAGTCTGTACGTCAGGCACGCCGCGCCTCTGCGATGATGAAGTCGGCTGCGCCCAACTCTTCTTGGTTTATGGTGTGGCCCATCCCCGGATAGATACGCGCATCGACTGCGCCGCCGAGCCCGTTCATCACCCCTGCAGATTTCATCACCCGCGCTTCAGGGATGTGCGGGTCGATGTCGCTGCAACCTAAAAAGACGGGCGTACCGCTCAGCGACCCCGGATAGTCGCGAGGCGTGCTTTCCGGCCCGATCAGGCCGCCGGAAAAGGCGACGACACCGCCGTAGCGCGCCGCGTTTCGAGCCGCGAACTCCACGGCCAAGCACGCGCCCTGCGAAAACCCGAGCAGCACGATGTTTTCACGGGCAAATCCGGCCTCGGTCAGCTCTGTCAGCGCGTCCGCGACCGCCTGAAGCGCCTCGGAAAGGTAGGGCTCGTTGCGCGCTAGAGGTTGCAAAAACGACTGCGGATACCAGGCGTTCCCTTCAGCTTCCGGCGCGGCGTAGGCGACGTTCTCCGTTTTCAACATATCAGCGAGGCCCAAAATACCTCGCGCCGAGTCGCCGCGTCCGTGAAGCAGCAACACTGCGACCGAAGCGGCTTCTAAAGGTGCGCCGCGAAAAGCGAGGTTGTGTCCGTCGTGCGCCATTATCTACCCTCCGGGTTGGCTGATCGGGTGGGCTCGAGCCGGTGCGTCAACCCATTACATTTAGGTACCGGAGTCATAGCTGTCCTTTCGCCCTGCTACCTGGTTTAGAAGATAACGCACGGGCAGAGGTTGAATTGTGGGACATCTACGGTCAGGTGGTTTTAGTCAGCTTCTGACGGTTGGCTTTCGAGGAGTACATGACGGATACTTTGCGGGCCGCTTGCTACACTGCCCTATGAAAAACGCTTCTATCACTGTTGTCGGTGCGGGCATGGCCGGTTCCGACGCTGCTTTCGCCGCTGCCAACTTAGGCGTCCACGTTGACCTTTACGAAATGCGTCCGGTTAAAACGACGCCCGCGCACCGCACCGGCGACTTTGCCGAGCTGGTGTGCTCGAATTCGTTCGGTGGTGAGGGTGAAACGAACGCAAAAGGACTGCTGCAGCGGGAGATGCTCGCGGCCGGTGGTCTGGTGATGACCTCGGCGCACGCGACGCGGGTTCCAGCAGGGGGGGCGCTCGCTGTTGACCGTGAGGCGTTCGGAGCGAGGGTGACAGCGGCGCTTAAAGAACATCCGAACATCACCGTTTACAAAGAAGAGCTGCGCTACATCCCGGATGGAATTGTCGTCATTGCGTCGGGGCCGCTGACTTCGGACGCGCTGGCGGAAAGCCTGCGCGCGCGTATCGGTGAAGACTTTTTGGGGTTTTACGACGCGGCAGCTCCGGTCATCGACGTGGACTCGGTCGATATGACAATCGCCTACCGCAAGGGTCGTTACGGGCAGGCGGCGGACTATCTCAACTTGCCGTTCGACAAGGCGCAGTACGAAAGGTGGTTTGAAGCCCTAACGCAGGCGCGTCAACACACGCCTCACGACTGGGAGAAGTTGGAGTTCTTCGAAGGGTGTATGCCCATTGAAGAGATTGCGCGGCGCGGGTTCGATACGCCCCGGTTCGGGCCGCTCAAACCGGTGGGGCTCGAGCACCCCGATACCGGCAAACGCTTTTACGCCGTGGCGCAGCTTCGGCAAGAAGACGTACGCGGGCAGATGTGGAGCTTGGTCGGGTTTCAAACCGGGCTCAAGTGGGGCGATCAAAAGGAAGTCTTGCGGCTGATTCCTGGGTTGGAAAACGCCGAGGTGGTGCGTTACGGCGTGATGCACCGCAACACGTATCTCAACGCACCCAAACTCTTGACGCCCGAACTGAGCTTGCGCGAGCACCCAAACCTGTTTGTGGCGGGGGTTCTGGCGGGGACGGAGGGGTACCTCGAGTCTTCGGCAACGGGCTGGTTAGCGGGCAGCAACGCCGCGCGCAAAGTTTTGGGTTTAGAACCACTCTTGCCACCCGAAACTACCATGCTGGGCGGGTTGGTGCGCTACCTGGCGACCGCAAACCCGGACAACTTTCAGCCGATGAACGCGAATTGGAGCCTGGTACCGACGCTCGTTAAGCAGAAGGGCGAAGGGAAGAAGGAGCGGCGGATGCGGGCGTTTGGACGGGGGTGTGGGGATTTTCAAGAGTGGGTAGACCAGTTGAGGGGTGTCGAGGTTTAGACAATCTCAAAGGAAGGCGGATAACTTACCTCCAGGGTAGTTATCCGCCTTTGCTGACTTCAGTCTAGAATGGATGGTTCCACAGTTTATAGTCTAGTTCGCGCCTGATGGTTCCTGGTATCTGTAGGCTGAAATTTGTGAGTTACTGGTGTGCCGCTTGAACCAGTCATCGCGTTTTTGCTTCCAGAACCTGATTCCTTCACTTCCTTGTAAAACCTTGAAACAGCTGGGTTCTTGCTCATTGTTGATAGCCTTAAACTTGTTTCTCAATTCTGCCAGCCAGCCCTTTCCATCTCTGAAATTGCCATCGCCTGCATAGACCAAAGTTACGTTCTTACACTCGAGGACATATTCTTTAGGATTTTGTATTGATTTGAAAACCCGATCATTCTGCGTGATGTATAAGACGGTATCCCTCAACCGCAGTTTGCAGTTCTTCGCACCTGGTGGCTTGACTTCAAACTTGAAGAGATTGAAGTGTCCGGGGTTCTCGGGGTACGTGTCGTCCTTATGGTTGTTATAGGTTCCTTTCTGCTTCTTAAGGGCTATCAGGCTGTCTTGAATCGTTACCGTGCCAGGAATTTCCGTCATACCCTCATTTCTACAAGAGATTCCTGTATAGGCCCAGTCAACCAGTACATCGTCGATTAAGCCGCTAGTCTTGCGGTCGTTTGAGAAAGCATCATCACCGGCGTGCCTGATGTACGAGTCGCGGACTGTCCATTTATTCGTCCCACCTTCTATGTGGATGGTGTCGCCGCCTATATAAATAGCTAGGTTATCCATCACAAAGCCAGGCGAGTCAAGTACATAGATAGCGGGACCGAAATGGTACTGGGGTTCCCAAGGCGCGTCATCACGGAGGTTCGTACTGTACTTGCCACCCGAGATGCACAAGCCCTCGCCGTTATTCTGAACCACCATAGGTTTGGGTCTGGAGTTGTTCACTTTAGGAACAATGAATTCCTTACCTCTAGCATCAATTTCAGCGTTCTTCCCTTTACCCTTGATGTCATACTGCTCCCCGCGCTTAGGGTTAGCGACAGTACGGTTGACATTCTCAAGACACGACTTGCTAGCTGTTGGCGGGGGGTTGGTTGTTGGAGACTGGTAGTAGACTCGTAATACTGGTTGCTGCGCACCAGGTGCTTCGTAAGCGTAAGCTTTTCGGTAGCCGGTGCCCGAGATCACAAAGGCCATCGCTGCACCTTTGACCCAATCCGGACGGCTGCTGATCTCCCCAACAATGGACGCCAAATTAGGCGAGGCATATTTTCTTTCTGCTGTCCAAGTCCCCGGCTTCCAATCTACAAAAGCGCTCGTCTTAGCTCGGCCGGTAATGTCATTAGGTCTATCTACGAAAGTTTGAGCGTTTGCTACATTGTTGCCATATATCTTTAACAAGGTCGTCTCAGACCTGTTGAGAGGGGCAACAAATTCGATACGGGCGTCGGTAACGGTAGCACCTTTAGGAATATTGATGTTGGTAAAGCGTAATCCTACAGTCTGTTTTTCAGAGGTAGAAGGATTTTTGTACCCAAACTCGAGGATTGTACTGGTCAGGCCCACTCGACCACTATTGTCCTCTTCAGCGTCACTTGCCGAATCGGGTACTGAACTAACTACCACAGTTGCTTGTGTAGAAAGACTCCCCTCTTCAGAATACAGCGGTGCATCTTGTTGAATGCCACTGCTGCAAGCTGCTAATCCAACAAGCAGCGGCAGGGCTAAGAAACTACGGGCAGTTTTCCTCTTGTACATGGCAATCTCCTCTTAGCGACACTGCGCTAAATACGCCTGTTTGCTTTCGGCGGCCTTTACCGTTTCCTCCTCAAAATGAGATAAACCTATTATCTTAATGAGCGGAGAAAAAACGGAGAAACAGCTCGAAGGTACTGAGAAAGCTCGTTCTAAACGAGCTTTCAATCGGCTCGCTAGGTAGCTGGTGTTTTAGTTGAGGTGATTGATCTTCGTGCTTCGCAATAGCTCATTAAAGGTAAAAGTAGGTACTTCACCATATTCAGCTTTGAGTACACGCGTGTATTTTTGATACGCAAGCCGCGCCCCAACCTCGTCTCCCGATCTCTGCAACAGCTGAACAAGCGCTTGATGGGCGTCCAGCTCGAGCGGCTCGAGTTCAACTGCTTTTCGGTACGCCCAAAGTGCTAAAGCTGCGTCACTTGGTTCGTACAGCTTGCCCAACCCAACGGCTGTAGAGAACGCTGCATCTTGCAGTCTCGTTCTCATATATTCGGCCCATTCTGAATGGACGCCGGGCAAAAAAGTGCTGCTGTACTGTTCTAATGCTTTGTGGCGGGCGTTTAGGTCAGTCGTTTCAAATGCTTCTAGCAGCTCCCGAGCGTCCAGCTTGACCTCGAGTTCAGCTGCCAGCTGGTATTTGTGGTCGGCGTAGACCAGTGGATTGAACGGGAGGTGTTCGGCAAGCGACGTGCGTAGACGCCGCAGGGCGAGTTTGCCGTATTCGATGTGTTTGGGGTCGCTCGAGCCGTCCCACAGCGCGTCGATAATTTTCTCTCTGGTTGCTGGACCATGAAGGATGAGCCAGATGAGGAGTTCGGCAGCCTTAGCGAAAGGAAATTTGATGTGGGTTTGCTCGAGGCCACAATGAAAGCTGCCAAGGGTTTGGACTTCTAGTACAAATCTTTTTGGGGTTATTGTATTGCCGGGTAGTGGTTGGGTGAAGGGGCCAAAACGTTCTGCGAACCAGCCTCGAGCTACCAACTCCCGGTAGAGCGGACGCTTAGGTTCTGCATCGGTATGTAGAACCGAATCTTGGTTAAATGCGTCAAGTCTGTCGATAAATTTTTCTACTTTTTCTAGTGTAAGAAGACCTTCGCGTCGGTCTATTTCTAGCAGATAGGCATGTGCGCTGATAGAGTTGAGATTGTGATCTGGATAGACAAGGGTCGTACTGAAGTCTCGTCTTGCTTTAGACAAATCACCGTTGTCAAAAGCGTCTAGCCCTTCATAGTAAGCGTCGAATCCTGTCCAATCTCGATCTCCTTCCGACCATTCTCGATGTGCTTCGTTAAGTATTTCTCGCGCACGTTTAGGATTACCACTACGTCGTACCGCATTTGAAAGCATATATTTCGTTTCTTTAATTCTTTCTGGTAGACCGTACTCTGAATAGAGTAAAAGGGCTTCTTCGTAGTTTGCCTGTTTGTAGTTTGTCAGAGCCTCTGATGTATATGCAAGTTGGGCAAGAAACCCGGCATGTCTAATATCGTTTTTGCTCTCTCGTGCAGCAAGAATTTCTGAAAGAATACGAAAGGTTTCTCCGAAGTGCCCCTGAATTCCACATATATTAGCTAGATTATTAGAAAGTTTCCTGAAGTTTAGTGGGTTAGTCATGTTTAGGTTCGTGTAACAGTCTAGTACAGCTTCAATCGCTTACTATTGGGTTAAGGGTTGGTTGGTAGCGTAAGGGCATGAGACGACACATAGTAAAGCTGAACGCTGCCGAACGAGAGCAGTTGCGGGGATTGACACGCACGGGCA
>JAABUN010004781.1_pt1 | contig 17793 bp, 17 predicted proteins | sample 5559311 | NCBI WGS metagenome assembly JAABUN01 (sample SAMN10711877, study PRJNA513370) | rock metagenome | isolation source: Antarctica rocks | place: Antarctica: Victoria Land, Siegfried Peak sud | reverse complement strand
TGCCCACGCAACTTCTCCAGCGCCACCATGACCTCGCCGACGACGTCCGCCTGGTACTGGTCCACAGCACCGTTCCCGACGCGTACGGGGGTGGAGTCGGCGTAGCCCGGCAGGTGGCTGAGCTCCCACTCGGGCAACCGCCGCTCTCCGGCCACCCCGTACATGATCTGCAGGTCCTCCGGATCACCGGCGACTGCACGCAGCAGCCAGTTGCGCCAGCTCAGGGCCTCGTCCGCGAAGCCGTGCGTCATCATGGCCTCGAGGGTCAGGGCGGCGTCGCGGAGCCAGCAGAAGCGGTAATCCCAGTTGCGTGCACCGCCGAACTGCTCGGGCAGCGACGTCGTGGGAGCGGCGACGATACCGCCGGTGTCCTCGTGGGTGAGTGCCCGCAGGACCAGGAGCGAGCGCTGGACGGCGTCGCCGTACTCGCCGTCGTCGAGGAAGCTGTCGCCCCAGGAGCGCCAGTAGCTGACGGTCTTGTCCAGCGCCTCGTCGATGTCGAGTGCGGGCGGCCTGTCGCGGTGCGACGGGAACCATACGAGTTCGAGGTCGACGACGTCGCCTTTGTCCACGGTGAACGTCCCCTCATGGTGGCGATGAGACGCCCGCAACCTGGGCCCTCGCAGCAGGAGCGCGTCAGGACCCGCGATGGCGAGCAGCTCCGAGCCGCCCGCGTGCTTTTGCTGGCTGACCCACGGGACGATCTCGCCGTAGCCGAAGCGGATCTCGAGCTCCTGCTGAAGGGTGACCGCTCCCCGCAGCCCCTGGATGCGTCGCACAATGTTGGCCCTGCGGTCCGCGATCGGCATGAAGTCGGTGACCAACACCTCGCCGTCGTCGGTCTTCCAGTGGGTCTGGAGCACGAATGTCGAGTGGATGTAGCTGCGCTCCACCACCTCGGCGGAGGACGACGACGGCGCGACGAGCCAGCGGCCGTGCTCGGGCGTGCCGAGCATCGCGGCGAAGACCGACTCGGAGTCGAACCGGGGGAAGCAGAGCCAGTCCACGCTGCCGTGGCGGGAGACGAGCGCACCGGTGTGCAGGTCGGACAGGAGTGCGTAGTCCTCAATCGGTGATTGCATTTTTCAACTCAACCACAGCGGGCGGAGGCGATGTACCCCTAATGCCCATTTGCATCGAAGGCCAGCCGTATGCGCGCGGGAAGGTCCGAGGTCAGTTCCTGCACGCCGAGGCCCGCGAGGAAAAGCGCATCCTCCACGGTGTTGACGGTCCAGACCCGGACGCGCAAGCCGCCCCGGATCCACCCCCGCACCCGGTCCGGGTGGTCCCGCGCGTACTGCACACTCGGTCCCGCGAGACCGACCTCATGGCGGTCGATGAGCTCCTCCCCCTCCTGCAAGGCCCTGCGCAGGACATTGATCAGGGCGCCTTCGGCGATCGAGCCGAGCCGCAGCGCCCCGCGGACTTCCTCCGGCTCCACGTCGGCGACCAGCTGGCACAGCATATGCTGCGGTGCCGACTCGGCGAGATGCCGTATCGAATCAGGGTTGAAGCTCATGAAACTGACCTCGACGGAACCCATCATCGAAGACTCCGGGTTCCACCCCTCGTCCATCAGGAAGGCGATCAGCGCCTCCTCCAGCCGCAGTCCGAACGGACTCGGGTGCTTCAGCTCGATCGCGAGCCTGATCGGTCGGCCCGCGCGGCGCAGGAGGACCAGGAGGTCGGCGAGGGTCAGGAACTGGTTCGTCACATCCCCGTATCCCGTCGGGATGACCACGCCCCTCCAGGACGACACGTCGAGGGTCCGCAATTCGGCCAGGGTGCGGTCCGCAACATCGCCCGACCCGCTCGTGGTACGGTCCAGCGTCGTGTCGTGGATGCACACGAGCTGTCCGTCGCGGGTGAGGTGCACGTCGCACTCGACGCCGTCGACGCCGTCCGCGAGCGCCCGCAGGTAGGCGGCTCTCGTATGCTCGGCGTAGGTGCCGCTACTGCCCCGATGGGCAAAGATCACAGGAGGCACGGGGCATCCCCTCAGGTCGTCGATGGTGTCCCTCCTACGGTACGTGACCATGTCGCGGAGGCACTATGGGTCCCCCTGTCCGGGGATCTATGGTGCCGTCGATAGACTCGGGAGGGTGAATGATCAGATGACGGGCACCGACGCGGAGCGGGCGACAGCCCTCCGCCGCATGAAGACGCTGGCGACGGGGCTGCTGGCGGTCATGGCCATCATCTTCGTGGTGGCCTTCGCCCTGCAGGACGCCTACCCGTGGCTGCAGTATGTGCGTGCTGCGGCCGAAGGCGGCATGGTCGGCGCATTGGCGGACTGGTTCGCCGTCACAGCCCTCTTCAAGCATCCGATGGGCCTGAAGATCCCGCACACCGCAATCATCCCGCGCAAGAAGGACCAGATCGGCGAATCGCTGGGGCAGTTCGTGGAGGAGAACTTCCTGTCCGAGGACGTGGTGCGGTCGAAGCTCCATTCCGCACGGATCGCGCAGAAGGCCGGCGCCTGGCTGGAGAAGCCGGAGAGCGCGGACCGCGTGGCCGTGGAAGGGGCGGCCCTGATCCGCGGCATGTTCACGGTCCTGAACGACGACGCCGTACAGGGCGTCATCGAGTCCATGGTCCGGAAGCACCTCCTCGATCCACCATGGGGGCCGCCGATCGGCAGCATCGCCGAACGCGTCTTCGCCGAGGGGCATCACCACCGGCTGGTTGACCTGCTGGTGGACCGTGCAGCCGATTGGGTGGACGCCAATTACGCCGTTGTCACGAGGGTCGTCGCCCAGCGCTCACCGACGTGGGTACCGCGCCTCGTCGACGGCGTGGTCGGTGACCGCGTGCACGCCGAGTTGTCGAAGTTCATCCGGGCGGTGCAGGACGATCCACGGCACGATGTCCGGCTCGCCGTCGACAAGTATCTCCGGGACCTCGCGCAGGACCTCCAGCACAAGGCGGAAACCATTGCGAAGGCCGAGGAGATCAAGGGCCAGCTACTCGACGACCCCCGCGTCCGCGACATCACCGCACGCACCTGGGCCACCATCAAGAACGCTCTCCTCGAGGCGGTCAACGATCCCGACAGCGAGTTGACCTCGAAGTTCAAGGCCGCGGTGCGCGACTTCGGCTCACGACTGAAGAGCGACGCCGAGCTCGCGGGCAAGGTAAACCGCTGGATCGCCGACGGCGCCTCCTATGCGGTGCGTACCCATCGCAGCGAGATTGCCGGCGTCATCTCCGAGACGGTGGGGCGATGGGACGCCGAGGAGACCTCGCGCAAGATCGAACTGCAGGTCGGCAAGGACCTCCAGTTCATCCGGATCAACGGCACCGTGGTCGGCTCGCTGGCCGGGCTGCTCATCTTCACGATCGCCCACGCGATCTTCGGTTAACGGCGCGTTCCCACCGGGTCAGGACGGGCAGGAGGGCCAGGGCAGCCGGAGGCGCGCAGGATGGTGCGGGCTTGGCGGCTCAGGTGTCCTTGTGCTTCGTTGCCTGCTCGGGAAGCTGCAGGACCTCTGCCAGTTCTCCGGGAATGGTCTGCGGGAGGGGGCCGAACGCCTCGCGGGTGGTGCGGATGACGGCCTTGGCCATGAGGTGGTTGCCGGTGCCACCGATCACGGCGCCTGCGCCGAAAGGAAGCGCGCGCCCGAGCATGAAGCCGCCCTGCCTGGCGAGGAACTTTTTGAGGAAGCGCCGCTGGAGAGAACCGGTGACGGTCTTCATGAGCGACGCCGGCGCGGACCTGTTCACCAGCTGACCCCAGTACTGCGGTGCGCCCTGGCCCGCGGACGCTCCGAGGATGGAGCGGATCAGCGCCGTACCCTCCTCACCCATGAGGATGGCCATCACCATGGCACGCGAGCGCTCGGGGTCCTCGGTTTTGACGCCGTGCAACTCGGCGATCGACTCGGCATAGAGTGCCGTCGCCTCGAGGAAGCCGACGGTCGCGGCCGCCGAGAGTCCGAGGGAGGCCAGCGTGCCGACGGCGGGCACGGCCGCGGTCGCGCCGACCGCCGCTCCCGCAGCCGTCGTCGCCCGCAAGTAGTCGCGCTCGAGCAGCCGCGCCAGCTCGGCCGGCGAAGCGTCCGGATGGCGGCGGCGGAGGCGATCCAGGTTGGACAGGATCAGCGGCCGCTGGACTTCCATTGCCCGCTCGATCCCACGGATGATCGCGGGCTTCGGGTTGCCGTCCTTGTCGAACAGCGTCCGGTTGGCAGCCTTCACGGCTGGGTTCTCCTTGTTACGGCCAAACATCATGATCCTTCCGGGTGGTTCGACGTGCCACTGGGTCGAGTGTAGGTCGGGGTGTGCACGGGCTGTTCGGCGTTTTGCTGCTGGCGCAGAACCGATCAGGCTGGATTGCAGACAGGGAAGGGCGCCACCACTCAGCGGTGACGCCCTTCGTCAACTGTTCCCCCAAAGGTTCAGCTGGTGCTCCTGACTAGACGCGGGAGCCGCGACGACCGGTGATGAGGCCGTAGATGACGAGCACGATCAGCGCGCCGCCGATGGCCAGCAACCAGGTCGAGATATCGAAGAAGCTATCGATCCTGACGTTGAAGAGCGCGCTGCCGATGAAACCGCCGAGCAGGGCACCCACTACGCCCAGGACCAACGTGATGACCCAGCCGCCGCCCTGCTTACCTGGCAGGATGAGCTTCGCGATCGCTCCAGCGATAAGACCAAGAATAAGCCAACCGATAATTCCCATGAGATGCTCCTTGAGTGATTGTCAGCCCCGCCCGGAGACAGGAAGCTGCCGAATAGTCCGATGCACCGGAGTGCAACTGTCCACAACTGTACTTCATCAGCCTGCTTAGGGTGCAACCCTAGCACCATGCTAATCCTGCTTATCAAGGCCTCCCGGTGAATCTTTGCTGAAATGTTGCAGCTACCACCGCTGGCTATTCGGTCCGTTCGACCGCCGGAAACAAGCGGATCGCACCGTTCGATGGCGATCCGACGAGGCGGGTTCGGTGACGAGCGACGGGAAGAACGAAATCGGTCGGTAATTCGCTCGAATCAGTGACGAAGTGCAGCTCGATGAGGTTTTCTAATGCGAATCGATGTACTAATTCTCCTCATTGCACTCGGTGCAATTTCACTTTCACCATTCACGCGGCGGTCGACCTCGACGCCATCGCCCTCGTGGGTTACACCATCACACGACGGGAATGCAGCGACACGAGTCCCAGGCACAGGACGAACCAGTAGGGCCGAGCGGTACCTCGGCCCTTTCTTCCCTGTGTTTGCCTCCGCGCAGATCGAAAGCGCTTGACGATATACTAGAAACGGGGGTAATGTCACCGAAACAAAGATAAAGCCACATGCTGTGGGTGTCCTCCGCAGTGACAGACAACGGAGTCGCCATGTTCGCGGAAGAGCGCCATCGCCAGATCAGCGACCTCGTGTCCGCCGACGGCCGCGTCACGGTTGCCAGCCTCTCCTCGCGCTTCGGCATCACCAGGGAGACGGTCCGCAGGGATCTCGCGCTCCTCGAGAACGACAGCATCCTCCGCCGCGTGCACGGTGGCGCCATCGCTGGCAGCGGCGCGACGACGAACGAGCCGAGCCTCACCAGCCGGTTCGCGCGGCACTCTCCCGAGAAGAAGCGCATCGCCGAGTCGGCACTCGCCATGACTCCTGCAACCGGCGCCGTCGTCCTCGATGCCGGCAGCACCACCGGCGCCCTTGCCGAACTACTGGTCGAGGAGGCCCGGTCCTCATTGGCCGTGGTCACCCACTCCGTCCTGATCGCATCCCTGGTACTCGGCGCCGGCCTAAGCGTCGAACTCGTGGGAGGCCGTGTGCGAGCCCTGACGAGCGCGGCCGTCGGGAGCAGCACGGTTGCCCAGTTCGGGCGGCTGCGGACGGACGTCGCCTTCATCGGCGCCAACGGGATCTCCGCAGGATTCGGCCTCAGCACCCCCGATGTCGACGAAGCAGCGGTCAAGACCGCCATCGTTGGCTCCGCCCGGCGCGTCGTACTCCTGGCCGACTCCTCCAAGTTCGACGAGGAGACCCTCATCAGCTTCGCCTATCTGGAGGATATCGATGGACTCATCACCGACCGCGCTCCCCGGGGACCCCTCGCGGATGCGCTCTCCGAAACCGATGTGGAGGTGATCGTCGCGTGATCCTGACACTCACCGCTAATCCCAGCATCGACCGCACCGTCGAACTCAGCACCGCTCTCACCCGCGGCGCAGTCCAGCGGGCCACCCACGTGGTGCAGGAGGCGGGAGGCAAGGGCATCAACGTCAGCCGCGCCCTCGCCAAGTCCGGGATGCTCACGCTCGCCATCCTCCCCGGGGACGACGACGACCCCGTCCTCGCCGGCCTCCGCACCGCCTTCCTCCCCTTCAGGAACCTACCGATCGGTGCGGGCCTCCGCACCAACACGGCGATCACCGAACCGGACGGCACGACGACGAAGGTCAATGAGCCCGGCCCGGCCCTTTCAGCCGCGCACCTCGACGAGCTCCTCAATGTTGTGGTCGCCGAGAGCGACGGCGCGGACTGGCTGGTCCTCGCCGGGTCCCTTCCGCCGGGCGTGCCGCCCACCTTCTATACGAGAGTCACGGCCGCCGTCCGCGAGGCCTACGGACTGGCTGCACCGCTCATCGCGATCGACTCCTCCGGCGAGCCCCTCATCGAAGCCGCCGCGGGCGTTCCAGCGCCGGACCTGCTCAAGCCCAACGCCGTGGAACTCAGCGAGTTGACCGGTATCGGTACGGGCGACGAGCTCGAGGCGGACCACGAATTGGCCGCAAAGGCCTGTGCGGTGCTCATCACCGCGGGGGTCGGGGCGGTACTGGCGACTCTTGGTTCCGGGGGTGCCCTGCTCGTGACGAACGCGGATGCTTGGCATGCCAAGCATCCGCCCGTCGCGGCGCGTTCCACGGTCGGCGCGGGAGACTCCGCGCTAGCCGGTTACCTGCTGGCGCACAGCGCGGGCGAACTCCCGGAGAACTGCCTGCGCCAGGCGGTTGCCCACGGATCGGCGGCAACCGCGCTCCCGGGTTCCACCGTTCCATCGCTCGACCAGACAGCGCCGGCCGCCGTCGTGGTCACCCCCCTCATGGTCACCCTTCCCGTGATCGAACCAAGCGCTACCGGGTCCACCGCCGGACCGAAAGCACAGGAGGAATTCTGATGTCCGATCTCATCACTCCGGAGCTCGTCTCCCTGGACAAGGACCTGGGGACCGATCACTCTTCGGTGATCCGGTTCCTCGCGGAGCAGGTCGCCGCCGAGGGGCGCTCCACGGAAGTCGACGGCCTGTTCGCCGACGCGCTCGCCCGGGAGGAAAAGACCTCTACCGGCATCCCGGGCGGCATCGCCATACCGCATTGCCGCTCAAAGGCCGTCTCCGAATCGACGCTCGTGATGGCACGCCTGTCACCGTCGGTCGACTTCGGCGCGAAGGACGGTCCCGCCGACCTCGTCTTCTTCATCGCCGCACCGGACGGAGCCGATCAGGAGCACCTCAAGCTGCTCTCGAAACTCGCGCGATCGCTGATCAAGAAGGACTTCACCGCCTCGCTGCGCGCCGCGCAGACACCGGCCGATGTCGTCGCCCTCGTCAACGGCGCCCTCGGCCTCGGCCTCAGTGACGCACCCACGACGACGGGCGCCGGCGCCCGTGCTGCCGGATCCTCCGCGCAGACCGGGGCCGAGGCCCGCTCGAGCGAGGCAGCGGCAACGCTGGGCACCTCGCCCGCGGGGACGGACACTACGGGACCCGCCGTCGAGTACAGCCGCTCGACAGACACCGAGGTACGCCGCCTCGTCGCCGTGACCGCCTGCCCCACCGGTATCGCGCACACCTACATGGCAGCCGACTCGCTCGTCGCGGCCGCCAAGGAGCGCGGCATCGACCTCCAGGTCGAGACGCAAGGTTCCTCCGGCGCAACCCCGCTCGACCCCGCAGTGATCGCGTCCGCCGACGCCGTAATCTTCGCCGTCGACGTCGATGTCCGGGACAAGCAGCGCTTCGCCGGCCTCCCCGTCATCAGCGCACCCGTCAAGCGCGGCATCGACGAGCCGGGCGAGATGGTCGAGGAAGCCGTCGCGGCCGCGCGGAACCCGAACGCCCGCAGGGTCGCCGGAACCGCCGGCGGCGGCGAGCAGACCGACGACGGCGGCAGGGACAGCCTCGGCAGCACCCTCAAGCGGGCGCTGCTCACCGGCGTCAGCTATATGATCCCCTTCGTTGCCGGTGGCGGGCTCCTGATCGCCCTCGGGTTCCTCCTCGGCGGGTACCTCATCACTGACACCGCTGACACCATCGTCCTCGAGAACAGCCTCGGCAACCTTCCGGACAGCGGTCTGGGCACGTATCTCGGCGCGGTCGCCTTCAAGATCGGGCAACTGTCGCTCGGCTTCCTGGTTCCTGCCCTCGCCGGGTACATCGCCTACGCCCTGGCTGACCGTCCCGGCATCGCTCCCGGATTCGTCGCCGGTGCGGTCGCAGGCTTCATGGGAGCCGGCTTCCTCGGTGGCATCGTCGGCGGCCTGCTTGCAGGTTATGTGGCCATGATGATCGGACGACTGTCCGTGCCGAGGTGGCTCCGCAGCCTCATGCCCGTCGTCATCATCCCGCTGATCGCATCGATCGTCGCCTCCGGACTCATGTTCCTCCTGCTCGGCGGACCGATCGCCACGATCACCACGGGTCTCAATGAGTGGCTGTCCGGCCTCACCGGCACCGCCGCCGTCGGCCTCGGGATCATCCTCGGGCTCATGATGGCAGTGGACCTCGGAGGTCCCATCAACAAGGTGGCCTACTCCTTCGCCGTCGCCGGCCTCAGCGCCGGGTCGATCGACAACCAGGCGCCCTGGCAAATCATGGCTGCCGTGATGGCTGCGGGCATGGTCCCGCCCCTCGCCATGGCTCTTGCCACCGCGATAGACCGCCATCGCTTCACGATCGCCGAGCGTGAGAACGGCAAGGCCGCCTGGCTGCTCGGAGCCGCGTTCATCTCCGAGGGCGCCATCCCGTTCGCGGCCGCCGATCCGCTTCGCGTCATTCCGGCGTCCCTGCTCGGATCGGCTGTCACGGGAGCGATTGTCATGGGCACGGGTGTCACGTCGCAGGCACCGCACGGCGGCATCTTCGTCTTCTTCGCGATCGGCAACGTTGCGATGTTCGTCGTAGCGATCCTCGTCGGCATGGTGGTCTCGGCACTCGCGGTCACCGCTCTCAAGCGCTACGCCACCCGCAGGACGGACACCGCCGTCGTAGAGCCGGTTGCAGCCTGACCCCGAGTCCGGTTGGCTGTACCTGAACCCATTTATAAGAAGGAGCACAACATGGCACAACGCAAGGCAACTGTGGCTAGCCGCGTGGGACTCCACGCCCGCCCCGCGTCCATTTTCGCCGAGGCCGCAGGTGAGATCCCGCTCGAGGTCACCATCGCGATGGACGGCGAGCCCGCGGAGGAAGCCATGGACGCCTCGAGCATCCTTTCGCTCATGAGCCTCGGTGCTTCGCACGGCGACGTCGTCGTCCTTCGTACCGAGGGCGACGGCGCCGAGGACGCGCTGGAGAGCCTGGCCCGCATCATCGAGACGGACCACGACGCCGAGTAGTCCGCACAACCACGAAGGGCACCATCCGCCGTCAATACATGGCGAATGGTGCCCTCCTGGCGTCCCCAGCGCTTGAGGTCAGGTAGGTGGGTCCACCCGTTCTAATGGACACACCTACCTGCCGGGTAACAATCCGCTGACCCCCCACGGACAGCGGCAGTTACATAATCATTATATTTACATACGATCATGAAAACGTGAATGGGGATCAGGACACGATTACGTCACTTTTCTGCACAGCGAACATGTTTTGCATCCGGAGGTACTAAGCCGTTCTAGGCGAGGTTGTTGGCCCGCTTCCGTTCTCTTCCGACGAGGGTGTGGCTCAGCCAGATGACGCACAAGCCCAGCACCGTCAGAACGATCGCCGTGAACGGCAGGACGACGTCCAGCGCCCTAAGCTCGATGGTCGTCAGCCGCAACAGGACGAAGACGACCACCAGCGAGAAGCCAGAGGCCAGAAAAGCACAGGCCACCCTGTGGATGGGCCGAAGATGCCGGTCGAAGACCGATGCCGCCGCCGGTAGCACGAGACAGGCAGCTACGTATCCCGGGTACAGCCGACCGACTGAGGCGTACTGCTGCACCGTGTCCTGGTCCTCGTAGGCGCGGAGGCCGGTCGAGCTGACGGGCAGTTCGCTGGCGACGAAGAAGTACAGTGTCGCCGCGATCGTCAGTCCGAGGATCGCAAGCCCGAAGGGCCCCACGACGAGACGACGCGCGAGCGGCGAACCGAACGCTGCAGCCATGCGGACTCCGAGGAGCACGAACACCGCGTAGAGAGATAGGCGCAGCATCAGATTGGCGACGTTGACGCCGCCCAGGACCGTGTCCACCGCTTCGTAGATCTGGGCGATCGACAGGCCCACCGCGACGGTGAGGAGCACGAGGGCGGTGAAGATGGTCCGCCCCTGCCCTTTTCTCACCCCTGGCAGACGAATGGCGGCGCCGGCTGCGCACAGCACGAGCGCCACCCACTGGATTGCCAGCGCGCTCATCCGAGGTTCTCCCACATCGCACGGTCCTTACCGTCGTCGAGCTCCGCCCGCCTGATCTGCTTACCCAGTACGTCGAGCCGGTCGCGGGCGAGGAAGACCAGTTCGAGGTCGGGCATCGCGCGGAGGACCCGTGCCCGACCATCCTCCGGCCAGCCGCCTTCGTCGGCGGTGAGCAGCCCGGTGACGACCAGGCCGCTGGTCAGTGACACGGCGGCCGTGCGCGCGGCCTGTACAGCGATCTCGGGTGCGAGCCGGCCGGCGGTGAGCTGCGCGGAGAGATTCTGGCGGGCCACGCCCGTGCTCGCAGCCAGTTGCTGGCGCAGGTCGCCGGGGTCGATGGCCTCGATCCAGGCGCGCACGGAATTCCGGTGCGGAAACGGAGCCAGGTTCAGCTGCAGGTCGGTTCCCGCGCACTCCTTGTCCTCACTGCGCGCCACGAGAAGGCGGAGGATGTCGATGTGCGAGACCTGGCTCACGAGTTCCGCGTCCGTCGGCACCCTGCTGCCGACACGCAGGTCCTCGAAGCCTTCGAACGCCGTGAGTGCATCCACGGGCGACAACGCGTACCCTCGGGCGATGGCGACGACCGTCGATACGGACACCTTGCCCCGGACGAGCTGCTGGGCGAGCGTGGAACGCTTGATACCGGCTACTCTGCAGACATCGGACACCGTGTCCTGGCTTGCGATGCGGGAACGCCACAGCTGAAACGCTTTGGCTGTGACGGCCATCATCACCTTTCGATTGGACTTTTCGGTCTCGGGTAGAAGTATACTGAAACCGCTGGCTCCGATTTCTGCGATTCCCCCATACGCAGAACTCGGAGCCAGCTCCAATTAACGGCACGTCACAGACGTGACTACCAGCGGACCTTCTTCTCCTTCTTCCCCTGCTTGCTGCTCTCCTGAGCTGCTTTCAGGTGTCCGGCGCCGGTCGCGGCCGTCGGGGCGGCGGCCTGGTTCTTCTTCGCCAGCGCAAGCTTGGCTCGTGGGTCGTCCTGCAGCTTCCGGGGGCCCGCTCCGCTGGGTGTGACCGCCTTCTCGGCCTCTGCCGGGTTTCGACCGTCGGTCTGGGACTGGTTGTTCTGGGGCGTGCTGGTCATGGTGTTCCTTTCTGGTGCAGACGCCCTCGGAAGGCGTTCGGACCAGCTCAGCGCCGCGCGAAGGAAGTGCTCGCGATCAGTGTGCTGGGAAACCGGACGGATTCAGCGGGCGCCCTCGGAGGGGTGTCATCGACAAGTGGCGCGGAGCTCGGCAGAAGCCGGCTCGTCTACTGAAACAGAATTGTCCTCATGCCTTGCGACGGTACACCCGTCCGGAGCCCCCGGACAAGGGTCCGTGATGCCAGACGGATCCCGAGCTAGCGCTGCCGAGGCCCGTTGAGGGCGACGTCGACGAAGACCAGGCGATGATCACTGGTCGGGAACGGGAAGATGCCGGTCAGCTCGGATCCCGGCATCCCGGCCTGTGGCCAGAAGACCCCCGCGGCGGAGACCCGCAGGGTGCGTGACGGCAGGACGTAGTCGACCCGGAGGTTGCCCGCCTTGCGGTCCTCGAAGTCTGCGGTGTCGTACTGCGGATCACTCCGGTGAGTGGCGTTCGGGCCACCCTGGAGCGCCGATGCCTCGGTGGCACCGTTCGACGAAGGCAGTGGATCCTGGATCAGCTTGTTGCCCAGCAGCTGGTCGATCGAGCCTTTCCGGGAATCACCATCGAGGGGATCGCTGTTCTGGTCGCCCATGATGACGAACCGCTCGCCTCGCTTGAGGCCACCCGTCGCCCCTGCGTCGTCGTAGATGTAGGACGCACCGGCGCCACTTGTCACGTAGTCGGACCAGAACCGGATTTCGTCACTGTTGCGCTTCCCGTTCCGGTCTTCCTGGCCGTCGAAGACGGGAGGAGTGGGGTGGCTCGCGAGGACGTGGACCGTTCTGCCACCGATACGCACCGGGACGTCCCAGTGCGACTTGCTGGACAATGGCAGGACGGCGAGCTCGTCGGCTGAGTACCAGTCCCCCTGCAACTCTGTGGCTGGGTTGCTGGGAAGGAGCGCGCCGGGCATGTCCTTCCACAGGAAGTCCTGGAAGGTCCGGACCGACTCTGTCTCGATGGGGTACTTGGAGTAGATCACCATGCCGTACTGGCCCTCGAAGGCACCGAATCCGAGGGCATCATCTGCACCGCCGACGGTGCCGTCGTTGTTGAGGTCGTAGCCGCTCTGGACGCCGGTGTTCGACGGAGCCGTGTAAACGTACGGGTACTCCACCGGAGCATTCCCGTTCTGGCTGATACCAAGGTAGTTCTGGTTGAAGAGGTCAGCCGCCCTGTTGCCCGGGACATAGTCGAATTCGTTGAGGAGGACGACGTCGGGATGGTTGATCTGCACCACCTCCGCGATCGCTCGGGCCTGGGCGTTACCCGGAGTACTCAGGTCTTTCACCAAATCGCCCGCAGCCGACCGGTTGAGACTCGCGTTGTAGGTCGCGAAGCGGACGTTCTGCTTGGTTCCCTGCCCTGCATCGGTGACCCTCGGGCGAGTGTCATTCGCGGGATCGGCAGAAGCGGCGGGCGCGGCTACGACGAGCAGGGAGGCGGCCAGGAGGCCGGCCGAGCAATATGGCAGGGCTCGCATAAGTGCTTTCCTCACATCACGGGGGCTTGCCGGTAGTTCGCTCCGGTAACAGGAGCCTAGCGGTGGAAAGCGTCGGGGAAGCGGCCCGCAGGTAACGATTCAGGGTCGACCCGGAACAGCTCGGTGCCGTGGTGGACGCCGCGTCTCCGGCTCCTCGAGTTCGTGCTCCGCGGCATCGAATGCCTGCTCGAGCCCGGCCACCGCGTCCGCGTATCGCCGCGTGCCGGCGTCTCCGTGCGCCAGCGCTGCCGAGCCCACCCCACATTCCGCTTCCGCGGCACGCAGGGCATGGACCACGGATCGGACCGCGGGGTTCCGCGGATCGTGCATGCCCGGGTAGTCGATCGCCTTTCCCGGATCGACGTCGTACTCCGCCCAACGCCGGACCACGCCCTCATGCCGTCTCTGCAGGTCCGACCAGGCCGCCGCTCGTGACGCGTCCTCGGCGAGACGACCCCGCTGCTCGTGACGCCGCCATGCCCAGGCCGATGCGGCCGCCGACGACGTGATACCCACCGTCACGGCGGCCCATGCGGCGCCGAGTGATCCGGCGACGACGCCCGCACCCACGACGACGACAACCCCGCCGAACACGATCCAGAAGTGGTCGTCGGCTTTCCCGCCACGTCGCGAAGCCGCATCGATACGCCAACCCGTCAGAACCGCGGCACCCACCATCACGGCGCAGGCGGCCAGGCTTCCAACCAGTGCAACAGCGTCCATGAATTCCTCTCTGCCCGGTCGCGGCGAGCCTTTCGGCGACCACTCCCCTTAGTCGAGCATCTCCTCGTACCAGTGCAAACGAGCAAGCGGGCCGAGTCAATCCCCGGTTCCTCCGGGGGCGTCCCGAGTTTCCGCCCGGTCGCTGTGTTCACGGGGGATCGCGCTGGTGTCCGGCCAGGCACCAGAAAAACGAAGGACCCCGGGATTCCCGGGGTCCTTCCTCACACTGGTGGGCCCTGTGGGGCTCGAACCCACGACCCACGGATTAAAAGTCCATTGCTCTAGCCAACTGAGCTAAGGGCCCGCTGCGCCTCCGCAGCGGGAACATCCTGAGATGCACGATCGCCGGACGGTGACCCGTCCACTTTATCGCAATCGGGTCCGCCCCGAGGACTGGGCCGAAGCCCGGCCCGAGGATACGGAAATCCGCAGGAGTATCCTCGGTTCCATGGACGGCGACTACACGAACAACAGCCCGCGGCCCCACAAGCCGAAGCCATTCGCTCCTGCGGACTTCGAGGTGTTCGCCGGTGGAGTCGATCCCTCACGCCTCTCCGAGGCTGCTCACATGGCAGCGCACGCGCTGGTGCACCACGGGCGCGACGCCGACGACCCGGAGGTGACGCGCCGCCTCGTAGAACTCGCCGACCAACAGGGCCTCGAAGCCATCGCGGAGATGTGGGCCGAGAGCCCCGCGCGGTCGCTTCCCGGCGCCCTGTGGCGCCTCTATGCGCTGCGCGCTGCGACGCAGCAGAACCCCGAGCGCATCGCCGCCTACTTCGCATCCGGCAAGGAGGTGGCACAGGTTTCCAAGGTCGTCGCCGGCGTGGCCGAGCCCCCCGGTGCCACGGAGATGACCACGATGGCGAACACCATCCTGTCCGGCGCGTTCGAGGGCGAGTTCGACGTCGCGCTCGAACGGTTCGCCGCTTTCTGCCGCGTCGTCGCGCTCGGACAGGCCAATCACGCCGACGACGCGGAATCCGCCAACGGTCCCCATGCCTCCAAGCTAACGCGCAATTCGCACCAGCTCATCAAGACCGCCGAGGACCTCGAGCACGCCGCGGCATCCTGGCGGCGCGGAGAACTCGACTGAGCCGCCCGCAGGAGCCGATGTTGACAGCGGCTCCGGTGAGGGCAAGACTTAAGTCGGCGTCGGACCGTGGAACCCCCGGGCTTCAACACTCAGCCGCTTCGAGCGGCCTTCCGCCGAGAGGCGCTCCCGGTTCGACGCCATTACCTTGCCCTACGGCACCTAGCGCGGCTATGGCCGGCAGCCCGACAGTTCCATATCCTCCGAGGAAGACTCCGTGAAACTACGCCTCTTCCCACAGGAAAACGCTGGGCTCGAACTGCTCTCCCGTATGGCCCAGCAACTCGTGCTCGGCGTCGGGACGATGTCCGCAATCCTCGGCGCATCGACGCAGGAATACGACCGCCTCTCCGACGAGCTGCACCAGCACGAATCGGCGTCGACGGACCTGCACTTCGCCCTCCTGACATCGATGCGGACCTCCTTCATCAACCCCTTGCCGCGCGAGGACCTCTATGTATTGTCCCGCCTGCTCAACGAGGCTATCGAAAAGCTCGACGGCGCCGGCGAGCTGATCGCGCTGTACAGGCTGAGCAAGCTCAGCCAGCGTGCCGCCGACCAGCTCGAGGTCATCAACCGACAGGCCGAACTGACCGCCGTCGCCATGCAGCGGCTCACCTCGATGGAGGACCTCGAGGAGTACTGGATCGAGATCCTGCGCCTCGCCCGGCGGGCCGAGCGGACGCACCGCAGCTGGTGTGCCGAGCTCCTCAACGACCACAAGCCCCTCGTCTACGCGCGGCACCGCGACGTCGCCAACCAGCTGGTCGACGTCACGAAGGACATCCGGCGGGTCGCCACACAGGTGGGTAGCATCCTCGTCAAGGAATCGTAGGTGGAGCCCCTCCTTCTCGGCGCGGTGATCGCAGCCGCAGGCGGTTTCGCCTTCCTCAACGGCTTCCATGATGTCTCGAACTCCGTGGCCACCGCCGTCCGGACGCGCGCGCTCACACCGACGGTCGCCGTCCTGCTCGCAGCGCTGTTCAACTTCGTCGGGGCACTGCTCAGTACCTCGCTGGCTCTGTTCTTCACGGGTGCCGGTATAGGGCTCCCGCCAGGTCCCACCGGGCTCGGCATTCTGATGGCGGCACTGCTCGCCGCCTGCATCTGGGGTGTCGTCACCTGGTACCGGGGCAAGCCGTCGTCGTCGACCCATGCACTGCTCGGCGGCATCATCGGCGCCGCCGGGGCGTCGCAGCTGACCAGAGGGCCTTCCATGAGCGGCGCGGGCGAGGCCCTTCTCCTGCAGATCGTGCTGCCGCTCATACTCTCGCCGATCGTCGCGTATTTCCTGGCGTACGCCGCCGTCTTCCCCGCCACCTGGCTGCTCCGGCACGGCTCAACCGCACGGGTGAACCGCGGGAACCGCATGGCGCAGTCGGTGCTGGCCGGCGCGTTCGCCCTCGGGCACGGGCTGCAGGACGGCCAGCGCACCATGGCGGTGATCCTGCTGGCGCTCGTGGGCTCGGGCTACGCGACCGGAGCCGCGATGCCCCTCTGGGTCCAGTTGTTCGCCGCCGTGCTGCTGAGCATCGGCTCCCTGTTCGGCGGCTGGCGCATCACGCACACACTCGGCAATCGGCTGGTGCACATCGATCCGCTGCGCGGTATGGCGGCGCAGGGTGTGAGTTCGGCGATGCTGTTCGTCGGCGCCATCTCCCTGCACGTCCCGCTCTCCAGCACGCACACCATGACGTCTGCAATCGTCGGCGCCGGAGCCAATCAGCGCTTCGCCTCGGTCCAGCGCCCGCGGGTGGTCCGCATCCTGGCCGTGTGGCTGGGGACGGCGCCGGCGACCGCGCTGATGAGCGCGGTCTTCTTCCTGGCGCTGAATCCGCTCCTGTAGCCGCCGCAGTACCGGTCACCTTCCCGCCGACCGCCGCGCCGGGGGCTCAGACCCGGGCCGGAGTTCCACCGGATCTGCCACTCCGCCCCGGGTCTACGTCGGTAGGTCTACCCGAAGCGACCGGAGACGTAGTCCTCGGTGGCTTTCACGGTCGGGTTGTTGAAGATCGCTGTGGTGTCACCGTACTCGATGAGCTTGCCGGGCTTACCCGTACCGGCGATGTTGAAGAACGCCGTCTTGTCGGATACGCGCGCGGCCTGCTGCATGTTGTGGGTCACGATCGCCACGGTGTATTCGGCCTTGAGTTCGTTGATGAGGTCCTCGATGGCCAACGTGGAAATAGGGTCCAGCGCGGAGCAGGGCTCGTCCATCAGGATCACCTGCGGGGAGACCGCGATGGCGCGCGCGATGCAGAGTCGCTGCTGCTGGCCGCCGGAGAGGCCCGATCCGGGGCGTCCCAGGCGGTCCTTCACCTCGTTCCACAGGTTCGCGCCCTGGAGCGACTTCTCGACGAGCGCGTCGGCGTCGGACTTGCTGATGCGCTTGTTGTTGAGCTTCACTCCGGCGAGCACGTTGTCGCGGATGGACATGGTCGGGAACGGGTTGGGCCGCTGGAAGACCATGCCGATCCGGCCGCGGACGGTGACGGGGTCGACGGCGGAGTCGTACAAGTTGTCGCCGTCGAGCAGGACCTCGCCCTCGACGCGTGCACCGGGGATGACCTCGTGCATGCGGTTCAGAGTGCGGAGGAAGGTGGACTTGCCGCAACCCGATGGACCGATGAACGCCGTCACCGAACGGGCTTCGATGCTGATGTTGACATCTTCCACGGCAAGGAACTTACTGTAGTAGACGTTGAGGTCCTTGACGTCGATTCCGTTGGACATTGCTTCCTTATCGGGTCGTGACCGCGGGTTGTCAGCGGCTGGTCTTGG
>JAABUN010004780.1_pt1 | contig 17795 bp, 19 predicted proteins | sample 5559311 | NCBI WGS metagenome assembly JAABUN01 (sample SAMN10711877, study PRJNA513370) | rock metagenome | isolation source: Antarctica rocks | place: Antarctica: Victoria Land, Siegfried Peak sud | reverse complement strand
ATAATCACACAATTATTAACCCACGTTCAATGCTATCCACATAGTGTGGGTAATATTCATCCGCTTTAAATTACTTCTACCCCTTAACAGTATTGTATTGTAGAGTTTACAGACAGACACTATATAGGCTATTTTAATTTAGATAATGCACTTCTTAAGTGCGAAAGCATTTCATCAATCTCTTCTTTTTTACATGTTCCTACGCTTAACCTGTACCAGGGGGAAGCTTTATCTGTACCAAAGGCATAAAAAGGAACAACAGCCAGTTTGGCTTCGCTTAACAGGTAAGAAGTAACTTCTGTTTGATTTTCTAAAGTCCTTCCTTCGTTGGTTATTTTACCGGTAAGATCAACGCGGATAGTAAGATAAATGGCAGCCTGTGGCGCTACCGCATCCACTGAAAATCCTTCATCCTTTAGTTTTACGAAACCTTCATAAATACGTTGGAGTCTTTCCTCAAGTTCTGCTTTAAAATGTTTTAAATAGCTTTGTATATTTTCTGTTTGCGTAAGATATTTTGCTGTCGCCTTTTGTTCGGCCATCGGGCTCCATGCACCTAAATGACTTAATATGGCTTTCATTTTTGCCATGATTATAGCGGGTCCAAATGCCCAGCCTACACGCACTCCGGTTGCAGCAAATACCTTAGAGATGCCATCAATAAAAACAGTGTATTCTTTCAGTTCAGGACGAAGAACTACAGGGTTATAATGTTCGGTTTTACCAAAAGTAAGCGTCCAGTACATCTGGTCGAACATGATATACAATTTCTTTTCATCTTCACTCCTTTTCTTATTTTCTTCAATTACAAGATCGCAGATTTTTTCAAGCTCGTTTTTTGTAAAGGTTGTGCCGGTTGGATTTTGAGGCGAGCATAAGCATAAAAGAGTTGCACCGGGTATGTGCGGAGCAATATCTTCTGCTGTAGGCATAAAGTTATTTTCGGGGGTAGCTTCAATCATGCAATGCACGGCTTTATTCATGTGCACATAGTGATTATTGTTCCAGCTTGGCACCGGATAAATCACTTTATCGCCTTCGTCAACAATTGCTTTAAACATGGTATATATTAACGGGCGGCCGCCTGCAGCAATTAAAATTTCGCTGCTGTTATAATCAATACCCTGGGTATTTTTTAAAAAAGCTGATACCGAATTTCTAAGTTCTAAAATACCATCTGCGGGGGGATAATTGGTATAATGTTTTTTATAAGAAGTTATTATTTCATCTTCCAATTGCTGCGGGATGGGGAAAATAGTCGGGTCGAAATCGCCGATAGTGAAGTTATAAATTTTTTCTCCCCTGCTAATACGTTCGCTTATAGCGTTTCCAAGTTTTACAATTTCGGAGCCGATGAGGGTTTCGGCCAGGTGGCTTAATTTCATGGCGCAAAAGTAGGGCTTGCAGGGAAAAACAGGATTTAATTTTATTGTTTGTTTACGGATTAGGGCTTGGCGAAGTACGGGTAATAGAATTCCGTCAACCCCGGCTTACTGAAGCCAAATTTATGTTTTAAGTTGATGATTTGCACTTAGCTAAATTTATAATGTCAAGCCGGATATGCAGCCAAATAGAATTACAAAAAGTTGAAACACGGCTTACGTCCGCCCGTATTTTGCCAAGTCTATATGTAAAAACAGGTTCCACACAGACAACAGTCGTATTACTTTGTGTACACGCTGCAATGAAGTAAATTGTTTTAAATTAAAAAATCTTCAATTATGAAAACAAAACAATCTTCAACTGTAGTGGAACCTGCTAACAAGGTACATAACACTATGCCACACTACACCTGCTCTGCGGTCACCCGTTTCTGCTGCTGCAATTCGTGTGGTGTTTACTGCTTTGTTAACGGCATAGTATTGATGATAGGCTGCTACTTTCTTTAAAGTCTTGTCTTTACTTTTTTCAAATACTATGAAGTGATGAATTAAATCTAACAAGGTTTGTTTGTTCAACATGCCTGTGAACATCACTTCCATTTGTGGTTGCAGATTGTCGGCTGTTGTTCTTCCGTCTTTTGTTTTCCAACTCATAAACCTGCCCCAGTCACTGGTCACCGTTCCGCACAAAGCATCCCATCCATCGCTTACAATCAATAATTCATTGTAAGTAAAAAGAGAGGGAATAGTCGATTTATAGGTCTGTGTTTGCCTGAAAGCACTTTTAATTGTTGCATTTTCATCTACAGCATTTTTTAATTCTATTACTACTAATGGCAAACCATTGATGAACAAAATAATGTCAGGTCGTTTATTTTGATTGCCTTCAATAATAGTGAACTGGCTGATAACCAAAAACTCGTTTTGTTCCGGCTGGTTAAAATCTACTATATAAACTTTTTCTCCCCGAATGCCATCTGCTTTTCTTACTTCTACATCAATTCCTTCTGTAAGATATTTATGAAAGTTCTCGTTGTTAATTAAAGCATTGGGACTTTCGGTACGCAATACTTTTTTCAACGCATCTTCTTTTGCATCTTGTGAAATTTCCGGGTTTAATTTGTCAATAGCATCACGCAAACGGGTAACCAACACCACTTCGTTATACTGCCTTTTGGGGTGTTCACCATCAGGAGAAATAGCAGTACCTAAAACGTAGGTGTAACCCATGCTTTGCAAATAGTCTATTGCTATTTCTTCAATATCGTTTTCGCTGATGCTGTCCCTCATTTGCTTACTTTAATTTTTTCATTGCCGTACTATTGAGCAGCGATTTCATTTGAGTAATAGCCATCCTGTTCAGTTCTACAAGCCGCTCATTTTGAGCCAAGCCCTGATTGATGAATACAGCATTGATGCTTTCCATATTGCTTAGCACCACCAATTGTTCTATGGTAGCTTCATCTCTTATATTGCCTTTTGCAGTGGGGTTTTCATCACGCCATTGTTTAGCTGTTTTGCCAAACAGGGCTACGTTAAGCATATCTGCTTCGTTGGCATATACATAACTTACCTGCGTTTTGGTTAGCTCTTTTGGAATGAGGTTTTCTTTTATAGCATCGGTGTGTATATGGTAGTTTACTTTGGCTAATGTGCGTTGCAAATTCCAATCTAATTTCAGGCGGTCGTTTTCATCTTCTTTCAGGCGTTGAAATTCTTTGATTAGATACAACTTAAATTCAGAACTTATCCAACTGGCAAATTCAAAGGCAATATCTTTATGAGCAAAAGTGCCTCCGTTATTGCCTTGCCTCGATATAATGCCTTTTGCATTAGTAGCTTCTATCCATTTAGAAGGCGAAAGTGTAAACGAATTACTACCTGCTGCAAATAGAAAGGAGTCGAATTCGACCCCCTTTGAAATCGGGGTTGTTTAATTGCTCCCAAAGCCCAATAAATTCAATAGTAGTCCTGGAACGCATCCAATTTTTTACTACATCTTTTGGTTCTTCAAAATTTTTATTCCTTGCTATATCCGTTAAAGAAATAAAATCTTCGGCTCCTAATTTCAAGGTGCTTACTTTTATTCCTTTTACGATTATCTCATTCGTTTTACTCATTTTGTTCTTTTTTAATTGTACCGATTTCGGTAGGATTAAACTTTAATTTTTAAAGTGGTCAAATTCGACCACTTTTCCCTTTACTTCTATTTTGCCGGTCATTAGTTTGGGTAATAGACTGTCTCGGATTTGGATTAATGATTTGTTTTGATTTGTGTTTACCTCTTTCTTTTTAAATATTGATTGAATTACTGAATTGAAAACCTTTAAAAGATTTACATCTGGAATTGTTACAACGTTATTCATTGCTTGATGTCTGTTTAGTCCAGGGACAGCACTATCTGAAGCAATCTTTTTAAATTCTTGTCCCTTCAAAAGGAAGTAATGAAAATAAAGCCCACCAACACCCAATAAATCATTCACATAAAAGGTGGTATCAATAGGAAAGAAATTTTCATTTATCCAAATTACTTCACCAATTGTTCCTTTTCTTCCTATTACAATTCCGGGGGCATTCACTAAATACTCATTATGATAACCAACAATACCGCTTGACCCAATAACAGGAAAATTACCTTTTGCTCTGGTATCTGCTTTTAATGCTTTCCCATAAACTAATTCTAAAACATCTCGCAGTTTTCCAACTCTCCATCCCTTCGGCAAACCATCCACCAATTCACCATCAAAACCCGGAAAGTTGAAGTTTACAAACCATTCTTTAAAAATGGTTTGTGCCATTGTTTCAAGGGTTTGGTTCATTTGCAGGTTGAGTTCTATTTTGTCGTCAAGAGAGGAGAGGATGGAGACTATTTCAGTTTGAGTATTTAAATCAGGTAAATTAATTTCTATACTTTTTATTTCTTCAAAATTGATGTTTGGCTGAGCAGACTGACCAGACATACTATTTATTTTTTTGATTACATCTGCTTGTCTTAGAAAATAATGAACAAACTTAGCTGTGGTTTTATCTTTCTTTAACCTTATAATTGCAAGTGCCTGATTTGTATTAGCAGGCAAAAAATCTTCTCTAACTATTGCATTTTTACCAAGAAAAATACCAGCCATTGAAAATAAAATATCATCCTGTTGTAATTGCGAACGCTTTAGCTTTTCGTGTGTTTCTTCATTAATATACACAAACGTTGATTTGTCAATTCGACCATCATAGCCAACAGCTTCTGACTTAATAAAATTTATACCACTTTCAACAAAGCCTCCACCTAAAGTACTCGGTGTTGTTCCTTTAGTTATTTTTTCAACTAAATCTCCCAGCGTATATGATTTCCACTCACTCATACTAATTCAAAATCGTATTCAGTTGAAATAAACTCTTTTGTTTCATCGTCTCAGCAAAACAACTAGTGTTTTCAGTTTATAGTTCATTAATTCTGTGTTGTTCTATCAGAAGGTTTTTTGTATTTAGCAGATGGCTCATTCACAATCAGTTGTATATTGCTAAACAACACCTCATGATGCGCCTCAATATTGGCATGAAAACTCTCAGGCAGCCTTGCCCAGTCAAATAATTCTACCACTATGGGGATATTGCTTTGTCGTATTTTTTCCTTTATATCCGTCAATATATCTATGGGTAATTTCTCCCCGTTTTGGCTGCGAATCACTAAATCTAAATCGCTGCCCTCGTGGGCAGTAGCATTCACCCGACTGCCATATGCCCATACCTCTATACCGGTCTCAACCAATGAAAATATTTTCAAAAGAGTTTGCTTGTCTTTATTCCTTAGCAGCATCGGTTTGTTGTTTTATGGTTTGTGCCAATGCAGCGGCATCAACTATAAATTGAGGCAATAGGGTTAAGGTCTCTTCTGCAAAGTTTACTCCGTAATCATGGGCGGTATTGTTACGGTTGTCCCTGTATTCCAGCCATCGTTCGCAGGTCTCGGCAGTAATCATGCTTCGCAGTACAGCCTGTCGGAAAATATCTTTAAAAACCAGTTTATCAACTTCCCTGGATGAATGAAAATATGGCTTGAGTACTTTCCGGAGAAGTTTGCCGCTTTGTTCCAGAATAATTTCAAATTCTTTTACGCAGGCGGAACGATACATATCGTAATCAATATTTTCAGGGTTTGCCTGTAGCAATAATGCATGTGCTTTTTCCAGCGTTTTGATGCAGCGTTCGTAGTAGGCGGTATCTATTTCCATAACTCGTATCCTATCTTTTTAAGATTAATTTTTATTGCTTCATCCAGATTTGAAGCCTTTTGCATCTGCCCTTTTAATATAGCGGTAAGGTGCTGCATCTTGTCTTCAAAGGCAACGCCATCTTCCACTGCTGCTGCAAAATCAATGTATCTGCCCGGCGTAAGTATATAATTGTTCTTTCTTATTTGCTGAATGTTTGCCGATTGGCAAAAGCCGGGAATGTCTTTGTATGTTTCCTGATATTCTTTACTTCTCCAATTGTGGTAGGTGTCGGAAATTTTTTCAATGTCTTTATCGGTTAATTCTCTTTGCTTACGGCTAATCATTGTTCCCATCTCACGGCAGTCAATGAATAAAACTTCATTGCTTGTGTTGCGGAAGCCCCCTTTCCCGTTTCCCCCATTAGGGGGAAAGCTTTTATTCCTTGCTAAAAACCACAGGCAAGCAGGTATCTGTGTATTATAAAATAATTGCGAAGGCAAAGCCACCATGCAATCCACTAAATCATTTTCTATTAATTCTTTTCGTATTTGCCCTTCGGTGGCAATGTCGCTACTCATACTACCATTAGCTAACACCACTCCGGCAGTTCCATAGGGGGCTAATTTGCTTATAAAAAGCTGTAGCCATGCATAATTCGCATTTCCTGTTGGTGGAATACCGTATTTCCATTTATGTGTTTCTGCCTTGTTGATGTTGTAATCACTAACATTGAAAGGCGGATTAGCAATTACATAATCAACTTTCAGTTCAGGAAACTTATCGTTCATTAACGTGTCGCCCAATTCAATTTTTGCATCAATGCCACGAATAGCTAAATTCATTTTAGCTAATTTATAAGTGGTAGGATTACTCTCCTGACCAAAGATTGAAATTTTACCTTTGCGGTGTTCGTGCATTTCAATAAACCGTTCGCTTTGTACAAACATGCCGCTGCTGCCACAAGCACCATCATAAAACCGTTTCTCCGGTTCAGGGGCAAGCATTTCTACTAATATTTTTACAATGCTTTGAGGTGTGTAAAATTGTCCGCCTTTTTTTCCTTCCGCATCTGCAAATTGTCCGAGAAAATATTCAAAGACAAATCCTAAAACATCTTTTCCTTTTCCATTACCGCCTTTGCTCAAAGTGATAGAACCGATTAAGTCTATGAGTTCACCAAGCCTTTGTTTATCTAAAGCAGGTCTTGCATAGTCTTTTGGCAAAACACCTTTCAAAGTTGGATTGTCTTTTTCAATCGCATCCATTGCATCGTCAATGTCCTTGCCTATTGTTGGAAGTTTGGCTCTTTTTTGAAGCCACGACCAGCGTGCCGAAGGAGGCACATAAAATACTCTTTCCGCTGTGTATTCATCTTTATCCTCCGGGTCTGCACCTGTTTGTTCTTTTTCAGTTTCCAACTTTTGATAGAGTTCATCAAAAGCATCAGAAATATATTTAAGGAAAATCAGTCCGAGTACAACATGCTTGTATTCCGCAGCATCCATGTTGTTGCGAAGTTTGTCGGCAGCACTCCAAAGTGTTTTTTCCAGTTCTAAGTTGTCGGCCATAATATTTATTTCATCAAATGCCTTTGTATATTTTTCTTTATGATTAAAGTTTACAAAAGGATTATTTAATATGTAATTGTAAAGGCGTGAAGATACTCAAACCAAGCCTATTTATAACTTGAATGACTGTCGCCAAGTAGAACAAAGATTTGTTGTAGAAGTTTCAACTTATTGTTGATAGTATTCGGTCAGCCGGGGTGGGAGGGCTGTGCGTTGGCATTTATTGGCTCTTTTGCAAGTTGGCTTTGTGTCAAGCTTTTGTGTGCTTGCAAATGTGCCAAAAATAGCTTGGGGCAGCGTCGGCAAGTCTTAGGGTGTGTCAACTGTTATGCTGTGTCCAAATAGGGTGACGTCCAACACCCATCCTCCTAATAAAATAGCCGTTATCTTCTAACAGCTATTTTACCTTTATTGAACTAAACCTTATCCTAACCTTAGCCATTATTTTTATTGTATTTCTTTTCTGCCTCCTTAGCTTTTTCAAAATCGAGCACTACGCCATTTATACAATAACGCAGGCCTGTAGGTGGAGGCCCGTCTTCAAATACATGGCCCAAGTGCGATTTACATCTTCCGCATTGCACTTCGGTGCGTTGCATACTGTGTGTATTATCGGGGGTATAAATTATAGCGGCTTTGCTTACAGGTTCGTAAAAGCTGGGCCAGCCGCAGCCGCTTTCAAACTTTGTATCGCTTTTGAAAAGGGCGTTTCCGCAGGCCGCACAATAGTAGGTTCCAATCTCTTTTGAGTCTTCATATTTACTTGACCACGGCCTTTCAGTTCCTTTTTGTCTTGCTATAGAATAAACTTCAGGCGATAATATTTTTTTCCACTCTTCGTCAGGCAAAACAACTTTGCTGCTATCATTCTTTGAGTAAACGGGATTAGTTTTTTTTGATGCGTCCATATTGTTTTTATTTACCGGTGTTTGAGAATAACAACCTTGCCATGCAATGGTTATAAAAAGTAGATGTATCCAATTTTTCACGACCTAATTTTTCTGTATAAAGATACGATTAGCAGCAGGACGAAGTTTTGGTAATTATCTTCATAATTCAGTACAAATTGTAATTCAACAAGAAGCTTAAAATGTTAAAGGGTTTTTAAAAGTCAACTCTTATATTTGCGCTTCATTCAAGGTTTGCAGCAATCATGTTTAATATTATTTTGTTTGGTCCCCCCGGCAGCGGAAAAGGTACGCAAAGCGAAAAGCTTATATCTGCGTACGGACTAAAACATCTTTCAACCGGCGATATATTAAGAAGTGAAATAGCTAGCCAAACTGCATTAGGATTGGAAGCAAGAAATTTTATGGACAAAGGCGAACTGGTGCCTGATGAAGTGGTGATTGGAATGATAAGGTCGGCTCTCGAAAAGAATCCGCAAGCCAAAGGTTTTTTATTTGATGGCTTCCCCCGAACCGAAGCACAGTCTAAAGCGCTGGATGAATTGCTGAAGCAAAAACAAACTGAAATTGGAGTGGTGCTTGCTTTGGAAGTAAGCGAGGAAGAACTGATTAAAAGATTGCTCAATCGTGGCTTAACCAGCGGCAGGCCTGATGATGATAATGCTGAAGTAGTGAAAGCCCGCATTGCAGAGTATCATAAAAAAACTTCTGCCGTTGCAGACTATTACCGCCGTTTCAATAAGGTAGTTAATATCTCGGGCGAAGGAACCGTTGAGGAGATTTTTGAAAGCCTTTGCGCTGAAATTGATAAAAGAAATATGATAAATATTTAGTGATCCGATACCAACTGCAAGGCCTCCTTTCGGGGAGGCTTTTTTATTTATTGCTTAATGGGTTGAGTGTTGTTTTTTAACCAGTGGGACTATTTCATCAAAGGATCTTTCACCAGTTGAAACAGAGATGATAAATTGATAAAGTACATCAGATGCAACATTTAGGCTAATATTATTTTCAAGAAGAAAAGCTGCCATTGCAAGCATACCTGTTCTTTTGTTACCATCAACAAAAGGGTGATTAATAATTAAACTTTCTGCAAGCGCTGCTGCTTTTTCATAAGCTGAAGTATATAAATCTTCTCCTCCAAAAGTTTGAAAAGGCCTGGCAATAGCTGATTCTAAAAGACCTAAATCTCTTAAGCCGTCAGATCCGCCAAAATCTTCAATTGATTTTTTATGAAGATTTAATATCCTGTATCGCTATCACTGTGCAAGTTTTTCCAGAACATCTCCGTATTGTTCTTTAATGGCATTATAATGCCTGCTTAAATTAGGTTGATCTTTTTTATTTGGATTCTGCTTTTCTAAGTAATCAAGAACTTCTTTCAGTGCTGCTTCATCCTCAATTCCGGTTATCTTATTAATTGCTTCCAATTTCATTTCTGCTACACTCATAATAATAAATTTACATTTTCAAATTTACCACAAAAAGCTATAACATCCTCAGGCATCTTAATTAAACTAACAATCGTTAGTTTTGTTTTCTTTAAACATTTTACATGCTAAAATTAGGAAATTACGTTACTGGAAACTGGATAACAGGCGATGGAGACGGACAGATTTTATATAATGCAGTTAACGGCGATGCAATTGCTGCAGCAACAACCAAAGGATTGGATTTTGCAGCAATGCTTGAATATGGCCGCAAGAGCGGAGGACCTGCCTTACGAAAAATGACGTTTCATGAAAGAGGCAGAATGTTACGTGCTCTTGCTCTGCACTTAATTGGGCATAAAGAAAAATTTTATACCATAAGTTACAAAACCGGTGCAACACGTTTAGATAGCTGGATTGATATTGAAGGTGGCATTGGTAACCTGTTTGCAAATGCCTCTCTGCGCCGAAAGTTTCCTAACGAAACTTTTTGTTTGGATGGTGAAAGTCATAACTTAAGTAAAGGCGGCACTTTTATTGGGCAGCACATTCTTGTTCCTAAAGAAGGCGTGGCGGTTCATATAAATGCTTTCAACTTTCCGGTTTGGGGCATGCTTGAGAAAATTGCTGTAAATCTTTTAGCGGGTGTTCCGGCTATAGTAAAGCCTGCGTCGCTTACTTGTTATTTAACCCAAGCGGTGGTTAAAGAAATAGCGGCTTCAGGCATTTTGCCGCATGGGGCTTTGCAATTAATCTGTGGCAGTGCGGGAGATCTCTTAGATAATGTAACAGCCCAGGATGTAATAACATTTACAGGCTCTGCTTCAACGGGGTTAATGCTGAAATCTCAAAGAAGGATATTGGAAGAATGTGTTCCTTTTAATATGGAAGCCGACAGTTTAAATTGTATTGTATTGGGCGAAGATGTAACGCCGCAAATGCCTGAGTGGGAAATATTTATTAAAGAAGTTCGCAAAGAAATGACCGTAAAAGCCGGACAAAAATGTACTGCTATTCGCCGCATCTTTGTTCCTGAAAATAAGCTTGAAGACATGCACATTGCTTTAGGAAAAGCTCTTAGCCAAACTACTATTGGCAATCCTGAAAATGAAAAAGTTCGCATGGGTGCATTGGCTGCAAAAAGCCAGGTTGAAGAAGTAAAAAAGCATGTATCCGAATTGCTTCAATCAGCTCAATTAATTTACGGCCACTTTGAAAACTTTGATGTGATAGATGCAGATAAAAATAAAGGGGCTTTTTTATCGCCATTGTTGTTGTTGGCAGAAGATGCTTTTGGTGCGGAAGAAGTGCATAGCATAGAAGCTTTTGGCCCGGTAAGTACATTGATGCCTTACCGCAATATTGATGAAGCTAAAGAACTTGCTAAAAAAGGCAAAGGTTCACTAGTATGCTCGATTGTAACTGCTGATAATAAAATAGCTAAAGAATTTGTGTTGGGTGCCGCAACACATCATGGAAGAATATTGGTGCTTAATAATGAATGTGCTAAAGAAAGTACAGGCTTTGGAAGTCCGTTGCCATTACTCGTTCATGGCGGGCCAGGCCGTGCAGGCGGGGGTGAAGAAATGGGCGGCGTTCGTGGTGTAAAGCATTACATGCAAAGAGTAGCTGTGCAAGGTTCGCCAACAACAATAATGGCTATCACAAATGTTTATCAACCTAATGCAAAACAAACTGAAGATGACAAGCATCCCTTTCGTAAGCACTTTGAGGAATTGAATATTGGCGACACATTGATAACAGCAAAACGCACCATTACCGAAGCCGACATTGTAAATTTTGCAAACCTTAGCTGGGATCATTTTTATGCTCATACCGATCATACTTCGTTAAAAGGAACTTTGTTTGATAAACCTGTTGCCCACGGTTATTTTATAATGAGCGCCGCTGCCGGTTTGTTTGTAGATGCCAAAAAAGGACCCGTTCTACTAAACTACGGAATAGATGAATTGCGTTTCACAAAACCTGTTTATGCCGGAAGTACAATCGGCGTAAAACTAACAGTAAAAGAAAAAATTGACCAGGATAAAAGAGAGCCTGATGAAATTGCCAAAGGTATTGTAAAGTGGTATGTGGAAGTGTATGATGAAACGAATGAAACTGTAGCAGTTTCCACAATTTTAACCCTGGTAAAGAAATTGATGCAGGATTAATCTTCGTTTATATGCATATAAAACCATAAGCAATGATAACTGAAATTAATGATGGCTATGTAAGAACCGACCGCGAACATGGAATTGTTACCATAGAATTTTTTCATCCTCAAAGCAACTCTTTACCGTCAAGAATTTTGGAGGCGCTGGCGCAAACCATTCACAGCGAAGGCCTCAACAGCAATACAAAAGTAATATTGCTGAAGTCGGCAGGCGAAAGGGTTTTTTGCTCGGGGGCTTCTTTTGCAGAGCTTTCATCCATAACCACCGAAGCGCAGGGCAAAGCTTTTTTTGCCGGTTTTGCTAAAGTAATTATTGCTATGCGAAATGCTCCCAAGTTTATTATAGCCCGTGTGCAAGGTAAATGCGTTGGCGGCGGAGTTGGGCTAATTGCTGCTGCTGATTATGCTATTGCAGCAGAAGGCGCAGATGTAAGATTAAGCGAACTGTCGTTTGGAATAGGCCCGTTTGTAGTTGGCCCGGTGGTTGAAAAAAAGATCGGCATGGCATCTTATACGCATTTAACTATAGACAGTAATGTTTGGCGCTCTGCAGATTGGGCAAAACGTAAAGGTTTATATGCCGAGCTTCACCCCGATATAAACGCTGTGGATGATTCTATTCAAAGGCTTACAACTGCATTATCGCACAATAACCCCGAGGCAATGAAGGAACTTAAAAAAGTTTTTTGGAAAGGAACTGAACATTGGGACGAACTGCTGAAAGAAAGAGCAGCCATCAGCGGCCGTTTAATATTAAGTGATTACAGCAAAAATTTTATTCAGAAATTTAAACAGAAAGACATACTTCATTAACGAAAAAACCCTCAGCAAAATGCAGAGGGTTTTTTCGTTACATTATTTCTAAAGGTCGCCATATTCATAAATAGGATCTATATGAGTGCCCGCCTGCATTTCGAATATAGGATTGATTATTCCATCGCTTAAACTATAAACCCATCCATGTAAATGCGGCCTTTGTTCTTCACTCCAGGCTTTTTGTACGATAGATGTTTTGGCTAAATTCATTACCTGTTCCTGCACAGTCAGCTCTATCAGCCTGTTCACTCTTTTTTCGCCTTCAGGTATTAAATCCATCTCCTGCCGGTGAATACGATATACGTCTTTAATGTTTCTCAGCCACATGTTTAAAACCTGCTTATAATCATGGTTGGTAAGGGCGGCTTTAACCCCGCCACAACCATAATGGCCGCAAACTATTATGTGCTTTACTTTTAAAACTGCCACTGCGTATTCAAGCACACTAAGCAGGTTTACATCGGTGTTAATTACCAGGTTGGCAATGTTGCGGTGAACAAAAATTTCGCCAGGTTGCGTACCGGTTATTTCATTTGCAGGTACGCGGCTGTCGCTACAGCCTATCCATAAAAATTCGGGAGTTTGTAAATGCTCAAGCCTCGAAAAAAACTGAGGATCCTGCTGAACTTTTTCTTTTGCCCATGCTTTATTTTCAAGCAACAACTTCTCGTACACGGTCATAGTTATTTGTTTTGTTTGAGTTTATAATTAGTGAATGCATCGGTTTGTGTTCACTTCTTTTAATTTCTGCTTTAATGTTTTTAAGATGCGCATGTAACAAAAAATTATTGATCTCTTCAATTACATCCTTATCAATAAAATCTGCTCTTGTAGCATCTATCAGCACATAAGCATTTTCCGGAACTTCTTCAAGCTTCCGCTTTACAATTGGTTTATTTAAAAACGAAACATCCTTGCGCAGGCGAACCAGGTATTTGTTATTATCATTTACAACAAACACCGAAGAACGGAAGTTACTGCGTATCATAAAAAATAACCCCACAGCAATACCTACAATAATACCGGTTAATAAATCAGTAACAAGTATAGCGGCAATGGTAACTACAAAAGGCACAAACTGATCCAACCCTTTAGTGTAGAATTGTTTAAACAACGACACCTTTGCTAACTTATAGCCCGTAAAAATTAAGATAGCAGCTAACGCCGATAAAGGTATTAAGTTTAGTAATCGCGGAATAAAAAATACGGAAAGCAATAATAGCAAGCCGTGCGTAATGGTTGAGGCTTTTGATTTTGCGCCTGCCATTACATTGGCAGAGCTTCGTACCACTACAGAGGTTAAGGGCAAACCGCCAATCATTCCTGAAACGATATTGCCTATTCCCTGCGCTTTTAATTCGCGGTTGGATGGTGTTACTCTTTTTAAAGGATCGAGTTTATCTACCGCTTCAATCCCCAACAAAGTTTCAAGACTGGCAACTATTGCAAGGGTTACACCTGTTATCCAAACCTGCGGATTAGCTATATGCGAAAAATCAGGAAAAGTAAAAAATGAAAGAAAAGCTGAAACATTTTCGGCAACAGGAAGAGATACAAGATGCTTTTGTTCGAGACCCAAGTTTGAAGAATAACTATAAAATACCTGATTGATAAACACACCCGCAAGCACTACAACCAAAGGCCCGGGGATTAGCTGAAGCCACTTCTGAGATTTAAACAATTTAGACTCCCATAAGATCAATATAAGTAAAGACACTAATCCTATTATTACTGCACCTGCCGTAACAGCGTTAAAAGAATTGATCAGGCTGCTAAAGGTATTATCAGTATCTGTTTGTACAAACGTTTCGTCACCAATATAATCTTTATCATAGCCAATTAAATGCGGCATTTGCTTAAGAATGAGTATTAAGCCAATTGCTGCCAGCATTCCTTTAATTACAGAATTTGGTACATAATCTCCAATTACCCCTGCTTTAATAAACCCTAAAACAAGTTGAAAAATTCCACCTAAAACAACAGCCAGTAAAAACGCTTCATACACCTGCAGTTTAATAATGGCAGTAGCTACAATAACAGTTAACCCCGCGGCAGGGCCACTAACACTTAATTGCGAACCGCTTAAAAGTCCAATTACAATACCACCCACAATCCCGGCAATTATACCGGAAAAAAGCGGGGCTCCCGAACCTAAAGCAATGCCCAAACAAAGAGGCAATGCTATCAGAAAAACGACTACCGACGCTGAAAAATCGGCGCCTCTATATTTTAAATATTTTTTCATGCTTAATAAAATTTTAATCCAATCCCTTATGATATTAGTTGTGAGAATGAGACGACCTTAATCGTAAACCCGAGAGCTGAAAACAGTTGAGTTAGTAATAAGTACCCTTAGAATTAGATACACACATTTAGACCTTAAACATTCAATTTTTAAACGTGAATATTTAAGTATAAAAATCCAACCTCTTTGCTTACCGCTTTGCGATGTTTGAGTTTATATTAAGAAAAAATCGGGCGGTGGAGTTACCACATCAGTAGAATGATTAGATGGAATTTGTTCAGAGAGATGAATGTAAGCTTTCGCTTTTGCTTCGCTTAAAAAGGAAGTACGTGAGAAACCATAAACAGGCAAAAAAGCTTTTTGAAAACAAGCAGAAGCATCAGCTTTTCCTGTGTCATCTCCAACGCTATGAGGAAGCTCTTCAGTCCATTGGTTGGTGCTAAGCATTTTTCCGATCTGCTGAACTGGCAGCATTTGCAATGCAAGCAACATGCACAAAAAGAGTGATATAATTTTTAGCTTCAGCATTTCGAGGCGCAAATATAATTGGTGTCTTTTTTAAAACAAGTGTTTTTTTGTTAATAACAATTAAATGACAACTGTTGCAAACTCTTCATCTATATAAAGGCTAAGCAATTACACTGAAAACCAACAACCACGACTACCCCATTGACCTGATGACCCAATGACTTAATGACTTCATTCCGAATACTTATACCCAACGCCTCTAACAGAATGAAAGAACTTAGGGTTCCGGCTGTCTTCCTCAAAGTATTTTCTGAAATTCAAAATGAAATTGTCAATGGTGCGGGTTGTAGGGTAAACATTATAGCCCCAAACAGATTGAAGTATTTTTTCGCGTGTAACTACCTCGTTGCGGTTTTCGATAAGCAGCTTTAAAAGCATTACTTCTTTCTTGCTTAATTCAATGTGCTGGTTATTCCACGTAATCACCTGCTGCGCTTTAAAATTAATTTTATTATTGCCAAATTCGTACGTATCGCCAATGGTTTCTTTGTCGAGAAGCTTTTTGTTTTTAAGTATCAGCTTATCTACACGAAGCAAAAGTTCTTCGAGGTTAAAGGGCTTTACAAGGTAATCGTCCGCGCCTTTCTTTAAACCCAATACTCTGTCGGCACTCGTATTTTTAGCGCTGAGAATTAAAATAGGCACTTCATTATTTTGTATGCGTATGGTTTCGGTAACAGTAATTCCATCAACATGGGGCAGCATTACATCCATAATAATCAAATCAAAATATTCATCCTTTATTGCCTTAAGCGCTTCATTACCATCGTAAGCTGAAGTGATTTCGTAACCCTCCAACTCGAGGTTCAGTTTTAATGCTTCGTGCAGGTTTTCTTCATCTTCAACTAATAAAATATTGGCTTTGGTATCATCCTTTGTCATGGTTAAGGTTTAAAGGTTACGGTAAAAACAGCTCCTTTTAAATTGTTATGCACCTTTATTTCTGCATTATGATCGCGGGCAATTTTCTTGCATAAATACAACCCCAAACCTGTACCCTTTGCCGTACGCGTTTCTTCATTTCCCACCCTGTAAAACTTTTCGAAGATCCTGTTTTTCTCTTCCTCGGGAATGCCCGGACCTTCATCTGCAACAGAAAAAATAATGTGCTCATTTTTACCTTCTAAAGTAATGGCAACAGGCGCCTGGCGCGGAGAATATTTCAAAGCATTTTCAATAAGGTTTGTCATCAGCAGTTCAAGCAGTAATTCTTCGCCTGTAATAAACAATTCTTTTTGAACATTGCTTACAAGCTTACGATGTGAGTTACGCACGATAAATTCGTTCACCACTCTCTCTGCCAATGCACTTACAGCCACCTCCTTTTTCGAAATTTTATATGATCCGGCTTCTAACTGCGAAGCGAGTAAAATATTATTACATAAAGAATTTAACCTGTCAACTTCCTGTAGTGTATTGCTTATTAACCTTTGCTGCTGCTGTTCTTCAAGCTTTCGTTTCTGCAAAGTTTCAAGGCTTAAACGGGTAACGGCAATAGGGGTTTTTAATTCGTGCGTAACTGCCATCATAAAATTTTGCTGCTGCAGAGAAAGATTAAACTGGCGGCGTGTTGCCCGGTAAATAAATACAGCGCTTATTATAATCAGTCCTAAAAAAATTGTTCCTTCTCCAATGTACTGCGCTGTTTTACGACGCTTTGCATCATATATTTTTTCTGCTTCTTTGGTATAAGCTGGACTACCTAAATTCAATTGTTGCAGGCGAAGCGATGTTATATTTTCGTTTTGTTGTTGTAATGCAATAAACCACCATAGCGATTCAACAATAACATACGACAATAAGAACCAATATACAATTGTAATTAAAGTAAGTCTCTTCGCTTTAAAGATACTCATAGTGGTTATTTAGCCTTTTCTACTCTTATGCCGGCATTCATTATATGATCCAAAGGATCTTCACGCATATCCTGTTGTAAAGTAAAAGTATAACTTCCCTTATGTAAAGCTGCAGGCTTATCGTTAAAGGGAATTCTATGCTCAATAATATCGTCCATGCTGCTGCCTAACCAACCTTGTTTGTTGTTAGCCAAAATAAATTCGCGGCGAATAGTATCAGTCTCGCCCGGGCCTTTCATTGTAAGGTTTATCCAAATGTTATTATAATTGTATGCATCTTCATGGCGAAGAACCAGGAAGATGTTATATAAAGCAGTCGTATCCTCTATATTAAAAGTGAAGGAGGGTGTTTCGCTGCTCTTCCAGCTATGAGATGGAAATGCTTTTGTCTTTTCATAAATATCAATAGTGTGGCAGGCGGCAAGAGCAGTAAACAACAGAATGAAAAAATGCTTCTTCAAGAAAAAATTTTTGTAAAGATAGGAACAGCAGTATTTGTGATGTTATTCTTTCTATTCGCTTTGGTGCGAAGCGATTTACGTTGTTTTATTTTTCACGCCGAGTAGGCAAGCGGGAGTTTCACCCGCAAGCCTCTCACAGAACCGTGCTTGAAAGTCTCCCTTCACACGGCTCGTGTCATTCTTTGATAATCCTAACAGTACTTGCTCTGCCAATGAT
>JAABUN010004779.1_pt1 | contig 17797 bp, 16 predicted proteins | sample 5559311 | NCBI WGS metagenome assembly JAABUN01 (sample SAMN10711877, study PRJNA513370) | rock metagenome | isolation source: Antarctica rocks | place: Antarctica: Victoria Land, Siegfried Peak sud | reverse complement strand
CGCAGCCTGGCCTTCGCCGGTGAGCGCCCGGTCGAGATGTTCGTGGCCTATCACCGGGGCGACCGGAGCCGCTTCGAGGTCATCCTGAACCGGTCCACCCCGTCGCCGACGCGCCCGCCCCTGATGCGGGTGACGGGTTAGCCGTGGGTTAGTTAGCTCCTCGGGTAGCTCCGGGGAGGACCAGACCAGCTCCGCAACGAATGGCCCAGGTCCCCCTGTCTGCATTCCGGACCTATCTCTCAGACCTGAACACCGTGTGAATGCCATGCCACTCCGACCGAGCTTGAGACCAAGGACTACCATTAGGTCGATGACCGACGGCACACCAACCGTCGCCCGGGTGAATTCGCCGCCCTCCACGGGACGCCCCCCACGGGACCCGGGGGTTCAGCCGTTGGTGCAAGACACATCAAGGACAACAGAGGAAATTCACGTGGTGGACGTAGGTGTGATCGGCTTGGGCATCATGGGCTCGGCCATGTCCACACACATGTTGGCGCACGGTTTCGGTGTGCTGGGGTATGACCCAGTCGCCGAGCGGGCGTTGGCGTTCAAAGATGTAGGTGGCCAGCATTTAGACTCCGTCCGGGATGTGGCACAGCGGGTGTCCGTTGTCATCACCTCGCTGCCCGGAAGTTCAGCCGCTGAGCAAGTCTGTCGAGAGCTGGCCAAGAATGCCCACCCCGAGTTGATCGTGGTCGAGACCTCCACCCTTCCGATGGACGTCAAGAGGTCGTGTAAAGAGATGCTCGCCGAAGTCGGCGCTATCCTGCTCGACTGCCCGCTGAGTGGAACCGGGGCTCAGGCTCTCGACCGCGATGTGGTGGTGTACGGAAGCGGCGACGAAACGGCTTTTGAGTCAGTGCGAAACATTCTGGAGGCCCTCTCGCGCCGGGTCGTCTACGTTGGTACGTTCGGGCAGGGTTCAACGATGAAGTACGTGGCCAACCTGCTGGTGGCCATACACAATGTCTCGACCGCCGAGGCATTTGCGCTCGGGGTGAGGGCGGGGCTGGACCCGCAGCAGCTGTGGGACACGGTCCGCGACGGCGCGGGCGGCTCGGTGATATTCGAAAACCGCGGCAAGTTGATGATCAATGAGCAGTACCTGCCGGCAACCGCAAAGGTGTCGATGTTCGTGAAGGACGTCCGCATCGTCCGTGAGTACGCCCAGAGCCTGGACCTACCAACTCCATTGCTGGATGCCACCGTGCGCCTGTACGATCGCGCGGTAACCCATGGCCTCGGTGACTCCGACGCGGCGGCTCTGCTGTCTTTTATGAAAACCGATCACCTCGAGAGCGCCGCAGAGGAAGAAGAATGATTACCCTTGAGCAAGCCAAACAAATAGCTACGGCAACGATTCAATGCGCACGGGATCGAGGCGCGGCCTCGCTGACGGTCGCAGTGCTGGACACGGGTGGTCACCTTGTCGTGTTGCACCGCGAGGACCACTCTGGCATCCTTCGACCTCAGATTGCTACCGCCAAGGCCTGGGGAGCATTGGGCATGGGACTGAACTCACGCGAACTCGGCCGCCGCGCCGAACTCGTACCGAACTTCTTCAACGCACTTGCAGTAGCTTCCGAAGGTCGAATGGCGCCGGTGCCAGGGGGTGTGCTGATCCGCAGCGCCGGCATACTGATCGGCGCGGTCGGGGTCAGTGGAGATACGTCGGACGTGGACGAGGCTTGCGCGATCGTCGCGGTGACCCAGGCCGGCCTCGAACCGGATCCAGATACCCCTTCGGCGGTGTAACCCGCTGAAGCCGACCTCGGGCCGCTCCCGACCCGCTTTCCAGCGCGAGCCTCAATTGTGATCTGACCTTCAGACGACCCTCGGGCAGGTACGCCCTTCCCGAACCCATCCACAGGTTTCAAGCATTGCTCTCTTTCGGTGTCTTCCTACGTGGCGGTGACGACCTCCTCCACTCGGTCCAGCAGGATCGACCCACGTCGCGACCACCTCGATGTTCGACGCCCCGCCCGCGCAGGCCAAGACGATGTTGGACCGCAACGCCAACGCCTGCATCGGCTTCGTCCGCCACGCCCACCGCTGCAGCTGGTCCCGCTCGGCCTCGGTCAACGTCAGCCCCGTCTTCGGGGACGGCCCGAACGGGGCTGATCCACCAGCCGGCGAACCGGAGGCGGACGTTGTGAACCGTCATCACGCTCACCCGAGCTCGTCGGCAAGCCGTGCTCACACCCACTCCCGGCTCCGCGCCGGTCAGGTCGAACCAGCTCACCTTCACCACAACAACCATAAAACATTCTATCTACTTACGACCGCTAATTTCAGGCACAAAACACTAGATGTTCGCCGTGCGCCGGTGGGTTGGCTGGTTCGATTCTGTGTCGTACAAGACCCGGCTCCGCCCGGCGCGGATCACGCAATCTTGAGCAACCGGGCAGCTGTGCCGCTAGACACCTGATAGCGCTGCTCATCCGTCAGGCCCTTTACCGAGTCGAGCTGCCCCAACGGGTCATAATGGCCCATGTCGTAAGGATAATCGGTACCGAGTACGACATGGTCAGCACCCATTTGATCGATCAGGAACTTCAGATGAGGGGCATCATAGACCACGCTGTCAACATAAACCTGCGCTAGGTAACTGCTTGGCGGGCGGGTGATGTGGTGGCCGATTTCTGGACGTTTGTTGTAGCCGTGATCCATCCGGGATGAGTAGAACGGTAGGTAGCCGCCGCCATGGACGAGACAAAGCTTGAGATCCGGGAACTCCTCCAGCACCCCGCCGAGGATTATTCGGGTCAGCGAAACGGTGGAGTCTAGAGGGTTCCCGATGACGTTGATGAGATAGTAATCGATCAGTCGGTCACCCTGGGTGAAGCCGTGTGGGTGCAGCAGCACCACCACATCGAGCGCGGCGGCCTTGGCGAAGAACGGACGAAACCTTTGATCGTCCAGGTCCAACCCGTTGACATTGGTGCAAATCTCCACGCCACGGAATCCGAGGGCAGTGACCCCATACTCCAACTCGGCTACCGACGCCGAAACATCCTGCAGCGGCACGGTGGCCAGACCCACAAATCGATCAGGGTGACCGGCAACCAGCTCTGCTACGTGGTCATTCTGCATCCGCGCCAGCCGGCGGCCAAGGTCTGGATCAGCCCAGTAATAATATTGAGGCGGGGCAACGCTCAATGCCTGGATGTCAATCCCCATTCTGTCCATTTCCGCCAGTCGCAAGACCGGATCAACAAGTTTCGGACCGAGGGCGTCGAAGTGAGCCTTGTTGTACTGGGCGGTCTCCGGTCCCCCGTAGAAAGTGAAGGGATCCATCCTGGTCGAGAATAGTCCGTCGACCAGTTCATTGCAGGCCGGGGTGGCGACATGCGCGTGAATATCGATGGTCGGGCCGTTGAGTTGGCTCATCGTCGGCTTCCTTTCTAGACGAGTGATCTCAGCCATCGGCAATGGCTTCAGTGATACGTTCTGTGGTCAGCGGAAGGCGCCGGATCCGGAAACCAATGGCGTTGGCGAGCGCATTTGCGATTGCCGCGGTCACCGGTCCACCGGCGACTTCGCCGACTCCCAGCGGCGGTTCCTCTGGCCGGTTGATCAAGCGGACGTCGACCCGCGGCACGCTGCTGAAGCGCAGGATTGGGTAGCTGTCCCAATCCCGGGTGAGCACCGTCTCCTGGTCGAAACCCACCTCCTCGCCTAAGGTCCAACTGGTGGCCTGAATTGCCCCACCCTCAACCTGATTACGCAGGCCATCCGGATTGATGATCTGCCCGGCATCCACGGCCAGGTAGAGCTGGGTAACCTTGACGTCACGAATGGCCTCAACCCTGGCCACCGCAGCACAGTACCCACAAACATTCTTGTACCGAGAGTAGGCCACCCCCCAGCCGACCGAGTCGTGTTCGGGCTGGTTACTCCAGTCGGCCATCCGGGCCACCTCGGTCAACACAGCGCGGGCTCTTTCGTCAGACAGGTGCCGCAGCCGATACTGAAGCGGATCCACCCCGGCGAGTTCAGCCAGCTCGTCCATAGCCGATTCGATGGCGAAGACGTTCGCAGTCGCACCTAGACCACGCAGCGCCGAGGTGCGTACGGGCATCGTCAGGATCCGGCTCGCGACCACCTCGAGACCGGCGATCTCATAGGCAGGAATACCGTTGCGGCCCACGCCGCCGCCTGCGGTCAGGGGGTAGTCTGCGGCCGCGGGAACCTGATCGTCGCTCGCGTGCCAGGCCCCAAGCAGCCCGTGCTGACGGTCATAACCGGGACGGCTGTTGTGACCACCGCTCCAAGTCTGTTGGCGCCACTGCAGGACATTACCGAGGTCGTCCACACCTACGGAAACCTCCGTTTGGCTGGCTGGCGAATATGGTTCCCAGGCGAATTCGTCGTCGCGGGACCAGCACACCTGGACCGGATATCCCGGGAGTTCCATCGCGATCGCGGATGCGTCGTAGGCAACGTCGTCGGCGCTGTTATGTCCATAACAGCCGGCATTCTCGACGTAACGCACGGTGATCTGCATCGTGTCGAGCCCTAATGCATCGGACAGTGCGGCACGCAAGGGATAAACGCCCTGTGAGTGGGTCCACACCTCGAGTTGTTCACCCTGCCAGAGCGCAGTGGCGCTTCCTGGCGCGATGGAGGCGTGCGCCACGTACGGCCGGCGGTAGGTCCAGCTATGGGTTCGCACTATGCGCTCCGCTGCCCTCTCATCGGCCGACATCACCAGCTGAACGTCCTCGGTCGGCTGCCCTTTGAGGTCATCGAGCACCTGTTCGGAATCCTTGAGGACGGACGTGGGGTGCCAGGTGCAGCCCGCCCGCAGGCGTTCGGCCGCCCGCACGGCGTCCTCCTCCCGTTCGGCCACCACCGCGAGGAAGCTGCCGCGGCGGATCACGGCGAGGACGGATCGAACTGCTCGAGCGGTCGCATCGTCGACGTCGGCCAGCCGGACCCCGGGGGCCGGCGGGCGGATCACACGTGCGAAGACTTGGCCTGGTAGCGCGAGATCCTGCACGAATTGCGGACGTCCGGCGAACTTCTCGGCGAGATCAATCCGCTCCAGCGACCGACCGACGAGCCCATACTCGCCAACTGGTTTTGGCATGATGTCCGCGGTCGCCGGCACAGCCAACAGCGACGGGGTATCCAGCTCCCAGTAACTGGTTATCGCGCCCTGGCTCTCGGTGCCGATAACCCCGTCGGTCACGGTCAAAGATTCCCGGGGAAGGCCGTGGCGACGAGCGGCCTCATCCAGCAGCACTGCGCGGACCTGCGCGCAGGCGTGCCGGACGGCGTGTCCTGAGTCCATCACCGATCGACTCCCCGCCGTGAGTCCCTCGTCCGCGCCGGTCACGGTATTAGGAGGCTGCGGCCGTACCCGGCGCCAGTCCACGTCGAGTTCCTCAGCGGCGATCTGGACGAGAGCGGTGGCAATACCCTGACCGAGTTCCACCTTGCCGGCCTTGAGAATAACCGAATCGTCACCTCCGATCGATGCAAAGGTCACCCATTGCGACAGCACCGGATTCGCGGTCAGACTTACACCGAGTTCGGACATGCTTCCTCCGCCGCCCTCAGGACCGCCCGGATGACCCGGGTATGGGCGCCACAACGACAGAGGTTGCGATCCAGGGCCGCGCACACGTCAGCCTCGTTCGGCCGGGGGTTGTGTCTCAACAGGGCGGTGGCCGAGATCAGGATCCCGGACATACAGAACCCGCACTGCGCTGCCTGTTCAGCTATGAACACTTGCTGCAACGGGCTCATCTCGTCACCGGCGGACAACCCCTCGACGGTGACGATATTCATGCTCTCGGCCGACCAGACCGGCAGGTCGCACGACGGGGTTGGGTGTCCGTCCAGCAGGACCATACAGGCACCGCACTGTCCCAGGCCGCAGCCGAATCGCGACCCTTTCAGACCAAGGTCGTTGCGTAGCAGATAGAGCAGCGGCGTGTCACCAGAACAGGTGACCCGCCGTTGCTCACCGTTTACGTTCAGCGTGAAGACCTCTTCGTCAGCCAAGGCGCGAGCAGTGGCCCACTCCGGCGTGCTGGCCATACTAGGCGTCGATGATGGGTAACAGCACGTACGAAGCCTGGTCGCCGCCGGTGTGCAACGACACCAAACCGTCGAAGATGTCTGCCGGACGATCCACCGGGTCCGCGTGCGTGAACGGCCCCACCCCACCATTGGCGTAGTAGAAATTTTTGGCGAATTCGGTCAGCTCTCCCCGATACTCGTAATCCTTGCCGCGCACGGTCAGAGCCAACCGGTATCCGGCCGGGATGACGATGCTGGTCGGCCAGATCTCGACGTCGAGCTCGTAGATGGTGCCCGGCTCCAGCGGCTGCTTCTCATCGTGGGTATGCCACGGCCGATACGCCAGGCTCTTAACCGGGTCCAGCTTGCGATGCGATGCGCGGAGCCACCCCTGGGCGATGGGCGTGTTTGGGTCCAGCGCGCCGGTAAACGTAATCTCCTTACCTGCCGGATCGAACACCCGCAGCACGAGGAAGAGGTCCGCATCCACGGTTCCAGAGGCCGCGAACAACTTCGCGGCAAGGGGTCCAGTCACCTCGAGATCGTGCTCGAGGGTCTCCATCTCGAACGTCACTCCGTCGCCGAGGCCCTGGTAGTCGATGGACGCCGCGTCCGGGATCTTCTCGGTAAGGCGTTGATTCGCCGCGTCCAGGTAGAACTTCGTCCACCGGGTGCGGGCCAACGGCCATTCTTCCTCCTCCCGCATAGTGAAGTTCTCCGCCGGGCGGCGGATGTTCAACCGCACCCGGGGTGAATCTGGCCACTGCTCCTGCTCGCCCTTGAGGAACCGGTCGAAGAACCTGCGCTGCAACCCGACGCCATAGTCGGTGTAAAAGTGCGTCCAGTGATTGAGCCCGTGTACCTCCAGCCACTTCTGCGACGACGCCGACTGAGTGAATCCCTCAAAGTTGCCACGCGGGTGCAAGCCCTGACCACCCCAGTTAGCCGCGGAAAGCAAAGGCACGTCGATCTGACTGAAGTCCGGCGATCTGTCGCGGTACCAGGGCCCATCGAGTTCCTTCGCCAGGACCTCCGCTCCCAGATCCTGACGGTTGCCCGCAAGTTCGGCCTCGTCCAGCTCGATCGGGCCGGCCACTGATTCACCAGTGTTCGGATTCTTGGGCGCCTTCGCCCCCAACCCATACTGGACGCTCTTGACCTGACGGGGGTACCACTTGCCGCAAAACTCTGAGAGGATGCCGCCGTGATGGGTGACGTCGCGGTAGAAGTCCGCCGCACCTTCCCACGGAATTATAGCGGACAAGTGCGGGGGGTGCAGCGCCGCAGCCTGCCACTGGTTGATTGCGTAATACGAAATTCCGCTGATACCGACCTTGCCCGAGCTCCACGGCTGTTCACCGGACCATTCAACGCATTCGTAGAGATCTTGGGCTTCCCTTGGACCCCAGACGTCGACATAGCCAGGTGACCAACCGGTGCCGCGGGAATCAACGCGTACACATGCATACCCGAACGGCACCCATTTCTCGGGATCGACAACCTCCCAGCTTTGATACTTGTTTGTCGATCCCGCTGCGACATCGGGCCGATCATGGACCATCTGCTCCCACTGCATAGGGTAACCGTCCTGGAAGGCCAACCCTTTCGCGTACGGACCATAAGACAAGATAACCGGGAATGGTCCGTCGCCGATCGGGCGGTAAACGTCGGCCCTCAGGATCGCTCCGTCGTCCGCCGTAATCGGTACCTGCCAATGGATCTGCATTCCATCGCGAACCTCGCTCCGTTGAAAATCGAGTTCGTTCATTGCCGTCCTCTCATTATCTCAATCGGTGGGTTGGTCGAAATCAAGTCAAAATTGGCCGTCATCTTCGCGAGCATCTGCGAGCTCGAACACCCCGTAGGTACCGCGTCTGCGCGTCACGATCACCGCGATGAGCGCCGGGCCAAACGCGCGCCGTCTTCGTCACCCGTCTTCACCGCTTCTCCTGGACAGCATCCGAGCTCGGCGTACCGTCGCCTCGTCGACCATTGCACCATCGGCGTCGCGGAACGCCCCTTCGCCGCTTTCTGCGCGCCGATCGAACTCATCGATCAGTTCGTTCGCAGCCGCAAGTTCCTCGGGCCCGACACCGAAGGCCTCGTTGGCGACGGCCACTTGCGACGGGTGGATGCAGGCGCGTCCCCCAAATCCCATATTCTTCAGCCGCTGACTCGTGGCGCGGAACTCGGCTAGTTCTGCTACATCGATAGACACTGGAGCAACAGGAGAAGGGAGATGTGCAGCCGCGGCGTGGATGACGAGCCAGCCGCGGGCTGCGGCTAGTTTCTCGAAGTCGTCTCCGGCCGCCGGCATCGAGAGGTCTGCGCGGAGATCGACCTCGCCGATCTGCAAACGTCCTACACTCCCGTGCTCGATCATCTCCCCAAGCCCCAACACGCCTCGTGCGCTTTCGACCAGGAGGCCGAGAACGGTCGCGGGCGCCATCTCGGTCATCATGGCTGTCAGCTCGTTGAACTGCTGACCGGTCTGGGCCTTGGGCATCCAGACACCGTCTGCTCCGCCGCCTGACAGCACGGCCATCGCGTCCTCCAGGCCGCGATGACCGGAGTTCAGGCGGACCCACACCTCGGTTCCGCCGGGGGGATTCGAGAGTGCCGACAGGACCGCATCGCGGGCAGCATCTTTGCGATTGGGGGCGACGGCGTCCTCCAAGTCGAAGATCACGGCGTCGGCGCCGGCGTCGAAGGCTCGCTCCATGAACCGTGGCCGGTCCGCCGGGACGTATAGGTAGGAACGCGGGATGCCCATGATTGCCTCAGTGTGCCACGAACATCTTGATAATGCATCTTGCTGGCGTTAATATATGGGCGGTTGCACGCTCGATGGGCATCGGGCTCGGAGACCTGTTCAAGCCATGACTGCGAAGGGAAACTATTATGTTCGAGGCCGATAGCGTCACCGTCACGGTCCTGGTCGAGAACTGGGTTGACATGCTGCTCCCCGACCAGGCGAGTCCCCTGGACGGGGATGACCATCATTGCGTCACCCGGTACGGACTCATCGAACACTTCGACCACAAGCTGATCCCACCGCAGGCCGAGAACGGTCTGAGCCTTCTGGTGGAGGCAACGAAGGGCCGACACACCCTGCGGGTGCTCTTTGACGTCGGTCTCACCGGGAAGGTGCTCAAGCACAACATGAAGGTTCTCGGGGTCGATCCAGCCAGCATCGACCATGTCGTCATCAGCCACGGTCATCCGGACCACTTCGGAGGCATCCACCGCTTCCTCGAGCTTGCCGGTCGGCGCATCCCGGTCGCCACTCACCACGACGCGGAGCTTCCCCGATATGTCATGCTCGCTGACGGCCGGATGTCCACGGTCTACAACTCAGCGTTCACCTTCGCCCAAGTCGAGGCGTCCGGCGGTTTCCCCGTCCTCACCCGTGACTCCCTGGACCTGGGCCTGGGCGTTCACACAACCGGCGAGATCCCTCGCGAGGTGCCGTTCGAGGCTGCAACACCGCCGCTTCAAGTCGGAGCGCCCGGCATGTACCAGGTCTCCGCGGGTGGCCAACTTCGACGTGACGACGTCATGGACGAGATGGGGTTGGTCATCGACGTGAAAGGGGAAGGGCTGGTCGTCCTGACGGGATGTGCTCATGCCGGCGTCATCAACACCATCAAGCAGGCGCGTCGGATCTGTGGTGAGAAGCCGATCCGTGCGGTGATGGGCGGTTTTCACCTGGGGTTTCCCACCACTCCGAAAGAGAATGTGGGGTTGACCGCGGACGCCTTCCGGGAACTCGACGTGCGCACGGTGATGCCGATGCACTGCAGTGGCCTACGCACGCACGCCCACCTCGCCGACGACCCCCACTACGTTCAGCCTGCCGCGGGCACAGTGCTCCGCTTCGGAGCGGCCCAGCTATGAGGCAAGCTCTTGCCGGCATCAGGGTCATCGCCGTCGAGCAGGCTGTCGCGGCGCCACTGTGCACGCGCCACCTCGCCGATCTGGGCGCTGACGTCATCAAGGTCGAGAGACCGCACCATGGCGACTTTGCCCGTGAGTACGACGACTTCATCCGCGGCCATTCGAGTCACTTCGTCTGGCTCAACCGGGGAAAGCGGAGCATCGCTCTGGACCTGAAGTCCAGCGAGGGTCGACGCGTTCTGATCGAGCTGTTGCGGACGGCGGACGTGCTCGTCTGCAACTTGGCGCCAGGCGCGCTGGAGCGCATCGCCGCCGACGCGGAACTGGAGGAGCTCAACCCTCGCCTCGTCCGCTGCTATCTGTCTGGCTACGGAACGTCTGGGCCCTACGCGGGCCGGAAGGCCTACGACCTCCTGGTGCAAGGCGAGGCAGGCACGCTCGCTGTCACCGGGACCCCACAAGAGCGGGCCAAGCCCGGGGTGTCATTGGCCGACCTAGCAGCAGGCACCTACGCGCTCGCTGCCATCAACGCCGCGCTGCTGGAACGGTCCCGGACGGGCCACGGTCAGCGCCTCGATATCTCGTTGTTCGAGGTGCTCCTGGAATGGATGAGTCCGTCCCTGCTCACGCAAAAATACACGGGCCGAACCCCAGAGCCATCCGGGTTGAGGCATGCGAGCATCGTCCCCTACGGCCCCTTTTCCACCGGCGACGGCAAGGAGGTCCTGCTCGCGGTACAGAATGATGGTCAGTGGGGTCGGCTCTGCGCAGGTGTGCTCGAGGACACTGCGTTGCTGGCCGACCCCGTACTGGCAACCAACGCCGGCCGACTTCGCAACCGGGCCCGCGTGGAAACCGCGGTACAGGAGTCCCTCTCCACAATGCCGCTCGCCTTGGCTATCGAGCGACTCGAAGCTGCGGACATCCCGCACGCCCTCTTGAATCAGGTTGTCGACGTCGTCAATCACCCACAGGCCGTGGGTGCGGGCCGCTGGTCGCCAACCACGCTCTCAGACGGGCAGGAAGTGGAGGTCGTGACATCGCCGTTCCACACATCCCCCGACCCGCGCGGTCGCGCACGAGTCCCCGGGCTGGGGGAACACACGGACGAGGTGCTGCACGAACTAGGTCTCCAAACCCAAACGCTGGACGGCCAGGCCCAGGCGAGGCAGGCAAGCTGAGACAGTGAAATCGTCGTTTGCCGCGACGTGGTGCGCTGGACCCGGCCCGCCAATCAACGAGGAACAGGACTAAGAAGGTGGCCCAACGACCGGCCGTTCTCGTGCCTACCCTGATGGCAGATGCACACAGCTGGGCCCAAGTGGTCGACGCACTCCCTGGGCGCGTGCTCCTGCCGGTTGAGCTGCCAGGACATGGATTGCGACGGAACGAAGACTTTTCTTTTGCCGAAGCCGTGAACGGCACGCTCCGCGCCCTCGACCAGGTTTCCGATGGTTCCGCTGTCCACCTCGTAGGTTCTGGCCTGGGTGCAGCCGTCGTTCTCTCCGCGGCGCTCGCCGAGCCAACGCGTGTCCAATCCGTGTTGGTCGCCGGGTTCGTGCCGGCCCGCGGCACGAGCGGGGACGAGCGGCTGCTAGTCACCAAGGCGGCGCTGACGAGGCTGGGCGTCGACGCCTTCGTCGAGGAATACCTCAATGACGTCCTGGGCGCGGGTGGGGATGACGTCCGTAGCCAGCTCACCGCAGCTATGTCCACAGTCAGGGCCGAGGTCATTCTGCAAGCCCTCGGTTCAGCCGTCACCTGGCGGCTGGCTGCCTGGCCCCGCTCCGGACCTCCCGCCGGTGTCATCCATGCCAGCCAGGACATCCGAGTGAGCGAACCAATGGCGCGCGGGTTCGCACTCGAACTGCGCGGCGAGATCATCCGGCTGATCGGTCCGGGCCACCTCGCGTACCTGGAGGAGCCCGGGCCATTCGCCGAGGCCATGAACCGGTTCCACGCCCTGACCGAAAGAGCGGCCGGAGATCGGGGCGACTCCAACGGGTACGAAGCACCACCGGTACGAAGCGACGGGGAGCAGCGGGGAGAGCAGGTTTGATGCGTACCGAGTTGATCACGATCGCGACGGACACCGCCCCGATCGATGGCGCGTATTACACGCCCGACAGCGGAGGCACATCGGGCGGTGTGCTTCTGATGCACGGGAACACCATGAACTTCTACGTCGGTGCACCCCGCTTCCTCCCGCCCTACTTGACGGCGCTGGGTTACGCGTGTCTAGCTTTCAACCGCCGGGGGCACGACATCTTGGGGACCCGTGACAGCCGGGCGGCAGAAGGAGGGGCGTTCCAGACTGTGGCAGAGGGTATGGCGGACAACGACCAGGCGGCTCGGTGGCTGGCGCATCAGGGCTCCCCAGAACCCGTCGTCATCGCCCATAGCAACGGCGGCATGCTCGGGGCGCAGTTCACGGCGGATCACCCAGAGACCCGTGCACTGGTTCTGCTGTCGGCCCATGGCGGCGGTCGCGACGCGAAGCACCACACCGGCAAGGGCTCGAAGTTCTTGGCCCGGGAGGAGTCGCAGGAGACGCTGGAGCACGCCCAGCGTCTGGTCGCGGCCGGACGGGGGCGCGAGTTGCTGATGGTTCCAGGGTGGTGGTACGTCATCAGCGCTGAGAGTTACGTCGACCGGATGCTCAATTGCCCTGACACTGTTCAGAACGCGTCGCGCATCCGCTGTCCGTCGTTGTTCGTCCGCGGCGATCAGGAGCGGCCAGATGTCTATCCTGCTGAACGATTCCAAGAGCTGGCGGCGGGCCCGTGCGAGGTGGCGATCATTGACGACTGCGACCACTTCTACGTGGGCCGGGAGGAAGCAGTCGCTGAAGTCGTCGTGGACTGGCTCGCGCGCACGCTCTCACGTTGACGTCAGATGCGGTGCTGGGGCCTGACCGCGGCAGATCCTGCACCGGCAGTGCTCGACGCCGTCATCGGTTGACGTGGAGGTGCCATGGTGCGAGCCGGTGGAGCGATGCCTGAGTACCCAATCGGGCAAGGACTCCAAACGCTGCCAGCACCAGTACGGCGACGAACGCCGTGTTCTGCTTGAACGAGAGCGCGTTGCTCAGGATGAAGGTTCCCATCCCGTTGAGGCTGGCGAGGAACTCGACCGCTACCGCGCCGACGAGGGCACGCCCCACAGCAACCTGGATCCCGGCAATGATGAACGGGAGGGTCGATGGCACCAGGACGTCCACCACGAAACGCCGCCTTGACAGCTTCAGCACCCTGGTGAGTTCCAGCAGCTCCTTGGGGACCACACGCGCGCCGTCGGCCGTGCTCACAAGGCATGGCAAGAAGGCAGACAGGCCGACAACGGCTAACCGCGACGCGGGGGTGTAACCCAACCAGATCGTCACCATCGGGAGGATGGCCAGGATCGGCATCGCATAGAGCCCGCTGACGTACGGCGCTGTCAGCTGTCTGAGCCATCGGATACGACCGATGGCCAGACCTGCAGCGATACCGGCCGCGCATCCGACGACGAGACTGAGCAACACCGCGACGAGGGTTTCCCGCAGCGCCAAGAGGAACGCTTGGGATGTCAACGTCGGGACCAGTGCCGCCAAGACCCCGGCGGGGCTGGGCAGGTAGGACGGCAACCACCACCGGACGGCGGCCGCCCACAGGACGATCACCGCGGCGGCGACGGCCAGTCTGCGGGCGACGACCACGGGGCGCGAGGGCGCACTGCCACGAGATCGGCTGGTGCGATTCTGAGGCCCCCCTGCCGCTTCAGTGGACCTGGTGGCCAGGCGTACGCCATCACTTACCATCTTCGGTCTCCCGCCACCGTGCGAAGTGCTGTTCAACAGCTCGACCAAACGCCATGAGGGCCACCGCCAGCACCGACACCAGGAGGGTCAGGCCGAGGACCGCCGCAGAGTCGAACTGGGTGCTAGCCGAGATCAGCAGCCCGCCGATCCCGCTGGCGTTGATGAAGAACTCGGCAACCAGCGTGCCCACGAAGGCCATGGCGATGCCCTGCCGAACGCCAGTCATCGCATACGGCACCGTGTGCGGGAGGAGGACGTCGAGCCAGATCCGCCACTCGCTGCTCCGGAATGTACGGGCGACCTCGAGCAGAGTTGCCGGCGCCCTCCGGGCCCCTTCTGCAGTGTTGATCACGATGGGGAATACGGCGCTCAGGAAAACGACAAGGCTCTTGGACGGCAAGCCAAAACCGAACGCTGCCAAGATCAGGGGAGCGAGGGCCACAATCGGGACAGCCTGCAACGCGAACACCAACCATTGGGTACTGTCCCGGACAGCTTGGGCTCTTGCCAGCAAGATCCCGAAACTTACGCCAATGACGATCGATAGTGCTAAGCCAATGACCAGCAACTGGCCCGAGGACAGCAGCGCACTGGGCAGCGAGCCGTCAAGTGTCATGGACGCCAGCGCTTGGAACGAGCGACCGGGTGTCGCGAGAAGTACGGGGTTCTGTAGACCCGCGACCTCCCAGAGGCCCAGCCCGAGGAGCAGTCCGACCATCGGGATGCCCACAGCTCGAATCCGAGGGTTTCCTAGACGCGCGTCCATGTTTGGCAGGCGGGACACGGCGACGTCACTTCTTGACGGCGTCGGCGTACACGGAGGGATCGATCATCTGTTCGTACGTCGGCGCTTTAGCCTTCTGGATGTTGCCCGCCGCCACGGCGGCTTCGATAGTGTGCTCGATCCGGGCCCGGTCGAGGCCGTCGTCCTTCGGCCAGACGCCCACGGCGAGGAAGCCCTTGAGCGCTTCCTCCGATATTGCGGGGGTGCGCCCGGTCATCTTGGCCGCGATCCCGGCGACCTCTCCGGAGTTGGCCGGGTCTCCCATGTAGATAATGGCCTCGTGAAGGGCCGCGACCACGGCGACCCATTTCTCGCGTGACGCCGGGTCGTCGAGCTCCTTCTTGAGCGTCACCAGCGTCGTGTAGTGCGCGAGTGGGTCCACTTCCGCGAGGGTCATGACTTGCTTGACTTCCTTGCCTGCGTTCGCCCGCACCGTGGCCAACTCATCAGGATGCAGCACGGCGAGCGTTACCTGACCGTTCACCAAAGCATCGACCGTCGGCGGACCGCCCACGTTGATGGTGGAGACGTCGTTCTTCCCAAGACCGCAAGAAGCAAGCATCGAACTCAGGGCAAGTGCCTTGGGTGCACCCACGGCGTCGACCGCCACCGTCTTCCCCTTCACTGACGCGCAGTCCGAGACCGCGGGGTCAGTGCTCGCCAACAAGTACGTCGGTACTGGGAAACCCATGACGCCCACGACGGAGCCACCAGCCGCGCGCAGCGCCGCCACACCCGGAGTGCCGATGATGCCGCCGCTCAGCTCACCGCTCTGCACGGCCCGACCGACGTCCGCCCCGGTCGCGAGGGGTCGCAGGGTCACGTCGACATTCCGCTTCGCGAAGAACCCCTTGTCCTTCCCGACCTGTGCGACAGTGTTCAGGAAAATTGGCGGGATCCCGGGGAGACCGAACGACACCGCGCGATCACCGCCGCCGCCGGGCGAGGTGGGCTGAGCGCCGCCACAACCGACCATGAAACTGGCTAAAGCGACGACAGCCACGACCATGCTGAATCGATACCTACGCTGGTACACGAGCATATGACTACTCCTTGGCTTGGTGGCCGAATGCGCGGCCGCGTTATCGTTCTGAGGGTCGGGTGTCAGCGGTTCTCGGGCTTGTCAGCGGTTATTGTCTCGTCACCAGCCATGACCAAGGACCACACATGCTCGCGGAGAGCGAGATATTCTGGCATGGTCGTGACCCCTCGGTCGCGGGGCGTCGGGAGGTCGATCTCGACCACCTCGGCCACGCCACTTGGATGGCCTCTCAACACCGCCACCCGATTTCCGAAGAGGACCGCCTCGTCGATCGAGTGCGTGACGAAGAGCATGGTGACTGGACGCTCCTGCCAGATGCGTAGCAGTTCGAACTGCAGGACCTCTCGGGTCTGCGCGTCCAACGCCCCAAATGGCTCATCCATAAGCAGCAGTCGCGGGCGGACGGCGAGCGCCCGCGCCAACCCCGTACGCTGCTGCATGCCACCAGACAACTGATGCGGATACGATTTTTCGAATCCAGACAGGCCGACCAGCTGGATGAGTTCGCGTGCATCGCGTAGGGACTCCTTCTTGGCCCCCCCGTTGACCCGCAGTGCGTACGCGACGTTGGCCTCGACGGTCTTCCATGGGAAAAGCCCGAAGTGCTGGAACACCATGGCCACCCCGTTGGGTGTCCTCACCACCTGCTCCCCATCGATTCGAACCGTGCCATCGGCAGGCGGAATCAGGCCAGCCACCGCACGCAGCATCGTGGTCTTCCCGCATCCCGAGGGCCCGACGATCGACAAGATCTCACCCGGAGCGATGCTCAAGTCGATGTTCTGAGAGACAACCAGGTCGCCGAACTTCATGGTGACCCCGTCAATGTCGACGGTGGCACCGGTGCTTGTATCGGTCGACACGGGCTCCTCCTCTTGCCTCGGCGCCCGGGCTGCTGGGAAGCTCCGCCCGGTCACGATCCCCTGCTCGGTGGCGTTGGACACCGTCATGGAAGCATGATGCCCGAAAAATGCCTCAAGCACAAGAGTCATATTGCAGAACCCGAATAATGCATCATTTCTGGCCGTCGTGCTTATGGGAGAATGTGATCCCAGGTCACAGGTGTCGCCGCGCCGTCTAGACCAGTCCAACTGGAGGGGTCCTGCTCATGCCGCCAACAGCCACCAAGCGCGACCAGATCGCCGTCGAGCTTCGTCGGATGATCATCGCGGGTGATTTCCCGCGGGGAAGCCGGATCCAGCAGGACGTCCTCGCCACCATGTTCAAGACAAGCATCACTCCCGTGCGGGAGGCTTTGCGCCTTCTCGAGGCTGAGGGCGTGATCGTCGCAGAGCCACACAGGGGGGTACGCGTGGCTGACGCGAACTACGACCAGGTGAAGACGGTGTACCTGCTGCGGCGACTGCTAGAGCCCTACGCCATGCGCCGCGCCGCAAGGCGGCTGTCGCCACGAGACGTGGACCTCGCCGAGCGTTTGGTCACAGAAGTGGAAGAATCCAACGCGGCCGGCGACCGAACGGCATTGAACCGCCGGTTTCACTTTCTTTTTTACGCGAAATGCGGCAATGCTGGGCTAGCCGCCGAGATCGACGCGCTCTGGCTGAAGTTCCCGTGGGATGTGCTGCAGGTTCTCGACACCCGTCCCGAAGAGTCTTCCCGCGAGCACCGGGAGATGCTCGCAGCTCTCCGATCCGGAGATGGCGACGCCCTGGCGAGCGCCACAGAGCGGCATCTAGCCGGGAGCTTCATGGCGTTCGCGAAGCACACGACGGGGCTGGAGATCTCTGATCCATACGATATCGACGACGATTGACAACTCTCTGACCTGACTTACCTTGGTACCCCGCTGGCGAAGCTGAGTTGCTTGCGGTGGTGTTCGTCGTGCTGCGTCGGGCAGTGGTAGACGTCGAGGATGGTCATGTGTCCTCTGAAGTACAGGTCGCACCAACTGGAACAAGCATGCCCCGATCCAGGCCAGCGGCGCTTCCTTGCGTCAGGAGCCTTGCAGATGGGTCGTGATGCGATCCATGAAATGAGCCTTTCCATGCGTGCGTGTCCATCTCGCCGCGGGTGTGGAAGCCCACCGCCGGATAGCGGCCGTCCGCCGTGCCCAGGGCCCAGCCCTGGCCACCGGTGACCACGAACACTCGAGCGTCCTACGGGATGATCACGGCCTTGACCACCGAGCTGTCGGCTACAGCGGCCAGGGCCTCGGCATACGCGTCGAGCCCGAAGCGCCGGGTGATCAACCCGGTCGGGTCGACCCGACCGCTCCGCAAGG
>JAABUN010004778.1_pt1 | contig 17799 bp, 15 predicted proteins | sample 5559311 | NCBI WGS metagenome assembly JAABUN01 (sample SAMN10711877, study PRJNA513370) | rock metagenome | isolation source: Antarctica rocks | place: Antarctica: Victoria Land, Siegfried Peak sud | reverse complement strand
CGATCTTGAACCGCTCTTCCAAGGTGTTCGAAGGTTTGTAAGCAGAGATAATAAGATCAGCTTTGACGAGTCCCTGCTGAGACTGTTTGTAGGTATCACCACCTTTGTCGAGGGTACGGACATCAGCCACCATGAATCCGCTGGAAAGGATTCCTTCCTGAATCGCGTTCCACACTGCATTACTTGTGTTATGGAACTCGACCGTCATCCATCGTCCCGGCCTGAGGACTCGGTAGCCCTCACGGAAGCAGCGCCGCATCAGGTCTTGATATTCAAACAATTCTCGATTGCGACCGCGGTCCATGACCGCCTCAAGTTCCCGGTTTGTCGTAAGGTCCAACCACGCCTCCCACAGGAAATTCAGCTCAGAGTAGTGAAGATTCCGACCGAAGGGAGGATCGATGAAGATATAGTCAATACTATTCCCCGGGATTTGCGGTAAGAGGGTTGCGGATTGGGTGCTCACGATGCTGGCTAATGGTGCGCGTGCCGACTTAGCACGGACAAACTTGATCAGTTTATTCTCGTAAGCTTGATAAGGGTTGGCCTCACTCACAATCGACCCGACGTATAACGTACCGCTGAATGGGTTGTACGGAAACGAGACACGTCGGAAGCGGTTCATCAGACTGAGGTTTACGAGCTGACTCGTGAAGAGAATCGTCAGCAGAGATCGCTCGTCGAACGGAATAGACTGGATGCGTGACCATAAGTCACTAAGGACCGCGAGGGTCCGGTCAAAGTAAAAGTGGTGTACGCGGGTGATGCCGAGGTTGTCGTAGGCGTCCTTTAATCGACGCTCCCCTCCGGGTAGTTGTTGTACTGGAACAGTCGTCGACGACGAAAAGGTGCTCGGCTTCTCAATAACTGCGAGGTCGTCAGCTTCAGGAAACTTCTCGTACCTCCGTCCATTCCACGTGTAGTTAATGAGAACAGGCTCGCGCTTCACGCGACGCACAGCCTCCGTGCGCAAAGGATCAGCAATCGTCTCCATTGCTCTACTAAGACGTCGCTTGGATACGGCGGCTCCGCAAGCCGGACAGGGGAACTCTTTCTTTGCCTCTCCCGTCTTGGGGTCGACCCCAGCGGTCCACAGGGTGAACTCATTGGAACAGGTTGGGCAGACAAACCGTTCAGACCACACAACGAAGTTAATAACTCCCGATTCATCGTTCGTTGAATGCGTCACGTTGCTCCAAGTATCAGCATCTCCCGCCAGTGCTAGCCAGCCACTGTGCGCAGTCTTGTACATCCAACCGTGAACCATCTTGCTCTCGGTGATGACATCTCGAGCCAGGATCTGGAAAGCTGCAATGTCGACCGACTTGACGTAGCTATGCGCAATGTAAGTCGCAATCGGTGCAAGATCGATAAGAAGAGCCCTTCGCTCACCCGCGTGGGCGCCCGGCGTGCTTCGCAGGAGATTTGCGTACTGAGGGGCGTCAGCAAGACCGCATTCCTGAGCCGCAACACCAGTCATTCCCGTCCCGCAGAAGAAGTCAAGCACCAAGTCGCCGGGCTCCGTGTAGTGCAAGATGTACCGCATGATGGCCTTGTGGGGGACCTTCGTGTGGTAGGAGTGCGCGTTATAGATAGGGTCGTTCTTACCCTCCGAGACATCGGCGGCAAAAGGCTCGCGAAGATAACAACCGTTCTCCCCGCCACCCTCATCGCCCGAATCGCCCGGCAGGCCCAGTTCACCACGTAGTTGGGCGCGCTCCTCCCGCCAGCGCTCGATGGTCTCAGGAAGGAACGGGTTCGGGCACGCCGTGTAGTAGGGAGGATCGGAGAGGTTGAGGATCGCCTCGTCGGCTCCGATCGGGAAGCCCTCGGTAGCGCGGAAGGCAGGATCTTGGAGGTGCTGACGTAAGCGCTCCCGGTACTCCGCGCGGATAGTATCCCCTGACGTGTCGGCGGCATGAGCATCGGGCTCAGCAAATCGGGATTGAGTTGTCATCGGTCTCCCAATTGATGTCGAGGGGGCGCACAGCCCTAACGGGGGCGCCGTCAGTCGGCAGCGAGGGCCAGTCCCTGCTCGGCCAGCGTGAGCCGTGTCGTCCTTCGATCCTTACCGCGCATCTGGTCGTCCAGGAACTCGGTGAAGCGGCGCGCAAGATCGTCCCGGGCGCAGGGGAGGCCACCATGCGCGAGGGCATCGAGGAGGTCGCCGGGCCAGAGCGTGACGGTCTGGATGCCGTGGAGGGCGGCGGTGGCGGCGGAGGCGAAGCCGTCGGGAATTTGGGTGTCGTCCTTGCGCTGGCTCAAGAAAGCCACGATGGGCGCTTGCTCGACCGCGGTCATCGACGCCACGCTCTGCTGGACCGTATCGGTTTGTAGGTTGGCCCGGAGGACTTCGCGCCAACCTAGGAGGAGCGCGTCGAGGCGGCGGTCGAGGTCTTCCACCACTTGCGCGGCTGGCGCAGAACCGGGGCGCTGCGCCGGACGGAGGTGACAATACGGGCAGGTTGGCTCGTCGGCGATGATCCCCTCGTGAAACTCGCGGCAGGTCACCAGATTGGTGACGGCCCGGCTCCAGCTGGCGAGCTGCGCCTTGTCGAGAAGCTCGATGGTGGCGAGCGTGCGCAGGGCCGCCACCCGCTCGTCGCGCGTGAGGCGATCACGCCGGTCGTCGGTCGTGGCATTCAGCGTCAGCTTGCGGTGCTCGTCGGTGTAGGCGGCGATATAGGTCTGCTTGAGGGCTTCCAACTCCTGCTGGAGGGCGGCGGCGCCGCGGGCTGGCTGCTCCCCTCCCTTGCCGAAGCGGCGGACATCGTCGAGGAGCGTTTGACGGGCCGAGGCCGCACGCTGCGACCAGTCGTGATCGGTCGATAGGTTGCCTTCGGCCCCGGCGAGGTAGGTGGTGAGCGGTTGGAGTTGGGCGACGAGGCGGAGGAGGGCATCGACGCGGTCGACCGTCTTGCGATGATCACGCGCCTGGAAGATCTGGGAGTCGGTCAGGTGGAGGTTGCGAAGCTTGCCGACCGTGTTGTAGCGGGTCAGCGCTTCCAGGTAAGCCTTGTAGCCGCGGAGCCCGGCCTGAAGGGCGGTGCTGGTCAGGGGCACCTCGGGAAGGTTGCTGCCAACGACTGCGCCGCGCTCCGCTTCGAGGAGAAAGTTGTCGGTGAAGAGCGGCGCGTTCCAGAGGCGAACGCCGTGCGCCAGCTGGGTCTGGAGGGCCGTTGTGCGCTCCAGCTCCTGCTGAACCACCCGCTGTAGTTCGCGGACGCCCTGCTCGCGGGTGGCGGGGTGCTCGTCGCGGATGAGCGCGGCCTGGAGCCCGAGCCCTTCAAACACCTGAGCCCAGAGGCCAACCGGAAGACTCTTCGGGCGTCGGTAGAAGCGGAACTCGGCGAGGTCCTTGAGGGCGATGGTCGCGGCGCGGTCGACGGTGGCAGCTTCGAGGGCGTCGCGGCCGTCGAGGCTGAGATCGATGTCGCCGCTGTAGACGAGGGCAACGAGAAGGACGGCGACCCAGGCCGGTTCAAGGCCGAAGCGGAGATCCTTCTCGATCGGCTGGGCGACATCGCCGGCGACGGTCTCGATCAGCTCGCCGCGGTTGACGACCTGCCCATCCGGCTTGGCGTGCAAGGTATCGAGGAGATGGCGAGCGTACGGCGAGCCGGTGGGGCGGATGGTGTTTTCAGCGTCAAGCAGACCGAGGGCATCGAGAACGGCGAGGCCCTGGGTAGTCCGAGCGCGGCCGGCGAGGACGCGGATCGCCTCGGAGGCGGTCGCCTCGCGAGCGTCCTCGGTGACAGGTTGGGTGAGGCGGCGGAAGGTGGGGTAGGCGGGGTAGCGTTCGGCGAAGTGCGGGGCGAGCTTGGCGGCGGCGACGTGTTGGAGAAGCTCCTCGATGGTGCGGCTAGCAGAGCTGCGGGTCTCGCCGAGCGCTTTGCCGACCGGTTCGGTGACGCCCTGGTAGGTGACCTGGAGGAGGTCGTGGAGGTGGTCGGCCAGCCAGCGGCGAAGACGGACGAGGGCGTCGTCGGCCATGCGGGTGTAGACCTGGCGGTGGGTGGTGGAGTCGTTGGCCATGGCGCGGGCGCCGGCGTAGCGGCGGACGAGGTCCTCGAAGGTCTGGTCGAGGCCGGTGAGGCGGAAGAGAACTTCATCTTCCTGGGTGACCCCTTCCCATGACTGCTCGGCGAACGGGGGCAGGACATAGAGGAGGAAATCGCGCGGTGGTTGAGCGGTGGTCCGCTCGTCGGGCGGGCGAAAGAAAAGGTAGCCAGGGCGGGTAACGTTGTGGTCGGTCCAGGGGAGCTGGTAGAGCCAGAGTTGGGCACTGGGAAGGTAGGTCTTGGTGTCGCCGAGGTCAAGGACCTGGCGGAGAGCATCGAAGAAGAAGGGGTTGAGATCGGGGCGAGAGAGGAACTCGCCGCGCTCGCGGACCTTGGTCTCGAAGTCGATGTCTTTTCGGACGTCGAGGTAGTACTGATCGTTGGCGTCGTTATAGGAGATGTACTGGCCGCTGACGGTGCGGAGGATCTCGCGGAGGGCGACGCGGACGGAGTCGAGGAGGAACTCGGCGGTCCGCTCGGGGAGGGGCGCCAGGAGGCAGAGGTTGTCGCGCAGCTCCTCGGGTGTGGCGCCGAGGGGGGCAAGGATGTCGTCGGTGGTGAGGCGGAGGACGCTGAGGGCGTGGACGATGCGGAGGGCCATTGGGCGGAGGGCGGGACGGGTATAGGCGTTGGCGATGCGGCCTTCGAGGACGTCGCTCTTCTCGATCACTTCGGCGACGCCGGAAAGGCCTCGCATGCTGGGATCGCCGCGGAGGATGTCCCAATAGTGGTCGTAGGAGACGAGACCGGGCTGGTCAGTCGGGACGTCCTGGTCGAGGAGGGATTGGATGGCGCGGCTGAAGGTGCGGAGGACCTCGCGCTTCTCGGCGACGTGGACCTGCTCGAAGGTCTCGATGTAGGCGGGGTGGATCGGGAAGAGGCGGGCAAACTCGTCGAGGCGCTCGGCGATGCGGGCGTAGAGGGGGGTGAAGGGGCGGAGGTGGTCGGTGATGCGGGCGAGCTGCTCGTCATTCTTCTTGAGAAGGCGGTTGGCGACGACGAAGGCGATGTCCTCTCGGGCGATGCGGACCTGCTCGAAGCGATCGCGGACGCGGCGGAGCGGTTCGGCGACGAAGGCGAAGCGGGGGCTATCGAAAAGGGTCTCCTGGAGCCCGCCCATGAAGCGGAAGGGGGCGAGGGCGGCGACCTCGCCGAGCTCGCGGAGAAAGCCCAGGTCGAGGATGAGCTGGCGCTCCTCGCGGCCGCGGAGGTAGTCGAGCAACTCGTCGACGACGAGGAGGATGCCGTGGTCGGGGTAGCGCTCCTGGAAAGCGGCGACGGCCTCGACGAGAACGTCCTTGTGGTTGGTGAGCTGGGTTGCCGGGGGAAAGGCGAAGGGCGTTCCCCAGCGCGCTAACGCCTGCTCCAGCTCCTCGATCAGGATGTCGCGGAGGCCACGCTGGACCGCGCCGATTTCGACGCGGGCGACCTTGAAGCGACCGGCGATGTCGGTCGCAGCTTCCTGGACACGGGGGTGGGTGAGGCTTGCGGCGAGGTCGGGGAACTCGGCGACGGCGGAGACGACGGACATGAGGTGGCTCTTGCCGGTGCCGTAGTTGCCGACGACGAGGACGCCCTTGTTGTTGCTGGGTGTCAAGAACTGGAGTTGGGGGATGACGACGGCGGCGAGCTGTTCGGCGATGCGGTTGGAGATCACGTAGGTCTCAACGAGGCGCCGCGCGGCACCCTCCTCGTCGGCCTCCTACAACTGGACGACCGACCCGATCGGCTCGAACTGAACCAACTCACGGTAGCGCATGGCGGCTCCTCCCAATTTTGGCTCAGCCCGCCTCACTGAGGACGAGCACGCCCACGCCGGGTCGACGCCACGTACGGTAGTGCGCGTGCTGGGGAGTCGCATAGACCAGGACATCGTCGCCATAACTTCCCGGCCACATCGCGACGATCCCATTAATCTGCGTGCTCTGTCTCAGCAGCATCAGAGGATCTAGCTCCAAACTCGGCTCGAAGAGGATGTCGATATCGCTGCAAATCCGGGGAGTCGACCCCGGTGGATCGAGTCTCCTTCTCACCCATTGGACGGCTGTCCGTGGTCGCGCGGTGCTTGATACCGCCATGAGTGCCGAGCTGAGATCGCGTCCCATCGATATGCGCTCCCACGCGCGCTGTACCGTAAGCTGACCTGCCACGAGGTCCAACTGGACCGGATCACTGTCGACCAAAAGCAAGCATCTGTGACGGGCGGGCGAGGCAAGAAACGCCTCCAGTCGATCTTCAACAAACATGTCACCCACTCGGCGGCCGTCCAGCGCAACGAGAAGTGATCTGGCATGTTGATTTCGTTGACTACCTAGCCCCTCCCGAAGCTTCGGAGTCGGCATCTTACACCACCTCTGGTGTGGCGTCCGTCAGCACTAACCCAAGCGACACTCCGCCCCGGAACCATTGGTTGCTGTCAATCACCTTCTCGACAGCCTCTCGGGGTTTCACGTTCGACGCATGCAGCACTAGCGTCCAATCCGCACCGCTCGGAGTCGCGCCGCGCTCGGAGCGAGCGCCAAAAGAAAAACGTAGGAATGCGTCTGCGCCTTCCGTGCCTTTGACGAAGGATTGCGCCGCGGGCTCGGTAGACGTCCGGAAAGTCGTCCGGGGTTCGTCCGCCTCGGTTTCCCCGGCTCTGGTAGGCACCTTTTAACGATGGGTGGGTTACTGACTAACCGGGGGAGGGGTCAGACGTTCCACTCCCCGCGCAGGTGCTCCTCCGTCTCCGCTCCCAGCTCCCGGCAGAGCACCTCATTGTCCAGCGGCGGCGGCCACGCTTCGCCCCCATCGTCGATGATCGGCGCGAGCAGGTCCGTGACCCCGTTCCAGATCTCTTCGTAACGCCGTTCCCGCGACCACGCCAAGTCCAGCAGCGTCCGCACCATCGGGTCGAGCGGGTCTTCCCCCCCGAACTCCTCGCGCTGGAACCGCGCGATCGCCTCGGCGTACGCCCCCAGCTGCGCCCGCAGCCCCGCATGCGCCGCGGCCAGGGCACGCACGTCGTCACGAACCGGCGCGCCCCGCGGCCACAGGCGCTCCACCTGCTCGCGGGCCCGCTCCCGCTCCCGCTCCTCGAGGGTGGCCGGCGGCTCCAACGTCAACGTGGTCGGTTCGTCGTCCACGGTCCCGGCAGGCCCCCCCAGGTCCGCCATCACCTCGAGCAGCGCCCCCCGGCGCGCCGTGACCGCCTCGGCGTCCCCGTCCGGGCGACGATCCCACAGCGCCACGTCACCGCCAAGCAGACCCAGTGCCGGAACGTGGTAGCCGGGGCCGAACGGCTCGTACGTCTCCGCCGTCGTGCCCTCGCCCCAATCCTTGAGCGTTCCCCAGGGAAGGCTCGGTCCCTCCGTCGTAGGCTGCGGTTCCGGGAGGTCACCTCGCGCGATGGCGGCGGCGATCACCGCGCTGAGCCGGCCCGCGACCGCCCGAGCCCGTCGGATCTCCTCCTGAAGCGCCTCCTCGCCGGACCCCGGTGCTTGCGGCATGCCGTGTTCGTCGTCGATCTCCCTTCGGAGTTCGTCGGGCAGCCGGCGGAGCAGCGCGGCGACGTCGGGGTGCAGACCGGGCTCGCTGCCGTCGTAGTCGGCAAGGACGTCGGCGTAGACGGCGAGCGGGGTCGGCTCGGTGCGTTCCATCGCCACCAGTGCTCCGTACTCGCTCTCCGTGACGGGATACCTCAGCAGACCCCACAGGCGATGCAGTCCGAGCCTGGTGCGCCGCCGGTCCGCCTCGAGGTCGTAGAAGAAGAACAGCAACCAGGTGTCGCGCTCGATCCCATTCTTGAGGGCCAGCAGCGTTGCCGGCATGGAAGTATGCACCGTCCGAAGGGTGCGGACGGTGCGGGTGTAGGCGGCCGCGGCGGCTGCGTTGGGGATCGTGGCCCGGAGGCGGTCCAGCTCCCGCCGGTCGTGGCTGCGCCAGAGGCGGGCGAGCAACCGCGTGCGCTCCGTCGGCGTGAGCCCGGCGTAGAGGGCGTCCAGCTTCCGGTCGTCGGCACCCCGCATCGCCACGGGTTAGGCCCGCCTGCGCTGCGCAACGGTCCGCGCACGGTCCGGCTCGAGCACCGCTTCCAAGACCGCGAGGCGTGCCTCCAGGTCGGAGCGCTCGATGGCCCGGATGGCGACGTTGGCCAGCACCCCGACGGCGTTGGCCACCCGGACGTCGACCCGGCCCGCCCGCACGTCGTTGATCGTCGTCTCCACCAACGCGACGACGTCCCCCAGCGAGCGCACCGCGACGTTTGACTCGGCGAGCGTGACCACGCGCCGTGCCTGACCCCCGCGACGGCGCGCCGCGTCCCGCTTGCCCACGGAGCCAGGATCGTGGGCGAAGCAGAACGCCGACCCCGCGATGGCGAAGCCACCGCAGGACTTGCCGGACGCGTGGACATGGACGCACCGCCGACTCACTCCAACCTTGTCCGGCCGCGCGCCAACCTCAACGCTCACGGTCCGACCCCTTCACGCACGTCATGGAGCACCAGCCAGACCGCCCGGGCGCACGGGACGCAGCGCGTTGCCCGACTCGCGACGAGGGGATCACCACACGAGATGCAGCTGCCGGTCACGGGTGGGGCGTCCCGTGCGACCAGGACCGGAATCGGCCCCCGGCTCGGCACCTGCGGCCGCATCGCCACCACCCGCCACGCCACCTCGGCGTCCTCAGCCGCCAGCAGGGTGAGGACCTCGGCCGTCCGGTCCAGCAGGCACCGCGCCAGCTCCGCGCCGGACCGGGGCCCGCGCACCACGAGGCGTCCAGGCTCGGCGCGGACCTCCAATCCGGCGGCCCGCGCCTCGGCCAGCGCCGTCAGAGCGTCGCCGCCCATTCGAACACCTCCTCCTGCTCACCCTCGTCCTCACTATTCTCAGAATCCTCAGAATCGGCACCGGCATTCCAGAGCCGGGCGTTCTGGGAATACTGAGCATTCTGAGACGCTCCGGCCTCGCTGCCCCACGCGTTTTCCGCCTCCTCCTGCCTGCCCTCCGGTGGCCGTCCCGTGGTCGGTGCGGCGCGCTCGGCCCGCCAGAGCGGGTTAACCTCAAACGTCGGACTCGGCTTGCGTCCGGGGCGGGACCGATGCGACGGAGCGAGGGGCCGCGCGTATCCGTGCTCCTCCAGGATCACCAGCGCCCGCTCCAGCGGCTCCACCGTCTTGAATCGGCCCTTGACGAGCTGGAAGAGGTCGCGCTGGGTGAAGCAGACCAGGTCGTGAGCCCCGAGGACGCGCAGAACGTACTGGGCGTCGGCCATCGCGGGGTCGGCGCCCATCTGGGCAAAGGCGGCCAGCGCGTGCGGGACCAGGAAGTCGGTGCCGAGCTGGATCGCCGCCATCATCGTCGTGTCAGCGATCGGCCGGGCCCAAGGTTCCTCTTGGACCGCGTGTAGCGCCATGTGGAGCAGCCCGGCCACCCGGGCCACGGCGCCGGCCAGCTTGCCGGCCCAATCCCGGATGTGGTCGAGGTCGCCGATCTCTCCCAGGCGCGGCTCCAGCGCCGCCCGGAAGCTGCGGAGCGTTTGACGCGCGTCGGCAGCGAGGTCGAGTGCATGCGGTTCAGGGTTGCCATACGCGTCGGCGCGGGTGCTCGGATGCAAGCCCAGCAGCGCCGTCAGGTTGCGGTGGTACTCCTCGCGCACATCATCCGGCACGGGAGGAGGGTCGATCGCACGCCGACCGACCAGGCTTTCGGGCAGGACGTAGAGAAACCTCGCCAGGAGACCGCGCCCGCGGAACCCGGGCTTCGTCGCCAACCCCGCCACGATGTCCGGCTGGATCGCGAGACCGATCGTCAGGGCGGGGGCTCGTACGAACTCGGATCGACGGCCGACACGGTCGACGCGGAGGTCGTCGCCCGCGTGGCCGCGCAGGTAAACCCCAAAGTTCGGCGCCCCGTTGGCGCTGTAGCGTCCCCCCATCAGCTCGAACACGTCGCCCTCCGGGGCCATCACGGCGATCCGCCCCCCCTGCTCGGCAAGAAGCGAGGCGAGCTTTTCGGGCGAGCAGTCGTCGGCAAGCAGGCGCGGCAGCGCCGGCACCTTCGTCGCCGCCAGGTCCCGGGCCTGGGCGTCGGCCTCGAGCAGCAACTTGGCCCTCTCCGGCCCGACAGCCTCGGCGGCGGCCTTCTGCACCTTGGTCAGCGCCTGTTCGGCGATCTTCCTGCGTCCCTCTGCCTCGGCGATCTCGGGCGCGCGCTCGGCGAGCTGCGCCGCTTCAAAATCCCCGATCGGCCGCGTCGCGTCCGCGAAGACGGCGCTTTTGCGCTCGCCCGGGGCCATTGCCGTCGCGGTGAAGAGGTTGACCGGCTCCGTCCATTGGGGAGTGACCCGGACGATCACGGTCTTGGCGCAGGCGGCGGCGAGGCAGGACAGGCCGAGCATCCCCGCCAGCGCTGGCGGCGTCTGGGTTGCCCGCGCCTCCGCCTCCACCCACCGCCGCACCCACCCGGGTAGCACGTCCGTCGGAAATGGCGGGCGCGGCGACTCGGCCAGCGGAATGGGCGGCTCCCAGGGAGCCTCCTCACAATGCTCACTATTCCCGGAATCACGGGCGCGCAGCCACTCCCGGACGCGGTCCACCACCTGCCCCCCGACGGACTGGGCGAGGCGCGGCCAGCCGGTGGCGGTGCGGCGTTCGGCCAGGCGGCGGGCGGTGTACTCCGCGGTCCGGGCCCGTTTGCCGGTCTCCTCGTCGCCGGCGGCGTCCGCCACCGTCGTGACGAAGGCGGCCGCCTCAGGCTCCGACCACCCCAGGCGGTGGAGGCCGCCGGCGAGCGCGAGGGCGGCGTCTTGCCGGCCTCCCGTCGCCGGCCAGTGCCGCGCGAGGAGCACCGCCGAAGCCACCCAAGCGGCTGCGGCGATCAGGGCATCGCCATCTACGTGCGCCGGCTCGCCGTCCTCCTCCCACGCGATCTCCTCGCCGCCCGGGTGGATCGACGGCGGGAAGAGGGTGTGGGTTCCGGTCGAACGCAATTCCAGCAGCATGGTCCCGTCGACGTCCTTGAACTGCTTGGTTGGTGGGAGCGGATCGCACACGTAGAGCCGGTGGCTCCCTGGCTTGCCGGGGCGGCCGAAGACGGCACCAGTCGGGGGGAGCGTGTGCGGCGCCAACTGCACCGCTTCGGCGCAGTCGAGGTCGGCGTCAATCTGGTTGCCCGACGGGACGCCGTTGAGGACGCCTACATTCTGGGCTGCCTCGAAAAACAGGTCGACGTCGTCCTCGATCAAGATCAGGTTCTGCCACCCCTTGTAGGGCGGATGCTTCTGGCCGAGCGGGACCGGGATCGGCTGCCGGCCGCGGCGAAGTTCGCGCCGCGCCGCGTCGCGCGCGGTCGTCACGACGCCCTCCCCTCGTCGCCGCCACATTGGGTGCGCGCGATCTCGACCAGCACGCTCAGCAGGCGGAGCAACGGCCAAACCGTGGTCGGCACGGCCGTCGGTCGCGGCACCGACGCCGCCGGCGGATCATCCGAATCAGGAGCGTTACGCGTGGACATACGAGCCCCGTCATCCTCGCGGGCGATGCCCGCCGACGCGCTCGGAGGCGCCTGCATTCGGCTCGGGGGCCGCTGCGGTAGCCTCGAAGGGGCTCAGGGGAAGGCTCGGGGGCCTCTGGGGTACGCTCGCTGGCGCGGTGGAGAGATTTAGCCGGGGGTGCCGGCTACGAGGCGTCCGCGATCACCGCCGCGTTCGCCGTCTCGATCACGTCGGCTGCCGTGGCCCGCACCTCGAGCCGGCACCGGCAGCGCACTCGGACCCGTCCTCGGACCTCGCCAACGTCGCCGAGGACGCGGCCGCATTCGCACCGCCACACTCCGGCCAGCCCCTCGGGCAACGGGTATCCTGAGTGGCCGGTAACCCGTCCGTCCTGGAGCCGGTCGCACCTACGACACCGCCGCACGACATGCAGCATGCCGAAGGGGGGCGCCGCCTGCGGCGCGATATCACTTGGCAGGCCAACGACGTCGAAGACGCGATGGTTGCAGGACCCGCAGCGGACCACCGCCCGCTGCACCCCGGTCGTCTCGATGGCGACGGGCTCGACCACGGCGTTCGACCTCGGGACGGGAATCGTGTCACGACGCGCTGCCCGGCGGCGATCCACGTTCATGCCGGCGTCTGCAGCGGCGACTAAATGGCCGAAGGGTCCTGGGTCCAAGGGTCGCCGCGGCTCACTCACCGCGGAGACCTCCCTCCCGCGTTGGCCGGGGGCCGTCGTCCCGGCCGCGCGGACCCGTGGCGTCCGTTCCGGCCTGCTTGAGGTCGACGGCCAGCACGCCGTCGAACATCGCGGCCGGGTACCGGCGCGCGGTACCGGTGTCGATCCCGTAGTACTGGGTGAACGCCTGCCCGGCAATGATGTAGTTGTACGCGTTCCCCTGCTTGCGCGGCCGGTACGCATGGGGAACGTCGGCGCCGACGGGGCGAAAGCCCACGACGCGCTCGTCGCGATCGAAGAGCAACTCGACGGCCTCCGGCTCACCGATCGCCTCGAACGCGGCTCGGTTGAAGGACATGGTGCCACGTTTTTGAATGGTGACGAGCGGCTCGGTCGATCGCGGGGAAGCTCGACGATTGAAGACTTCGAAATTCGGCATGGCTGCTCCCACTTCTTCAAAGCGTTCGTACATTCTTCGTTCCATTCTATCACGGCGGGGCGCTACGCACGCCACCACACCTGCTGGACCGGGACCAAGCCCGTTCCAATTCTCGGAAATCCGACCGTCGATGCCCGCAACGTCTGTCGACACGCCAGCGTCCATGCCCTTGTCATCGACAAAAATCATCGCTCCAGTGCGTTGCGTCTGGCCCTCTTTGTTGCCGGGAATCGCCAGCACGCAATGCGAAGACTCGACGTCGGTCTCATCGACGAGTGCGAGGTTCAAGGGTCAGCTGGACTTCTGCCCGGTCGCACAGTCGGTCGCCTCAAGGCTTCCGAATTCCCAGGAGTAGGCCAGGTCCCAGCCCACTCCTTAGGTGACATGGTGCAGGATGCTGCTACGCGTAGCGCAAAGCCGAGCGCTGCAGAGCATCAGCGGGACAACTCACCGATGGGGCAATGGTGACGGCAGGTGTGACGCGAACACTGTGCAGCACCGATCGCCAATGCGTTGGTTAATGCTTCAATCTCGGTGATATTCATACAGTCGTGGCGACGTAACTGCCGGTGCGCGGCAATATCGGCTAGCTTCTTGATGGGAAGACCGGCTGCAGCTACGAGCGGAACACCGAATGCGCAAATTACCTCGCCTCAGCTGACATGGGAGTCGCCGGGAGCCGTCGCTCCAAGGGCAACGGCCGCATTCTTCGCGGCCCCGAGTGGCACAGAGAGGCGAAGTGCAACGGACGCAAAACGGAAGAAGGCGCGATGCTTGAGCCGTTCCGCGCCGAATGCCTTGACCAGCAGTGGTTCACGTCGCTCGGGGTGGTGGGTCCGACCATTGAGGCTTGGCACGTTGACTACAACTATGGTCCCCGAGGGACAGCCAGCCAGGGGACGCTGGCCCAATCTCGAGGCTCGGTGGCGACGAGAACGGGATCAACCACGCCTGAGAGCACGTTAGAGCGCATGAGCGGAGCGGCTCGGTTAAGTTTCGAGGCGACGCCGGCCTACGACGTGTAGAGCGGATCGACCACGCCAGTCGCCTTCATCGCCGCACGGGCGACATCACCAATGAACTTTTCGCCGACGTGGGGATCAGGCAGGTCCTCACAGAAGATGCTGAGGATGAGGGTCCCGCGGTCACTCGCGATGAACCCCACGTCGTTGCTAACTCCCGTGATCTGCCCGGTCTTCGATCCGCACCGGACACGTTCGTCGTCCGGAAGATACCGGGAGATGCGGCTGGTGCATTGCTGGTCCTCCAGCCTGGCGTTCATCGCGTCGCAGGCCTGCGCCGAGGCCGCCCGCTTGTCGCGGAGCGTCGCGATCATGGTCGCGTAGTCATCGGGCGTGGCCCAGTTCTCCTGTTCGTCCCCCTGCGCCGGTCGCCCCTTCATCGTGCGGCCCAGCGTCGACCTGGTCATCCCGAGTGAGGCCATCGTTCGAGTGACGGTGTCCATCCCCGCCATTTCGATCAAGACGTTGGTGGCCGTGTTGTCACTGATGCTGATCATCAGGTAGACGAGGTCATTCAGGGTGAGTTCCATGCCAGCGTGGAGGTAGAGCAGGATTCCGCTTCCCGCCGCCCGGTCCTCGTCCCGGAGCACGTAACGGTCCTCGAGCGACCGCATGCCGTGGTCGACCTGCCGATAGATCTCGATCATAATGGGGATCTTGACGGTACTGGCGGCCCGAAACTGCCGGTCGCCACGATGGCCAAAGGGGGCTCCAGCCGGTGGCCTGATGGTCACGCCAACCGTGCCACCACCACGCTCCGCGTGTCGAATCACTCCCTCGACCTCACTCCACTCCATCAGCCAGCCTCCGCTCATTTCCATGCGATCGCTACTCAGTCACCAACGCCTCATCGAGTTTCGTCGATGGAACCAGATTCCCCCTTCATCCCAGGAACCCGGACGCCAGTTCCAACAAAGATGTCCATACGATGGTCCATGTGACAGGTCATCAGGAACCTTACCACCCGACCGATTCGGGGGTTGCCCGCCCAACTCATAAGTATGGTCGCGTCGTCGATGCCCAGGAGCGTGGTCAACTCAATGATTCAGAGGCACGGAACGAGGAGTGCTTCAGATCCCATCACCCGCGCCCTCGCGCGCTCGCAGCACAATCCCGATCGTGTCCTGGCTGACACCAAACTCACCCGCTAAGTAGGTAGCCAGTCGAATTTCGAGAACTGGCGGCCGCAGCGGCGGTGGCGTTCGATGTTACGTATGCCGTCCAGCCAATCCACCGCCCGCGCCGCGTTCCGATAACAGCGATGGGCGGCCAAGGAGGCCTGCAATCCCCGGCCCAGTGCCTCCAGCGGCATCAGCGTCGGGACGCGATCGGGGCGGAAGGCCACCATCAGGCCGCTGAGGCCGCTGCCTACCCCCGATGCGGCGGGTAGGGTGGGGGACGCAGATCAGCCACGTGGGCACCTCCGACCGGGCCGACCCCACCGCCGCGACCGCGGCGGCGACATCCTCGGAACGGCCGCGCGGCCGGACCAGCCGCACCCCCTCGCCACGCTCCACCGGCAGGGCCCCGAGGCCGGAGCGTCGCGCGGTGCGCCCACGGATGAGCACCGCGGCCGGCTCCCCGCGCCGGCTCCTGTCGGCACGCCGGGGCGGATACTCCCCGCGGCCGTCTCATCGGCCACCCAGACCTCGCCTCCCCTGGGCACCAGCGCTGCGTCCTGGGCGATTACCGCCCCTTGTTTTCGGTAGAGGCCGGATCAGGCCACCCCCGAACATCCGGCGGACGTTTCCCGCGAGAGCCCGCCCGATGGAGCACCCGGCGGATCATGCACTCCCCCACCCGGATCCCAGCGTGGTTCCATTCGGTGCGCCGCAACGCATCGTCCAGCTCGTGGCCCGGTGGTGGTGGGCCGGCGGGTCTCGGCCAGCAGCCTCGCCAGCAGCGCCATCCCGGTCAGCCCCGGCTTGACCTGCCCCCGCCGTCGCGTCGCTCCGCTGCACCCTCCTACCGCCACACTGCCGTTCAGCAGAAGACCCTGGCCTCGCTGCACGTCCGTACGCTCGCCACGGCGGCCTCCCGTTCGGCCCGTTGGGTCTCGGTCAGGGGCAAGGCCATCGGCCGGGCCTCCTCGCAAAACCCTGTAACCTCCATCCTCAACCACCTCATGGCTACCCACTTAGGGAGCGCAAGCTCTTCGTCGTGGTGAGAGCGCAGATCGCCGTCTCTTCAGCCGACGTAGCCTTGCGAGGGAGAGCCCGGTAGCGATCCCGGGCGGGCTGGTCGCGTCCCAAGCGGCCCGACCAGCACGGGATGAACAGTGCGGTAGGCCGGAAGTCGGGGACCGCGACGCGCACCGGCTAATCAGAGGGGGTTTGCAGGTGCGAAACTAGCCTCCATCGCCTCCACCGGCGCATGTTTGCGCGAGAAACGCCAGCTTGGTGCCAGGGTGGCCCTGGTGGCAGGGGAGCGCATCTTGACGCACCGGTCGTCGACGCGGTCTGGCGCCTCACCTATCCGTCCATTCGGAGGGCGTCAAAAACAGGGAGTGAGAACGCGGACCCTGCACCATGGCTTTGAACCACCCACCCCCGTCTCAAGGGAACTTCCTCGAGGTGGGCCTGAGAATGGACGCGATCAGGTGCCGATAAAGCTACGCTCTTTCGTGTGATTCCGGTGTGGCGCTCTACGGGGTCCTCGTCAGGAGAACGCAGCTCTCGCTTGAGGGGATAATTTCACCTCACTTGCCTTAAGTCCACGTGAGCGCCTGCGGGCCAACGAGGAGGCCGGAGTCTTTGGCTCACGAACACGGTCTCCAGTGACATTGGCGCGCCCACTCCTCGACTGCCAATCGTGCCACGATACCTGCGTCTCAGGCCGCCAGCGTCTTCGCCGCCTGCCGCGCCTCAGCGAAGGTGTCGCGGACGTGGGTGGCGGCGCGCAGAGCCAAGGCTCCAATGGTGCTCGTCGGGTTGACGGCGGCGCCGGTGGGAAGCAGACTGCCGTCCACGATGTAGAGATTCGGCACGTCCCAGGTCTGCCCCCACTGGTTCGTCACCGAGTCCGCGGGGTCCGAACCCAGCCGGCACGTCCCCAACAGGTGCCACGCGGGCGGCGCGTAGCCCTTCCCCGGTAGTGTGTAGTCGTTGACCTTAACCTCGAAGGCGCCGACGGCCCGAGCAGCGTCCTTCGCGCGCTCGATGGCAAAGTCCATCATCGCGCGGTCGTTCGGGTGCAAGCGGTACGTGATCTTCGGGGCGGGAATACCATCGGCGTCCGTCACGGTATCTGACAGCATGACCCGATTCTCTGGCAACGGCAGGTCGTCGCCCATCAGGAAGATGCCGTAGACGTGCCCGAAGTGTCGCCGGAACCAGGCATGGTGGTCGGTACCCCACGGCCCGACGTTGCGCGAGTGGGACCCGACCGCCTGGTACGCCGCGCCGTTGGCGCGCACCACCTGCATCGTGAAGCCGTTGATGAATCCCCGTGATGGCTCGGTTTCAGCGAACTCCTCGGAGAGGATAGCGATCGAGTGCGTGCCCTTGTGCGACTCGAGTGGCCGGTCTACCCAGGCCTCGACCATCGCTAGGCCGTGGTGCATCAGGTGACGACCGACCATGTCGCTGGAATTGGCCAGGCCGCGAGGGAAACGCGCGCTCGAAGAGTTCAGGAGGAGCCGCGGCGTGCCGATCCCGTTGCAGGCGACCACGACGACATCAGCGGACTGAAAGTGGCGCGTCTTGGTGATCCGGTCGATGTAGATTGCGCCAGTGGCGCGGCCACTCTCGTTTGTCTCAATCCGCTCAACCCGGGCGTTGGGGCGAAGCTCTGCGCCGGCCGCGAGCGCCTTGGGCCAGATGCTCACCGAGACGTCGTTGAGCGAGCCGCGTGGGCAGCCCGATTGGCAGTTCCCGCAGTGGTTGCAGGCGAGGCGCCCATCGTAGTCTTCTCCGAGGATCGCACTCGTCGTTGGCCACCAGTGCCAGCCGAGCCGGTCGAAGCCGTCGGCCGCGGCGCGCGCAAGCGGTCCGGGTCCCGGGGGAGGCGTCTGGTACGGCTCACGTGGTGGCATGGCGGGATCGCCGCGGAGTCCGCTGACACCGCAGTCACGGTCGTTTTGCTCGTAGAACGGCTCGAGGTCCTCGTAGGCGAACGGCCAGT
>JAABUN010004777.1_pt1 | contig 17799 bp, 17 predicted proteins | sample 5559311 | NCBI WGS metagenome assembly JAABUN01 (sample SAMN10711877, study PRJNA513370) | rock metagenome | isolation source: Antarctica rocks | place: Antarctica: Victoria Land, Siegfried Peak sud | reverse complement strand
CCGTCGCCCAGTTCGACCTGGCCGATCGCATCGACCACATCTCCACCGGCGGGGGTGCCTCGCTCGAGCTGATCGAGCAGGGCGACCTGCCCGGCCTGGCCGCCCTGCGTCACGCCCCGAACGCGCGCTGAACCGCCGGGACACCGCCCAACCGCCCTGACCGAACGGAACCCGCCATGGCCACGCCTGCCCGCAAGCCGCTCATCTCCGGCAACTGGAAGATGCACCACAACCACTTCGAGGCCATATCCACGGTCCAGAAGCTGTCGTACCTGATCACCAAGGACGATGTGGCGGCGGTCGACGTGTCGGTGCACCCGCCCTTCACGGACCTGCGGTCGGTCCAGACCGTCATCGAGGCCGACGACGTGCCGGTGGCCCTCGGCGCCCAGCACTGCCACTTCGAGGAGAACGGCGCCTTCACCGGTGAGGTGTCGCCGGCGTTCCTCGCCAAGCTCAACGTCAGCTACGTGATCGTGGGCCACTCCGAGCGGCGGGAGCTGTTCGGCGAGACCGACGAGCTGGTCAACGCCAAGGCCAAGGCCATCTTGAAGTGGGGGATGACCCCCATCGTGTGCTGCGGCGAGACCCTCGCCGACCGCGAGGTGGACGGGACCGAGGCCAAGGTGACCGGCCAGGTCCGCGCCGGGCTGATGGGGATCGACGCCGACGCGGTGGCCGGCCTGGTGGTGGCCTACGAGCCGATCTGGGCCATCGGCACCGGCAGGACCGCCAGCGCCGACGACGCCCAGACGGTCTGTGCGCTGGTGCGCTCGACGGTTGCCGATGTCGCCGGCTCAAACGCCGCCGCTGCGGTTCGCATCCAGTACGGCGGCTCGGTCAAGGCCGCCAACGCCGTCGAGCTGATGGCCCAGCCCGACATCGACGGGGCTCTCGTCGGCGGCGCATCGCTGGTGGCCGAGGACTTCGCCGCCATCGTCCAGTACCACAGCCGACCAGACTGATCCTCCGGTACATCGACGACCACGTCGTGGGTCCGCCGTTCGATCGGTGTTCGGGCTCCGGCCCACCAGCCACCGTCACGGCCGCCGGTCACGGGCTGCGCCTGAGGTCGCGGGCGACGGGCGCTCCAACTGCGCGACGACCGGTCGAGGAGGCGGAGTCGTCCGGCGCACCCCGGAGCGGATCTGGTGGAGAAGGCGGGCCCGGCTAACCTGGGGACGCTCCCGGCGACGGGGGCTTTCGTCTGGAAAGGGTCCTCGTGCTGTACTTCCTCGTCACCGTGCACGTCCTGGTCGCGGCGTCGTTGTTGATCCTGGTGTTGCTGCACAGCGGCAAGGGTGGCGGCCTGTCGGACATGTTCGGTGGTGGCATGGGTGCCGCTGCCCAGGGCTCGACGGTGGTCGAGAAGAACCTCGATCGCATCACCGTGGTGCTGGCCGTGCTGTTCGCTTTCACCACCCTGGCCCTCGGCCTGATCATGTCGACCCCCGCCTGACGAGGGCATGCGGTCGACGCGTCGGTGCACCCCCCCTTCACCGGTGAGATCTCCCCGGCGTTCCTGGCCAAGTTGAACGTGAGCTACGTGATCGTCGGCCACTCCGAGCGCCGTGAGCTCTTCGGTGAGACGAACGAGCTGGTGAACACGAAGGCGAAGGCGATCCTGCGCCACGGGATGACCCCCATCGTGTGCTGCGGCGAGACGCTGGCCGAGCGTGAGGCGGGCGACACGGTGGAGAAGGTGGCCGGCCAGGTCGCCGCCGAGGCGGCGTCGTCGGTGCGGGTGCAGTACGGCGGCTCGGTGAAGCCCTCGAACGCCGCCGAGCTGATGGCCCAGCCCGACATCGACGGCGCCCTGGTCGGCGGGGCCTCGTTGGTGGCCGAGGACTTCGCCGCCATCGTCCGGTTCGACCAAGAGGCATCCTGATGCGCCGTTCATGACCATCTCGCGAACCGTGGCGGCTCATGCGAGCACAGCGACGAAACGTCGGTTACGGTCTCTCCGCGGCGTCGTCCAGGTGGACGGCCGCCGAAGTCCAGAGGACGGCTGCGGCTGCTCCTGACTCCCCGGACGGAGGCACTACATGGCACGACGATCGCTCAGAACCGGTCTATTGGCCGGCTCGCTCACCTTGGCGCTCATCGCCAGCGGGTGCGGCGATTCTAAGGAAGACACGAAGTCGAAGGGCGGCAAGAGCGGGGGCGGGAACAACGAAAAGCTCGCCGAGGTCGACTGCGGCGAGCTCAAGTACAACGCAGACGCACCCGATGGCGGCACCTTCACCGACTACGCGTTCCTGAGCGACTCGGGCACCAACACCAGCTTCGACCCGGGCGTCGTGCAGACCCTGTCGGAGTCCCAGATCACCACCGCCCTCTTCGACGGGCTGACAGACTTCGACTTCACCAAGAAGTGCGCGCCGGAGCTCAAGGGCGCGGTGGCTGATTCGTGGGAGGCCAACGACGACGCCACCGAGTTCACCTTCAAGCTGAAGAAGGACATCACCTTCTCCGACGGGTCGCCGGTGCTGCCCTCCAGCTTCAAGATGGGCTGGGAGCGTGCTGGCTCCGAGGAGCTGGCCTCGCCGTACGGCTACCTGATCGGGTACGTCAAGGACGGCGCCAAGCTCCAGTCGGGTGACATCAAGGAGCTCTCCGCCATCGAGGCCGACGACGACGCCATGACCCTCAAGGTCACGCTGGAGGACCCCAACGCGGACTTCCCGTCCATCGTCACCCACCCGTTCTTCTCACCGGTCAACGCCAAGGACGTGGAGAAGATCGGCAACAAGACCGGTTGGGGCACCCAGGGCCTCACCGTCGGCAACGGCCCCTTCATGCTCGACTCCGCCGGCGACGAAGAGGTCGTCCTCGTCCCCAACGACAAGTGGTCCGGCAACGTCTACGGCGACACCAAGGTGAAGCTGGACAAGCTCGTCTTCAAGCAGACGATCGACGTCGAGACCGCCTACCAGTCCTTCGAGTCCGGTGAGGGCGACGACGCCCCCGTGCCGTCGGGCAAGTACCAGGACGCCCTGGCCGCTTACGACAAGAACACCGTCGAGGACCCGAACATGGGCTCGTACTTCTTCGACTTCGGAGATGACGACGAGCAGCTCGGCGGCGAGGAGAACGTGAAGCTCCGCCAGGCCATCTCCCTCGCCATCGACCGCGAGGAGCTCAACGAGAAGGTGTACGAGGGCACCCGCACCATCGCCACCGGCATCGTGCCTCCGGGCATCCCGGGGTACAAGGAGGGTGTCTCCAAGTACGCCGAGCTCGACGTCAAGAAGGCCAAGAAGCTGTTCAAGGAGTGGGAGGACGCGGGGGGCAAGCTCACCCGTCCCATCCGCCTCGACTACAACGAGGGCGGTTCCCACGGTGACGTGGCCGCGATCATCCAGGCCAACCTGAAGGACAACCTGGGCATCGAGACCGAGCTTGGGGCCGTGGCCGAGGACTACTTCGTGGTCGTGGCCGAGGAGAAGGGCTGTCAGGTGTGCCGCTCCGGTTGGTACGCGGATTACCCGACGTACGGCAACTTCATGGTGGACCTCTTCTCCAAGGCCTCCATCGGAGGCAACAACTTCGGCCGGTTCGACAACCCGGACTTCGAGAAGAAGATCAAGGCCGCCCAGGCCGAGACCGACGAGGTCAAGCGAGGCCAGCTCTACAACGACGCCGAGGATCTCCTCCTCAACGAGGAGACCAACGCCATCCCGCTGGTCTATTACACCGGTGGCCAGGTGTTCCGCGATCGGGTGGAGAACTACGACCAGCCGCCGCTCGGCATCATGGTTTGGGAGCGGGTCGCAGTCGGCAGCTGACCCTTGGCGAGCTGAGGAGGAGGGGCCGGACGTTCGTTCGGCCCCTCCGCCCGGCTCGGGTGCGATCCCTCGTCCTCACACCACAACTGACGCGAACCGGGTGGCCTGATGGGTTCCTTCATCCTGCGACGTCTCCTCCAGCTGCTGTTGGTGCTGTGGGGCGGGGTCACCGTCCTGTTCCTGATCTTCTTCCTGATCCCAGGAAACCCGGCGGAGCTCATCGCCTCCGGCGGCGGCCAGCGGGCCCCCAACCCCCAGGTGGTGAAGAACCTCGAGAAGCAGATGGGCCTGGACAAGTCCAAGCCCGCCCAGTACGCCAGCTACCTCGGGAACCTGGTCCAGGGCGACCTCGGGAAGTCCCGCCCGCCTCGCAACGAGGCGGTGACCGACATCGCCAAGAAGCGGCTGCCCAAGAGCCTGCGGCTGGCGTTCTGGGCCATCGTCATCGAAGCGATCCTCGGAATCGGCGCCGGCATGTTGTCAGCGCGCAAGCGCAACTCCCTGGGCGACTACGCCACCACCATCTCGGCGGTGGTGCTCAGCGCGATACCGGTGTTCGTGCTCGCCTTCCTCATACGCCAGTTCACCGGCGTCTACGGGTTCCAACACGACCTGCCGGCGTGGATCCGCTTCCCGACGCGGGGTTACGGACCGGACACGTGGTTCTTGGGCATCTTCCCGACCGGGCGCACCTGGGAGTACCTGGTCCAGCCAGCGTTGGTACTGGCCTCGGTGACCACCGCCATCCTGGCTCGCATCACCCGCACCTCCATGCTGGAGACCATGCGCATGGACCACGTGCGCACCGCCCGGGCCAAGGGGCTCGGCGAGAAGCAGGTGATGCGGCGCCACGTCCTGCGCAACGCCATGATCCCGGTGATCACGGTCCTCGGGATCGACTTCGGCACCTCCGTCGGCGTGGCGGTGCTCACCGAGACCGTGTTCAACCTGCCCGGCCTGGGCAGCCAGATCGTGTTCTCGGCGCGCGACCGTGACCTCATCGTGGTCCTCGGCCTGACCTTGTTGGTCACGTTGGTCTACGGGCTGGCCAGCCTGGCCGTCGACCTGTCCTACGCCCTGTTCAACCCGCGAGTCCGACTGGGGGCCGACGAATGACCGAGCTCACGCCGCCGGGACGGCCGCCGGCGCCCGGCGCCACCGGGTCCGTCGAGAAGACCACCTTGAGCTCGCCGGCCGCCACGTCGGCCACCGCGCTCACCGAAGGCGAGGCCAAGGGGCTGGACCTGACCCCCCACGAGGCCGCCGTCCTGGATGCGTCCCTCGGCGACGTCGGCCCCTCGCGATCGCTGCGAGCCGACGCCTGGCGGCGCTTCCGGCGCAACCGGCTCGCCATGTTCGGTCTGGTGATCGTGGTCTTCCTGGTTCTGGTGGCCATCTTCGGGCCCCTCCTGGTGCAGGACCCGTTGGACACCGGGGGGCTCTCCAAGGAGTCGCCCACCAACCAGCACCTGTTCGGCACCGACCGCCTGGGCCGGGACGTGCTGGCCCGCATCGTCTACGGCATGCGGCTCTCGCTGTTCATCGGTCTGGTGGCCACTGCGGTGGAGACCGTGATCGGCATCTTCGTGGGGGCCGTGTCCGGCTGGTTCCGCGGCTGGGTGGACACCATCCTCATGCGCATCGTCGACGTGCTCCTCGGCATCCCGTACCTCGTGTTGGCGCTCGCCCTCGTGGCGGTGCTGGGCAAGGGCCTGACCGCGGTGATCATCACGTTGGCCGTCACCGCCTGGCTGCAGACGGCGCGCACCGTGCGGGCGGGGTTCCTCCAGGTGCGCGAGCTGGAGTACGTGGAGGCGGCCAAGGCGATCGGGGTGCCCACCAAGCGGATCATCTGGCGCCACGTGCTGCCCAACGTGTTCCAGCCGGTCATCGTGCTGGTCGCCATCGGCATCGGCAGCGCCATCCTGGCCGAGGCTGCGCTGAGCTTCCTGGGCGTGGGGTTGAAGCCGCCGGCGCCGTCGCTCGGGCTGATGATCGCCGAGTCCCAGTCGGCGTTCACCAACTCACCGCACCTGCTCTACTTCCCGGGCCTTGGGATCGTCCTCACCGTCCTCGGCTTCCTGTTGATCGGTGACGGCCTGCGCGACGCCCTCGACGTGAAGGACATCTGATGGCCCCCCCGCTGCTGGAGGTGGCCGACCTCACCGTGGACTTCCGGACCGACGACGGGGCGGTGCACGCGGTGCGGGGCGTCGACTTCACGGTCGAGCCCGGCAAGGTCCTGGCCATCGTGGGCGAGTCCGGCTCCGGCAAGTCCGTCACCGCCATGAGCCTGCTCCAGCTGCTGCCGCCGTCGGCCACGGTGGAGGGCACGGTGCGCTGGCAGGGCGAGGACCTGTTGGCGGCCAAGCCGTCGCGGATGCGCCGGGTCCGCGGCGGCGAGATCGCGATGATCTTCCAGGATCCGCTCACCGCCATGAATCCGGTGTACCGGGTGGGCCGCCAGATCACCGAGATGATCCACGCCCATCGTCGGGTGTCCAAGCGTGACGCCCGCAAGCGGGCCGTCGAGATGTTGGACCTGGTCGGCATCCCCCAGCCCGAGAAGCGCATCGACCAGTACACCCACGAGTTCTCCGGCGGCATGCGCCAACGGGCCATGATCGCCATGGCGTTGTCGTGCGACCCGAAGCTGATCATCGCCGATGAGCCCACCACCGCCCTGGACGTCACCGTTCAAGCCCAGGTGCTCGAGGTGCTCACCGGGTTGGCCGAGCGGCTCAACACCGCCGTCGTCCTCATCACCCACGATCTCGGCGTGGTGGCCGGCATGGCCGACCGGGTGACGGTCATGTACGCCGGGCGAATGGTCGAGGCCGGCACGGTCGACGACGTGTTCGACGCCAGCGCCCACCCCTACACGGCCGGCCTGCTGGCGTCGCTGCCGCGGCTCGACGGCGACGTGGACGAGCCGCTGCTGCCGATCGGCGGCCAACCCCCGTCGATGCTGGCGCCGCCGCCGGGCTGCGCGTTCCACCCCCGGTGCCGATGGGCGCTCGAGGAGGCCGGCTGCATGACGGTGGTGCCGCCCACCGAGGAACGCAACCCCGGTCACGTCTCGGCCTGCCACCGTGCCGACGAGCTGATCGCCACCGGTGAACTGGTCCGCATCCGGCGTGGAGCCCCCGCGTGACGCTGCTGGACGCCCGCCACGTGGTGAAGGAGTTCAAGGGCCCGCGTAAGGACCCGCTGGGGCTGACCCACTCAATCGTCCATGCGGTGAGCGACGTCTCCTTCACGCTGGAGAAGGGCGAGACGTTGGGGGTGGTGGGGGAGTCGGGCTGCGGCAAGTCCACGCTCGGGCGGGTGCTCATGCGCCTGCTCCCCGCCACCGGTGGCAGCGTGCTGCTCGACGGCGTGGACATGGCCGAGCTCGACGCCAAGGACAAGCGGGCCATGCGCCAGCGGGTCCAGATGGTCTTCCAGGACCCGTACGCTTCGCTCAACCCCCGCATGACCATCGGCGAGGCCCTGGCCGAACCGTTCCTGGTGCACGAGGGCCGCAAGGCCGCCGCCAGCCGGGGCGACGTATCGGAGCTGCTGCGCATCGTCGGCCTGTCGCCCGAGCACGCCAGCCGCTACCCGCACGAGTTCTCCGGCGGGCAGCGCCAGCGCGTCGGCATCGCCCGGGCCCTGGCGGTGGACCCGGACCTCATCGTCTTGGACGAGCCGGTCTCCGCGCTCGACGTGTCCATCCAGGCCGGCGTCGTCAACCTGCTGCGGAAGCTGCAGGGCGAACGGGGGATGGCGTACTTCTTCATCGCCCACGACCTGTCGGTGGTGCGCCACATCTCGGACCGGGTGGCGGTCATGTACCTGGGCAAGATCGTCGAGCTCGGCACCCGCCACGACATCTACTCCTCCGCCCGCCACCCCTACACCCGGGCCCTCATGTCGGCGGTGCCCATCCCCGATCCCACCTTGGAGCGACAGCGCAAGCGGATCCTGTTGGAGGGCGACGTCCCCAGCCCCATCGACCCGCCGACCGGCTGCCGCTTCCGCACCCGCTGCTGGCGGGCCACCGAGGTCTGCGCCGAGGTGGAGCCCCCCCTCGACGCCGGCGACGGCGGCAGCGCCACCCACATCTTCGCCTGCCACCACCCCATCGACACCCCCGTCCTGATCGGCTGAGGCCCCGGTCGCCCCGGATTTGTGTCGCCGAGCGACCTCTGTGGTCCACGATCGACACCAACTCGAGTGCCACGGGCGATTCCTGGCGCTCAGCGACCCCCCAGGTCCTCGAACGACACAATTCGGGTCATGGCACCGGCGCGGGCCGCCGTTCGCGACGCCGGAGGGGCGGGCGCTAGCGTGCCTTGGCCCCCGGGAGCGGGGGTCCGGTCTCGGAAAGGGTCCCCGTGGTCATACTCCCGGTGACGATCCACGTCGCGGTGTCGTTCGTGATGCTGGTCCTGGTGCTGCTGCACAGCGGCAAGGGTGGCGGCCTTTCGGACATGTTCGGCGGCGGCATGGGCGCTGCGGCCAGGGGTCCACCGTGGTGGAGAAGAACCTGGACCGCCTGACCGTGGTGGCCGCCGTCCTGTTCGGCTTCACCACCATCGCCCTGGGCCTGCTCATGTCCACTCCACCGTGACCCGCAGCTGAGGTTTCCAGCCCCCGGTCCTGCTGAGGGCCTGGGCTAGGGTGACCCACCCGCTCGGGCGCACCCGGGCAGCCACGTCGGAGTGGCGGAATTGGCAGACGCGCCAGCTTGAGGGGCTGGTGCCCTTAGGGGCGTGGGGGTTCAAGTCCCCCCTCCGACACCAAGTGACCAGCGCATCTGCGCTGGTCACAGCTGGTTTTGGCCGACGGTCGGCGGCCCCAAAGAGCCCGATGTCCGCGATTTGTCATCATCCGGAATCGTCCCCTTGATCTCTGGGGGCAAGGGCTCCTGGGTGCTCGAGCCAATATTGGGGATCAGGCTACCCTCAAGTGCGACCAGCGCACTGTGTCGGCGCTGTATCACGCCGGTCTGCGCGCCGAGCTGACCGGCCGCATCGGTGCCCGGTGGCTCGCCGCGGAGAACGGCATCGCCGAGATGGCCGACGCCGACCCCGACATCCTCGCCGCGTTCTCCGAGCGGACCCGCCAGGTCGAACAACGCGCCACCGTGAAGGTCGAACGCTTCGCCGACAACCTCGGGAGGCCGCCGACGGCAAGGGAACGGTGGCGCCTCGAACGCGAGGCCGTCGAGGACAGCCGACCGACCAAGACCAGCGTCGACGCCCCGACCCTGCACCAGCAATGGCTCACGCAGCTGCACGATCTCGGCATCGACCGGGACCAGCTCGTCGCCCAGCTCACCGGCCACACCCGACCTGTCGCCCTCGACGAGGAGCTGGACGAGCGGATAATGACTGCCGCGGAGACGGCGCTGCGCGACAGCCAGTCGGTGTGGCGACCAGCCGAGGTCACCCGGGCACTGGCCGCCGCTGTGCCCACCGAGGTAGCGCTCAGTGCCGAGGAGGTGGGGGAGTGGGTCGAGGCGCTCCGGGGACGGACGGAAGCCGAGCGCTTGGTCGACATCTCCCGGCCCATACCCGACGGTGTCCCGTTGCGCCGTGACGGCCGACCGGTCACCGAGTCCGCCGTCGACCGGCTCCTCACCACCGAGGCCATCCTCGCCGAGGAGGCACACGTCCTCACCCTGGCCCAACGCTGGGCCGACCAGGGCGGGGCCGCCCAACCCGACCTGCCTATCGACGACGAGGTCACGGCCGTCCAACACGAGGCCGCCGCCGCGGTGGCCGGGACCCGGCGGCTCGTGCTCGTGGTCGGCCCAGCCGGAACCGGCAAGACCACTGCCCTGCGACCCGCCGTGACGCGACTGCGAGGCGACGGTCGCCCCGTGTTCGGCGTCGCCCCGTCGGCTACCGCAGCCGAGGTGCTCGCCGTCGACACCGGCATCGAGGCTGACACCGTCGACAAGCTCCTCATCGAGCACCGCCTCCACCGATCACCGGACGCGCGCTACGACCTGCCGCTTGGGGCCACGGTGATCGTGGACGAAGCCGCCATGCTGGCCACGCCACGTCTCGCCGAACTCATCGACCTGGCCGAACGACGAGGCTGGCGCCTCGCCCTGGTCGGTGACCCGATGCAGTTCTCCGCCGTCGGGCGCTCCGGCATGTTCGGCCACCTCGTCGACACCATCGGCGCTACCGAGCTCGACCGGGTCCACCGGTTCCACGCCCCCTGGGAACGAGACGCCAGCCTCGGGCTGCGCCGAGGAGAGATCGACATCGTCGCCATCTACGACGCCCACGACCGCCTCCACGGCGGCACCACCGGCCAGATGGCCCGCGCCACCGTCACCGCCTGGCGGTACTCCACCTGCAACGGCGAGACCGCCGCCATGATGGCGCCCACCCGCGAAGGCGTCGCCACCCTCAACACCCTGGCCCAGGCGATGCGCATCGGTGGCGGCGAGATCGACCCCAACGGCCCCTCGGTGCAGGTCGGCGAGCACCGCCTGCATATTGGCGACACCGTCGCCACCCGCCGCAACGAGCGGCGCCTCCTCACCGATCGAGGGCTCATGGTCAAGAACCGCGACCGATGGACCATCGAGACTGTCGGCCCCGACGGCCACGTCTCCGTCACCGGCGGCACAGGACGGGTCCGGCTGCCCGCCGACTACGTCGCCCACCATGTCGAGCTCGCGTATGCCGAGACCACCCATGCCAATCAGGGCCGCACCGTCGACCGCTCGTTCCTCTACCTCGACGGCCCCACCGACACCCGAGGGATCTACGTCGCACTCACCCGAGGTCGCAGCACGAATGAAGCCTTCGTCACCATCACCGGCGAACAGACCGCCGCCGAGGTCGTGGCCGACGCCGTCGCCCGCACCTGGATCGACCAACCCGCCACCGCCCTCCGCCTCGATCGCCCGGCGACTCCGGCGGAACGGCCATCCGACAGCAGTCGGCGTCGCGGTAACGATATGCCCCGGCCCGAGCGGGAGCAGCGATCGGCACCGACGCGGACACCCTTGCCCGAACCGGAGCTTCGAGCGCTCGTACATGCAGCTGTCGCCAATCAGATGGAAGTCGCCGGTCTGAAGTTCGACCTCGCGAACCACCAACGCACCGTGGCCGACCTCGCTCGTCGGCAGCGAGGCACCAGTGAGGCGATCACCCACGGGAAGCGCCGTCTCACCGAAGCGACGCGCTCCCTCGACGAGCACGACCACCCGCTCCGGCGCCGAGGCCACCGAGCCGAGATCGCCCAGGCGAAGGTCGACACCCGCTCGCTACCCGACCAGATCGCCGAACTCGAGGGTGACCAGGTTCGCCTCGCCAGAGGGATCGATGCCGTGCGATCCGCAATAGACCGGATCGCACGACGGCGAAGCAACCCGCTCCGGAACGACGCCAGTGAAGTCACAGCGACGCTCGACGCCGACGCCCGGACCCGAGGAGAACACGCCGCCGACCGACCGACGCCGCTGCTGAGTACCTACCTTGGAGCCGTCCCCGATGGACCCACCCTCCGAGATCTCTGGATTGCCGCTGCCGGTCGCATCGAACAGCACCACGCCCTCTGGCCCGTCCGAGAGGGCCAGATCCTCGGCTCCCGCCCGAGAGCCATGGGCGAGGACGACTACGCCTTCACGCACCATGCCGTGCAGAGGGCTGTCACCGACCTCGACCGCGCCATTGGCCGGGAACCGATCGAAGCCGGCCGGCCCGGCATGGGCATCTCGCTGTGAGGAGGCGATGGCCGGGCTGCCCGAGATCAGCCTTGACGCCCGAGGAGTCCCCTCGAGAGGCTGGGCCTCATGGGGGACCTAGCAACCGAACAGCCGTCGGTGTCGTTGTCGCTCGACGATCTGACGCTTCTGCTCGAAGCCCTCGATTCGCACGAGTATTGGCAAGCAGGTGACTCACTTCCGCGGAACGACGGCATGGTTTGGATTCCCGGGGACTGCGTCGGCTCGGTCGACCGCTACTGGGGGGACGAGGCGCCCACGCAGGAACAGGCCGGCGCGATCGACGCGGTGCAGCGATGCCGGGAGCTGGCAGAACGACTCAGGATCGCCTCGGTCGGGGAGTAAGCCTCTAGGCGACTGCGGCAAATGCCGCGTAGAGGTCGCCGGGGAGCGGGACGTCGAGTTCCCAGGTGATGGTCATGGGCTTTTCGCCCACGTGGCCTCGGTAGGTGGCGGGGCCCAGGAACCAGAACGCCCGGTCGTCGGCGCGGAGCCGTGTGAACAGCAGGACCGTGCGCCCGTCGCGTTCGTGGTGCCGATAGCGCAGTCCGGTGGGGCTGTCCTCGCGGGTGATCGACTGACTCTCCCAATGGATGAGCGACCGGCTGATGGCGTAGTCGCGGTACCGGGTCGTGGGCGAGAAGCCGCCGCTGGTCTTGTCGAGGGTGAACGCGAGCAGCTCGGCGTTCGCGGGCTTCGCTTCGTAGACCCCGCTCTGCCAGGCGGCGATTTTGGCGCGGTGCCCTCCGAGACCCATGGCTGCGAGGATCTCGAGTCGGCTGTAACGGGCGTGGACCTGGAGGGGCGCGTCGGGGTGGGTGGCGAGCGGCTGGTGGAGGTGATCGATCCGGCCGTCGAGAGTGTCGAACAGATCGGCTAGCTCCGCGGTCACCTGCGGGTGCGACCACAGAAGGTCGACCCCATCCTGTAGCGACATGTCCTTGGTGAGCGCCTGGTCGGTGACGGCGGCGACGAGCATGTGCGTGAGGCGTCGCGTCCGCTCGGGCAGGCCGCTGACCTCGGGCCGCTGACCGTTCAGGAGGCGTCGGTAGGTGATGATGCGCTCGGCGTCGTCGACGTGCAACAGCCGCCCGATGGCTCGTCGAAGGACTGACTCATCGGGCCCGGCGGCACGGACTGGACCGTTGGCCCCTTCGACGAGATCTGACCAGCTCCGGGAGTTCGCGTAGAGGTCGTCAAGGTCGAGGCCGGTCTCGTTCAGGTACTCGGCCAATCCGATGTTCGGGCGCTCGCGTCGCAACGACTGCAGCTCATCGACCTTGGCGCTCCACTGCGACGGGATGGCCTCGCGGAGGCTGCGCAGCACGATCTCGGTGGCCTTCTCGTCGAGCTGCAGGTTGCAGCCGGCAGGCAGGAACGGGAACTGCATCTGAACGGCGCGCTCGACATCGCGGCGGGTGCCGCCGAGCAGTGCGCGGTACCGGCGATCGAAGCGGAACTCTTTGCGGTGCGTGCCGACGAAGTCCAGCACGGTGCAGTACGCCTTGTCCTTCGCCTTGCGGAGCCCCCGGCCGAGCTGCTGGAGGAACAGGACCGGGCTCTCGGTCGGGCGCAGCATTAACACCGTGTCGACATTGGGGACATCGACGCCCTCGTTGAAGAGATCGACCGAGAACACGACCTTGACGGCTCCGGCGGCGAGGTCCCGCAAGGCTCCCTCTCGTTCAGCCCGGGGACTGTCGCCCCAGACAGCGACGGACTCGATGCCATGGTGGTTGAAATGACGCGCCATGAATCGGGCGTGTTCGACGCTGACGCAGAACCCAAGACCACGCATCGAGGCGACGTCGACGTGGTCGTGGAGCTGCTTCACGACCAGGCGGGCCCATGCGTCGGAGCTCGTGTAGCGGTGGGTGAGCGCCTCGACCTCGTACCCCCGTCCTCGTCGCCACGGGATGTCGGAGAGGTCGAGCCCGTCGTGGATGCCGAAGTAGAGGAATGGCGCGAGGTGCTGCTGGTCGATCGCGTCCCACAGTCGCAGCTCGGCGGCGATGCGATCGTCGAACCAGTGCAAGATGGGCAGACCGTCGCTGCGTTCGGGTGTTGCCGTCAGGCCGAGCAACTCAATCGGTTGGAGGTGATCAAGCACCTTCTTGTAGGACCCGGCGGCGGCGTGGTGGAACTCGTCGATGATCACCACGTCGAAGTGGTCCTGCGGGAGGTGGGCGAGGTCCGACGCAGTGAGGCTCTGGATCGAGGCAAACACGTGCTCGAACCGGGTCGGCCGTGCGCCGCCTGCCCACTTCTCGCCGAACGATGCGTCTCGCAGGGCGTAGCGAAATGTCCCCATGCTCTGGTCGAGGATCTCCTCGCGGTGGGCGATGAAGAGAAGGCGCGAGCGGTTGAGCCGTTCGCGGAGGTTTGCGTAGTCGAGGGCCGCCATCACGGTCTTGCCGGTACCGGTCGCAGCGACGAGGAGGTTGTGGTGGTGTCCACGTTGGCGGGACACCTCGATCAGCTCCAGGAGCCGTTCTTGGAAGGGAAATGGGCGTAGCTCGATCGGGCTGAGGATGACTCGCGGGCCGGTGTCGGTCCGCCCGGCGCGTCGCTGTTCGTCCTCGAACTGCCCCGGGTCGTAGGGGAGGTAGTCGCCACCGGACCAGTAGCTGTCGAACACTGCGCCGAACTTCGCAATCACGTCGGGGTTGCGAGCAGCCGACGCCCGCACGTTCCACTCGATTCCGGTCACCTGGGCGGAGTGGGTCAGGTTCGACGAACCGACGTAGGCGGTGGAGAAGCCGGAGTGGCGGTGGAACACCCACGACTTCGCGTGGAGGCGGGTGGTGCTCAGGTCATAGGACACTCGAACGTCGGCTCCGAGATCAATGAGTTGATCCAGGGCTGCCTTTTCGGTCGACCCGGTGTAGGTCGTGGTGAGCACCCGGAGCTGGCGGTCGCGTCCACGGTGTTGGCGGAGGGTGTCGAGCAGGGGAGCGATGCCGCTGCGGCGGATGAACGCCATGACGACATCGATGCGGTTCGCCGACTCGATCTCGGACCGCAACTGGTTCCACAGGTTCGGCTCACCCGGCGCATTCGTGAGCAGCGTCGTATCGAGCAGGGGGATCAGCGGCTGCGCGACAAGCTCGGGGCTCCCATCGAGGCGACGCCCGAGGATGGCGTGGAGCACCGTCGCCGAATCCGCCGGGGCAACCGACGGGTCGACCTTGACCAGCTCGCCGAGCCGGTCGAGGAGCGCCCGGGCCACCTCTATGCCCACGCGGGCTCGGTCGGTCTCACTGACATCGGACAGCGCCCGCTCGATCTCCCGGCTCAGGTGCCAGGCGATCCGATCGGGTGCCTCGGCAGCCTGGAGCGCCCGTTGTTCGGTTGGCAGGGCATCCGCGAGTGCGGTGAGGCGCGCCTTCAGCCCCTCGGTAACGAGGACTTCGTACAACCCGGGCGACAGCTCCTCCACAGCCCGAAAGCTATGAGCTCACGCCTAGCGGCGCGGGGATCGCGCCGCGTCCGAGGTAGTCTTCGCCGGTCAGATCGAGGAGCAGGTCGAGGTAGTCGAAGCCGACCAGGTCGATCGTGTGCTCTACCTCGGGGTCGTTGTGGCCGCTCTCGATGTCGTAGAGGACCTCCCCGTTCCCGCCGAGCACCCGCTGGATCCGGAGCGTGAAGAGCCAGTCCTCGTTCATCTCGCCCTCGGTCTCGAGGACGTCTGCGCCTGGGATCACTTCGGCGACGGTGGCGAGAGCCAGGTCGATGAGCAGCGGAACGAGATCAGCGACCGCCGCGGTGTGTCGCTCCTGAGCGGCGTCGAAGGCCCTGACCAACGATAGATTCGGCACGGCGGTCTCCTCCGGCAGGGTGTCACCGGACAGTACGCAGGCCCAGTGACGCGATCGCCCGGGGGGTCCCATGCCGGTAGACAGTGGCGATGGCCCGGTTGACGAAGAAGGCGAGCGAGAAGCTCTCCGCGCACCTGGGTGAGCAGTCCAAGGAGCGGCTGGTCGAAATGGTGGTGGAGCAGGCCGAGGGCGATGTCGAACTGCGCAGCCGGCTTTTCTCCCCGAGATCGGTGACGTGGCCTGGCGCCATCTGAGCGTTCCCATCGAGGTGGTGTCGAACCAACCTGAGTACGGGGGAACAGCGGCCGGTGAGCATCTGATACCGGCACATCTATGTCACCGACCCTGACCGATGCGCTATCATGACGTCATGACGCGCAAGGCCACGACCGTTCGGATCCCGGAACAGCTCGCTGATACAGCGGAGGTCGTTGCCCGAGCCCGGGGGGTCAGCGTCAACCAGGTGATCCTCGACGCTCTCCAGACCGAGGTGGACCGGGTCCGCCAGGACGAGGAGTTCATGGAGCTGCTGCAGACCCTTGTCGAGCGGGACAAGGAGATCCTCGACCGCCTCGCCGAGTGAGGTACCTGACCCTGGCCGAGGCGCTTGTGATCGCCGAGGCCGTCACCGGTATCGAGGTCCGCACGCTGTCCCGTGCGTCACGCGTTGACCTCCTGGACTCGGCTCTTCACGCTCCGCAGGCTGGGTTCGGCGACGAGGACTTCTATCCGTCGCTCATGGAGAAGGCGGCGGTTCTCGTCGTGCGCATCGCCCGGAACCATCCTTTGCCGGACGGCAACAAGCGTCTTGCCTGGCAGGCGCTCACGATCTTTCTCGGCCTCAACGGCTACCGACTCGAGGTGGCTCCTGACGACGCCGTCGCCTTGATGCTCACCATCGCAGCGGGCGATCACGACGAAGAAGCGGTCATGACCTGGCTCCGCGAACGCCTCGACCCACCCGCCCCTGAATGAGCAGCTACGGACAAGCCGGCAGCCCAGCGCCGAAAAGGGGCGTTGTCGAACGCATGACTTCGCGTCGGGGGCGGGTCAGGCGCAGCCAGCGTCGAGCGTGTCCGCGAGGTTGCGCGCCACAATGGCGAGCCGCTCGCAACACCGCGCGCCGTCGGCCACATCCGTGTCGTTTCGAGCCCGGATCTGTCGGGGCGCATCGCGACGTGATTTGCACCGACACGGAAATCTTGTCATCAAACGTGTCCGCGAATCCTGCGGTTACGGGGCAGTACAGGCGGCTACTAGCGGGTATCGGACGTCACGGAGGCGGAGTGGAAAGAGGTACTGACCAGCACAGATCGGTACCAGCGGTTACGGAACGTGACCGGCCCATCACGAGTTCAAGTCCCACCCCCCGCCGACACCACCTGGCCAGGGCGAACGCCCTGGTCAGCGCAGTTTACGGTGCTGAAGCCAATCACTCGAACGGGCCGATCTACCACTTCTTCCCGGGGGCACGGCCGAGTGGGCCGTGGCGGCTGTCCCGGCCGCTTTTGGATGCGCCCGACGAGAAGGGGGCTATGGCGGTCACCGCTGCGGCTGTTTCGCGCGCGCTGACGTCGAGGATGATCGCTGCCGCGACCACGACCAGGAGGGCTACAGGCCGAGGGGTACCGATTCGAGCTCGGTCGCGAAGAAAACCGATGCGGTCTCCCGGCGCACCTGTAGGACCATCCGGACCGCCCGCTCACGCAGCTCGTCCGGATACTTCTGCGAGCTCCGTCGCGCACCACTGTTGGTAGCGATGCTCCATCCTCGTTTCCAATGTCAGGAGCACCCGCGGATCCCAGGCCGAATCAGGTTGGGGTGGTGGTGTTCTCCAGGATCTCGTCGAGTTTGAGGAGTTCGCCGGTGGTGACGACGCCGATGAAGGCGCCTCGGTCGGTGATGGCTAGGCGGTCGACGTCGGCTTGTTCGAGGGCGCCGAGGGCCTGGCCGAGCGTCCAGCCGACGTCTCCGACTGGTTCGTCGGTGCGCATGACCTGGTCGACGGTCTGCTGGGGCCATTGAGCTTGGTCGATGGTGACGAGGTCGTGGAGGTGGAGCATGCCGAGATAGTCCGAGCCATCCACGACGGGTACCACGAGGAGCCGGACGGAAACGATGTGGTGGGAGAACACTTCTTGGAGTGTGGCGTCGGGTGGCACGGTGGCGGCGTCGGTGCGCAGCACTGAGGTGACGGGAAGCGTCAGTCGTTGTTCGAGGATCCCGGTACGTGCGCCCCGCTGGTAGGACGACACGGACGCTCGGCCGATGACCAGTTGGGATGATGCGGCGGCGATGATGCCGGGGACGATGAACCCGGGGCGGCCGGTTGACTCGGCGACGAACATCACTGCGGCGAGTGGGACTCGGTACCCGGCGCCGAGGAACGCGGCGACGCCCAGGACTGGGAACAGCGGGGTGTCGGCTAGTCCGAAGAGGCTGGCTGCGGCGGCGCCCA
>JAABUN010004776.1_pt1 | contig 17814 bp, 16 predicted proteins | sample 5559311 | NCBI WGS metagenome assembly JAABUN01 (sample SAMN10711877, study PRJNA513370) | rock metagenome | isolation source: Antarctica rocks | place: Antarctica: Victoria Land, Siegfried Peak sud | reverse complement strand
GGCGCGGGCAGCGGCCCTGGGTGGACGCCCCGGTCGGCGTAGTTACGCATCCGCTCAAGGGCCAGGTCGCGTTGGGTCTGCTTGGGTGAGAGTCGCTCACGGTGGGCCAGCACCATGGCGCCGACGGCTGCGGTGATGAGCAGCGCGCTCGTCACCTCGAACGCAAAGACGTAGTCGCTGAACAACAGCCGGGCCACCCCTGGGACGTTTCCGTCGATATTCGCCTCGTCGAGACCGACGACAGCACCGACAGTCGTCTGGGCGAGGCCGGCGATCACCACGACCGCGAACAGCAACCCAACGGCGATGGCGAGCAGCCGTTGACCGCGCAGCGTCTCGACCAACGAGTCCGAGGCGTCGACACCCACCAACATCAACACGAAGAGGAACAGCATCAGCACGGCGCCGGTGTAGACGATGATCTGCACCGCGAAAAGGAACGGCGCGTCCAACGCGGCGTACAGGATCGCCAGCGACACCATGACCACGGCAAGCATCAGCGCCGAGTGAACCGCCTTGCGCGAGATCACCATGCCGAGCGCGCACACCACCATCAACGGCGCGAGAACCCAGAACGCGATCACCGTGGCACCCCGCCCTCACCGGTGTCGACACTTGTCGTCTTCGCACCCCGGTAGTAGTCGCTCTCGTCACCGAGCCGCATCTCGTGCGGGGGCTGCTCCATGCCAGGCAGCAACGGAGCGAGGAGGTCCTGCTTCTCGTAGATGAGGTCGGCGCGCGAGGAGTCGGCCAGCTCGTACTCGTTCGTCATCGTGAGCGCGCGCGTCGGGCACGCCTCGATGCACAGGCCGCACAGGATGCAGCGCAGGTAGTTGATCTGGTAGACGCGCCCGTAGCGTTCACCCGGGGAGAACCGCTCGTCGGTTGTGTTGTCGGCACCCTCGACATAGATCGCGTCAGCCGGACAGGCCCATGCGCACAGCTCGCAACCCACGCACTTCTCGAGACCGTCGGGCCACCGGTTGAGCTGATGACGGCCGTGGAAGCGTGGAGCCGTGGGCAGCTTCTCGAACGGGTACTGCTCCGTCACGACCTTCTTGAACATAGTCCGAAACGTGACGCCGAAGCCGGCGACCGGGTCCCAGAACTGCTCCTTGACGCTAGCCATGGATGGTCTCCTGTTCGTGCCGCCGCGGCACCGGGTAGCCACCGGCGAACGCGTCGCTGTCGGAGTCTGCAGGCGTCGGGGTGGCGCTGTCGTCAGAGTCGTCGCCGCCGAGGAACTCGAGCGCGACGAACACGAGCACAGCGACGACCCCTGCGCCGATGAGGTAGCGACGGTCGATCGGCCCTTCCAGGGTGAGCGCCCGGACGGTCGCCACGGCAACGATCCAGATGAGCGCTGCCGGGATCAAGACTTTCCAGCCGAACTTCATGAACTGGTCGTAGCGAAGCCGCGGCAGTGTGCCGCGCAGCCAGATGAAGATGAACACGAAGAACAACACCTTGCCGAGGAACCACAGCACCGGCCAGTAGTCCTGGTTGGCTCCGTCCCACAGTGACAACGGCCACGGCGCCCGCCAGCCGCCGAGGAACATCGTGGCGGCAAGCATCGAGACGGTCACCATGTTGATGTACTCGGCGAGGAAGAAGAACGCGAACTTGATCGAGGAGTACTCGGTGTGGAAGCCCCCCACCAGCTCACCTTCAGCCTCGGCCAGGTCGAAGGGTGCCCGGTTGGTCTCGCCAACCATCGAGATCGTGTAGATCGCGAACGACGGGAACAAGATGAGACCGAACCACAAGTCGTGCTGAGCCGCCACGATGCCCGACGTCGACATCGAGCCTGCGTACAAGAAGACGGCGACAAGCGACAGGCCCATCGCCACCTCGTAGGAGATCACCTGGGCCGACGACCGCAGCGCCCCGAGCAGCGAGTACGTCGAACCGGACGACCAGCCGGCGAGCACGATGCCGTAGACGCCGATCGAGGCAATCGCGAGGATGTAGAGCACCCCCACGGGCAGGTCGGTCAGCTGTAGCGGTGTCGTCACGTCGCTGAACGGCACCTTGACGACGGGCCCGAAGGGGATCACCGCAACTGCCATGAAGGCGGGGATCGCCGCTAGGAGCGGAGCGGCGATGTAGACGACCTTGTCGACCGCTCTGGGCACCAGGTCTTCCTTGAGCATCAGCTTGACGCCGTCGGCGAGGCTCTGCAACAGCCCGAACGGGCCGTGCACGTTAGGACCCAGCCGGTGCTGCATGCGGGCGACCACGCGCCGTTCGAACCAGATGTTGAACAAGGTGAACACCATCAAGATCGCGAACGCCAGAACTATCTTGATGAGGATGACCCACCACGGGTCGTGCCCGAAGGCGTTCAGGTTGTCGCTGGCCAGCGGCAGGCCGCTCATCAGGCGACACCTCGCTCGAGGCGGACTACCGACCCGGCCCCCGCGCGGAGGTCGCGGTGCAGGTTGGCTCCAGCGGAGTTCGTCGGAGCCCAGACGACGTCGTCAGCGATGTCACCGACGATCCATGGCAGCGAGACAGCCGCCGCGTCGGTGGAGAGCACCACTCGGCTGCCGGCAACCAGCCCCAGCCGGTCCCTGGTGGCGGCCGAGATGACGGCCGCTGGGATCCTTGCGGTCGCTTGCAGGTGTGGCTCGTTGTCGACGGCTCGGCTGTCGTCGATCAGCAGCCGCCAGGTCGACAGTATGGCGGACCCAGTGGCAGCCGCCGCTGTGTCGCCAGCGGCGGTGGCCCGAAACGGCGGCCGGTCGCCGTCCCATGGTCCGAGCTCGATCATCTCGGCCCGTGCCTGCTCACTGGCCCGGAAGCCCAAGGGCCGGTCCATCTCCTCGGAGATGCCGGCCAGCACCCGCACGTCGGTCAGCGCTGCGGAGCTGACCACCGCGGAGAAGGGCCGCAGCCGGCCCTCCCAGTTCACGAACGCGCCAGGCCGCTCCTCTATCGTCGCGACGGGCAAGATGACGTCGGCCCGCTCGGTGACGGCCGAGGCGCGGACCTCGAGGCTGACCAGGAAGTCGACTCGGTCGAGGGCCTGCCGGGCCAGCGCCGGGTCGGGCAGGTCGTCGACCTCCACGCCACCCACCACCAACGCATGCAGGTCTCCTGACGCCGCTGCCGTCAGCATCTGGGAGGCGTCACGCCCCTGCACTGACGGCAAGGTGTCGACCCCCCACGCCGTGGCGACGTCGACCCGAGCAGCGGCGTCCGCAAGCGGCCGTCCGCCGGGCAACAGGTTCGGCAGCAGCCCGGTCTCGAGCGAGCCACGCTCCCCCGCCCGGCGCGGAACCCAGGCCAGCTTGGCGCCGGTGGAGGCGGCGAGCGATGCGACAGCGCTCAGCGCGCCCGGTGACGTCGCCATCCGCTCCCCCACCAAGATGACCCCGCCGGCGTCCAGCGCCACGTCTGCGGAGTGCTGGACTGACTCCACCACGGCTGCCTCGGCCCCGGGCGTCGCACGCAGCAGCGTACCGCCCAGCTTGTGCAGACCACGGGAGGTGTGCGAGGCGACCGAGTAGACCCGGGTGCCATGCACTCGAACGCCCTTGCGGAGCCGCAGGAACAGGATCGGTGACTCCTCCTCGGGCTCGAAGCCGACCAGCACGACGGCGCTGGCGTGCTCCAGCTCGTCGTACGACGCGGCGGGTCGCGCGGCGATGAACGCCGCCAGGAAGTCAGCCTCTTCGCTCGACGACGGGCGGGTGCGGAAGTCGATGTCGTTGGTGCCGAGCACGGCGCGGGCGAACTTCCCGTAGGCGTACGCGTCCTCGTTGGTGAGCCGCCCACCAGCGAGCACACCTACCGAGCCGTTAGCGGCCGCGAGGCCTCGAGCGGCAACCGCGAACGCCTCCGGCCACGAGGCGAGCCGCATCGCGCCGGTGTCCTCGTCGCGCACTCTCGGCCGGGTCAACCGGTCCTCCAGCCGCGTCGACATGAAGGCGAACCGGCCCTTGTCGCAGTTCCACTCCTCGTTGACGAGGGGGTCGTTGCCGGCGAGCCTGCGGGTGACCTTGCCGCGCCGGTGGTCGACGCGCAAGGCGCAGCCTGACGCGCAGTGCTCGCACACCGACGGCGTGGACACCAGGTCGAACGGGCGTGCCCGAAAGCGGTAGGCGGCAGAGGTGAGTGCGCCGACCGGACAGATCTGGATCGTGTTGCCCGAGAAGTACGACTCGAACGGCTCCTTCTCATAGATGCCGACCTGCTGCAGCACCCCCCGCTCCAGCATCTCGATGAACGGGTCACCGGCTATCTGCTCGCTGAAGCGGGTGCAGCGCGCACACAGCACACAGCGCTCCCGGTCGAGCAAGACCTCGGCGGAGATGGCGATCGGCTTGACGAACGTGCGCTTGGTCTCGACGAACCGGCTCTCGCCGCGCCCATTGGTCAGCGCCTGGTTCTGCAGCGGGCACTCACCACCCTTGTCGCAGACGGGACAGTCAAGCGGGTGGTTGATCAGCAGGAACTCGATGTTGCCCTGCTGGGCCTTGTCGGCGACCGGCGACGTGTGCTGAGTACGCACCACCATGCCGGCTGCGACAGTCAGCGTGCAGGACGCCTGCAGCTTGGGCATCGGCCGGCCGTTGCCGGCGTCTGGGATCTCGACCAGGCACTGCCGACAGGCACCCACCGGGTCGAGCAGCGGGTGGTCACAAAAGCGCGGGATCTGTACGCCGACCTGCTCCGCGGCGCGGATCACCAGCGTGCCTTCGGGGACCGTCGCCTCGAGGTCGTCGATGGTGAGCGTGACGGTCTTGACGGCCTCTACTGTCGCGACGTCGGTTGTCATAGCGTTGCTCCGGCGGCGGCGAACAGCGTGGAAGCCTCGGGGTCGAAGGGACAACCCCCCGAGGTGAGGTGGGCGAGGTACTCGTCACGGAAGTACTGGATCGACGACGTGATCGGGGAGGTGGCCCCGTCACCGAGTGCGCAGAAGGACCGGCCCAAGATGTTGTCGCACAGGTCGACGAGCTGGTCGAGGTCGGCCTCGGTGCCGACGCCGCGTTCGAGGCGCTCCAGTGTCTGTACCAACCACCAGGTGCCCTCTCGGCACGGAGTGCACTTGCCGCACGACTCGTGCTTGTAGAACTCGGTCCAGCGCAGCACCGCGCGCACGACACAGGTCGTCTCGTCGAAGATCTGCAGGGCCTTGGTCCCAAGCATCGACCCCGCGTCCCCGACCGCCTCGTAGTCCAGCGGTACGTCGAGGTGCTCGGCGGTCAGTAGCGGAGTGGAGGAACCGCCAGGTGTCCAGAACTTCAGCTGGTGTCCGTCGCGCACGCCGCCTGACAGGTCGAGCAGCTCACGCAGCGTGATGCCCAACGGCGCCTCGTACTGCCCTGGCCCGTTCACATGGCCCGACAGCGAGTACAGCGTCATACCCTTGCTCTTCTCGGTGCCCATGCTGGAGAACCACTCGGCGCCGTTTGCGACGATGCACGGCACAGAGGCGATCGACTCGACGTTGTTGATGACGGTCGGGCAGGCGTACAGCCCGGCAACCGCGGGGAAGGGCGGACGCAGCCGCGGCTGCCCGCGAAGACCCTCCAGCGAGTCGAGCAGAGCGGTCTCCTCGCCACAGATGTAGGCGCCCGCGCCGGCGTGCACGACCAGTTCCAGGTCGTAGCCAGAGTCGTGGATGTTCTTGCCCAGGTGGCCGGCGAGGTAAGCCTCCTGCACGGCGCGCTGCAACCGGCGTACGACGTGCAACACCTCGCCTCGCACGTAGATGAAGGCATGCGTCGCCCTGATGGCGTAGGACGAGATGATGACGCCCTCGACCAGCGTGTGCGGAGTCGCCATCATCAGCGGGATGTCCTTGCACGTGCCGGGTTCGGACTCGTCTGCGTTGACGACCAGGTAGTGCGGCTTGTCGTCGCCTTGGGGGATGAAAGCCCACTTCATGCCGGTCGGAAAGCCGGCTCCGCCCCGGCCACGCAGGCCGGACTCCTTGACCAGCTCGATGACGTCGTCGGGTTTGGCCGACAGCGCCTTCTTCAGCGCCGAGTATCCGCCGCTGCGTTCGTAGGCGCGCCGTGTCCAGGCTCGGTCGGTGTCCCAGTCGTCGCTGAGCACGGGGGTCAGGGTGTCGGTCATCAGCTGCCCTTCCCGTTGAGCTTGTCGACATCTTGAGGCGAGTCGGTCTTGCCGCCGACGATATCTGCGTCCGAGTGCTCCACCTTCGTCTCCGACTCAGCCCGGGAGGTGTCGGCCCCCTCGGCGGCACCCACCTTAGAGTCTGCGGCGCCGTTGGATGTCGTGCGCCCCGCGTCGGATGATGGAGCCTGCCAGCCCCGAGCCCGCGCGAGCTTCAGCCCGGCCAAGGTAGCGGGGCCGGCGGCCGGCCCCTCGTCGGCGCGGTCGTCGGGAAACCCAGCGAGCACCCGCTCGGCCTCCCGCCAGGTGCAGACCCGGGCTCCGCGAGTGGCTTGCACGGGGCGGCCGGCGCGCAGCTCGTCGACCAGGTTGACGGCGGACTCGGGCGTCTGGTTGTCGAAGAACTCCCAGTTGACCATGATGACGGGTGCGTAGTCGCAGGCCGCGTTGCACTCGACGTGCTCGAGGGTGATCGCGCCGTCGTCGGTCGTCTCGTCGTTGCCCACCCCGAGGTGGCTCTTGAGTCGGTCGAAGATGACGTCACCACCCATCACGGCGCAGAGCGTGTTGGTGCAGACGCCGACGTGGTAGGTGCCCACCGGACGCCGCTTGTACATCGTGTAGAAGGTCGCCACGGCGGAGACCTCGGCCGCGGTGAGGCTCAGTACGGCGGCGCACGTCTCGATGCCCTCGGCGGTCACGAACCCCTCGACGCTTTGCAACAGGTGGAGCATCGGCAGCAGCGCCGAGCGCGGATGGGGGTAGCGGGTCGCCAGCTCGCGCATCTCCGCGACGGTGCCCTCGGTGATCGCGGCGCTCATCAGCGGTCGACGCCACCCATCACGGGGTCGAGGCTCGCAACCGCGACGACGACGTCGGCAACCTGGCCGCCTTCGCTCATCGCTGGGACGGCTTGGAGGTTGGTGAAGGACGGGTCCCGGAAGTGAGCGCGGTAGGGCCGGGTTCCGCCGTCCGACACGACGTGGCAGCCAAGCTCACCACGAGGCGACTCGATGGCGACATAGGCCTGGCCGGTGGGCACCCGGAAGCCTTCGGTGACGAGCTTGAAGTGGTGGATCAGCGCCTCCATCGACTCACCCATGATGTGGCGGATGTGGTCGAGGGAGTTCCCCAGCCCGTCGGAGCCGATCGCGAGCTGGGCCGGCCAGCCGATCTTCTTGTCGGCCACCATCACCGGCTGACCTTCCATGCCCTGCAGACGGTCGGCGCACTGCTCGATGATGCGCAGCGACTCATACATCTCGTCGAGTCGGATGCGGAACCGCCCGTAGGCATCTGCGGTGTCGCGGGTGGGCACGTCGAAGTCGTAGGTGTCGTAGCCGCAGTAGGGCTGACGCTTGCGGAGGTCCCAGTCGTACCCGGTCGATCGCAGGACCGGCCCGGAGATGCCGAGCGCCAGGCACCCGGCCAGGTCGAGGTAGCCCACGTCGACCAACCGGGACCGGAAGATCGGGTTGGCGTTGCACAGGTCGGCGTACTCGGGCAGTCGCTTCTTCATCAGCGGCACGAACTCGGCGATCTTCTCCAGCGCCCCCGGCGGCAGGTCCTGAGACACCCCCCCAGGTCGGATGAATGCGCTGTTCATGCGCAGGCCGGTGATCAGCTCGAACAGGTCGAGGCACAGCTCCCGCTCGCGGAAACCGATCGTCATGACGGTCAGCGCGCCGATCTCCATGCCGCCGGTGGCGATCGCCACCAGGTGGGACGAGATGCGGTTGATCTCCATCAGTAGAACCCGCATGACGGTGGCTTTGTCAGGGATGTCGGCCTCGATGCCGAGCAGCCGCTCCACCGCCAAGCAGTACGCCGCCTCGTAGTGGAAGTTGGCCAGGTAGTCCATCCGGGTGCACAGGGTCACACCCTGAGTCCAGTTGCGGTACTCCATCGTCTTCTCGATGCCGGTGTGGAGATAGCCGATGCCGCACCGGCACTCGGTCACCGTCTCGCCGTCGAGCTCGAGGATGAGGCGCAACACACCATGAGTCGACGGGTGCTGCGGGCCCATGTTGACGACGACCCGCTCCTCGGCCTCGCCGTCGATGCCGGCCACCACGGAGTCCCAGTCCTGCCCGGTGACGGTGAACACCTTGCCCGCCGTCGTGTCCTGCGCGGCGGCGTACGGGTCGTGCATCGTGTCGGTCATCAGGTGTAAGACCTCCGCAGGTCAGGTGGCGGGATCGTCGCGCCCTTGTACTCGACCGGGACGCCGCCGAGCGGGTAGTCCTTGCGCTGCGGGTGTCCGGGCCAGTCGTCGGGCATCTCGATGCGAGTGAGGGCGGGGTGTCCGTCGAACACGATGCCGAAAAAGTCGAAGGTCTCGCGCTCGTGCCAGTCGTTCGTCGGGTAGACCGACACCACCGACGGGATGTGCGGGTCGGCTTCGGGGCAGGTCACCTCGACCCGGATGCGACGGTTGTGGGTCATCGACAGCAGGTGGTAGACCGCGTGGAGCTCGGCTCCCACCTCGTTCGGGAAGTGCACGCCGCTGACGCCGCTGCAGAACTCGAACCGCAGCTGCGGGTCGTCACGCAGCTGCTGCATCGCCTCGACGAGGCGCTCGCGCTTGACGTGGAACGTTATCTCGCGGTTGTGGACGACGACCTTGTCGAGCGCATCGGGCAGGCCGCTCGACTCGAGCACCGACTCGAGCCGATCAGCGGCGTCGTCGAACCAGCCGCCGTACGGTCGCTGCGTCGCACCGGGAATCGCCACCGGCCGCACCAGCCCGCCGTAGCCTGACGTGTCGCCGGTGCCGGCCGCGCCGAACATGCCGTGCCGCACGTCGACGACATCGAGGTCCTGGTGCGGTGGCAGCGGACCCGGGTCGTCGCTGAGGATGACCGACGTGTCGTTGAGCGACTTGTCCTGGATCGAGCGCTGGTCGTCGGGCTTGTCGGTCATGGACCGCTCGCCCACGGGCTTTTCCGGTACGCCGCTCGGCTGACCAGCGGGCGGCGGCTCGGCCGGCTTGTCGTCAGACCCGTCTGCGGACTGGCCGTCGGACTTGTCGTCGGTCACTGCAGCAGCCCCCTCATCTCAGACGTCGGGGTGGCTGCCAGCGCGACCTGCTCGCGAGTCTCGATGCCAGAGCGCAGGTCGGCTCCGAGCTTCGCGTGCTGGATGTTGTCGTGCAGTTTCAGGATCGAGTCGATGAGCATCTCCGGCCGCGGCGGACAACCGGGAAGGTACATGTCGACGGGTACGACATGATCGACGCCCTGCAGGATCGCGTAGTTGTTGAACATCCCGCCGCTGCTCGCGCAGACACCCATCGCGAGGACGTACTTCGGATTCGCCATCTGGTCGTAGACCTGCCGCAGCACCGGAGCCATCTTCTGGCTTACCCGACCGGCGACGATCATCAGGTCGGCCTGGCGGGGGGAGGCGCGAAACACCTCCATGCCGAACCGCGCCAGGTCGTAGCGAGGTCCGCCTGACGTCATCATCTCGATCGCGCAGCAGGCCAAGCCGAAGGTGGCCGGCCATAGCGACGCCTTGCGGAAGTAGCCGGCGAGTCCTTCGACCGTCGACAACAAGACACCCGACGGCAGTTTGTCCTCAATGCCCATGGCTTGCGCGCCCTTCCGTCGCTAGTCCCACTCGAGGCCGCCGCGCCGCCATACGTAGGCATAAGCGACGAACACGGTGGCGATGAACAAGACCATCTCGACGAGCCCGAAGACCTTCATGCTGTCGAAGTAGACGGCCCACGGGAACAAGAAGATGATCTCGATGTCGAAGACGATGAAAAGCATCGCGGTGATGTAGTACTTGACGGGAAACTTGCCGCCTCCGATCGGCTGAGGAGTCGGCTGGATCCCACACTCGTAGGAGTCGAGCTTTGCTCGGTTGTAGCGCTTCGGCCCGAGAACCGAGCTGGCGGCGACCGACAAGACGGCGAATGCCGCGGCCAAGACACCGAGGCCGATGATCGGTAGGTAGGGATTCATGCCGTTCTGCTCCCCTCGTTGCTCATGGAGCCAATGCTGATGGAGCCAATGCTGATGGAGCCGGTGCCGAGACTCAGCGCTGTCATCCTAGAGCCGCCCGCCTCAGGCCGTTGGGGTGACCTTGGACAGACCGTTGATGATGCGGTCCATCGCGTCACCCTCTCGGGGGTCGGTCAGATTGGCGAGCAGCTTCAGTGTGAAGCGCATCAGCGTCGGGCGAGGCAGCCCGTACCGGGTCGCCAGCTTCATAACGTTCGGGTTCCCGATGGCCTTCACGAAGACGCGCCCGAGCGTGTAGTAGCCGCCGTAACGGGCCTCGAGGGCGCCGACGTAGCCCTGCAGAGTCCGCTCGCGCGCGTCGGTCGTCGTACGGCGAAGTGCCTGGCTGATGACGTCCGCCGCCATCTCACCGGACTCCATGGCGTAGGCGATGCCCTCGCCGTTGAACGGGTTCACCATGCCACCGGCGTCACCGACCAGCAGCATGCCGTCGGCGTAGTGCGGTTTGCGGTTGAAGCCCATGGGGAGGGCGGCGCCGCGGATCGGTGCGGTGCGGTTCGGCTCGCGAAAGCCCCAGTCTTCCGGGGTGTGGTCGAGCCAGGTGCGCAGCAGGTCCTTGTAGTCGACGTGCTGGAAGGCCGAGGAGGTGTTGAGGATCCCGAGTCCGACGTTGGCGGTGCCATCTCCGACGCCGAAGATCCAGCCGTAGCCCGGCAGCAGGTTGCTGCGATTCGGTTCGCCGTCCCACAGCTCCAACCACGACTCCAGCCAGTCGTCGTCGTGACGTGGGCTCGTGTAGTAGGTGCGGACCGCAACACCCATCGGTCGGTCGTCGCGCTTGCGCAGACCCATGGCGAGACTGAGCCGGGTGGAGTTCCCGTCGGCGGCCACGACAACCGGCGCTCGGTAGGTGACCTCGTCGCCGACCTTCCGGCCATTGTCATCGACGGGCTTGGCGGTCACCCCGACGATCGAGCCGGTGGTCTCGTCGAGTACGGGGCCGCTGACCGCCGTACGCTCCTGCAGCCTGGCCCCCGACTTCTGCGCGTGGCGGGCCAGGATCTCGTCGAAGTCGAGCCGGGTGCGGACGAGCCCGTAGTCGGGGTAGTCGGCAAGCTCGGGCCAGCGCAGCTGGAGCCGGTGCCCCCCGCCGACGATGCGCAGGCCTTGGTTCCTCATCCACCCCGGCTCGTCGAGGTCGATGCCTAGCTGGATGAGGGAGCGTACGGCGCGCGGCGTGAGCCCGTCACCGCAGACCTTCTCGCGCGGGAAGGCCGTCTTCTCCAGCAGCAGCACGTCGAGGCCTGCTTGAGTCAGATACGTCGCAGCCGTCGACCCACCGGGACCCGCACCAACGACGATGACATCAGCCTGCCGCTCGGCGGAGCAAGTCTGCGTCATGGTCCGAAGTCCTCGAGCTCGACGATCACCGTTCGGCTGAGACCGCTCCCCGGCGGTCCAGCCCGCTTAACTGACTGCAAGTGAAAAGTTTCACGAGCGGTCTCGGCAACAGTCTACGCCGGAACCGGCGATCGCGTTACGGCCGCCACCCTCGACGGGTACGGGGCCGGTTAGTACCTCACCATTTCGGTGCACCAGCCTCCCTCAGACTGGACGACGTGCGAGGAACACGAGCTCTCGGCCGGGTCGGTCGGGCGCGTCCCGCACCTCATCGACGGCGTATCCGTGCGCGACAAGGGTGGCCTCGACCTCATCCCGCTCCCGGAAGCGCAGAGTCGAGTCCGACGTCAACACGCACCCATCCGAGGCGAACACCCATGTCCCACGAAAGCTCACCAGGGGCCCGCTTATGTCGGTCAGCTCAACCCAACTTTCGACCCGCCCGACTCCCGGGATGTCCGTGGTGCGGTACGACGCTGAGCGGTTCCACTCCCGCCAGGCACAGTGGGCAGGGTCACGCGTCTCGAACACAAGTCGCCCACCGGGCCGCAAGGCGGCATACACGCTGCTTAAGGTCGCGGCCCAGTCCAGCTCATCAACGATCGCTTGGGCGACATTCCCGGTCATCGTGGCGAGGTCGACCTGGATCGGCGGCAGGGAGGTGGCGTTGCCGTGGATCCAGCGCACTCGCTCGGCGCCTGGTTTGGCCTGCGCAACATCAAGCGATCCGGCCGCCGGATCGACGCCGATCACCTCGAGCCCTCGATCAGCGAGAAGCAGCGAGAACGTCCCCGTCCCGCATCCGACGTCCAGCACCCGGTGGGCACCGAACTCCTGAGCGATGTCGACGTACACCTCAAGATCGCGGCGGTCGGGATCGAGGGCGTCGTAGATGGCGACGAGGCGCGGATTCTCAAAGTGTGCGTCGGCCATGCAACCGACCCTAAACCTCGCACGTCTTACAAATTGTGTTACAGTGGCGGGATGGCAGACCCGATCACCTTCCGACCGGACGAGGACGCCCAGCGGGCTCTGGACGCGCTGACCGCCGACGGCACCGCCGTGTCCACCGCCGTGCGTTCCGCGCTGATTGACGCCGCGACGTCCCTGGCGCGGGAACGGTTGCGCTCCGAGGCCGAGGCCATCGCCTCCCACCCTCAAGACCGAGCCGAGGCAGCACAGGTACTCAAAGCCATGGAGACCCTGCGTGCGTGGTGACGTTTACGAACTGCGCTCGCCACGCGGCGCTCGTGGACACGAGCAGACCGGCGGTCGTTACGCCGTAGTTGTGCAGTCTGATTCGCTACCACTGTCCACCTGGCTAGTCGCCCCCACCTCCACGTCGGCACGACCGGCCAGCTTCCGACCGGAGATCGTCGTTAACGGCGCTACCTCGCACGTGTTGGTAGAGCAGACCGCAGCCGTCGACCCCACCCGCCTTGGCGAGCACGCCGGACATCTCAGCTTTGACGAACACAGGAAGGTCGATGCCGCACTGCGAGTCGTGCTCGAGTTATAGGCGACCACAAATCAGTGCGCGCCCCGCTTCATCTAGGGCACGCCGGAGCTCGATCAGAGTGGGATGCGGTGGGAACCGCGTGCGTGTCCGGTTCGGCGTCTCTGCCCACCCCAGCCGCTGGTAGAAGCGTCTGGCACGCCGATTGTCCTCAAACACTCGCAGCCGGGCGTAAGTGGCTTCGGCTGGTGCCGTGACGGCCAACGCTTCTAGCACGGCATCGTGCAGTGCTTGCGCCAGACCAGAGCCCCAGGTATGGACACTCGTCCCGAAGTGCAGGAGCTCATCACCGCGCGTCGCTGCGAAGCCCGAGACGTTGCCCGCCGAGTCACGACATATGTACGCGCGCGTTCCAGCCTCTGCTATCTCCTCGTGCCAGGGGGCGACAACGGCCGCACGGGGAAACGGGAAATCGTCCTGCGGGAAGATGTGTGAGAGTCCGCGTATTGCTCCCTCTTGCTGCACGTCGACAAGAGCCTCCACATCATTGGCCGTAGCGGGTAGAAGCATGAGGAAGGCTGCCGGACGTTCAGGGTGTTCGGCCGGGGATCCCGTAGGTGTGCTCGATCAGAAGCCGCGCGACGAGGCGCTTGTCTTTGACCATCGCCTCGCGGTACTCCGCCCAGTCGGGATGGTCCTCACCGCGGATGTCGCGGTAGAGCTCGACGAGTTCCTCGACGGCGGTGTCGTCCGGAGTGGTCGCTATTTCGGACAGTTCGACGGTGCCCTCGAGGGCGGCGTAGGACCACCCGTCGGTGCTGGACACAAACAACGTCGCGCGTGGGTCGCGGCGCAGGTTGCGCACCTTGGCGCGATCATCGGTCACCGACATGCGGACGGCCGGTCGGGAGGCGTCGAGTGCGAAGTTGACGTGCGACAGCTGGGGGCGGCCGTCGCGCTTGATGGTCGCTAGCACGCCGAGGTCGCGCCGACCAGCGAGCTCCATCAGGGCCGGGTTGACGGTCATGGTCACCATTCAACACCGACGATTCCGCCTCAGTGGTAGGCGGCCGCCTGGATGGAGTAGAGCTCGGCGTACGCTCCGCCGTCGCGCATCAGCGCGTCGTGGCTACCGACCTGGGAGACCTCTGACCCTTGCAGGACGACGATCAGGTCAGCCATCCGCACGGTGCTGAAGCGATGGGAGACCAAGATCGTGATGCCGCCGCGAGCGCCGGCCCTGGCTGCGTCGGCATACCGGGAGAACAGCTCGTGCTCGGTCTCCGCGTCCAGTGCGGCGGTCGGCTCGTCGAGGACGAGCAGCAGCGGGTCGCTGCGCATGAAGCCGCGAGCCAGTGCCAGCTTCTGCCACTGCCCGAAGCTGACGTCGACCCCGTTCGGCCAGGTGGGGCCTAGCTGGGTGTCGAGCCCGGACTCGAGCCGCTCGACGACATCGGTCGCGCCCGCCTTGCTCACGGCGTCGCGGACTGCGCCGTCATCATCGACAGCCGGCAGGTCGCCAAGACCGACGCTGGTGCGGGCAGCGAACTCGAATCTGTAGAAGTCCTGGAACGCCCCGGACACTTTCGCCCGCCAGGCGTCGGCGGCGATGTTTGCCAACGGCTGGTCGTCCACCAGCACCCGGCCGCTCGTCGGCTCGTACATCTTGCACAGCAGCTTGACCAGGGTGGACTTCCCGGCGCCGTTCTCGCCGACGATCGCCACGACCGCTCCGGCCGGCAGATCGAGGTTCACGTCGTCAAGCACCAAGGCTTCTGTGCCGGGATAAGCGAACGACACTGCCTCAAGCCGGATCCCCCGCGAGAGTTCGTCCGGGGCTGGCTGGTCCGCCTTCTCGGTCAGCGCCGCGGCGTAGTCCTCCAGCCAGGCCAAACGGCGGGAGCCGTCGAGCCAGATGCCGCGCAGGAACCCGATCTCGGACATGGTGGCTGCGACGTACGCCGACAGCCGGCCACCCGCGGCCAGCACAAGCAGTACTTGACCAGCCGAGGCGTCCAAGCCGGCCGCGACGAAGACCACCGCCCCCACGAAGCCGGCACCGAAGACCGCCCAGGCCAGCGCGTGCCAAGCCGCGCTTGCCCAGCGGGCCGCCGCCACGGCGACGTACCACTTCTCCCACTCCTCGCGACGTCGTCGGACCAGCTCCGGACCGATGCCGGTGACGCGTACCTCTTTGCCGGCCGAGGCCGTGGTAGCCGTTTCGAAAAGATGGGCGGCGAGGCGCTGATGGGAGGCGCTGCGCTCCTCGACTACCCGCTCGACGCCCGGCCGCCACGACGACGTCAGCACGGTTGGGGCTGCGAACAGCACCAAGAGGGCAAGCGCCGGATGGATGGACATCAGCAGGGCCACCGTCAGGCCCAGCCGAACGACCCAGCCAGCGGTGGAGAACAGCGACATGTACATGTGGTCGAGCACGAAGACCTGGTTGCGCAGAACCGAGATCCGGTCGAGGAAGTCTCGGCGCTCATGGTGCTCGATCGTCGACACCGACGCCTGCAGCTGCGCGACGTGGGACTCGAGGGCGATGGTCACCTTGTCGCGGAACCGGCGGGTGATCCTCGTCGTCGCCACCCGCATCAGCCAGGTGAGCGTGACGGAGATGGCCAGGCCCGACACCCCGGCCACCACCAACCTCCGGTCGTCGTTGAGCACGCCGTCGGCGAGGAACTTCAGCCACAGCGCAAGCAACGCGTCGGGAACGGCCGCCACCAGCGACATCAGCAGCGCGAACACCAGCAGACCCGGCTCGTGCGAGTAGCCCAGCTTGCACAACCGCCACATCGACGCGAGGGCGGGAGGTGTATCGCTGGTCACCTCAGGCGAGGACGTCATAGCTTGCCCCCTCCTCATCGGTGGTCGCGACGAACCGGCTGGCCTGTAGGTCGAACATCGTCCGGTAGCGGCCGTCCGCGCGCATCAGCTCGTCGTGGCTGCCGAGCTCGATGACCCGCCCGTGTTCGAGTACGGCAATCCGGTCGGCATGCCGCACGGTGGAGAACCGGTGGGAGATGAGGATCGTCGTGACGTCGCGGGTCGCTTCCAGGATGCGGTCGAAGATCGCCGCCTCACCGCGTACGTCGAGTTGCGCCGTGGGTTCGTCGAGCAGCACCAGACCGGCTCCTCGCCGTACCGCGCACAACGCCCGTGCGAGGGCGACCCGCTGCCATTGCCCGCCGGACAGGTCGGTGCCGCCCTGATAGCCCTTGGCGAGCGGGGTGTCGAGGTCGGCGAGGTCATCGGCTCCGGCGGCCCGCAACGCCGCGAGGATGTCGGCATCCGGGGCTCCGCCTGGTGCGACGTTGTCGCGCAGCGACAGGTCGAAGCGGACGAAGTCCTGGAAGACAGCGGCGAGCTCGGAGCGCCAGGCATCGACCTCGAGCTCACGCAGGTCGACCCCGTCGACCTCGATCGCACCAGAGTCGGGATCGTAGAGCCGGCACAGCAGCTTCGCCAGGGTGGTCTTGCCCGCGCCGTTCTGCCCGACGATGGCCAGCGACGAGCCAGCGGGGACCGTGAGGTTCAGGCCGTCGTAGATTGGGCGGTGAGTCCGCGGGTAGCTGAAACGGAGGTCTCGGACACGCAACTCCGACCGCGGCGCCCGAGGTGCCGGGGTTCGATCTCCGCTTGGCAGTGCGCCGGCCGGAGCCATCGCAGGCTTGAGCCGCAGTACGGCGGCGACCGGTGCCGATGCGCCGTCAAGAGCCCAGTTGAAGCCGCCGAACGCCACCGCACTGACGCCGACACACAGTTGCGCGTAGACCACCAGCCTGGCCAGCGAGAGATCCCCGGCAACGGCCGCGGAGCCCAACGCCCAGAAAACGAGACCGTTGGCCACGGACACGACCAGCAACGACAGTAGGACCGGTTGCTGGCGCAGCCGGGTCGCTTCGTACTGCAACTCGAAGAGCTGGCGTCGGCGCGCCCTGAAGCGGTCGACCGCCCAGCCCTGCAGGCCGAAGAGTCGCAGCTCCTTCGCCGGTGGCGGATCGACGGCCAGCCGGTAGGCATAGTCGGCGTGACGTTGCGCCGACCTGACCTCGTCAGTGTTTCGATCTCTCCAGATCGTGCTTTCCCGAAGTAGCCAGTGGGTGCTTGCCCACGCACTCCCGAGCACCAGCGGCGCCCACCAGCTGAAGCCGAACAGCACCGCCGCCGCCGCGACCCCGCTCACCATCTCGACCAGTCCGGATGCGATGAACCCCATGTTGAGGAACATTGGTGGACCGGTCATGCCAAGGTCGAAATCACGCGCCGTGGTGAGGTCACCGGTCAGCTCGGGGTCTTCGAGGTGGCCTATGCCTGGTGGTGCGACGCAGCTGCTGGTGAGCTCGTCGTAGAGCCAGGCCGACAGACGCTCGCCGAGCGAGGTGCTGATGGCCTCGTGCAGCGGCGCCAGGACCTGCAGCAACACAAACGTAACCCCCATGGCCGTGAGGGGAAGTGTCAGCGACCGGCCTGCTTGCACGGCCCCCACGAGATAACCCATGGTGACGGCGAACGCTGCCGGCAGCACCCCACGGGCAAGCAGCGCGGCCCACCAGCAGAACGCCAACCGTCCGTCCGCCTTGGGCAGGCTGCTGAAGAACTGCCACTCGGCGCGCGTCGCGGGCAGATCAGGCGCTACGCGACGACGCCTGGTGCGGATTCCCATCCGGCTATAGCCTCCCCAGCTCGGTTGGCGCGGCACTCTTGCGGACGGTGAGCTGAAATCTGGGGTAGTGAGGTCTTGCGTCTGCTCACAATCTCACGTTTCGACAGCTGAGCTCGACATGGCGGCCAGGGCCACCGGCACGCCGTGCTGCGGACAGCCGTTCGAGGCAACTGCCAGACCGCCGGATTTGGTCCTCAGCCCGCTAGCCCGCGCAAGCAGCT